>JAFEHB010000081.1_pt1 | contig 115857 bp, 129 predicted proteins | sample 9267121 | NCBI WGS metagenome assembly JAFEHB01 (sample SAMN17103336, study PRJNA684904) | human gut metagenome | isolation source: diarrhea sample from child under the age of five | host: Homo sapiens | place: South Africa: Mafikeng, Mafikeng Provincial Hospital | collected 2019-09 | reverse complement strand
TGAAACTTTATAACTTGACCATGAGAGTGAATCGTTTAGAACTTCTGAAAGCAAACATTGGATTAGAATTGATTGCTGTATTTGACGACTTGGACAAGTATTTCTCAAATAATTTGACTGGTGCAGCTCTCACAGAATTTGAAAGACAAGCCGGTATTCTAGGTTTAAGCGTTCCAAAGAAAGGCTATAACAGTTTAGTTGAATCAGTTCTTAATGGAAGTTATAAAGTCGAAGGATTTGCTAGCTTTTCTGACAAGCTTTGGCAATATCAATTTGAATTGAAAGCTGACATTGAAAAACTTCTTATTCGTTCAGTAACTGGTGGAATCAATCCCAAAGCACTAGCCCCACAACTTAAAAGGCTGATGACTGAACAAGGGAAACTTAATGCGACTTACAACGCACAACGATTACTAGTTTCAGAAACAACGAGAATTCAAACAGCCATTCAAGAAGAAAGCTATAAAAAAGCAGATATTGACAGCTATGAGTATATTGCTGAACCATCAGCTTGCCCTATCTGCGGTGCGTTGAATGGTAAAATATTCAAACTAAAGGATATGTCGCCCGGTATTAATGCACCTAACATGCATCCGTTCTGTAGATGCAGCACGGCACCGCATGTTGATGATAAAGCTTTTTATGATAGTTTATTGAATCGTGGAGTAATCAACCAAGACGAATACAAACAAGCGTTTGACGATAGAGCAGAAGCTGACAAAGCGATTGAAGAATTGCGCAATAAAAGAAAAAATAATTAAGCGTTTGTCACTGACAGGCGCTTTTATTGTCCGTTTCCGAATGTTGTGGACAATAAATAAAACACGAGAAAATCAGACTCCCAAGTCTTTAAATGCGAGTAGGAGGAACCAGAAATGGAACAAACAGAACTTTTACCCCTTAATTTGCAACTGTTCGCAGAAGAAGTAGCCGATGAGACGTCTGAAGCTGGTTCAGAAACTGAAACAGAAACGAATGAAGAAGAGCAACAAGAACAGTCAACTGACAGCGACAAAATCGTCGAAAAGCTTCAAAAACGAATCGGTAAAGAACAAGCTGAAAAAAATGAAACAAAAACACAGCTCGAACAAGCATTGGCTCGTATTGAAGAACTTGAAAAAGGTGGCAAAAAATCAGTTAAAGAAAAATCTGACGAAGAAAAAGCTGCCGAACTTCAAAAAGCTAAAGACGATGAAATCGCAAGCCTTAAAGCACAAATCAAAATTTCAAATATCACCAGTCAAGCTGATGAAGTATTGAAAGAAAGTGGAATTGCTTTGAGCGCTGCGGAGTTAGGATTGTTAGTTGATGTTGATGAAGAAAAAACTTACAGCAATGTAAAAACTTTCCTCAATTTACTTGATAATCAACGCTCACAGTGGGAAAAAGCACGAAACAGAGGAACAACGCCTAAAATTGTTCCGGGTAATGTAGTATCAGTCGATAAGGATAAATTTGATTCAATGACTTATGCTGAAAAAGCTGAATTAGCAAAATCTAATCCAGAAGAATTTAAAAAAATAACAGGAGGCTATTAAAATGGCAAATACAAAAACAACACTTACAGACTTAGTAAATCCAGAGGTGCTTGCACCAATTGTTTCATACGAATTGAATAAAGCACTTCGATTTACACCTCTTGCACAAGTTGACACAACACTTCAAGGACAACCGGGTAATACTTTGAAATTCCCAGCTTTTACTTATATTGGTGATGCTTCTGATGTTGCAGAAGGCGAAGCTATTCCGTTGGATAAAATCGGAACTACTACTAAGTCAGTAACAATTAAAAAAGCTGCAAAAGGTACAGAAATCACGGATGAAGCTGCATTATCTGGTTATGGTGATCCAATTGGAGAATCTAATAAACAACTTGGGCTATCTATTGCAAATAAAGTCGATGACGACTTATTGAACGCAGCTAAGACTACCACTCAAACTGTTTCTACTACAGCAAGCGTTGACGGGGTTCAAACTGCATTGGATATCTTTGATGATGAGGATGCACAAGCCTATGTTCTTATCGCCAATCCTAAAGATGCGGCAAAAATTCGTAAAGATGCAAACGCACAAAAAATTGGTTCAGAAGTAGGAGCAGATGCTCTTATCAACGGAACTTATGCTGATGTTTTAGGCGCTCAAATTGTACGCTCTAAAAAACTTGCTGTTGGTTCAGCTTTATTGTTCAAGATTGTTTCAAATAGCCCAGCTTTGAAATTAGTTTTAAAACGTGGAGTTCAGGTAGAAACTGACCGTGATATTGTTACTAAAACAACTGTAATTACTGCAGATGAACATTACGCAGCGTATCTCTATGATTTAACAAAGGTTGTTAATGTCACATTTACGACTGGTGCATAATGGGACGGCTACTAAGTCGCCACTTGCATAAATATGAAAACATAAATGCGACCAAGCAAGTGAAAAATGATGAACTAACGACGCTTACCGTTAATCAGCTAAAAGAGCTTCTTGAAACCAAAGGGATAGAATACACAAAAAACGATAAGAAAGCAGATTTGATTTCAAAGTTAGGAGTTATTTATGGCTATCACTGATGATTTAAAAAAGCTTTTAGGCGGTTCATCGGATGAGCGCTTGGAAGTAATCGAAAAACGCACTCGTGAACGTTTATTGTTGATTCTTAGTTCTGATATCTATGAAGTACCACCAGAACTAGAATATGTTGTTTTGGACGTTTCCTTGAAGCGTTTCAATCGTATCGGACAAGAAGGCATGCAGTCCTATTCACAGGAAGGGCTAAGCATGACATTTTCAGAATCCGATTTTGACGAGTATGCCGATGAAATTGAATCGTGGCGAAAATCAAAAGAAGCTGAGGGCGATAAAAAGATTGGGAGGTTCAGATTGTATTGAGATATTTAGATGAAGTTACTTTTATCAAAGAATCGTCCGACTCACATTATGACCCCGATTTAGGCGAATGGGTTGAAAAAGAGCCTACCAGAACTGTTTTTAGTGCAAATATCACTGATATTGGAACTGAAAGAAGTGTAAAAGTTTTTGGAGATATTAAAAAAGGGGCAAAAGTCATGCGAATGATGCCCCTTTTTACTATGCCAGAATATGATTACATTGAGTTTGATAATAAAAAGTGGGCTTTAACGACTTACCGCAATCCAAGTGAGCGAAACACTTTTATTTTGCAGGAGGTAAGCCAATGAAAATAACTGGAATTGATGCCTTGCAAAAGAAGTTGAGGAAAAATGCCACGCTTGATGATGTTAAGCATGTTGTTAAAAGCAATATTGTAAGCATGAACAAGAATATGCAAAATCTTGCTCCTGTAGATACAGGTAATATGAAGCGTTCAATAACCAGTGAATTTACAGATGGAGGGTTTACAGGAACGACTGAACCTCATACTGATTATGCTGGGTATGTAGAGTATGGTACACGATTTCAAGCTGCACAGCCATTTGTTAAGCCAGCTTTTGATGTTCAAAAGAAGGTATTTAAAAATGATTTAGAGAGGTTACTCAAATGATTAAAACTCGAGACCAATCTATTTTTGATGAAATGTTCAAACGAATACAAGCCTTGGGTTATACCGTTTATGATTATAAGCAAATGAATGAAGTGGGCTATCCATTTGTTGAAATGGAGAATATTCAAACCATTCATGAACCAAATAAAACGGATATAAAGGGAACGGTAAGCCTTTCGTTATCTGTTTGGAATAAGGCAGAAAAAGCGGGCCGTGTACTAGCTTCAAAAATGGCAAGCAATATATTTAATCAAGCATTGAATATAAATACCACAGAGGGCTATTCTTGGGCTTTGAATCTACAAGCAAGTACCATTAAAATGATGGACGATACAACAACAGGTACACCGCTCAAAAGAGCGTTGATTAACTTAGAATTTAGATTAAGATAGGAGATTTAAAATGGCAGAATTAACAGCAAAACAGGGTAAAGATATTATCTTGCTCTATCGTTTGCTTAGTAAAGCAACAGAAGAAGCCGCTTGGAAACTTGCATTCCAAACCGAGCACAAAAATGAAAAATCTAGAGATTATAACACTACAGCAACCAAAGATGGGCCAATTGGGGCTCTTGCGGAAGTTGAATATAAAATGTCTGCCACATCTATTGCAGCAAATGGTGACCCACATCTTGACGAAATGGACCAAGCATTTGATGATGCAGCAATTATTGAAGTTTGGGAAATTGATAAAGCTGAAAAAGGCAAAGAAACAGCTACTCAAGATAAGTACAAAGCGAAATATCTGCGTGCTTACCTTACAAGTTTCTCTTATGAACCTAATTCTGAAGATGCGCTTGAGCTAAGTTTAGAACTTGGAGTGTTTGGTAAACCACAAAAAGGCTATGCCACACTTACTGATGAACAAGCGGATGTTGTACAGTACGTCTTCAAAGATACAGCAAAAGAGGTTACACCCTAATAACCCCGTAGTCGGTCAATCGACCGTAGGGGACGCTGAATAATAAACAACGAGTTAAAAGAGAGATGATTCTCTCTTTTATTTTTTTAAGGAGAAATCAAAATGGAATTAACGATTAATGATAAACAGTACGTTTTTATCTTTGGTTACCGATTCATTAAGGAATTGAATAAAAAAAATGAAGTAACAGAACGTGGGATGACTTTAAAAGCCGGTTTAGACAATGCTTTGATGAACTTCTTTAGTGGAGATATCGAAACACTTGTCGAAATGCTAAAAACTGCAAATGCAACAGAAAATCCCCGTGTTTCTGAGAAGGGGATAGTTGAATGGATTGAAGAAAATGGAGTCGATGCGCTTTTTGATTTAGTACTCGAAGAGTTAAAAAAGTCGGAATTTACCAAGAAAAAAACGTTGAACTTCGAGAAAGAAGTCAACAAAAATCTACAGTAATAGATTTTGACAAACTTTATGAACAAGTTCAGTTAAATTGTTTGCGTTATCTCGGAATTGCTAATCTAAGAGATATAGAGCGCATGACCATTTCGGAGTATGAATTAAGACTGAAAGCTTATAGGCTAAAAAGACTTGATGAGCAAGAATTAATTTACCAACAAGCATGGGCAAATTGGCAAGTTCAATCAACTAAGCAACAAGGTAAGAAGCAAGTTCCAGTTTATTCGACGTTTAAGAAATTCTTTGATAAGGAAAAAATTGAAAATGAAATTCTAGGAATTGAAACTTCTGGCAGTGCTTTTAAAAAGGACAATAAATTAATTAACCTCATGAAAAAAGCAAATAAGTAGGAAAGGAGGAAAAACATGGAATCTTATAGTGTACAAGCGGTTATAAGTGCTGTTGATAAAAATTTCACCTCAACCATGAAAAATGCTACTAGTACAGCAAGTTCTACTGCAAGTTCTATCGAAAGTTTATCTGCAAAATATGATGGAGCATTTGAAGATAAAAACGGGCGATGGAGAGCTGCTAATGGCCGATTTTTGACCATGAAAGAAAAAAGTGAGATGCTTGGCAAATCTTTTGATGAAACTGGCGGCAAAAGTCAAAAAATCGGCTCATCTGCTGGGGACATCTTAAAAGGGGTTGGTGCCTTTGCCATTATGAATAAGGCGGTAAGTTTGGTTTCGGACTCGCTTGGAGCAGCGATTGGTCGTTTTGATACTCTGAAAAACTATCCAAAAGTAATGGCTCAAATGGGCTATTCTACTGATGATGTTTCTAAATCTGTTACTATCTTGAAAAAAGGTGTTGATGGCTTGCCTACTTCACTTCAAGATTTAACCAAAAGCGCTCAAAGCTTTGCTATTTTAGAAAAAAGCGCAACGGGTGGTGCTGAAACTGCAACGGCTTTGAATGATGCTTTCCTTGCTTCTGGGGCAAGTGCAGCAGATGCCAGCCGTGGTGTTGAACAATATAGCCAAATGTTGTCAAGTGGTTCAGTTGACTTGCAAAGTTGGAAAACTTTACAAGAAACAATCCCTTACGCCTTGACTCAAGTTGCTAAATCCTTTGGAATAACGGGTAAAAGTGCTGAACGTGATTTGTATGCCAAGCTGAAATCTGGTGATATTACCATGGACCAACTTAATAAGCGATTTGTAGAGTTAGATGGTGGGGCGAATGGATTTGCAAAAACCGCAAGGACAGCCTCTGGTGGGATTGGAACATCATTTACTAATATGCGTAATGCTGTAGTAAATGGGATGGCCAATACAGTTGAAACGATTAACAACGCTTTGAAAGATGCAGGATTAAAAAATGGTATTTCTACACTTTTTGATCAAGGTAAGCAAGCGATTATCAAGGGGTTTGCGGTATTTAATCAAATTGTAGCTACTGCGATTCCACCGATAGTTGCAACATTTAAAACTCTTTTTGGTTTTATTAATCAAAATAAAGACTGGCTTGGTCCATTAATAGCTGGAATAACAGCTGGGGTAGCAGCATATAAACTATGGAAAGGCGCAATTACAGCGTGGAATACAGTTACTAAGATAGCTACTGGTGTTCAAGTAGCATTTAATGCAGTAATGGACGCTAATCCAATCATGCTTATAGTAATTGCAATTGCTGCTGTTGTAGCTGGATTAGTCTATTTCTTTACACAAACAAAAGCAGGGCAACAAATATGGTCAAATTTTGTAAAATTTCTAGGTTCTGCATGGCAATCTCTAGTTAAAATTTCCAAAGATGTTTGGGATAATACCACTAAAGCTTGGGACAGTGCAGTCAAATGGTTTTCTGATACCTGGAACAATATCAAAAGCGGAGCGAAAGGACTTTGGGATGGAACAATCCAAGGTGCTAAAGATGCCGTTAATAGTGTTAAAAATGCTTGGAACGGCATCAAGGATTGGTTCGCTAATCTTTGGAAAGGCACAACAAGCGGTTTAGCTAGTGCTTGGGATAGTGTAACATCTACACTTGCACCATTTGTTGAAACAATCAAATCAATATTCCAACCAATTATTGAATTCTTTAGTGGATTATGGGGACAAGTCCAAACAATCTTTGGTTCAGCTTGGGAAATTATAAAAACGGTCGTTATGGGACCAGTTTTGTTGCTCATTGATTTAATCACTGGGGACTTTAACCAATTCAAAGAAGATTTTGGAATGCTTTGGCAAACACTAGCAACAGCGATTCAAACAATAGTCCAAACTTTTGTGAATATCGTAGTTGGATTTTACAGTTCATTTTTCCAAACTGTAGTTAATATCTGGACAACAATTGTAAACACAATTCAAAGTCTTTGGGGAGCTTTCACAACATGGGTCGTTAATATGGCCATGTCTATTGTTAACGGAATTGTTAATGGTTGGAATGCCTTCAAGCAAGGTACCGTTGATTTATGGAACGCTACTATTCAATGGGTCAAGGACACTTGGGCTTCATTTATACAGTGGATTATTGATTCTGCCAATGCTATTGTGAACGGAGTCAAACAAGGTTGGGAAAACCTCAAACAAGGCACTATTGATTTGTGGAACGGTATGGTCAACGGTCTCAAAGGAATTTGGGACGGTTTGAAACAAGGCGTGAGTGATTTGATTGATAATGTTGTAAGTATCTTCAATACCTTGAAAAACATCAACTTACTAGATCTTGGTAAAGCTATCATTGACGGTTTTGTCAAAGGGCTAAAACAAAAGTGGGAAGAAGGAATGGATTTTATCAAAGGAATTGGTAAATGGATTCGTGAGCATAAAGGGCCAATCCGTGTCGATAGAAAACTTTTAATTCCCGCTGGTAATGCCATTATGAATGGTTTGAATTATGGTTTAACTGGAGGTTTCCGTAACGTTCAATCCAATGTTTCAGAAATGGGGGACATGATTGCTAATGCAATTAATTCTGACTATTCTGTAGATATTGGAGCAAACGTTGCGGCAGCTAATCGTTCAATCAGTAGTCAAGTTTCTCATGATGTGAACCTTAACCAAGGCAAACAACCAGCTTTATTTAATGTAAGGCTTGGAAACCAAAACTTTAAAGCCTTTGTGGATGACATTTCTAATGCACAGGGACAAACAATTAACTTAAATATGGGATTTTAGGAGGTAGAAGTGTACAAGTTTAGAGATACGACAAAACAGAAGCATTATCGCAACCTTCCTTTCATTCCAACCAGTGCCATGAGTTATGGTGGTTCTTGGTTAGAGGAACTCGTAGAAGGTTATCAGACGTTGACGGTAGAGGGGCGAGAAATGTATTCTCTCAGCTTTGAGTCACAAGAAATGCAAGTGGGAGGAGTGATCACCAATGTGAAATATCCTCCTCGTGAGTTGACGATAAAATATAAACTTGAGGATAGGGACCCTCAAGCACTACAAGAAAAGTTCGATACCTTAAAAGCGTTCTTGATTCGTCAAGAAGATGTCCCTATTATTTTTAATGATGATTTGGAATATACTTTTTATGGACGGTTCAAGACTGCAGACAATGTGTCTGGAGATACTAATTCAATTATTTCAAGTTTTACTGTGCTTTGTAGTGATCCATTTAAACATGGAAACACTCAAAGTGTAGAAAATAAAATCATTGAAGTTTTACCTTACCCAGTTAAACCGGATAAGCTATCATTCAAGTTACTGACAAATGGATTACTTGCAACTGATGGAAATTATCGCTTGAAGTCATCGCAGGCCAAAAAAGGAGACCTTTTGGAATTTGATTTTCAAACAGGCGATACTTTTCTTAATGGGGAATTAAATAATAATCTTTTGGACCTTGATTCTGATTTTAAAAATATCAGACTGAAAACTGGAACAGATTTTTCTAGTTCAAACTATGATTTAACGATTCAATATAGAAAGGCGGTGCTTTAGTGAGTAATATCTTATTTTTAGATAAGATGCAACAAGTCATCAAAAGTTATGATTCCGATGAGATTATGGAATGTGTTCAAACAAAAGAAATCACAACCAATGCTTCTGAACTAATGAATGACACACTTTCAGTTTCTTTACCTTTTGACGAAACAATTAAAGATGCCAGCTATATTGCAGTTAATGATACGAAAGAACAAGAGTTTTCTTTATATCGAATTTTAACCGCAAAAGATGAAGATAATTCACTTTCATTTGAAGCGAAAAATTTTGCAGTCGATGAATTGGATAATTTTATCATCAAAGATATAAGACCTAAAAATAGGTCTTTTTCTTATGTGATTAATCAGCTTTTATCTGATTCAGGTTGTGACTGGGTATTGGGTGTTTGTGAACCAATTAAAACAGTTTCCAGTACTTTTTACTATACATCAATGAAAGAGGCATTAAAGTCTCTACAAGAGTTGGGAGCTGAGTTTACTTTTTCAGTTGAGATAACTGGAAATCGTATCTCTAAAAAAATTATTAATTGTTATAACCATATTGGAAAAGTAACTAACAAGCGATTTGAATATGGTGATGAAGTCCTGAAAATTGTCCATCAACAAGACCGCACAAATATTGTCACTGCCCTAATTGGACGTGGTAAAGGCGAAGAAGTTGGGGACGGCTACGGACGAAGACTTGAGTTTTCAGACGTTGAATGGAAGAAATCAAATGGAAAACCACTTGATAAGCCTAAAGGTCAAAATTGGATTGAATATCCAGAAATGACAGAAGAATATGGCATTCCGTCAAATGGAAAAATGTTGCCACGTAAAACAGTTGTTGTTTTTGATGATGTGGAAGATGCAAACGAGCTTTTGCAAAAGACTTATGATCAACTGGCTTATTACTGCCGGCCACTCGTTCAGTTTAGCACTGAGATATTGGGTAGTGATTCAATTGGGAACACTGTTTCAATCCACAGAGGAGACCGAAATTATCACTATCAGACAAGAGTCTTTAAAGTGGTTACAGATTATGTTAATGGCCGAGTGCAAGCCAGTCTGGGTGATAATTTAAGTGGAAATTCTCTTAATCGTCAGTTATCGCAGGTTCAAAGTAATATCTCTGACCTTGATAATAATAAAATGACTTTTTATGACTCCACAGAAATTGGAAAGTATCAAGATGATATTATGCGAGGTGCTGGTGCGAACGGTGGCTCGATTTACATGGTCAACGGAATTGAAGCTGGTGTATCTCAATCGAGAGAAACCTATGAGCAAGTGTTCATGGATGGGCCAAAGATTCAAGATTCAAAGTATTTCATGATTCAAAATAATGCTGGAATTTCTTTTAAACAATGTAATAAAGGTCAATGGACGACAATTCAAGATGTTCATAATGGAGCAAGCACAACCGCTTGGACTTTAGACGGAACGTTTAATGCTTCTTTCATTGCGGCAGGGATATTAGCAGGAGTTCTTATCCAAGGGGTTGTCGTTAAGTCAGTCGGAAGTAATTCTTTTTTTCAATCTGTATTATCTAATGGCGCTTTTTCGATTGAGCAATACAAAGAAACAAATAACGTTGATTATACAAAGCCTGATTGGCAAAAAGATGTCCACGGTGGAAAAGTTGGGGAGTTTATCGGAACTTATGATGGGAACACAAAGAAGGCGAATGGCTCAGCTTTAATTAATTATCCGGGTTATATTTTGTCAATAAACCAAGATAACGGAAATGGTTCTTCTACTCCGGTTTTCCAAGTTCCGTCTGATTCAACTTTTGATAAACCTAAGTTTAAATTATTTGGGAATGGAACACTTCAGGGCGACATTAACATCAAGGGTAACTTTTATGTTAATGGCGTAAAAATCGATACCAACGGTGGCGGAAACTCTGGTGGTGGTGATACAGGTTGGAATGGGCAATATCCACTAGAAGTCACAAGTGATCGTGATAAACGCTACTGGCAAATTTGGGCAATGGCGATTGGAGCTGGTTTCTCTAAACAAGCTGCTGCAGCTTTACTTGGGAATGCTCAAGGAGAATCTGATGCTAACCCAACGGCTGATGAGGCTGGTGGACGTCCTGGATTTGGTTATGGGGTTTGGCAATGGACCGATAGTTCTGGAGCAAGCTCTGGGCGTGTTTATATGATTAACCTCATGACACGAGCTGGTGTAACTGATGACCCAGACACAATCACTGCGCAATTCAAACTCTTGATGTGGCATGCACCAAACGGTCAATGGATTGCAACAAGTTCTTATCCTTATTCTTGGACTCAATTCATGACATTAACGGATATTAACACTGCCACTCAAGCATTTGTAGCTAACTTTGAGCGTCCATTAAACGGACACCCTGAACGTAGCACTTGGGCGCAAGAATGGTATAACAAATTTGTTAATCTTGAAATTCCAAGCGGTGGAGGAGGTTATATTGCTCCGATTTCAAGTCCTATTACCGTAACAAGTGAGTTTGGTTGGAGAATAAGTCCAATTACTGGAGCCCAAGAATTTCATAATGGAATTGATTTAGTTAATGGAAATCCAAACACTCCAATTCTTGCTTCCGCAGATGGAACAGTTGTTAGTGCTGCAGACCCAGGTTATTTTGATTGGTATGGCAATTGGACAGTCATCAAGCATGCGGATGGAATGTACACAGGTTATGCCCATCAAAGTAGGGTTGATGTTGCAGTTGGTCAGAACGTAAAACAAGGGCAACAAATTGGACTTATGGGAACAACTGGGCCTAGTACTGGCGAGCATTGTCATTTTCAATTTATGGATGAATTCTATCCGTCATCAAGTGCACATTTCCATAATGCAAGAGATTATATCAAATTTTAGAAAGGGTCTATTATGACAGAACATTATTTAACACTGTCCACCACAGAGCCAAATAACAATGTCGGAATTGTTAAATTAAGACATGCGGATGTGAATAGTCAAGCCATTGTAGCTCAAATCGTAGAGAACGGTCAGTCCAAGAACTTTGAGGGCTTACAGCCGTTCTTTTGTTTAATGGCGCAAGAAATCACAGGTCAAGGGGTATCAGAAGAAAGTGTTGTCTCCTTTGATGCTAAAAATGGCACATTGAAATATATTGCCAGTGATAATGCATTACAGTTTGTTGGACGTAACGAAGCTTATTTTAGCTTTAGAAAACAAGAAGATGGGAAGTGGATTGAGCAATTCTCCACTCGGACTTTTAACTATATTGTTGAGAAATCCATTTATTCGCAACCCTTCAAAGACTCAAACTATTGGTGGACTTTCAAAGAGCTTTATCGAATTTTTAATAAGTATATTGAAGATGGTAAAAATAGCTGGGAACAGTTTGTGGAAGCAAACCGTGAAATCCTTGAATCAATTGATCCAGGAGGACGGTTACTTGCGGAAGTTTTAGACATCAATAAAATTATTTATCGTAAAGTTCCAAGCGGATTTAATGTAGTAATTGAGCACGATTCAGAGTATCAACCGGATGTGAAAGTAACTTATTACAAAAATGCGATTGGTACTGAAGAAAATGGCTTTGATACTGGTCCAGTCTTTGGTGGTGAGCGAATTTATAACCTAGCTTCTTCATTAAGCTATATCAGAAATAAAGTCAATGTTGAGCTTCCGTCAGTTTATGCAATGGACGGAGAAGTTGTAAATAATGGTAACGAACTATTATTAATCAACAGAACTGAGGTTATGCGTTTTGCTATTGAGGACGCAACAATCACCAAAGGCTATGTTGAAAAAGTGAAACCACCAACTAATTTAATTGTTTATGATATCACTTCTTCAAGTGCTAAAGTTTCATGGGAAAACGGGGGATAATATGGCAGATAAAAATTATTTACACACAGCTTATGCCAACAGTGCAGACGGCACGGACGGTTTCACGACTGTTTATCCGAATTTGAACTTGATAGTTGGAAGTTCTGCTAAGACTAAAGATGGATTCTTTAAAAACTTTGACAAAGTAGAAAATGACTATGGTGAAATAACAGCGAAGGAAACTAATGCTTATGTTTTTCAAGACCTTTCAGACGGTTTCTCTATTAAACCTAGAGAGTATAAACCAGGTGACAATTATACAATAAGTATGGAGGTTATGTTTACAAGCTGGAATTTTCCTGCTGGAACATCTATGGGAGAATTTTGGATTGGCCAAAGATATACTGCAAGTAGTGATTCGACAATAAGTTCTTACAAACAAATATGTTATATTGAATTACCAAAAGACCCTAGTCAAATGCTGAATCAGTGGATAAGAATAACAAAAACTTCAACGATACCACCTATTGAAGACCCTGCGATCAATACGGAGGCCTGCTTTATAGGTCAATTCATTGGTACGAGTGAAGCTAGTTTCACAATGAGAGTTAGAAAACCGAAACAAGAACCAGGCTCAACCGCCACTCCACACATGCCCTCAGTAAGCGAAGTCACAAATGCTGACTGGCCGAAGTATGTAGGAACTTATGTTGATACTAACCCGGTTTCTAGTACGGATCCAAGTAAGTATGGTTGGGACGAAATTAAGTATCGAGTTTATTTAGATGGTACACCCGTAGGTGGAAGTAAGCTTCTGTCATTTGATTTGGAGAATCTAAAGGCGGGCACATCATACAACGTTCAGGTTAGTCAAATAAATGGCAATATTGAAAGCGATAAGTCAGAAAGTGTTGCTTTTAAAACGACACTAACCCAATAATATAAATAGGAGAAGAAAATGGCTAATATTAAAAAAGTATATCGTGGCATGCAAAATGGAGCAGAAACGATTAATGACAATTTGGAAGCAATCAACTCTGAATTAACTAGTGGTGGAAATGTTGTTCATAAAACTGGTGACGAATCAATTGCTGGAAATAAAACATTTACCGATGATATGACAGTGAAAAATATATCTGCCAGTGGTTCGCTTACTTCTAAAATTGTTTCTACAAAAATTGAATCACCAGCAATCAAGCATACCTTTGTAAGAACAGGGAATATGGTTACACTTACTACAGAAACCAAAACAGGCATTGCTCAAACCACCTCGTATGATATTCCATCTGGGTATAGACCGTTTAATGATGGCTCGGACCCTATTTATGAGCAGGTATTATCCGGTGGGAAAAGTGCAATCATTCGCTCTTCCGTGGCAACATGGCAACCTCGCGTATCTACGGGATTAGATGCGGGGTTATTTGGAACGATTAGTTGGCCAACAAAAGATAGTTTCCCAGGTTAAAAGAAAGGAAAAAAATTGGAGTATCAATTATTAGAAAGTAGGGGGTATGGATGCATTAGTGCATGAAGGGTGGCTTTTTTTCAAACTTGTTATTGATAATTGGGCCGCTCTTCTTATAATTTCTGGTATTTTTGGTTGGATGTATCGAAGAATGACCAAGAAACAGGAGGAGCAATTAAGAATACTTTTAGTAGTCATTAAACGTGTTGAGCTTGGAGAAGCAATTCATCATGATTACGGCTTACAAATTGTCAGTGGTATTTTTGATGAATATACAGCGTTAGGAGGCAATCATTATGCTCACGAAATTTACGAAAAGTATAAAAAGGAGAAAGAACATGATTTTTAATAACAAGTTTTACAACGTCATCAAATGGGCTGTTTTAACTGCCCTACCAGCACTCAGTGTTTTTATCGGAGTAATTGGTAAAGCTTACGGTTGGGGTGGAACTGATTTAGCTATCATTACTTTGAATGCATTCACGGTATTCTTGGGAACATTAGCTGGAGTAAGTGCCGTTAAATATAATAACCAGCCAAATGAAACGGAGGAAAATAAATGAAAAAATTAATTAAAAAAGCTGCCATTGGAATGGTAGCTTTCTTTGTTGTTGCAGCAAGTGGACCAGTGTTTGCGGCAGTTGGTGACCAAGGTGTGGACTGGTCAAAGTATAATGGAGACTATGGGAACTTTGGTTATGACCATGATAAATTTGCTTTTAGCCAAATTGGTGGAACTTATGGCGGTTCATTCGTTGACCAAGCGACTTATTCAACACAAGTTGCATCAGCCATTGCCCAAGGCAAACGAGCACATACTTACATTTGGTATCAAGTCGGAGGTTCTCAAGAAGTAGCGAAAGCGGCACTTGACCGTTATTTGCCCAAAATTCAAACGCCTAAAAACTCTATTGTTGCTTTAGACTACGAAAGTGGAGCAAGTGGAGATAAACAAGCCAATACTGATGCGATTCTTTACGGAATGCGACGTGTTAAAGCGGCTGGATATACTCCAATGTATTATTCTGACAAGCCTTACACTTTGGCCAATGTTAATTATAAGCAAATCATCAAAGAATTCCCTAACTCATTATGGATTGCGGCATATCCAAATTATGAAGTGACTCCAGTTCCAAATTATAGCTTTTTCCCAAGTATGGACGGAATTTCAGTATTCCAGTTCACATCAACTTATGTTGCTGGCGGACTTGATGGAAATGTTGACTTAACAGGAATTACTGACAAGGGTTATGAAGACGGAAACGCAACTAAACCGGATACTGACACACCAGCCACTGATGACGGTAAAGATGCCAACGAAGTGACACCAAGTGAAATTCAAGAAGGTATGACTGTCACTATCAAGTTTAGTGCAACGAATTACTCAACAGGCCAAGCAATCCCTAAATGGGTTAAGGAAAACTCATACAGGGTCCTTCAAAAATCTGGCAATAAAGTCTTACTTGATAATATCATGAGCTGGGTTGCAGCAAGTGATGTTCAAGCGTTGGATACAGGAGGAAATAGTTCAACTGGAAATACTCAAACTTACATTGTCCAATCAGGCGATACTTTGAGTGGCATTGCTTCCAATTGGGGTACAAACTGGCAAGAATTAGCTCGTCAGAACAGTTTATCTAATCCGAACATGATTTACTCTGGTCAGGTTATTCGCTTCACAGGCGGTCAATCTGGGGCTACAGCACGAACTTACACCGTACGCTCAGGAGATAATCTTTCATCAATAGCCAGTCGTTTAGGAACAACAGTTCAAAGTCTGGTTTCAATGAATGGCATCTCAAATCCTAATTTGATTTATGCTGGTCAAACTCTAAATTATTAAAATCAACCCTGACTTCGGTCAGGGCTTTTTTGTTACACTTTTTTAGTGAAACACTTATAAAATGTTATACTTTAAGTATCGAAACATTTAGAGGGATAAAATAATGAAAAAAATATTTTGGGGTTTAGTTGCTGTATTAGTAATAATTATTGGGGCTGGTTGTGTTTGGTATAAAGTAAATTATGGGACTACTCCATATTATGTTCAACTAACACAAGATGGTAAGAGCGAGAAAATAAATTACAATAACGGAACTTCAGGAACTCTCTATCGTTATAATTTAACAGGTTACGACAAAAGTGGAAAAAGTCAACAGGTAAAATTGATAGAATCCCGAATCCTCAAGCATGATGCATATCTAAAAGTAGCATACAGTAAGAAGGAAAACGTGATCAGCTGGGAGGAAGTAAAAAAATTAGAAGTACCAGTAGCAGCTTTGAAAGAATTAAATAGTAGAAAGTAAATTAACCCGCTTCGGCGGGGATTTTTTGTTTAGAATAGTACTATATTTTACAGAAAACTTTCTCAAATATTACTTTTTAATAATCGATACGGTTTGTATGAAAAGGTGTGATATAATAGTCGATTGGTCTTTTTAGTGTTGACATCGACTAAAAAATGATATACTATGTATAGTGAATATAAATAATAATCACTAATAATGAACTATTATTAGTTTTAAGTAAAGGCTCGGTTTTTGTGGAGAGAGAACTTTTGGGATATCATGGATCTGATGAAAAGTATATAGTTTCCATGAAGAAAGATAATTTTAAGATGAGAGTTTCCAAGTCAAGCTTTCCAAATGATTTAGGCATAGGGGCTTATTTTTATTTGGAAAGAGGAGAAGGAGAGGCCCTTGAAAATGTTAGAAAATATCTGAAAAAGTACAAGAAAAATTACGAAACTCTCGTTGGTCTTGAAGTTCCTATCGTTGTTGATGAAGAGTTAATATTAGACTTTAACATCAGAGAGTCATAGGAAATATTCGAAGAATTTATAAGAAAAAATAGAGAAAATATTGATAAAGAGCTTAATAAGTATCATGAAAAAAGTAGAGGATTTTTACGGGGCAACTTTGATGGTATTGCTATGGAGTTGTTCTTAGAATTTTTAGGTGTTGATGCAGATTTAATTATAAAAGATACTTTTACAAAATTTGATGATGAATACAAACGTTCTAATTTTCATAACGGAAGAGAAGTATGTGTTAGAAATCCAAAGATAATTCAACTTTCTAAGATTCGTATCGCAGAAAGAATTGAAAGAGATGAGGAAAAGGAGAAACTAAAATGTCTGTAGACGTTAAGAAACTTACAAGCGGAAAAGATATGAAAATGTCTGATGATGCTATTACAAGAGCTGTTTCTACCTATATGTTAAAAGTAGTTAAGGAACAGTTGAAATGGGCAACACTTACTGTTAAAGAAGGCTTAAAGTCTTTCGAAGGATACATTAGTAATGTTCCAAAACCAGAAGTAAGTAAAGTTACTAAGTTAAATGAAGCAGAAGAAAGTTACTCATCGAAGTATTTTGGTGAAGCTGATGAACAAGTATTTGAAATCAATTCAAATGATCGACAATTACAGGAGCTTGTTGCGTAATGGCGAAGTTAAAATTTAAAAAGTATTATTTCAATTCGTTTCAATTCGAAGAAAATGATAATTTCGATAGTGATATTGAACAGTTAGATGTAGATTTTTTTCCAACTGCCGAAGTTAACATTTTAGAATCTGAAAATGTTGCTTTAGTATCTTTGGACGCTTCTCTTGGTGATGAAAAGAAAAGTAGCTGTCCTTTTACAGGAAAAATCTCTCTAACTGGAATATTTGAAGTAGAATTTGATGAAAAAGATACTAAGGATCAAAAATTAGCAGAAGAATTTTTGACACAGAATACTATTGCTATACTATTTCCGTATCTTAGATCATTCATTTCTGATATGACTTTGAGAACTAATAAGTTTCCTGTATTTATTTTACCACCGTTCAATGTTATTAAAATGATGGAAGATGGAAAATCAGTAACCATTAATCATCTAAAAAAAGAAAATGAGTAATCTATTCGCCCTCCGGGGCGTTTTTCTTTGTTCTCGTTAAGAAGTTTGCTATAATTAAATTTCTAACACTGACACCCCTTAATTGGGGGTGTTTTTTGTTAACAAATGTTACTGTATAACTTTATAAATGTTGGTATAATTCAATCATCATAGTTGTCCTTCCAAATACAAATAGCTGAAATATTTAGGAGTACAGTGAGCGTCTTTTTACTAAGGCGTTTTTTCTTTACAACGGAAACGGAAAGTTATATAATGTTCTTATTCCAAAAAACTTTTCATAAGTTTATCCTAAGCGTCCCTCTCCTAACTGGGGCGCTTTTTCTTGACAAAGACAAAAGGTAACGCTATAATTAGTTACCATAAATAATCACTGAGTATTTTAATCCATGAAATACTCACTGCATATTTTGCTAAACGCCTCACTCTTGTGGGGCGCTTTTTGTGCTATAATATTATTGGACATCGATGAAGAGTTTTACTCTCCTCATTAGCTGCTCTTCGGAGCGGCTTTTTTCAAATAAAAAAGCTCTAGCTGGATGACTTCAAGGAGTCCAACTAGAGGATGATGTGTGTTAGTACAAATTCAGAAAAAGTTTACTATATACAAAACATAGGAGGTACTAACAATTTAAATATTATCAATTTTTCAGACAATTGTCAATTATTTATAGTAGTGTGTTATGATATATTTAGTGGACAAGAAAATGATTTCTTTTACAGTATCTTTGATAATCTGCAGTTCCGTCCACATATATCTAATATAATAACCAAGATATGTGCTGCAGATTGTCATATTTTGGTTCTTTAGCTCAGTTGGTCAGAGCTAACGGCTCATAACCGTTCGGTCGCTGGTTCGAGTCCAGCAAGAACCATAAATAAATGGAGAGTGAAGCGTGAATTTAAAACAAGTATTAGAACTAATAGCTGACGGGAACATAGTAGCATTAAAATTTAAAGATAGTGACGAAATTATGGTAAAAGACTATAAGAATTCCGATATATTTGATGATTTTATGAATTGTAAAGTTATTGAGGTGAATACTGCCTGTGTTATAAACGAATTTGAAGAAGAAGTGATGGAGATGACAGTTGAATTAGAGTGATAGAATTACTTTCGCTGAGTCTAGAAAGAACCATGATTTAAGAGGGGCAAAAAAGGGGCATAAGTCTTAAACTTATATGTGAATATGACATTTTTTTGAAAATGTTCTAAATTTACTTATGCTTATGTATCAACGTTTCGGGTCATATCATGAGATTAAGAAATTCCATTTTTCAATGGAGGGTTCTATTGGGTAAAATAAAAAATCTGCTCCCTTGATTTTGGGGAGTATTTTTTTATGATTTATATCTTACTTAGTTTGTGATATTAGAGAAAATAGGTACAATGAAAACTCTGATAGAATCACTTTAAATAATAAAGAGGATTAATCTAAATTTTATTTTTTCATAATTCGTTGAATAATAGTTTCAACAGGCTCAATTTTTTCAAGATAAGCAGAAGAGCTACCAGCCATAAATGCACCATTGATTAAATCACCTTTTTCTACTGCGGCTTTCAATGATTTATTTAAAGGATATTCTGATGAGATATTTAATAGTCTGGTCAGATGGCCATTCTTATCTGAGATTAAACTTGTTCCATTTTCTTCACTTTTGCAGATTAATTCTTGGTAAATTGGTGAAATTTGACATTCTTTTGCCAATAAAAAGGCGGTGCCAACTTGTACTCCATTTGCACCTAAAATATTAGCCAAAGAAGCAGTATGGTGATCATAAATTCCACCAGCAGCGATGAGCGGTAAGGGACAGATTGGAGCAATTTCTTTGAGAAGTGAGGCCAAGTTTTGGCTACCCACGTGACCTCCTGCTTCATTTCCTTCTACGATGATTCCGGAGATAGGAAGATTTAACATTTTTAGAGCAATTTCTTTATTGGGAACCACAGGGAAAAGTTTGATATTATTAGCAATTATAGTATCAATAATTTCTTTAGGACTCCCTGCACCAGTTGTCACTACTGATATTTTTTCTTCACAAATCACTTCTAAAAGTTGCTTGATATTTTTATCGAGTAACATTAAATTAACACCAAAAGGCTGTGAAGTGAGACTTTTTGTTTTTCTTATCATTCTTCTCAGCTCATTTGCTGTCCGTCCGCCACTACCAATAATTCCCAAAGCTCCATTGTTTGAAACAGCAGCTACTAATTCAGCATTAGAAGCCCAAGCCATTCCACCTTGAAAAAGAGGATATTTTATTCCTAATTCGCGATACCAAGTCATTTCATTCTCTTTCTATATTTTATTAAAGTTTATGAAATGTAGGTTCCTGCCAATAGCCAATCTCAGAGCCATTAACGGAAAAAATTTTGCCTGTCATTTCGCTTTCAATTAAATCATTAATAATAAAATTAGCGACATCAGAGCTTGAACCCATTTTCCATTCATCAGGGATATTCTGACCATAAGTTTCTTTTAAACTTTTTAATACTGGTAGAGTCATATCAGTTACGGCGGCAGGGGAAACAGAATTTACTCGTATCATACTTTTTTTCAATTCTTTAGCTAGTGTTTTCGTAAAAGCAATGATGCCGGCTTTGGACGCCGCGTAGTTTGCTTGCCCAAAGTTACCAAATAAAGCTGATTTTGAAGTTAGTGTAATGATTTGTCCGCCTTGATTGATTTTATCAAGCAAAGCGTGAGTACTATTAAATACACCAGTCAAATTGACAGAAATGACTTCATCCCAAATTTCTGGGCTCATTTTCTTAAAAGTACTATCAGCAGTAATTCCAGCATTATTAATTAGAATATCAATATCCTTTATTAATTTGGCTGCATTAGCAACGCTAGAGCGATTAGAAACATCTAGTGGAAAAGCTTGGATTTCTGTTTTGGGAAATTTTTTTTCAATTCTTCAGCTCTACTTTTTAAACTAAGTGGGTCACGGCCAGTTAAAATGACTTTGTGATTGGCTTGAGCAGCTTTCTGAGCAATTGCCCAGCCGATTCCCCTTGTTGCACCAGTAATCAAAATTGTTCGTTTGTTCATTGCTTCCATTCTCCTTTTAGGATTAATGTTTGATTTCTGTCAGTAATTTGAAAAGCGTTTTGATTAAATATAAAACAAAAGCGTTCATTCAAATAAGCTGGTGAGCAGAAATTTGCTTTTAAGTATGATAAAGGCACAGAATAGAACTCTTGATACATCTCTTCTAAAATAAATAATAAAAAATTTCCAGGTATAATGGGATTTTTACCGTAGTGTAAAGAATTGGTATCTTTAACTGATTGAAGATAATCAATTAAATCAGCCTCATTGATTTTTTTGTATAATTTCATTCCAGGAATCCTCAGATAATAGACTTAGGTTAATTTGTGCCAATAACTTTGTATTGCTAGTTATTTCAAGACTTAGATTGATTATATATTTTTTTGAATGACGAGTGATGTGTTCACTTAGTAAATAAAGTTTCAGTTTATCAAATGAATAATTAGAAGATGGATAACGAATAATTTCTTCGGATAGTAACCAATTTTCTCCATTTTTAAGACTGTGGGGAATTCCTTCTAATTCTTGCCACAATTGTGGAAGTAAGGAGAGAAAATTTTTTTGGCCCTCTAATTTAAAATGTCTTGGAAGACTTTTTTGAGCGATTAAAATCATTTTTGATACCAGTGATTACCTATCAGTATACTGATTCCCATACCTCCAGCTACGCACAAAGTTGCGATGCCAAGACATGGTTTTTGCACTTGATTTAGGCGATTTAAGAGTCGAGAAATTAGAATGCCACCAGTTGCACCGTAAGGATGACCAAATGCAAGGGCACCACCATAAGCATTTAATTTTATATCATCAAGCTTAAAATAATTTTGGAATAAAATGGCCTGACTGGCAAAGGCTTCATTTAATTCGATAGCCTCAATATCATTAAGTTTAAGGTTAAATTTCTGTAAAAGTTTTTCAGTTGCTTTTATTGGGCCTAATAAGAAATCTGATGGAGATAAAGCAATAGTTGTTTGTCCTAAATAATAGCCTTGAAAATCAAAAGGATTATTAGTGGATGACAATATGATTGAAGAAGCACCATCGTTTATTGGGCAAGAGTTTCCAGCAGTGGCTGTTCCGTTAGTGGTAAAAGCAGGGGTTAATTTGCTCAAAGCTTCCATTGAGGATTTAGGACGAACAGTTTGATCGCTACTTATTGTAAATCCTTCATCTTGATAGGGAAAAACTTCATTTTCTAAAAGTTTTCCTTCAATAGCTTGAGTCGCTTTTTTATGACTATTTAGAGCGTAAAGGTCTTGAACACTACGAGGAATATTGTATTTTAGGGCTGTCATATCGGCAATTGTTCCCATGTCGAAATCTTCATAGGGTTCAGGAGCCATTTTAAATCGTTTAATCGGCTGATAACTCTCTGAATCAAGCATAATATTGGCTTGAGATGTGCTTTCTACCCCTCCTGTACAAATAATGGAAGCTTCACCAGAAATAATGTAGTTTGCAGAGCTAATCATAGCTGTCAGTCCAGAACCGCACTGCTGATCAATTGTAAAAGCTGGGACCTGGCTAGAAAATCCTGCTTTTAAGGCACAACGTCGAGCTAAATTTCCTCCTTGATTAGTCACATTTCCCAAAATAATATAGTCAATATCAGCTTTTTTGAGAAGTGGATTTTTATTAAACTGTTGTTTAATTAGACTTTGATATAAAGTTTCAGGAGAAATTTTTTTATAAAAACCATTGATTTTTCCTATAGGTAAACGGTTTGCTGCTATGATACCGACGGGATTTTTAAAGCTCATGATAGACACCTCTAAAATATTCTTTTTCTAATTCTTTTCTGGATATTTTTTGATTTTTAGTAAAATTAAGAGTAGGAGTTTCTAAATATATCTGAGGAAGTTTGTATTTAGGAAGTCTTTGAGCTAGTATTTTGATTAATTTCTCTTTCTCGATAGGGTTTAAGAGTAGTAGAGCAATTTTTTGACTATATCTTTCATCAAAAACTCCAAAAGCGATGCAGTCTTCACATAAATCTTTTGCCATACGCTCAATTTCTTCTGGAAAAATTTTATTTGCACCATGTTCGATAATGTCAGACCGACGTCCAAATAAATAAAGATGATTATTTTTTAAGGTTCCTAAATCATCAGTTGTCCATGATTGTGGATAAGGTTGATTAAGATAGCCAGAAAATAAATAAGGACTTTTAACTGTAAGACGATATTTTGGTCCTAAAGTGAGCTCTACGTGTGGAAAGAGTTTTCCTACAGATGATGTTTTTTACCATCATTAACTACTTGCCATGAAATAAAACTTGTTTCAGAGCTTCCATAAAACTCAATCATTTGAGTTTGCGGAAGTTTTTTTCTTACTTTATTAATCGCCTCTGGGCTCAGTGTTCCTCCACCTAAAAAAATAATCTCTGGAGAAGTTAAAGCAAATAATTCATTGAGGTTATTTAAGAGGTAGGTTGGGACGGTAAAGAGAACATAGCTTTCCTTAATATTTATAAATTGTGAAGGATTTGTAATTGCTAGGAAGGTTTTTCCTAAATATAAAGCACACATGAGTGTGTGAAGTCCTAATGAAGTAGTGAGTGGGCTAGTAGTTGCAAGAGCTTGTGATTTGCTCAAATGAAATAAATCATCACAAACTTCAAAACCCATTTTCCAAGATTCCCAGTTACGATAATAGATTTTGGGCTGTCCAGTTGTCCCAGATGTGCTTGCTAAGAACAAAGTATCCTCAGGGATAAGTCCGAATTCAAAAGACTTTTTCTTAAAAGATTTATCCACGACAAGTGGGTAATTTCCACTTTCGATAATTGCGAGAAAATCAATAATAAAATTCAAGGGACTATCATTTATTAGAGTAATAACAGTTTTAGAGGAGTGGCTATAATCTGTTAATTTTCTTTGTATTAAATCATTGATTTGTTGGTAGCTATAGGAAGTTTCGTCTATTTTAAGAGCTGGATAATCAGTAAAAAGTGCGGTCAGTTTTGAAAAATTAAATTTATTTTTTTCCATCTAAAATTTTCCTTTGTGTGAATAAAAAGCAAACAATAAAATTAATAGTTAACCTAAATTTGATTTTAGGGTTACTATTTGATATGATATCAGTATAATAAAAAATTCTTTTATTGTAAAATATAAAATCAGGAGTAGCAAATATGACTAAGAATCAAAAAGTCAAAACATTAACGTATTCAGCCTTTATGACTGCATTTATTATTATTCTAGGATTTTTACCAGGAATACCAATTGGTTTTATTCCTGTCCCAATTATCTTGCAAAATATGGGAATAATGATGGCTGGGGGACTTCTTGGCCCCAAATATGGTACAATTTCGGTAGGAGCATTTCTTATTTTAGCTTTAATTGGCTTACCTGTTTTAACGGGTGGAAATGGCGGAGCAGCGAGCTTTTTAGGGCCTTCGGGAGGCTACCGAATGGCTTGGCTTTTTACACCATTTTTAATAGGTTTTTTCCTTAAGAAATTGCAAATTACAGCTTCAAAGAATTGGATTGGAGAATTAATCATTGTTTTAGTGTTTGGAGTTATTTTTGTTGATCTAGTCGGAGCAATCTGGCTATCTATTCAATCTAATATTCCATTAATTACTTCGTTGATTTCTAATTTAGTTTTTATTCCTGGTGATTGTATCAAAGCCATTTTGACTGTTCTTATCGTGCGACGTCTTAGAAAAGAAGGAGGCTTTGAAATGTATTTTAGAAAGTGATAATTATGCGAACAACAAAACAATTTGTCTTGTTAAAACTTCTTCAACAAAAAGGAAACTGGGTTTCGGGTGATGAATTAGGTGAGGAGCTAAAACTTAGTCGAGAAAGTATCTGGAAAGCAATTAATACTTTAAAGCGCAAGGGCAATCAAATCGAAAGTCGTAAAAATTTGGGCTATAAGTATGTTGGAAATGATTCATTAGATGAAGATACGATAAATTTTTATAGTGGAATGAAATTTGAAGATAAAATTTTTGTTTTTGATGAGGTGACTTCTACGCAAGAGTTAGCGAAGCAATATTTGTCTTCACATGAGGTCAAACAACCTCTTATTTTTGTTGCAAATAATCAAACGGAGGGACACGGTCGGCGTGGCCGAAATTTCTATTCTCCAAGTGATACTGGATTATATTTTAGTCTTATTTTACCCAACCCCAGTCATGATATTTTGAAAATAGGATTATTGACGACAAGTACGGCAGTGGCCGTTGTCAAGGTCCTTGAACAATTTTATAAAGATAAAAACTTTCAACTCAAATGGGTTAATGATATTTATTTGGGAACCTATAAAGTTGGCGGAATTATCACTGAAGCTGCTTTAGATTTAGAATCAAGCTCTGCTGGAAATTTCATTATGGGAATTGGCTTAAATCTGTCAACAAAAGATTTTCCAGCAGATTTATCCGAAAAGGCTCAGGGAATAAATCCTGAGTTTAAGATAGACAGAAATCAGCTTTTAGCAGAAATGGCTAAAGAAGTGATAAATAATTTCGCAAATTATAGACAGCCAGATTTAATTGATGAGTATCGCAAGAGGTCATTGTTGTTTGGTAAAAATGTGACTTTAAAATTGGGAACAAAAGCTGTTAATGGACAAGTAGAAGGAATTTCTGATGACGGAAGCTTGATTTTAAAAGCAAAATCAGGAGAATTACAAACTTTTAAAAGTGGCGAAGTTGTGAAAGTTGATTGGTAATGAAAGGTGAATTTTATTGCGAGAAAAAATCTGGGGGAAAGTGATAGATGAAGAAGGCAGGTGTACTCATTATCACCAAGAAAATGATATTGTCGCCCTAAAATGTTCAGATTGTGAAAAGTATTTTTCTTGTTATCATTGTCACGATGAATTAGAGAATCATTTATTTAGGGCTACTGATAAAGAAGACTTTCCAGTACTTTGTGGCCATTGTGGAACAAAATTAAATTTTAATGATTATTCGCGAGGAGAGTGTATCAAGTGCAGCTCCGCTTTTAATCCAAATTGCCATCGACATTGGCAAGTTTATTTTAAAGAATAGGCATATGCTTTTAATATTATGAAGGAAGAAATGAAATGTTATTTACTGAATTAGCAAGAGAAAAATCATCAATATTTTGGGAAAGAAGTTTTGAGCATCCTTTTATTCAAGGATTAGTGAGTGGAGAATTAGCTCCTGAGGTTTTTCGCTATTATTTGTTGCAAGACCGCTATTATCTCGAACATTTTAGTAAGTTATATTTTCTTATTGCCGAGAAATCTGATAGTGAAGAGATTCAAGCACATTTAAGATTAAATGCCGAAGAACTAAAAAATGGAGAGATTTTTGTTCGCGAGGGATTTTTTAAAGAATTAGAGATTGGTGAACGAGAAATTTTAGAAACGCCGGTTGCTCCCACTGCTTATCATTATGTTTCTCATATGTATCGTCAGCTTATTGATGGCACTGTTAATAGTGCAATTGCGGGAATGTTGCCTTGTGCTTGGCTTTATCATGAAATTGGTTTACGATTAATTGAAGTGGGGTCGCCCAATCCTTTGTATCAAAAATGGATTGAAACCTATGCGAGTGAAGAAGCTACCGTCCAAATCGCAAAAGAGTGTGATATTATTAATCGGCTTTATCAAGAAAGTGATGAACAAGAGCAAGAACAGATGATTGAGGCTTTTCTGATTAGTAGTAAAATGGAGGCTGATTTTTGGGAAATGGCTTTGGTCTTAGAAAAATGGTAGTTGAAATTTTTCTGTAAAAGTAAAAAAGTCTTATATGACTTCTAATATAAAAAAAGATTAAATCTATTTCAGTTAATTCTTGCAAACGGATACACAAAATGATAAAATATATTTATCCTTATAGGAAAGCGTTTACCTAAAAGTCATGGTTACGTAAATAAGCTATAGCGAGTAGCTTAATCTCTTTCAAATCCCTCCTAGTCAGGGGGATTTTTTTGATGAAATTTTATATGGAATCTATAGATAATAAATGTATTTTCTACTTGAAAAAGTCCCTTTGAAATTAATTTACTTTTATATGAGAAAAAGCTTGTCACTGTCATCTTTAGATGTTATAATTTATTGTGGTGCAAAATTCTATATGCTAGTTAGGAGAAGTAGTGGAACATTCAGCTACTCAGCGCGAATCCCAAAAAGTATGGACGGCTATTAAAAATTGGTTTCTAGTGGACAAAGTTTTTCTGATTTCGTTTATTATTGCAATTATTGCCATTAGTTTGGGTGGAGTGACAACGCGTTTCTTTAATTATCACGTCATCGTTACGGTTTCAGGTTTGATGCTTGTAATTGGTGGTTTTAAAGAAACAGGTTTGTTACAGTATTTGGGACAATCCTTAGTCAAAAGAAGTACAACAACGCGTCAGCTCGTTCGATTTACGACGCTACTTACCTTCTTTTTAGCCGTTTTTTTTACAAATGATTTAACAATTTTGACGGTTTTACCGCTCTATTTAGCGATTACTAAAGAAATTAAAAACCGAAAGTCAGTTTATATTGGAGCAGCATTGATTGTTCCGGCCTGTCACATTGGTTCTGCCTTACTTCCGCAAGGTAATCCGCATAATCTTTATTTGTATTCTTTTTATAAAGTAGCAGCACATCATGGTGGTGTCGCTTTAACTAATTTGGACTTTTTTAAAGGAACAGGCGCTTTATGGATTTTGGGTTTATTGATTTTGATGATTGCTTGTCAATTCATTGATAATGAGCCTTTGGTGATTGAAACTAAAGTGACGCAATTTAATAAAGTTGAAACTTCTATTTTTGTTGTTTTGATGTTGTTGATGGCAGCTTCTGTTTTTGGCTATGTGAATTTTTATCTTGCTGGAGCAATTGTTGCTTTAGTTGTGTTAATTTATCGTCCGAGACTTTTTAAAGGAATTGATTATCATCTTTTATTTACATTTATCTTTTTCTTTTTGATTGTAGGAAATATTGCTAATATCAGTGTGTTGACTGATTTTATCAGTAATACTTTAGTTGGACCGCAGGCTTCTTTTTTAGGAACTGTGATTATGAGTCAATTTATCTCTAATATCGCGGCCCCAATTTTGATTTCTCCGTTCACTCCTCATGCTGCTTCTTTGGTGCTTGGAGCTGATATTGGGGGAATTGGTACAATTGTTTCGTCAATGGCAACGCTGATTGCTTACAAAGTTATTAGAATGAATGCGCGTGGTGAAACGCGAGGATTTGTAAAATATTTTACAATTGTAAATGCAGGATTTGTTGTGATTCTAACTTTGATTGGTTTAGTTATTGTGACAATTGTTGGTTAAGATGTAAAAGTTGGAGCATCCAGCTTTTTTATTATGGAAAATTTTTACTGACAGGGCTGTCAGTAATTTTTTATTTATCTCTGATAAAAAAATGTTAAATAAAAATGTGTAGAAATTTCTGTCAGTAATTAATAAATGGTGTATAATAGTTAAAAATGTAAAGGAGAAGGAAATGGAGTTTAGATTAGCGAAAAAGTCTGATGCTAAAAGACTTTTAGAAATTTATAAACCTTATGTTGAAAAAACTGCCATTACTTTTGAGTATGAAGTCCCAACGATTGCAGAATTTGAAAAGCGAATTGAAAAAATAGGAAGTCGCTATCCTTATATTGTGGCGATTGAAAATGACAAAATCATTGGTTATGCTTATGCTGGCGCTTATCGAGAACGGGCAGCTTATGATTGGGTGGTTGAATTATCAATTTATTTAGATGAAAATGAACGGCAACATGGCGCTGGTAGTGCCCTTTATCAAAAGTTACTGACAGCTTTATCGGCATTTAATTATCAGCGTGCTTATGCTTGTATTACCTATCCAAATCCGGCAAGTGTTGCATTTCATAAAAAATTTGGTTTTGAACAAATTGGACTTTTTCCAAAAGCGGGTTATAAGTTTGAACAATGGTATGGTATTGTTTGGTTAGAACGCTCTCTCCAAACTACTGATAAAGTTTCTGCGATAAAATTACTGACAGATTTGTCAGAGAATGAACTAGAAAAAATCTTGGCTAATTAGTCAAGATTTTTTATTATTTTATTGAAAAAGTAAAACATTTTGTGTTTGGTAAGAAAAATATTAAAATAAAATTAAATAAATTAAAAGTAGAAAGGAAGAAAAAATGAACAAATTTATCTGGTCCATTTTTATCCCCGTCCTGATTTTTGCAGGACTATTGACAGTTATTGGTTTTACCCTTGAGAGTCGGCATTTTTACTGGCTTCAATCCGTCGAGCTCATTTATCTTTTTGGAAGTTTAATCTTTACTTTTGCTGCTTTTTGGATTTGGCATCTGGGGATAAAATCTCGAAAAATGAAAACTCTAAAAGTTTTATGGCTCATTCTGAGTTTAGTTTTTCTAATTGACCTAATCAACACAGGAGTTTATTTAGCTCAGGGTCAAGGATGGCTGTGGGGTATGAGTAGTTTTAGTTCTGCTGGACCTGCTTTTTTTGCAAGCATGCTCCTTTTGAGCCTAAGTTTTTTAGGATTTAGAGGTCAAATGAAGAAAGAAAATTAAAATGACAAAATTAAGACATTTTTTGTCATACCTAAGAGGGAAAAGGAGGTTAAAAGTGAAAATAAAATGATATAATTAGAAAAAAAGGAAGAGTAAGGAAAATTATGACATTAAAGATTGACAAAGTTCGAAAAAGCTTTGGTGATAAAATCGCTGTTGATAATCTCAATATGGTTGTTAAACCAGGTGAAGTTATGGGCTTAATTGGTCAAAATGGTGCTGGGAAAACAACGACTTTTCGGATGATTCTTAATTTTATATCAGCTGACCAAGGAAAAATTACTTGGCAAGATGGACCGATTACGCAAGAAATCAAGCAAAAAATTGGTTTCTTACCTGAAGAACGTGGTCTTTATCAAAAGATGACAGTTGAAGACCAAATTCTTTATTTTGCGGAACTCCATGGAATGAAACGAGCAGATGCCCGGATAAAGCTACAAGACTGGATGAAACGTTTAGAGGTCGTTGGTAAACCAACTGACAAAGTTCAAACCCTCTCTAAAGGGAATGCCCAAAAAATTCAATTCATTGCCACTTTGATTCATGAGCCTGAATTTTTAATTTTGGATGAGCCATTTACAGGGCTTGACCCAGTGAATACAGAACTCTTGCGAAAGGAGATTAAACGGAGTCGTGATAAGGGAGCGGCGGTTATTTTCTCCAACCATAATATGAGTGATGTTGAGCTTTTATCTGACCATTTGTTAATGCTAAAAGGCGGTCAAACAATTTTAAATGGAACGGTTGAAGCCATTCGAGATTCTTATGGGCGTACCCGTATTTATTTGGAGTCTGATCTGCCCAATGAAGAGCTCTCTGTAATTACAGGAGTTGAATCAATTGAAAAAAGAGGAAGTGGTCGTTCAATAAAAATATCTGAGGCAGAAGTTGGACGTGAAATTTTCCAAAAAGTGGCTAAAGATGGCTATGTTCAAGCATTTGTTCAGTCTCCACCGTCACTAGATGAAATTTTCCGAATGGAAGCAGCTGAGAACAATCAAGAAAATTTAAGTGCAAGAAGTGAGGAAATAAAATGAAAAATCAAACTTGGCTTGTTGCAAAAAATATTTACCGAAGTCGTGTCAAAGGAGTGGGCTTTTGGGCACTTGTCCTTTCACCATTTTTGCTAGGAGCGATTTATTTAATTATCGGTTTAGTCATCAGTAGCGGGGCTAATCAAAGTCCAAAAATGGCTGTAGTCGATAATCCTGCTCTAACTCAGATTCTTTCTAAAAATGACACTTTAAAAGCAGATATTCGTAACGGGTTTTCTTTAGATGACGCTAAAAAAGACCTTTCTTCCGGAAAAATTGATGGATTTTTAACCGAAGATAATGGAGCTTATACCATTGTCACTGATAATAAATCGAGTGTCAAATTTGACCAATCAAGTTTTCAAACTGCGCTGACTCAAGTGAATATTTCAAAAATAGCACAACGTCTCAATCTGTCAGCCGCCGATGTTAAAGAACTTCTTAGTCCAGCTAAGTTTACAATGAAAACACAAACAAGTTCTGGACAAAAGTCAACAGGTGATGGACAGACTGGCGCGAATATCGCAATTGGCTCCATTGCCTCGATTTTAATTTTCACATTGATGATGATGTATGTGGGAATTATCGGACAGGAAATTGGTAACGAAAAATCTAGTCGAATTATGGAGACGTTACTCGCGGCCACTAGCTCAAACGTACAGTATTATGGGAAAATTATTGGTGTAATTCTACTATTAGCGACTCAGCTTGGAATTTATGTGCTTGGTTTTGGGATTGCTTATCCTTTTATCAAAAATTTAGATCAGATTAAAGCAATTGGTGCCATGCTTTCAGGGATTACTTTCGGTTTCGGAATTTATTTGGTAGCCATGTCTTTAATTGGGATTTTAGGTTATTTAATTCTCGCGTCAATTGTGGCATCTCTGGTTAATGAACAAGCTCAGGTGCAACAAGCTACTCAGCCAATTGCCTTTTTAGCGATGATTGGTTATATTGGGGGAATTGCTGGCTCGACTGTTCCGGGGAATATTGTTTTGAAAGTTCTTAGTTTTATTCCATTTATCAGTCCAACATTGATGACTAGCCGACTGGCTATTCAATATTCAACAACGACAGAAGCCTGGATTGCTCTTGGATTACAACTTTTAGCAACACTTGCCATAGCAAAAGCGGGTGAGAAAATTTATGCGCGAAATGTTCTTTCTTACAGCGACGAAAAAATTATGAGTCAACTTTTTAAAGGACTGACAGGTCGAAATTCAAAGAAAAAAACAACTGACAGACTGGTCAGTGAAAATGGTGAAAAGAAAAATCCATGGCGGAGAAATTCTCCATTGCGTCTGGCTCTTGTCATCATTATCATTCTAATAATTTTGGCTTATCGATTCATCTTTAAATAAAAAATATTTTATAATTCAACTCTTGGAAACTTTCCAAGAGTTTTTTCGTATATAAAAGTATGGATAAGATTTTAGAAAAAGTAAAAGAATATTGGAAAATGATTGTTTTAGTTGTTTGTGGGCTCATTGCTGGTGGGATTTTTTACGTTTTAACCAACGGTCAAAAGCCAACTACAAATCTGTCAGTAGAAAATTTAAGTTCTGTCAGCAGGCAAAGCTCTGTCAGTAAATTTAGTGAACCTAATGAAAAATCTGTCAGTAAAATTATGGTTGATTTAAAAGGTGCGGTGGCAAAACCTAATGTCTATCAAATTTCGTCAGATGAACGTCTAGTTGATCTAATTAAAGAAGCTGGTGGTTTTACTGACCAAGCTGACCAGAAATCAATTAATCTGTCAGCAAAATTAAAAGATGAAGAAGTAATTTATGTCCCAAAAATTGGTGAAAATTCAAGCACAGAAAATACTGACAGCTCTGCTAATTCGGTCACTAGTCAAGTCTCAACAACCACTGAAAAAATAAATATCAATCAAGCAGATTTGACTGAACTACAAAAATTAACAGGTGTTGGTCAGAAAAAAGCTCAAGACATCATCGATTTTCGGACGAAAAATGGTGATTTCAAATCGCTTGAAGACTTGGGAAAAGTTTCTGGTTTTGGAGATAAAACACTAGAAAAATTGAAAGATGAGTTGTGTTTTGAATAAAATTCCTTTGATATTTTTAGCTTATCTTTCTGTCATCTTGTTTTTTTTAATCTTCAATTTTAATTTACTTTGTCTCATTTTGTTCATTTTTTCAAGTTTACTTGCCTTATATAGAAAATATTATTTAGTCATCCCACTTTTATAAGCTATGGGAAGTTTTTTCTTAGTAGTAAAAATGGATACGATTAAGAATAGTGAAAATCAGCCAACCACTCTTTCCAAAATTACAATGATCCCCGACACTATCCAAGTTAATGGTGATTTATTAAGCTTTCAAGGAAAAGAAAGAGGCCAAAATTATCAAGTTTACGAGACTCTAAAAAGTAAAAAAGAACAAAAATTTTATCAAAATCTAAGTCAAAATTGTCAGCTGAGTTTCACAGGAAACCTTCAAATTCCAGAAAAACAAAGAAATTTTAATGGATTCGATAATCAAAAGTATTTAGCGAGCCAGAATATTTATCAGCAAATTACGATTGATAAAATTAATAAAATAGTTTTAAACGACACTTTTGACCTCCATGTTTTAAGACGAAAAGCAATTGTCTGGTCACAAACTCATTTTCCAAAGCCAATGAATGATTATATGACTGGCTTACTTTTTGGGTTTTTAAGTAAAGATTTTAATCAAATGGGAGACATTTACAGTTCATTAGGAATTATTCATCTTTTTGCCTTATCGGGAATGCAAGTTAATTTTTTCATTGATTGGTTTCGTAGAATTATTCTTCGACTAGGAATAACGAGAAAAATTAAATATTTGGCAAATTCCCTTTTCAATTTTTTATGCATTTATGACAGGATTTTCGGTTTCAGTATTACGAGCATTATTTCAAAAAAATATTCGTCTAAATCCTTTAGATAACCTAGCAGTGACAACCTTTCTTATGATGATTGTCAGTCCTAAATTTTTACTGACAACAGGAGGACAACTAACTTTATTTTATGCTTTTGTTATTTCAAAGATTAGTCATAAATTTTCAGAACTAAAAGGAATAAGAAAATTACTGACAGAATCATCAGTGATTTCTTTGAGTGTTTTACCTTTACTCATTTTGGATTTTCATATCTTTCAACCTTTTTCAATTTTACTGACGATTGGCTTTGGCTTTTTATTTGATGTAATCTTATTGCCTTTACTATTAGGAACTTTTCTCTTGTCTCTAATTGGCTATAATTTTAATATAAATCATATTTTTCAAATTCTAGAATGGCTAATTCATGAGGTTGATTTACCCTTACATTATCCTTTTGTTTTAGGAAATCCTAGGCCAATTGAATTATTAATCTTGTTTTTCCTAATCGGATTATTAATTGATAATCTCTTTAAGAAAAGAAGACAAATAATTTTTGCTGGCCTAATTGTTTGTAGTTTTTTTATTTGTAAAAATCCAATTTACCCCAGTATCACAGCAGTTGATATTGGCCAAGGAGATAGTATTTTTTTGCAAGATAAATTTAATAAAGAAACAATTTTGATTGATACAGGCGGACGATTAGCCCTTCCGCAAGAAAGGTGGCAAAAACCTCAAAGTCAAACAAATGCTGAAAAAACACTCATTCCATATCTTGAATCTGTTGGAGTGAGTCAAATCGACCAGCTCATTTTGACGCATACGGACGCTGACCATGTTGGAGATTTTTTGAATTTAGATGATAAAATAAAAATAAAAGAAATTTGGGTTAGCCCCGGTGAATTGACAAATAATCATTTTGTAGAAAAATTGAAGAAAGCAAATGTTACTATTCACATCAGCAAAGTTGGAGATAAAATTCCAATATTTGATAGTGCATTACAAGTTTTATCAAATGGTTATACAGGAAAAGGGGATAATAATGATTCTATCGTGACTTATGGAAATTTTTATCATACAAAATTTCTATTTACAGGGGATTTAGAACAAGAAGGAGAAAAAGAACTGCTCAAGAATTATCCTAAATTGAAAGTTGATGTCTTAAAAGTAGGTCATCATGGCAGTAAAACAAGTTCAAACCCTGACTTTATTAAAGAAATTAATCCCAAACTTGCCCTCATTTCGGTTGGCAAGGAAAATCGATATGGGCATCCCAATCAAGAAACGCTAGAAACATTAAAAAAATACCAAATCAAAATACTTAGAACCGATCAAAGGGGAGCGCTTAAATTAATGCAAATCAATCAACAGTGGCGAATCCAAACAGTTAGATAAATGAAAGGAAAAAGTGAGCAAAAGACATCTATAAAATGTTACAATAAAGAAGACGTTGAAGGCCTGTAGAAACGTAAAAATACTACCATTATTTGATTTCTAATGTACCCCAAAAATAAAATGGAGTAATGACTTCACAGCGCACACTTTGAAAAAAGTGAAAGAAGGTCAGAATAAAAGAGAAAGGAAATTTCAAAAATTAAGGGATTGAAGAAAATCCACTTTTAATAGGTAGAAAGTTGTCAACAAATGATAACAACATAAATTTATTAAGGAGATATTTTATGGCAATAATTAATATCGAATACTACTCAGAAGTTCTTGGGATGAATCGAAAAGTTAATGTTATTTATCCTGAATCAAGTAAAGTGGAAGATTTTACCCAAACAGATATTCCGGTGCTTTATCTTTTGCATGGAATGAGCGGAAACGAGAATTCTTGGATAATTCGTTCAGGAATTGAACGATTGATTCGGCATACTAATTTGGCTATTGTCATGCCCTCAACGGATCTTGGTTTTTATGTGAACACCACGTATGGTATGAATTATTTTGATGCGATTGCTCATGAACTTCCAAAAGTAATTAACAATTTTTTCCCAAATCTATCCACAAAAAGAGAAAAAAATTTTATCGCTGGTTTATCAATGGGAGGATATGGAGCTTATCGTCTCGCATTAGGAACTGACCATTTTAGTTATGCGGCTAGTTTGTCTGGCGTTTTAACTTTTGATGGAATGGAAGAAAATTTCAAAGAAAATCCAGCTTATTGGGGAGGAATTTTTGGAAATTGGGAAACTTTTAAAGGGTCAGATAATGAAATTTTATCTTTGGCAGATAGAAAACAAGAAAACAAACCCAAACTTTACGCTTGGTGTGGTAAACAAGATTTTCTTTTTCAGGGAAATGAATACGCGACAGCCGAGTTGAAAAAGTTAGGTTTCGATATTACTTATGAAACCTCAGACGGCGTTCATGAATGGTATTATTGGACTAAAAAAATTGAATCTGTATTAAAATGGCTCCCAATAAATTATAAACAAGAAGAACGCTTGAGCTAATCTAAAAAATTTTCTCTGTTTATTCAGTACAAAATTTAAAAATTTTGTCTATCAAACGCTTACAAAGACAAAAATGAGAGAAATGATGAAATTCTCATGCTTCTCTTTGACAAAAACTACGAATAGTAGTAGAATTTCTTAGTAAAATAAATTTGCGAAATCGCAATATAGAAAGAGGTCTATAATGACAATTACACTTGCCGCTCTTGGAGCAATTGCTATCGGTCTTGCAGCACTCGGAGCCGCTATCGGTGATGGACTTATCGTTTCAAACTTCCTCCAAGCCGTTGCACGCCAACCAGAACTTGAAGGAAAACTTCGTGGTTCAATGTTCATGGGTATCGCCTTCGTCGAAGGTACATTCTTCATCGCCCTTGCTATGGCATTCCTTTTCCGTTAAAATTTTTCTCAACAAAATTTTAAAAACAGAAAGGAAGAACAGGTATGGAATCAACATGGACCTTTAATATTGGGCCAATTCCATTTGATGGAACAATCACAGTAATGACTTTTGTGACTGTCCTCATTGTGTTCGGTCTGGTATTCTGGGCGAGCCGCAATATGCAGCTCAAACCCAAAGGTAAACAAAATGTTCTTGAGTGGGTTGTTGATTTTGTCAATGGAGTTTCCAAAGATAACGTCGGCCCTCATGAAGCACCACGCTTTGCGCTCATGAACTTTACCCTCTTTTCTTTCCTTCTTATTGCCAACTGCATTGGGCTAGTAACTAAAATTAGTACGCCAGGTGATGTTTCCCTTTGGAAATCACCAACTGCAAATCCAACAGTCGATTTGACACTTGCACTACTTGTTGTTGTAATGTCAAATACACTGGGTGTACAAAAATTCGGTTTTAAAGGTTACCTCAAAGTTGCCTTCTGGAAAGATCCGAAAGGTCTTCTTCCAATGAATATTCTGGAAGAATTTACAAATGCACTTTCACTTGGTTTACGGCTTTATGGGAATATCTTCGCGGGTGAAATCATGCTTGGTCTTATCGCCGGTATGATTCAATCAACCATGTGGATGCTTCCAGTTGCGTGGATTCTTGAAGTTGCATGGATTGGCTTTTCACTTTTCATTTCAGCCCTCCAAGCTTATGTCTTTGTCCTTTTGACAAACTTGTACATTAGCCACAAAATTATAGCAGAACATTAAGAAAGGAGTAGAAATTGTCAACATTATTATTAGAAGCTGCTCCGAATACCGTTCTCGGTAACATCATCGTTGTATCTGGTGCATTTATTATCTTATTGGTATTGTTGCGCCTCTTTGCATGGAATGCAATTACTAGTGTTTTTGCAAGTCGTGCGAAAAAAATATCTGATGATATCGATGCAGCAGAAGCGAACAACAAACAAGCTGCTGACTTGGTTAAACAACGTCAAGCAGAACTTGCAGGTTCAAAAGAAGAAGCTGCTAAAATCATTCAAGTTGCAAACGATACTGCCTCACAAAACCGTGCGAAAGTACTTGCAACAGCAAATGAAGAAGCAACTAGTTTGAAAAAACGTGCGCAAGAAGATATCGAGCAAGAACGCAAAGAAGCTCTTAACACAATTAAAGGCGATGTTGTGGACATCTCAGTTCAAATTGCTGAAAAGCTTATTGGACAATCATTAGATGCTTCTGCACAACAGGAATTAATCGACTCTTATCTCGCTAAGTTAGGAGAATAAGATGACAAAAGTAAATTCACAAAAATACAGTAAAGCTTTACTAGAAGTTGCCCAAGAAAAAGGACAACTTGAAGCAATTCTTGCTGAAGTTAGCGAAATGATTCAACTTTTCAAAGAAGATAACTTGGCTGCTTTTTTAAGTAGCGAAGTTTATTCATTCTCTGCAAAATCTGAATTGATTGATACTTTACTTCAAACTTCTTCAGAAGTAATGTCAAATTTCCTTAATACCGTTCGTTCAAATGGTCGTTTAGGAGATTTGGGTGAAATACTTGATGAAACTAAAAATGCAGCAGATGATATGTTTAAGATTGCTGACGTTGAGGTGGTTTCAAGCATTGCTTTGACAAATGCTCAGATTGAAAAATTTACAGCTATGGCGAAAGCAAAATTTGACCTAAATGAAGTAACAGTAATTAACACAGTCAATGAAAAAATTATCGGTGGATTCATTGTGAATTCTCGTGGAAAAATTATTGACGCCTCACTAAAAACACAATTGGCTAAAATCGCCGCTGAAATCCTCTAATCAGGATAGGAAAATTTTCTTTCTCTGCTCAAAACTCAGTGGAAAATTTTTCAAACTCATACTGTTAAACTTTTGAGAACATGTAAAGGTGATTTCAAATCTTACCTATCATGCTTAAACGGTATAACTGCAGTTTAAAGCTAAATAGCCTTGAACTAGTAAAAATTTCTAGAAGGGAGCATATTTTTGGCAATTAAAGCTAATGAAATCAGCTCACTGATTAAAAAACAAATTGAAAATTTCACACCAGATTTTGAAGTTGCTGAAACTGGTGTCGTTACCTATGTTGGTGACGGTATCGCCCGTGCCTATGGCCTTGAAAATGCGATGAGCGGTGAGCTTGTTGAGTTTTCAAATGGTGTCCTTGGTATGGCGCAAAACTTGGATGCGACAGACGTTGGTATTATCGTACTTGGTGATTTCCTCTCAATTCGTGAAGGTGACACTGTAAAACGTACAGGTAAAATCATGGAAATCCAAGTTGGTGAAGAACTCATCGGACGTGTTGTAAATCCACTTGGACAACCTGTTGATGGACTTGGAGAACTTAATACTGGTAAAACTCGTCCTGTTGAAGCAAAAGCTCCTGGTGTTATGCAACGTAAATCAGTCTCTGAACCATTGCAAACTGGTCTTAAAGCGATTGATGCCCTCGTTCCAATTGGGCGCGGACAACGTGAATTGATTATCGGAGACCGTCAAACAGGTAAAACATCAGTCGCTATTGATGCAATCTTGAACCAAAAGGGTCAAGATATGATCTGTATCTATGTTGCGATTGGACAAAAAGAATCAACTGTTCGTACACAAGTTGAAACGCTCCGCAAACTCGGTGCGATGGATTATACAATCGTCGTAACTGCGTCAGCTTCTCAACCTTCACCACTTCTTTACATCGCTCCTTATGCTGGAGCTGCAATGGGTGAAGAATTCATGTACAACGGTAAACACGTCTTAGTTGTTTATGATGATTTATCAAAACAAGCGGTTGCTTATCGTGAACTTTCACTCTTGCTCCGCCGTCCACCAGGTCGTGAAGCATACCCAGGTGACGTATTCTACTTACATTCACGTCTTTTGGAACGTGCTGCCAAATTATCTGACGATCTTGGTGGTGGTTCAATGACTGCATTGCCATTCATTGAAACACAAGCCGGAGATATCTCAGCTTATATTGCAACAAACGTTATCTCTATTACTGACGGTCAAATTTTCCTTGAAAATGACTTATTCTATTCAGGTGTACGTCCTGCCATCGATGCTGGTTCTTCAGTTTCTCGGGTTGGTGGTGCTGCACAAATCAAAGCCATGAAGAAAGTTGCTGGTACTTTGCGTCTTGACCTTGCGTCATTCCGTGAACTTGAAGCCTTTACTCAATTTGGTTCCGATCTTGATGAAGCGACTCAAGCAAAATTGAATCGTGGTCGTCGTACCGTTGAAGTTTTGAAACAACCATTGCACAAACCATTGGCTGTTGAAAAACAAGTTTTAATTCTTTATGCATTGACTCATGGTCATCTTGATGATGTTCCAGTTGATGATGTTCTTGATTTTGAAACAAAAATGTTCGATTTCTTCGATGCAAATTATGCAGAACTCTTGAACGTGATTACTGAAACTAAAGATTTGCCAGAAGAAGCAAAACTCGACGAAGCAATTAAAGCATTCAAAAATACAACGAATTATTAATAAGGAGGCTAACTAATGGGAGCTTCACTTAATGAAATAAAAACTAAGATTGCCTCAACGAAGAAAACAAGTCAAATAACTGGAGCCATGCAAATGGTTTCCGCTGCGAAACTTCAAAAAGCTGAATCTCATGCCAAAGCATTTCAAATTTATGCTGAGAAAGTTCGTAAAATTACAACTGATTTAGTTTCCTCAGACAAAGAGCCAGCAAAGAATCCAATGATGATAAAAAGAGAAGTCAAAAAAACTGGCTATCTTGTAATTACTTCGGATCGTGGACTTGTCGGTGGCTATAATTCAAATATTTTGAAATCTGTCATGAATACTATCCGTAAACGTCATGCTAACGAAAGTGAATACACTATTCTTGCACTTGGCGGTACTGGAGCAGATTTCTTCAAAGCACGCAATGTTAAAGTTTCTTATGCCCTTCGTGGTCTTTCAGACCAACCAACTTTTGAAGAAGTTAGAGCGATTGTTACAGAAGCGGTAACTGAATATCAAGCAGAACAATTCGATGAACTCTATGTTTGCTATAATCACCATGTGAACTCATTGGTAAGTGATGCACGTATGGAAAAAATGCTGCCTATTTCTTTTGAAGAATCAGGTCAACAAAAACCATCTCTTGAAACATTTGAATTAGAACCAGATCGTGAAACAATCTTAAACCAATTGTTGCCACAATACGCTGAAAGTATGATTTATGGTTCAATCGTTGATGCTAAGACAGCAGAACATGCTGCAGGTATGACAGCAATGCGTACTGCAACTGATAATGCTCACTCTGTTATCAATGATTTGACTATTCAATACAACCGTGCTCGTCAAGCATCGATTACGCAAGAAATTACGGAAATCGTTGCAGGAGCCTCAGCGCTTTAATTTACTGATAGAAATTGTGTCAGTGATGGCTTTGAATCTTAATTGTTTTTGTCAGTAAAATTTTTACTGACAAACATAAAAATGAATAGAAATTCTGTTCTTTGACAGAAAATAAAAACAGGAGGAAAAACATTGAGTTCTGGTAAAATTACTCAGGTTATCGGTCCCGTCGTTGACGTGGAATTTGGTTCTGATGCCAAATTGCCTGAGATTAACAATGCCTTGATTGTCTACAAAGATGTCAATGGCCTAAAAACAAAAATTACTCTTGAAGTTGCTTTGGAACTTGGTGATGGTGCAGTTCGTACAATCGCTATGGAATCTACTGATGGCTTGACTCGTGGACTTGAAGTCCTTGATACAGGTAAAGCAGTCAGCGTTCCTGTTGGGGAAGCTACTCTTGGTCGTGTTTTTAACGTCCTTGGTGATGTTATTGACGGTGGGGAAGAATTTGCTGCTGATGCAGAACGTAATCCTATCCATAAAAAAGCTCCAACATTTGACGAATTGTCAACTGCAAATGAAGTTCTTGTAACTGGGATTAAAGTTGTCGATTTGCTTGCACCTTACCTTAAAGGTGGTAAAGTTGGACTTTTCGGTGGTGCCGGAGTTGGTAAAACCGTCCTTATTCAAGAATTGATTCACAACATCGCCCAAGAACACGGAGGTATTTCTGTGTTTACTGGTGTTGGGGAACGTACTCGTGAAGGGAATGACCTTTACTGGGAAATGAAAGAATCAGGCGTTATTGAAAAAACTGCCATGGTCTTTGGTCAAATGAATGAACCACCAGGAGCACGTATGCGTGTTGCCCTTACTGGTTTGACAATTGCGGAATATTTCCGTGATGTTCAAGGTCAAGACGTATTGCTTTTCATTGACAACATCTTCCGTTTCACACAAGCTGGTTCAGAAGTTTCTGCCCTTTTGGGACGTATGCCTTCTGCCGTTGGTTACCAACCAACACTTGCTACTGAAATGGGGCAATTGCAAGAACGTATCACTTCTACTAAGAAGGGTTCTGTTACATCTATCCAAGCGATTTATGTCCCTGCCGATGACTATACTGACCCAGCGCCAGCTACAGCCTTCGCTCACTTGGATGCAACAACTAACTTGGAACGTCGTTTGACACAAATGGGTATTTATCCAGCCGTTGACCCACTTGCTTCATCATCACGTGCGCTTACACCTGAAATTGTTGGTGAAGAACACTATGAAGTGGCAATGGAAGTTCAACGTGTCCTCCAACGTTATAAAGAATTGCAAGATATTATTGCCATTCTTGGTATGGATGAATTGTCTGACGATGAAAAAATTCTCGTTGGACGTGCACGTCGTATCCAATTCTTCCTTTCACAAAACTTCCACGTTGCGGAACAATTTACTGGTCAACCTGGTTCATATGTACCAATTGACAAAACTGTCCATGACTTCAAAGAAATTTTGGAAGGTAAATATGACGAAATCCCTGAAGATGCTTTCCGTGGTGTAGGTCCAATTGAAGATGTACTCGAAAAAGCAAAATCAATGGGTTATTAATTCGATTTCTGATGAATTGAGAAAGTGAAAATACTCTATTGCCTAAAAAAATTACTGACAATAAATTTTGTCAGTAAAAGTTGATTGAATTGTAAAATTTGAGTGACTGTTAGAGTTTTGTTTTTAGAAAAGTATTTTTTATCTTTGTAATTTAAATTTTCATAGAAAAAATTGGAGGAATCGAATGTCTGAAAACGTCATGACACTTCAAGTAATTACCCCTGCTGGTATGATTTACGATCACCATGCAAATTACATTACTGCTCGAACTACGAATGGTGAAATTGGTATTTTGCCAAATATGATTTCAACTATTGCTGGACTTGAAATTGATGAACTTAAAGTTCGTCGTCCAGATGATGAAACACACGTGGATTATATTGCAGTTAATGGTGGAATTATCGAAATTAGAGATAGTCTTGTAACAATTGTTGCGGACTCCGCTGAACGTAATCGCGATATTGATGTTTCGCGTGCGGAACGTGCAAAAATTCGAGCTGAAAAAGCACTTGAAGTTGCTAAAGCTGAGAAGAAATCAGATGAAATAAATAGAGCGGAAGTAGCACTCCACCGAGCGCTTAACCGGTTGAATGTTTCGTCTCATAGATAAAAAGCACCTACGGGTGTTTTTTTATCTCAGATTAAAATATTGCAAAAAAAAGACATTAATGTTAAAATTATAAACAGTAATGATTTGAGAATCTAAGAAATAAGTGAGGGAGAATGTGATTCTTGATTATTGTCGAGATCTGTTTGATATCCTAGAAAATTTAGAAGGACTTTTAAAAAGTTCAGAAGAATTAAGAGAGGATTATCGGCAAAAAATAACAGACCAGATAGCGCGTCAGGCATAGATTTTAGATATTTTAGTTTCAATTGGAATGATTGTTTATTTCATGCCAGACAAGACAGTATTTTTTAGTAATCTGATTCCAGCGACAGGGCCTGTTGACCTGTTTTTTAGAATGTCTGCAATTACTTTTCTCTCTTTAGTTTTGGGTTATGGTGCCAGATTAGGATTGACTTGGCTTTGGCAACGAAATTTTTTACCGGCTGGAAGAAAAGATATTGCACGGTTATTTAAAAAGAAATATTTAAGAAAACAAAAAGAGATAGTTGATCAGATTCAAAGAGTTTTGGACAGTGAAATGATAAAAGATTCAAAACTGCCGAGCGATTATATGAATACAAAAAGTCTTAATTACATTATAGATTGTTTGGAAGCAGGGGAAGTCAGTACCTTAAAAGAAGCCATTGATTTATTAGAATTAGAATCGCGTGATTCACATGTCCATTCTTTAATTAAGACTGAAAATAATACTATCACAAGAGCATGGACCTTGATTAGAAATGACAAAGAAGAAAGGAGTTAAATGAAAAAAATTAAATTAATAATTAGAGAAAAAATGTAATTTTTGGACTACTTTTAGTAATTTTTGTTGTTGGATTTTTTCCGAATATAAAATTTAACTCTGACTCTCTAAGTCATGGAAATGTAAAAATTGAAAATAGAGTTGCTGCGGATACGATAACTGATGTTGCTGAAAAAGAAACAGTAACAATTAATTTTTATGATTCGGTGAATCGCAACTCTAAAGTCCAAAGTTCAGAAACAATGACCGTTAATGTTGGTGAGTATGTTTGGCCCGTTAATTTGGGTGATACGGCAGATCAATCATTAAAAAATGTCTATCATATGTACCAAATTCCTCAAATTGCTAATTATACTTATCAGTCTAGTAATCAATCATCACCCTTACTTGTCACTGATAATCCAGCAAATAATGTTATAAATCTTTATTATAAGAATGATAAACAACAGAGTCAGGTAACGATTAATTTCTTTAATTCAGAAAATCAGTCCTCTAAAGTTCAAGATTCAGAAACAATGACCGTTAATGTTGGTGAATATGTATGGGCAGTTGATTTTGGTGCAATGGCGAATCAGTCGTTAAGTAATGTCTACCATATGTACCAAATTCCCCAAATTGCTAATTATACTTATCAGTCCAGTAGTCAATCATCACCCTTACTTGTCACTGATAATCCAGCAAATAATGTCATAAATCTTTATTATAAAAGGGATAAGAGTCAAGTAACAATAAATTACCTTGATTCTGATAGCGGTGAATCGATTAGTCCTTCTAAAAATGTAGACGTCAATGTTGGCGATTATGTTTGGATTATTTCTTTTGCTAATAAAAGTACAAAACAGTTCAAAATGGGAATTTATTGGTGTGTTGCTCCCCCGATTACAGGTTATTCCTTTGACCATGGAACACCAATTAAAGTAAAAGAAAATCCAGAAGAGAATGTGGTTAATCTCTACTATAATGCTGACCCTCTTCCTGCCAAATATACTTTTAATTATGAATATGCAAAAGATACACCAGATCAATCTGAGGCGCTTCCTCCGTCGCAAATAGTTGAAAAAGGGGATTCAGTTTCATCTAAGCTTCCCTACGGTTATTCAATTTCAGAAGTTATAGATGAGAATGGTAAAGTTTATTCAAGCCCAACAGAAGCACTTGAAAAGCAATCCGGAAGTAACCCAAAAACTTTTAGAATAATTGTTTCAGCAAATAAAAGCAGTTTAAAATTAACTGTTCATGAGCCAAATGGCGAAATTAAAATAGAGGATTTCTCTGGACTTTATGGGGCAACTTATCAGCTTCCAATTGAGAAAAAATTGATTTTTAATGGAAAAATTTATCATGCTATCATCACAATTACTAAAAGAGATTGGCGGATGGACACTAGTATCAGTCTTGCCCAAAGTCCTGATGAAATTGCTTCTTTATTAAAAGATAATAGTTTAGTTGGAAAATATGACAGTTCAGTCATTTCAATCGATGTCTCTTATAAGGAAGAAGGAATAGTACCAATTCCTCCTTCTGATGGTGGAGATAATAGTAGCTCGTCAACTCAATCTTCAGAAAAAACTGCGGACAAAACGGATAATGAAAAAAATAATGAAGATAAAATAGTTTCTTCAACTACCACTCCTCCACCAGCAAGTAAAGAAAAAGAAAGCTCAGTAGAGAAGAAAAAAGAAGTCGAACAAGCTCATTCAGAAAATAAAGTCATACCTAAAAAAGAAATAAAAGTTCCCTTAGCACCACCAACTCCATCATTTTCTACGGCGGAAAAAGTGATAGCTAGCCCATCAGTTACAAGTGAAATCAACCAAGAAGCACACATTCTTAAAATGAGAATTGCAGGTGCAGCTGGACTTGCTACTGGTACTGTCTCAGCTTATGGGATTTTACGAGCTTTAAAAATGATGATTCAACATTTTGGTAAGCTAGGTAAATTTTAGATAAGTGAGTAAATTTCATCTTACTAAACTAAATTGAATATAAAAAAAGCACCCTGAGGTGCTTTTTTATTTTATTTATGCATTCAAAACTTTTGATAAGAAGTCTTGTAAACGGGGATGTTTTGGGCTATCAAAGAGTTCTTCTGGTGTACCATCTTCCAAGATAACTCCACCATCCGTAAAGATTACGCGGTTAGCAACTTTACGTGCAAAGCCCATTTCGTGAGTAACAATAAGCATTGTCATTCCTTCTTCGGCCAATTTTTGCATAACGGCTAGAACGTCACCAACCATTTCAGGGTCAAGTGCTGAGGTTGGCTCGTCAAAGAGCATAACGTCAGGATTCATTGCGAGGGCACGGGCAATAGCAACACGTTGTTTTTGACCTCCTGAAAGCATTTCAGGCATTGCATCTTTTTTATCTAACAAGCCAACTGTTTCAAGAAGTTGAATTGCTTTTTTATCTGCATCATCTTTTGACATCTTTTTCAGTTCAACTGGAGCATAAGTAATATTTTGCATCACAGTCATATTTGGGAAAAGATTGAAATGTTGGAAAACCATTCCAACGTTTTGACGAACAAGGTTAAGATTTGTATTTTTATCAGTAAGGTTAAATCCGTCAATAATAATATCGCCAGAAGTAGCTGTTTCAAGCCCATTTAAAGCTCTAAGAAAAGTTGATTTTCCAGAACCTGAAGGGCCAATGATGCAGACTACATCACCTTTTTCAAATTTTGTTGTAATTCCTTTTAGAACTTCGTTTTTTCCAAAAGATTTGTGAAGATCAGTGACTTCGATTTGAGTATTGATTCCCATATTAGTATGTTCTCCTTATTTCATTCTTTTTTCTACACGACGTCCAATCCACATCAAGAAGAGGAGGACAATCATGTAAACTAAACCAATTAATCCATAAACACGGAAGGCTTGGAAGTTACGTGCTACAATAATTTGACCTGTTTGGAGCAATTCAACAAGTCCGATAACTGAAACTAATGTTGTATCTTTCAATGTGATGATGAATTGGTTAATCAAACTAGGGATTGTAATTTTAATGGCTTGAGGTAAGATAACTTTGCGCATTGATGTCAGGTAAGTCACACCGAGTGAACGACTGGCTTCCATTTGTCCAGAAGGTACAGCTTGAACACCAGAACGAACGATTTCTGCAATATAAGCAGAAGAGTTCAAAGTAAGGGCGATAACACCCGCTGTAAATTCATTAAGTGGTGATTGATGGCCCGTAATGATTTGTAACAAGTTAGGAATTCCGTAGAAGATAAAGATTGTTAACACTAAAAGCGGAATTGAACGGTTAAGGTCAACATAAATGCGTGCAATTGTACGAAGAATCTTGCTTGGAGCTACTGAGAAGAGTCCAAAGATAATTCCGACGATCATTGCTAAGATAAATGAGAGAATGGCAAGTTCAAGTGTAACGAGTAAACCACGGCCAATTTGTTCCCAGTTATTTTGTAAAATACCAAAGAAAGTATTTTCTTTTGCACTTGATTGGATTGTTTTAGCATCACTAGCTAAATATTTATCAATGATTTTATCATATTCACCATTGGCACGGAGATTTGCTAAACCATTGTTAAACATTTCAATCAACTCTGGATTGCTTCCTTTTTTAACAGCGAATCCATATTGTCCGTCAGGAATTGGCTTAATTGGTGTGGCAAATTTTTGCCCTTGTTTAATGGCGTATTTAATGACGGGTTCGTCATCCATTAGAGCATTGATAGAACCGTTATTCAATGATGAATACATGGTTGTTGCATCAGTGAAAGTTTTTACAGTGTAGCCATATTCTTTTGCATGGGCATTAAGATAATCAAAAGAAGCAGTTCCGTTTTTAGCACCAAGTGTTTTACCTTTAAGGTCTTTCCATGACTTGATAGAGTCATCTGTACTTGATGTGGCAATAGTTAAGTTTGAAGAATAGTAAGGACTACCATAATCGAAAACTTGTTTACGAGCATCAGTGATTGACATTCCTGACATCATTCCGTCAGCATGTCCAGATTGAACAGAGTCAACAGCTGCTTGGAAACCAATGAAATTCCATTTTAGTTTGAAACCTTGGTTTTTAGCAATAGCGTTAAGCAAGTCAACGTCGATACCAGTGAATTGTTTATTATCATTTTGGAATTCAAATGGAGCGAAGCTATTATCTGAAGCAATGGTGTAAACATCTTTTTTAGGTGTTGCTTTTTTAGTGGCAGTAATCCCATATTTTTTGAGGATTTTATCATAATCTCCGTTTGATTTCATTTCAGCGAGTGCTTTATTGAAACCATCAACGAGTGTTGAATTTTTGCCTTTCATTACGGCAAAACCATAACCTCCTGGAAGGGAGATTGATGGGAAGTTCATTGCTAAATCTTGCCCTTGTTTCATAGCGTAAGAAATAACTGGAACTTCGTCCATTGCTCCAGCAATATTACCAGAGCTTAGAGCGGCAAACATATGAACACCGTCAGAATAGGTTTTGATTGTGTAACCGTATTTCTTTTGATTTTCTTGAAGCCATGTCTGTGCAGCAGTCCCATTTTTTGCTCCAACTGCTTTACCTTTAAGATCACTGTAATCAGAAAGTTTAGAGTCTTTAGTTGTAGCAATGGTTAATGCTGATGTATAGTAAGGATTTGAAAAATCAAAAGTTTCTTTACGTTCGTCAGTGATTGTCATTCCTGCAATTACACCATCTACTTGTCCAGCTTTAAGGTTTTGGAGAGCTGCATCAAAACCAGGATATGACATTTCTAATTTCCAGTCATTGATTTTAGCAACTTCTTGCATGATATCAACATCAATCCCTACCCATTTTTTCTGACCATTTTGAAATTCAAATGGAGCGTATGAGCTATCGGATGCAATTTTTACAGTTGTCTCGGCCTTAACCGAAGGTGCAACTAGGAAAGCTGTAACAGTGGCAATCATCATTGCCAGAGCGAAAAATAATTTCTTCATTTTGTCTCCTCGAATATGAGATTTGAGCTTGTCTTCTTTTAAATATAAAAAAATGAAAATTAAAAAAATGTTCTTCTAAATAAGTGTTGGAATAACATTCTTTTAGTTTCCTATATTTATTAGGAGCTAAGCTCAGTTTATTTTATTCTGGAAAAATTATACCACAAAACTTGTTTATAAGCAAGCTGATGTTAGGTTTTCTGACATTGTGTAACTGTTGAATTTGAGATTTCTCTGATAAATTATAAGAAAGTTGTTATTGTCAAAAAGGGCTTTTTGTTGTAAAATTGAACGAGTGCTTGAATGAATTCCTTATGTATGTATTCTATTTAAGTAAACAGAACTATTGTAAGAATTTTTAACTTTTGAAAAGGAATATTATGTTTGTACAACTTTCGATTTTTGGTTTCTTTAATGATTGGATGGCTAATTTTGCCCAGATGCCTAATGGTCATATTTGGATATATGTTGTTTTAGGGGCGATTATATTTATTGAAACAGGATTAGTGATTTTCCCCTTCTTGCCTGGGGATTCAATTTTATTTTTTGTTGGTTCTTTGGCAGCAATGTCAAACGGAAAATTATCCATTGGCTTATTGATTTTGGTGATGGGGATTATTGCCTTCATTGCTAATCTGTTAAATTATGAAATTGGTCGAAGATTTGGGGATGTCATTCCAAAACATAAATGGCTTTCTCGCTTCTTGAAACCAGAATACATGGAAGAAGCTCATCAATTTTTTGAAAAATGGGGTTCTTGGGCCATTTTCTTAGGGCGATTCATGCCAATCATTCGGACGATTGTTCCATTTACAGCTGGTGCTGGTAAAATGCCACATAAAAAGTTTATTTTCTTTAACTTCATCGGTGGTTTTGCTTGGGTTATTGTTGCCTTAGGTGCAGGCTATTTATTTGGTGGAATTCCTTTTGTTAAAAAACATTTTGAAATCATCATGATTGCCATTGTCTTTGTGTCACTACTACCGGCAATTATTGGCATTTTGAAACGCGTTCTTGGAAGTCGCAAGGAAGCTTAACTTTATGATAAAATAGGACTTACAAAACTGTCAGTCCTTTTTTTATCGATTGATATGTCAATGACAATAGAATTTACTGACAAAGACGCTAGTATAGCTGAGCCTTTTGCGTCTTGCGCAAATATGGATATATTAGTAGTTTCATCAGTAATTTTGGAGAATTTTTATGAACATTAACGGCTACACTCGTATGGCTGCTGTTGTAGCAAACCCAATTAAACACAGCTTGTCACCTTTTATTCATAATCTGGCTTTTGATTTAACGAATGAAAATGGTGTTTATTTAGCATGGGAAGTTGAGGCGGAAAAATTGCCAGCTATTGTGGAAAATGTTCGTACTTTGGACATGTATGGACTTAATATTTCAATGCCTTATAAAGGCGAAATCATCAAATTCATGGATGAATTGAGTCCGGCAGCTGAATTAATTGGAGCTGTTAATACGGTAGTTAATCAATCAGGGAAATTAATTGGACATAACACAGATGGTATAGGATTTTTCAATAGTTTAGAAAAATATCATTTCAATATCCAAAATAAACAAATGCTTATTCTTGGTGGAGGGGGTGCAGCAATTGCAATTATTGCTCAGGCGGCTTTGTCTGGAGCTAAAAAAATTGTGGTCGCAGCAAGAAAATCGGCCTCATATATTCCGCTAAAAGAGAAATTGGAAAAGCTGTCAGTAAAAACAGGGATTGAAATTTTACTGACAGACTTATCTGAAGCTGATAGATTACAAAAAGAGTTGAAACAGACCGATTTATTAGTAAATGCAACCTCAGTCGGAATGGATGGAGAATCTTTGCCGCTGGAAAAGAACTTAGTTCTTCCTGAAAAACTTTTGGTGGTAGATGCTATTTATAAAGTAAGAGAAACACCATTTTTACGTTGGGCAAAAGAGCAAGGAGCTCAAACTGAAAATGGACTTGGCATGCTCATTGGACAGGCGGCGGAAAGCTTTTATTTATGGACAGGTAAAAAAATGCCTGTTGCAGAAATTACATTAGAAATGGAGAAAGAAGCATGAAATTAAATGTGAATTTACCAGAACATCCCTATGATGTCATCATCGAAAATGGGGCCTTGGCTAATATTGGAACTTGGGTTTCTTCATTGTGGAAGAAGCAGAAAATTGTTTTGATTTCTGATAATCATGTCAATGGACTTTATGGTCAAAAAGTTGTTGACCAACTTGAAAAAGTAGGTTTTGAAGTGGCAACTTTTGAATTTCCGGAAGGAGAAGCCAGTAAAAATTTACTGACAGCCGAAAATGCTTGGAACTTTTGTGCCGAATTTGGATTGACTCGTTCTGACGGAATTATTGCACTTGGTGGTGGAGTAACAGGTGATTTAGCTGGTTTTGTAGCCTCTACTTACATGCGTGGTATCCATTTCTTACAAATTCCAACAAGTTTGACCGCCCAAGTGGATAGTTCTATTGGTGGAAAAACAGGAATTAATTCCAAAATGGCTAAAAATATGATTGGGACTTTTACACAACCTGACGGGGTTTTAATTGACCCAGAAGTTCTGCAAACGCTCGGTCAAAGAGAATTTCGTGAAGGACTGGGGGAGGTCATCAAGTGCGCCCTAATTGCTGACAAAGACCTCTGGAATTTACTGACAGACTTGTCAGCGGATAATTTGGTAGAAAAGCTTGATAAGATTGAAGAAATTATCTATCGGTCTTGTGAAGTAAAACGAAAAGTGGTTGTTGATGATGAATTAGACAATGGTGTACGGCTCTATTTGAACTTTGGTCATACAATTGGACATGCTGTTGAAAATACTGCAGGCTATGGCAAAGTGATGCATGGTGAAGCAGTTGCTATTGGAATGGTTCAAATCAGTAAAATTGCCGAACTCAAAGGTCTTATGCCCAAAGGGATTACTGACCAGATCCGAAAGATGGTCAAAAAATTTGGTTTACCTGACGAATATCAACCTTGGGATGAAGAGCTTTTATTTAAAGCCTTAACTCATGATAAAAAAGCACGAGGAAGAATCATCAAAACCGTTATTGTTCCTGAAATTGGCACCGCTAAAATTAATGAAGTGACTTTTGAAGAAATGAAAGATTATCTCCAAAAATAACTTGAGTTATTCTAAGAGAAACCCTATCTAAAAATTACAAAAATGTGGTAGCATTAAAAAACTCCCAGCTTTTATAAAAGCTGTAAAAACACTTATTTAAAGGAGAAACGATGTATATTTACCTAGCTTTTGCTTTAGTTGGCGGTTTTTTACTTGCTAATCAAAATCCAATCAATGCGGATTTACGAAAAATAGTTGGCTCACCATTTTTGGCCTCTGGAATTTCCAACTTTGTTGGTTCGATTTTTTTAGGAATTATCACTTTAGTGACAAGTCAAACACTTTTTCCTAGTTTTCAATTTGTTGGCTCACACCCAGCATGGATATGGATTGGTGGGGTTCTTGGTGGGATTTTCCTAACATCTAATGTTTTACTTTTTCCAAGATTAGGAGCTGTCCAAACAGTGATTTTACCTATTTTGGGTCAAATATTGATGGGGACACTTATTGATTCATTTGGCTGGTTTCATGCCATGCAACTTCCGATGACTCTGATGCGCTTTTTGGGAATTATCATTACTTTAGCTGGGGTTATTGTCGCGGTTGTTCTTCCTAATTTAAAAGAAAAAGAAGCAGAAACGCACCAAACTAACTTACTAGGCTGGCGAATTTGGGCGGTCATCGTTGGGGCAATGTCAGCTGCTCAACAAGCAATTAATGGCCGATTGGGAGTTTTACTTGAAAACACTGCACAAGCAGCCTTTGTTTCGTTCTTCATTGGATTTTTAGCTATTTTTATCGTGTCGCTTTTTATTGACCGCCGTTTGCCAAAAATTTCAGAATTAAAAAAAGCAAAACCTTGGAATGGAATTGGTGGATTTTTAGGAGCCTCATTCGTTTTTGCAACAGTCGTTGCTGTTCCGCAAATTGGTGCAGGGTTGACAATTATGATGGGCTTGATTGGACAAATTTTAGGCAGTATGTTGGTTCAACAATTTGGTTGGTGGCGCTCAAGTAAATATGGCATTCAAATTTGGCAAATTGTTGGGATTATAATTATGCTGACCGGAATAATATTCATTAAATTTTTATAAAGTAGCTAGTAATATGGAACAGGGCTTCACGCTCACTACCTTCCGTCTGCGTGTTCACTAAGCAGTAATACCTATAAAAGAACTTAGAAATTGAGGATAATCACTCTAAAATGTTTACTCAAAAATCATTTGAAATTTTTAAAATAGAAGGTTTAGAACCAAGAATGACTAAGATTCGTTCTGAAATTCAACCTGTTTTTTCTGAAATTGGTCAAAAGTTACTGACAGAGCTGTCAGTAAAAATTCCAAATCAAGAATTTTACTTTCACATCGCTCAACATCGCAGAAGAACAGCAAATGCGCCTGAAAATACTTGGTCAGCAATTTCCACAAAAGCCCGTGGTTATAAAATGGAAGCCCATTTTCAATTAGGAATTTGGGAAGATTACGTTTTTATTTATTTATCAATGATAGATCAGCCTAAAAAGCAAAAAGAATACGCCAACTTACTGACAAATCTGTTAGTAGAAAAGTTACTGACAGAAGATTACGTAATCTCAAAGGACCATACAAAAGCAGAAACTTATCCCCTGTCAGCATTTAGAGAAGCTGCTGAACGCTTAGGAAAAGTAAAAAAATCTGAATTGGAAATTGGACGGCTTTGGCCTAAAGAAAGATTTAACGGCAAAGAGGACTCAATAATTCTAGCGGAAATGATAGAAACAATTGACCAACTCCTACCGATTTATCAAAAATTAATGGAGGCCTAATCTAATGACAACATTTATTTGGGATTTAGATGGAACACTAATTGATAGCTATGAGGTGTTTTTAGAAGCCTTGTCCGAATCATTTGCAAACTTTAACCTACCATTTGACCGAGAAACAGTATATAATTTTATAAAAGGTCAGTCAGTCAATGCTTTACTAAAAGAACAACCCGTTCCTTTTCAAGAAATAAAAGAAGATTTCACGACAAATTCAACAGCTAAAAATGACAAAATTAAATTAATGGTTGGTGCAAAAGCCGTTTTAGATTGGACTCAAAAAGAAAAGATTCAAAATTTCATTTATACTCACAAAGGGAAAAATGCTTATGATTTGCTTAATCAGCTGGAAATTTCCCCCTATTTTTTAGAAATAGTCACTTCTGAAAATGGATTTAAAAGAAAACCTCATCCTGAAGCAATCAATTATTTACTTGAGAAGTATAAATTAAATCCTGAAGAAACCTATTATATTGGTGACCGAATCCTTGATATTGAAGCTGCCCATAATAGTGGTATTCATTCAATCAATTTTCTGTCAGCAAAAAATTCACAGCAAATCAATAAATTAACAGATATTATTCAAATTTTTGAAATGAAATAAGTAAAAAGTTACTAAAAATGGAGGTATAAAATGCGTTATTTTACAGCGGGAGAATCCCACGGTCCAAGACTTACAGCAATTATTGAAGGAGTGCCAGCTGGTCTCTCATTGTCAGCAGAAGATATTAATATTGAACTTAAACGTCGTCAAGGTGGCTATGGCCGTGGCGGACGGATGAAAATTGAGTCTGACCAAGTTGAAATTACTTCAGGCGTTCGACACGGAAAAACAATTGGTAGCCCGATTACACTTAATGTTACAAACCGTGATTTCAAGAATTGGGAACAGATTATGGCAGCCCAAGATGTTGAAGATAAAATTAAAAAACAACGTCGCTTGACCAAACCACGCCCAGGACATGCTGATTTAGTTGGCGGAATGAAATATGAATTTAAAGATTTACGAAATGTTTTAGAACGTTCGTCAGCGCGTGAAACAACAATGCGTGTTGCGGTTGGAGCTGTGGCAAAAAAACTACTTCACGAATTAGAGATTGAAATAGCTAATCATGTCGTAAATTTTGGCGGACGAGAAATTACAAGTCCAGAAAATTTAAGTGTTCAAGAGATTCGTCAGACAGCTGGCCTTAGCGATTTATCTATTTTTGATGAGAGTCAAGCAGAAGAATTACGCAATTACATCGACCAAATAAAAAAAGCTGGAGATACAATTGGTGGAATAATTGAAACCAGAGTAGAAGGAGTTCCGGCTGGTCTTGGTTCTTATGTCCAATATGACAGAAAGTTGGATGCAAAAATTGCTGCTGCGGTTGTTTCTATCAATGCCTTTAAAGGAGTTGAATTTGGACTTGGATTTGAAGCAGGAAAACGACCAGGAAGTCAAGTGATGGATGAAATCATCTGGTCTGAGGATAAAGGCTACACTCGTTCAAGTAATCAGTTAGGCGGTTTTGAGGGAGGAATGACAAATGGTGAACAAGTCATCGTCCGTGGAGTCATGAAACCTATTCCAACATTGTATAAACCCTTGATGTCTATTGATACCGAAAGCCATGAACCCTACAAAGCAAGTGTAGAACGTTCTGACCCAACCGCTCTTCCAGCAGCAGGAGTTGTGATGGAAAATGTAGTAGCAACGGTAGTCGCTCAAGAAATCTGTGATAAATTTAATTCAGATACAATGAATGAACTGAAAATTGCTGTGGATAACTACAAAAAACGTTTATCAGAATACTAAAAAAAAAAGCCAGTCTCTGGCTTTTTTTTTATATAATAAATAACTTACGAATTTGTAAGTTTTCAGACGAATATTTCTTGTTACAATGAACTTATCAAGAAAAGTTAAGGAGAACAAAATGAAAAAAATACTTTTTGGAATAATAGCACTTATCATCCTCATCGGTGGATCGGGATTTGCATGGTACAAAGTAACTTATGGTGGAGGAACTTACTACATTCAAATCACTAAAGACGGAAAAGAAAAAGAAGTCAGTGACGATTCAGGAAAAAAATTCAAAGAATATGATTATGATATAAAATCATATCAAAAAAATGGGAAAGAAAAGAGAGTTACATTTATGGCAGACCACAATCTCCGTAAAGAAGCTTACCTGAAATTAACAGTTAATTCCGTTAAAGGCGTAACCTCTTGGGAAGAAGTAAAAAAATCAGAGGTTCCTAAAGAAGCTCTTAAGAAATTAAATAATAACTCATAAAAACAGTCTCAGAAAGAAAGAGGAAAGAACATGACATTTTTGCAAATTAATATTATGCTAATGACCATTACAGTTATTTTGGCTTCACTAATGGGCGCTTGCCTCCTTTATTCCATGAAGACAATGCGAACACGCTTAGCTAAAATAAATAAAAAGAACGAAATCGAAAGATAAGATAGGAGAAAAACATGTTACTCGAAGTAAAACATCTCAAGAAAATTTTTAAAACAAGATTTTCAAAAGAAGAAACCACAGCCCTAGTTGACATTGATTTTGGTGTAGAAGAAGGCGAATATATTGCCATTATGGGGGAATCTGGTTCAGGAAAAACAACCTTGTTGAATATCCTATCAACTCTTGAAAAACCAACTTCTGGACAAGTACTCTTAAATAAAGAAGACATCACAGCTATTAAAGATAAAGAAATTTCTGCATTTAGACGTGATCATCTTGGTTTTGTCTTCCAAGATTTCAATTTACTTGATACCCTTAATGTCAGAGACAATATTTATCTTCCACTCGTTTTATCAAAATCAAGCGTAGAATTAATGAAAAGTAGACTAAAAATTCTCGCACCTAAACTAAACATTGAAAATCTCTTAGAAAAACAACCTTTTGAACTTTCAGGAGGACAAAAACAGCGGGTTGCTGTAGCCCGTGCCTTGATTAGCCAACCTGATTTAGTTCTTGCCGATGAACCTACAGCTGCTTTGGACTTTAAAAACTCAGAAGACTTACTCAATCTTTTTGAAGAAATTAATGATAGTGGTCAAACTATTATCATGGTTACTCACTCAAGTTTAGCTGCAAGCCATGCGAAACGTGTTCTTTTTATAAAAGACGGTGTCCTTTACCACCAACTTTATCGTGGAGAAAAAAGCTCAACTGAATTTGCAAAAGAAATCACTCTTTCAATGACTGCTTTTTTGGGAGCAGCAGAGGATGAGGAGGTGCCCTTGAATGCTTAGTCTAAAGCTTGCGGCCAATAATATTAAAAAAGGTTTTAAAAGTTTTGCTCCTTTTTTAATGGCCTCTATTACGATGTTCGTAATGATTTTCGTTACCGCGTCAATCGCTTTATCTCCCTCAATTAGTAAATTAAAAGGAGGGAGTTCTCTTTCACAAGTGATGGGATTTGCATTAATTGTTTTATCTATTTTTGCAGTTCTTATCTTAGTTTACAGTTATCGCTTTTTACAAACCCAACGTTCTAAAGAATTTGGACTCTATGATATTCTTGGGTTTGGTAAAACAAGAATCGTAGGAGTAGCATTTTTAGAATTACTCTTAAGCTATATCATTACGGTTATTGTTGGAACGATTTGTGGGATTGCTTTTTCAAAATTCCTCTTCTTAGTGTTTGTAAATATGATTGGAGGAAATTATTTTAATCTAGTCATTAGTCCCACAGCGATTTTATTACTTGCCATTCTCTTCTTTGTTTTCTTTTTAGTTTTGATGATGATCGGAGTTTGGATTATCTGGCGTTCTTCAAGTCTTGATCTTCTAAGAGAAGAATCAAAAGGTGAAAAAGAACCAAAATCAAATTTATTTTTCGCCATTGCTGCAGTCATTCTTTTAGGAGCTGGTTACTATATCGCTTTAACGGTTGAAGACCCAATGGCAGCAATAATGAAATTCTTTATTGCCGTTTTACTTGTTATCTTTGGTACTTATCTTTTCTATATTAGTTTTACCGTTTGGTACCTTAAATTGAAAAAGAAACGTCCAAGTTACTATAAACCAAATAATTTCATTACAACAAGTTCTATGCTTTATCGAATGAAAGCAAATGCTGTTGGTCTAGGGAATATCACTATTTTGTTATCTATGACAATCGTGACCGTAGTTGTCAGTTTAGGAGTTTTTCTTGGAACTGAGAACTCAGTAAAAACTTACTATACCAGAGAAGCAAAGACTTTTTCTGTTGCAAATAATACAGATACAAAACAAGATATTGAACGAATTAAAAGTGCCGCAGCTAGCAAAAATATAGATATCAAAAATATATCTGATATGTACTTTGCTCAAGATCTACAAGCCGATAGAGTCAAGTCGTCTAAAGATCAATTTATTACTGCAAATAAGCAAGGAGCAATGTTTGATAAAAATTCATATTTTGCAACCTTAACAACCGCTCAAACACTTAAATCATTAGGAAATAAAGATATTCCTTCTTTAAAAGATAACGAAGTCTTACTTGTAGATATATCGAAAAATAAAACTTCATTTGATAGTAAGATTAAATCAATTCAATGGTATGGAGAAACTTATCAAGTTGCAGACACGCTTAAATCAGTCAAAGATTTTCCAGCAAGTGGTGTAACAACAATTTCTTCTAAAGTTATGATGATTGTGTTTGCTAACAATCAAGCTTTTGATAAAGGACTAGCTAATTTCAATAAAACAATTAGTGGTAATCAAGGATTTTCAAATCTTGCATCAACATCAATCATCTTTGATATCAAACCTGTTGATGAAAAACGATTTACTAAAGCTTTCAAGGAAGAGTTTAAAGATAATAAAGATTTATCGATTTCATATAGAAGTGAAGCTTTGCAAGATCAACGCGCTCAAATTGGAGGATTTGTCTTTGTTGGATTTGTTTTAGGAATTAGTTTCATTCTTGGAGCTGCATTAATTATCTACTACAAGCAACTCTCGGAAGGGGCACAAGATAAACGCTCATTCAAAATTCTACAGGAAGTGGGACTTTCAAAAGAAGAAGTTCAAAAAACAATCAAATCACAAGTTCGTTTGATATTCTTCCTACCATTAGTTATCACTATCGCCCATTTTGCTGGTGCATATCTTATGATTGAAAAAATAGTAATGTTGTTTGATATTAAAGACCGTTCAGTTATCTTTACTATTTCTTTAGCAACAATTGCAATTCTTGCCCTTATTTATTATCTCATTTATAAGGCAACGAGTCGTGTTTACTACAAAATTGTTGAAAGATAAAAAAGAAGGCATAAATATGCCTCTTTTTTTGTTTAAATCCATATAGAAGAAACAAGGGAAGGAAAAAGCTACAAAAGAGAGCTACTTTTGATATAATAAAAGGAACAAAAACAATGGTTTTCTCGGCACTAAATGTATCTTTTGTTAGAGAAAAATAGTTACCTTTAGGGAAAGGAAAATATGACGATCTATCTTCATTCAATTCAAATTGGAGTTCTTCTCTTTTTTATATTTTTATTTATATCATTAATTCCATATTTGATTGTACAATATCGTCGGTATGGTCGGATTAATTTTTGGCGCTTTTTTGTCAATTTTTCATTTATTCTTTATCTCATTTGTGCTTATGCCATGACAATTTTCTCTCTTCCTCCTGTGAGTGAGGTAGCAAAAATGACAGGTCCAAAGCAAAACTTAGTTCCATTTGAGTTTGTTCGTCAATTTATTTTATATAGTCCTTTTAATATAAATGAGCCTTCAACTTGGCTTGCAGCTCTAAAAGATTCAACATTTATCCAACCATTTTTTAATCTACTTTTAACCTTGCCTCTTGGCCTTTATTTAAGATATTTATTTAAACGCTCATTTAAACAAACTTTTATTTTAAGTTTTTTATTAACTTTATCATTTGAACTTATCCAAAGGTCAGCCCTTTTTGGACTATATCCTCGACCTTATCGTTTGTTTGATGTTGATGATTTAATGATTAATACACTTGGAAGTTTAATTGGATTTGGAATTGCGGTTATTTTTAGTCGATTTTTACCAGATTTGGATGCAACTAAGGTTGAAAGTTCAAGAGTTAGTCTTTCAAGACGTTTCATTGCCTTTTTAGTTGATTTGGTTCTTATTTTTATCATTGGAAGTCTTTTTCTACCAATAGGCTATTATTCAGAATTAATAATTTTAGGACTTGTCCCGCTAGTTCTTAAAGCAACACCAGGGCAATTATTATTGAGAATTGAAATAAAAGCTAAAAATCGTTTCAGAATTGCTTTGCGCCAATTTTTATCTTTTGGAAACTTTGCTTTGATTATCGCAGCAGAATATTTTCTTCAACGTTCAGCTACCATAGCTCAGGATCAATTGGGACAAAACTTTTTACTTATTTTACTCTTTTTAGGATTGAGTCTTTTACCTCTACTAGATGTTTTAATTGCTTTTCTCTCGAAAACAAGAAAACTTTGGTATGAAAGAGTGAGTGATACAGAAATAATAGCAAAATTGAAAACAAATGAGGAGTGAATATGACTAAAATATTTATTGTAGAAGATGATGAAATTATTGTGAAAGCAATTAAGATTGCCTTAGAAAAAGAATTTCAAGTCAGAAGTGTTTCCAATTTTCGAGCAGTAAAACAAGAAATTATGGAATTTGAAGCAGATTTAGTATTAATGGATATTGGGCTACCATTTTATAGTGGTTTTTATTGGACAAATGAATTAAGAAAGCTTTCCCAAATTCCTATTATCTTTATTTCTTCGGCGTCGGATGACATGAATCAAGTAACCGCCATGAATCAAGGAGCTGATGATTTTGTAACCAAGCCATTTTCATTAGAAATTTTAAATGCAAAAATAAAAGCTTTACTGCGCAGAAGTTATTCTTTTTCAGGGATTGAAAAGTTAGAATTTGCTGGTTATGTTTTATCTGAAAATACTTTGATTTCAACTCAAGAAGGTGAACGCGAAGAAATTGAGCTAACAAGTTCTGAAAATAAAATTTTAACTCTTCTTTTTCGTGGAAATGGTGAAGTGGTGACCAAGGAAAAAATTTTACAAGAGTTGTGGCAAACAGATGAATTTATTGATGCAAATACTTTAAATGTAAAAATGACTCGTTTACGCAAAAAACTTGGTGAAATTGGCTTTGATAAGCATATTATGACAAAAAGAGGAAGTGGTTATGCTCTGGTTTAAATTTTTTAAGTCTAAAATTCCACAAATTGGTGTCTTTTTGCTTATGTCAGCTATTTATATTGTGACATTTTGGCTTTGGCATCTACCAATGATGGCATTTGTTAACAGTACTTTATTTGCTGTCATTATTTTTATTATTTACCTTATCTCATCCTATTTTCGCTGGAAAGCAAACTGTGAAGCTATTGAGAGAGTAGTGAAAGACAACGAAGAGTTGCAAAAAAAGTTAGAACAACAAAATCTTGCTGAGCGTGAAATGGAAGATATTATCAGAGTCTGGTCGCACCAGATGAAGGTCCCTTTGGCAGCTATTGATTTAATGACTCAAACTCAAGTTAATAGTGAGGAGCTGAAGAATCAGGTTTTTTCTTTAGAAAATTATCTAAAAATTCTTCTGGAATATCAAAGAATCAATAATTTAGCTACTGATTTCAGATTTGAAAAAGTGAGTATGGCTTCACTTGTGAAAGAATTAGTCAAAAAATATAGTAGCTTTTTTATTCAGAAAAACCTTTCAATCCAAATTGAAGGAGAATGGTTAGTCAATAGTGACCAAAGATGGTTGAGTCTGGCTGTTGAGCAATTACTGAATAATGCTGTAAAGTATACCAAAGAAGGTGGGATTCTAATTAAAATTAAAACTGGTGAATTAATCATTCAAGATAGTGGGATTGGGATATTAAAAGAAGACCTTCCTCGCCTTTTTGAACATGGATTTACTGGATATAATGGTCGGATTCAACAAAAGTCAACAGGTCTTGGACTTTATTTATCTAAATTAATTTTAGATAAATTAGAATTTGAAATTTCAATTAACTCTGAAATTGGAAATGGGACGTCTGTGACAATAACGAAAGAATAAAAATGAAAAAAATATTAATCATTGGACTTGGTCTCATTGGAAGTTCAATTGCCTTAGGGATAAAAAGAGCTCATCCTGATTTTGAAATTCTTGGCTCTGATCGTCAGGAAATTCAAGAAATTGCTCAAAAGCGTGGAATTATTGATTCTAAAGTTAGCTTAGTTGAAGGAGCTCAAAAAGCAGATATTATTATTTTGGCTGTTCCAATTATAACCACTTTGGAGCTTTTGAAAAAGCTAGCAACTTTGAATTTAAAAAAAGGTCTTTTGATTACAGATACGGGTTCAACCAAGAGTGAAATTGTTGAACTGGCAAATCAACTTTTTGATGAAGACAAAGTACGATTTATCGGTGGACATCCGATGGCTGGCTCTCATAAATCAGGAGTAATGGCGGCAGATATTAATTTATTTGAAAATGCTTATTATGTTTTGACCCAAGAAAACCAAGAATTACGTGATTTACTTAAAGGACTTCATGCCAAATTTATTATTTTAGATGCAAAAGAGCACGACCGTGTCACTGGGCAGGTTTCTCATTTCCCGCATATTTTGGCTTCGGCCCTTGTTTGGCAGTCAGATGATTTTTCAAAAGAACATCCTTTAGTGAAACATTTAGCGGCTGGTGGTTTTAGAGATTTAACTAGAATTGCAGAGGCTGACAGTTTGATGTGGACAAGTGTCTTATTATCAAATCCAGAAATTACGATTGATAGAATAGAAAATTTCAAAAAACAATTAGATGAAATTGCTTTAAAAATTGCTAATAAAGATTCTGCAGCTATAGAACACTTTTTTGAACAAGGTAAAAAAATTCGTCAAGCCATGGAAATTCATAAAGGGGCTTTGCCAAACTTTTATGATTTATTTATTTCGGTTCCCGATGAAAAAGGAGTTGTTTTAAAGGTTTTAGGCTTACTAGAAGATTTCTCAATAACAAATGTAAAAATTAATGAAGAAAATCGCGAAGATATTCATGGTCAACTTCAAATTTCATTTAAGAGAGCGGAAGATTTAAAAGAAGCACGAGAAATTATTGAAAAAGCAACTGATTTTACAGTTGTTTGATAAAGATTAAAGATAGGACTTTCTTAGTCTTAAAATCTTAGGAAAAATTGTTGAAAATAAAAGGGCTCTGAGCGCCCTTTTATGCTATAATAAATACTAAAAAATGTTTAGGATAATATAATATAATGAAATTAAAGATAAATTCGCAAGGTTTAAAAGGACGTTTAAAAGTTCCAGGAGATAAATCAATCTCACATCGTAGTATTATGTTTGGCTCTATTGCTAAAGGAAAAACTGTTATTTATGATATTTTACGTGGAGAAGATGTCTTATCTACTATTGAAGCTTTCCGTGCGATGGGAGTTGAAATTGAAGATAAGGGTGAGGTGATTACTGTCCACGGTAAAGGAATTTCAGAACTTAAGGCTCCTGAAAAAGCACTGGATATGGGAAATTCCGGAACTTCAACTCGTCTTTTATCGGGAATTTTAGCAGGCCTTCCTTTTGAAACTACTTTGTTTGGTGATGACAGTTTATCAAAAAGACCAATGGATCGTGTAGCAACTCCTTTACAATTGATGGGGGCAGAAATTACTGGTCAAACCGATAAGGTTAAATTACCGATGACAATTAAAGGAAGCACGCATTTGAAGGCAATTGAATATGTCCTTCCGGTGGCTTCGGCTCAGGTAAAATCAGCTGTAATTTTTGCTGCTTTGCAGGCAGAAGGGCTGACGAAAGTTGTTGAAAAGGAAAAAACACGCTCACATACGGAAGAAATGTTAGTTCAATTTGGTGGAGAACTAAAGGTTTCTGATAAAACAATCCTTGTACCTGGTGGACAAAAACTTGTGGGTCAAAAAGTAGTAGTTCCTGGAGATATTAGTTCGGCAGCTTTTTGGTTGGTTGCGGCCTTGGTTGTTGAAAATTCAGAACTTATTTTAGAAAACGTTGGAGTTAATGAAACAAGAACTGGAATTATCGAAGTCATTCAAGCAATGGGTGGACAGTTGGAAATTTTAGAGCAAGATGATGTGGCAAAGGCTGCAACTCTAAAAGTAAAAGCTAGTCAATTGAAAGGAACTGAAATTTCAGGTGATTTAATTCCTAGATTAATTGATGAATTGCCAATCATTGCTCTCTTAGCCACGCAAGCTCAAGGCGAAACAATTATTCGAGATGCGGCTGAGCTTAAAGTAAAAGAAACTGACCGAATTGCTGTTGTCGCGAATGCTCTTAATAGTATGGGGGCCAAAATTCAACCAACAGATGATGGAATGATTATTCAAGGTGGAACGAAACTCCATGCTCCAGAAAATTCAATTAATACTTTAGGGGACCATAGAATTGGAATGATGGCTGCAATTGCAGCACTTTTGGTTGAAAATGGGGAAATTGAGCTTGAACGTGCCGAAGCAATTCAAACAAGTTATCCAAGTTTCTTTGACGATTTAGAACAATTGTCGGAAAATATTTGAACTTAAGTGATTGGAAATAAAAAATGAGTATCATTTTAATTGGATTTATGGGTGCGGGAAAGTCCACAGTAGCAAAACTTTTAACAGAAAATTTTACTGATTTGGATCAATTAATTGAAGAAGAAATTGAGATGCCAATTGCTGAATTTTTTGAATTATTTGGGGAAGCTGATTTTCGTAAAATTGAAAATGAGGTTTTTGAGCTTGCGCTTCAAAAGAATATAATTATTGCAACGGGCGGTGGAATAATTGAAAATCCAAAGAATTTAGAGGCCCTTGATAGAGAAACTGGAGTTGTCTTTTTGACCGCTGATTTTGAAACGCTTTGGGAACGAATTTCGATGGATTTGCAGAATGTTCGTCCTCTAGCGCAGGATAAAAAGGCCGCTCAACTTTTATTTGAAAAAAGAAAAAATGACTATGCAAAAGTGGCCGATTTAACGATTGATGTTACTGATAAAAGTCCTGAGCAAATTGTAGAAGAGATTCGTGAAAAATGGGGGATAAATTAAGATGAAAATTGCGTATTTAGGACCTCGTGGCTCTTTTTGTTCGGTGGTGGCTGAGACAGCATTTGTATCAGAAGAATTATTTGCTTATGATAGTATTCTGGATGTTATCGAAGCTTATGATGAAGGAAAATGTGATTTTGCTCTTGTTCCTATTGAAAATTCGACTGAAGGAACTGTGAATATGAGTATTGATAAAATTTTTCATGATTCTAAGGCGACAGTTGTGGCTGAATTTGTTTTGCCAATTTCACAAAATTTGCTGGCTCTTTCAAAAGAGGGGAAAATTGAACATATTTATTCCCACCCTCAAGCGCTTGCACAAACACGAAATTATTTACGAGAGCATTATCCACAGGCAAAGGTTGAAATTACTGATTCTACTTCAGCAGCAGCTGAATTTGTGAAAAATCATCCAGATTTGCCAATTGCAGCTGTTGCTAATTCTTACGCGGCTAAAATGTATGATTTAGAGATTGTAGCTAAAAATATTCAGGATTTAGCAGGAAATTCTACTCGGTTTTGGTTATTGGGAAAAGAGAAAAAATCATTTGATTTACTAAAAACAGGTGAGAAGGTGAGTTTGGCTTTGACTCTACCTGATAACCTGCCAGGAGCGCTTCATAAAGCGATTTCTGTTTTTGCTTGGCGTGATATTGATATGACAAAAATTGAATCACGTCCTTTAAGAACAAGGCTAGGTCAGTACTTTTTTAATATTGATTTAGTAAATAATGAAAAAAATAATTTAAAAATTCCTTATGCTCTTGAAGAACTATCAGGTTTGGGAGTAAAGGTTCGTTTATTAGGAAATTATGCAGTCTATTCATTGGGAGAGGTGTAAAGGTGAGAATTTATTTTGTACGACATGGTAAGACGGAGTGGAACTTGGCGCGACGTTTGCAAGGACAAAAAGGAGATTCACCTTTATTACCAGAATCTTATGAAGCGATTGAACGAGTTCATAAGTTTTTAGAACCAATTGAATTTGACAAAGTTTTGTCGAGTCCACAAAAAAGAGCTTTGATTACGGCAGATTTACTGACAAATCAAAGTGTGAGTACTGACAAACGATTGTCAGAATGGAATTTTGGGGAATTAGAGGGTTGGTTCATTAGCGATGCAATTGCTAAATATCCTAAAGAAATGCATGATTCACGCTTTGAGTTGGATCAATTTGATGGAAGTGCTTTTGGAGCTGAATCTGTGAGTTCTGTCTTGAATCGCTTTGATTCTTTGGCTCAGGATTTGTTGAATTCTAAAATAGACAATGTACTTTTGGTTGGTCACGGGGCTTCTGGAACGGCTGGAATGCGTCATTTAGCTGGCTTTCCAATTGCTGAATTACGTTCAGTTGGTGGTTTAGCTAATAATACGGTCACTGTTTTAGAATCAAATGCTGGCCATTTTGACTTAAAAATTTGGGATAAACAGCTATGATTGAAAAAACTTATTTTACTGGTTCGATTGAGGCAATATTTTTCTCCAATCCCAGTAATTTTTATAAAGTTCTACTCATTGAAATTGATGAAACTAATGCTGAATATGATGATTTTGAAATTGTAGTTAACGGGACAATTGGGGATGTGGTTGAAGGAGATTCTTATACTTTTTATGGTCAATTGACGCAGCATCCTAAGTATGGGGAACAATTACAGGTCAGTCAATATGAAAAAGCAGTGCCGACTTCTGGTGCTGGTTTAGTTAAATATTTTTCTTCAGATAAATTTCCTGGAATTGGTAAGAAAACGGCAGAAAAAATTGTTGAAACTTTTCCTGAAAATACGGTAGATTCAATTTTAGAAGCGCCGGAAAAATTGGATGGCCTATTGACCCTAGCCAGAAAAAATTCATTTATCAAACGATTACGTGAGAATCATGGAATGGAAAAAGTGCTGACCAAGCTTGCAGAATATGGCTTACCAAGCAAAATCACTTTTCAAATTTATGAACTTTATAAAGAAGAAACGATTGAAAAAATTGAGGAAAATCCTTATCAGCTTGTGGAAGATGTTAAGGGAGTTGGTTTTAAAACAGCTGATAAGATTGCAAGTAGTTTAGGAATTGAAGCGGATAGCCCTAATCGATTTCGAGCGGCATTGATGCATGAGGTCAACACGCATTCGCAATCAACAGGTGATACTTACATTGAAGCCAAAAATTTACTTGAGATGACGATAGATTTACTTGAAGAAGCTCGTAATGTCGAGGTCAATCCGTCTGCTGTTGCGGAGGAAATTAATGGTTTAATTGTTGATGGAAAAGTGCAACAAGAAGGAACAAAAATATTTGAGAATTCTTTGTACTTTGCTGAGGACGGGATTCGGAAATCACTGACAGCATTAACTAATCGTTCTGGTAAAGATTTTGCTGATGAAAAGTTACTGACAGTATTGGCTGAAGTTGAAAAAGATTTAGAAATTACTTATGATGATTTGCAAAAGCAAGCCATTATTGGTGCAATGAATCAGCAATTTTTCATTTTGACTGGTGGACCAGGAACTGGTAAAACAACAATTATTAATGGTTTTATTGAAACTTATGCCCGTCTTCATCAGCTAAATTTGGACCCAGACCATTATAATGATGACGTCTTTCCTATATTACTGGCAGCACCGACTGGTCGAGCTTCAAGACGGATGAATGAGTTGACTGGTCTTCCAGCAGCGACGATTCACCGCCATTTGGGTTTGGGACAAGATGAAGCAGAAGATGCTCTTGGAAATGAATTGTCTGGTGCTCTTTTGATTGTTGACGAATTTTCTATGGTTGATACTTGGTTAGCTAATAAACTTTTTCAAGCGATTCCTGGTTCAATGAAAGTTCTCCTTGTTGGAGATGCTGACCAGCTTCCTTCTGTGGGGCCAGGACAAATTTTTGCGGATTTACTAAAAATTCCAGAAATTCCGTCAGTAAAATTGGATAAGATTTTTCGTCAAGGGGATGATTCTACCATTACTGATTTAGCTCACCATATCAAAGATGGGCAATTGCCAAGTGATTTCACGGCGAAAAAACCTGACCGTTCTTATTTTGAGGTCAGTGCTAATTTTGTTCCTCAGATGGTTGAACAAATCGCAAGTGCATGGCAAAAAAGAGGGAATAATCCTTTTGAATTACAAATCTTAGCGCCTATGTATAAAGGAATGGCCGGAATTAATGCAATGAATGTTCTTTTGCAAAATCTCTTTAATCCGCTTAATGATCGACTTGAATTCGCTTTGGGTGATATGAAATTTCGTGAAGGAGATAAAGTTCTTCATTTAGTAAATGATGCTGAGGCCAATGTATTTAACGGAGATTTGGGACAAATCGTAGAATTGATTGCAGCAAAATATACTGACAGTAAACAAGATGAGTTGGTGATGGATTTTGATGGTCAAGAATTGACTTATCCAAGAGCGGAGTGGTATAAAATTACTCTGGCTTATGCTATGTCCATTCATAAATCTCAAGGTTCGGAGTTTTCCACAGTTATTGTGCCAATGGTTTCTTCGTATTCACGCATGTTAGAGCGAAATTTGCTTTATACGGCAATTACAAGGGCTAAACAAAGTCTGATTTTACTTGGTGAAGAACGAGCTTTTGCACAAGCGGTGGCGCGTGAAGGGGCGAATCGAAAGACCTATTTGATTGAGCGATTTATGGGAGAAAATCCAGCGGCTAAAAATCTGTCAGTAGAAATTGTGAGTGAAAAAGTTACTGACAAAAAAGAAAGATCTGACAAAGAGAAGAAGCCTGCAGCGCCAGTAGAATTACAAGGGCAAATTCGTTCTGTCAGTAAAAAAATGCCAGCACAAGTAGAAGAAATTTCTTTATTTGAAGATGAAGAAATTGCAACACTGGATCAGGGAAGCTTGACAGAAGCACTTATTTTGTCAGGAAATTTTGACCCTTTAATTGGTTTAACTCAACAAGACTTTTCAATCTTTAATAAATAAAAAATACTGACAGAAATTGCTGTCAGTATTTTTTTGTTTCTATCAGTACTTTTTGATATAAAAAAATCTGCCAAAGAGACAGACATTTTTAATTAGCCAAGTTTAGCAGCAAGACGTGCTTTATCACGTGATGCTTTGTTAGCATGGATAAGGCCTTTTGAAGCAGCTTTATCAATTGATGAAGAAGCAGCTCTGTAAAGTTCTTCAGTAGGTGCAGCTTCAAATTTTTTGATAAGAGTACGCATTGCAGATTTTTGTTGTGCGTTGCGTTCGTTTGCTACTTTATTCAATTCAGCACGTTTGATTGCAGATTTAATGTTTGCCATTTTTTGTCTCCTTTTATTACTTTTCATAGAAAAGCGGTTGATGTGATGTCCCAGGTGGGCACACTACACCCTCCAAGATTTTTCTAATACCTATCAATTATACAGGAAATTTGAGTTTTTGTAAACTATCGGCCTTACTTTTTTAGAAAAAATAGAAAAAATATTTTTTACTAAAATAATAAATAAATAAAAATGGAAATCAAGTAAAATAGCAAATTTTCAAAATTTTACAAGCATTAAAAATAAATTTCTAAGCATTTAAAAAGAAAAATTTAATCTAAAAACTAAGTAAATCGTATTGACAAAGAGAATTATCGTGTTATAATCAAGTCATGAATTTAGAAGAAAAGCCGTGGTTTAACGACGCAGAATATATGAGTTATGTCGGTCATCTATTAGAAATGGATGAGCTTAAAAAGCTTGATGGGATTACACATCACTATACTTCAACACGCTTGCAACATTGCTTAAGAGTAAGTTATGTCAGCTATCTCATTGCGAAAAAACGTGGCCTCAATGCTAAAGCTACAGCTAGAGCTGGACTTTTGCATGACCTTTTCTATTATGATTGGCGCAATACAAAATTTGCTAAGAGCCATGCCTATGTGCATCCTCATATCGCCTACCGTAATGCGCGCAAACTGACAACCTTGTCAGCTCTTGAAAAAGACATAATCATCAAACATATGTTCGGTGCGACAATCAATCCGCCACGCTATAAAGAAAGTTGGATTGTTACTGCTGTTGATAAATATGTAGCTACCCTTGAAGGGTCAGTTAACCTCAAGTACAAATGGAATCGCCGTAAGCATTTTAAACGTTTACCTTATTTCAGTATTGATTAAAAAAGTAAAAAATAAAACCTATCCATTGATAGGTTTTTTTATTTAGAAATAAGTCTGTCAGTAAAATAAAGCAAGTCTTGTCAGAGATTTTTCATAATATGATAAAATTAGTATGTAAGCAATAAATTCCATTGCACTAAAATAAGGAGGTATTTTATGAAAAATGTAAAAGTATTTTATAATGAAAAATCTGGTAATAATGATGAAGACAAAGTTTTGAAAACAATTAAGGACTTTTTTGCAAGACCAGAAAATTCAGCCTCTAAACTTGAATTTATCAATCCAGAAAGCCCAGAGGATGCAATCCGTCTTGCTAAAAAAGCCAGTCAAGACCAAACAGACCTTGTGGTTGCTTTAGGTGGCGATGGAACCATTAATAAAATTTGCGGAGGAGTATTTGAAGGAGGAGCAAAACCGATTCTAGGCATTGTTCCTAATGGTACGGTTAATAATTTATCAAAATCACTTCATATTCCGCAAAAATTAGAAGATGCACTTAATAATTTAAGGCAAGGCGAAATTCAAAAATTTGATATTGCCAAAGTCAATAATGATTATATGACATCAAGTTTAACATTAGGGATTTTAGCAGATATTGCCCAAAATGTCAGCGGCTCTGAGAAGAAAAAATTTGGACCTTTAGCTTATCTAAAAGATGCTTATAAAGTTATCCGCTATAATAAAACCTATCGAATTAAAGTAAAATATAATGGTAAAACCAAGTCATTAAGAACAAAATTATTATTGATTACAATGACAGATACAATTGGTGGAATGCAAGCTTTGGCCCCCACAGCTAAAGTTGATGACGGACTTATTCGTGTTTATTCATTAAAAGAAATCAATTTATTTAATATCCTTTTTCATTTGAACAAACTTCGCCGAGGAAAATTTGATGATTTTCTTGAAATGACTCATTTTGATACTGACCATTTAGAGATTCTCACACATTCAAAGAAAAAGAAAGATAATCCATATTCAAGAATTGATGGGGATAAAAGTGATCCGCTTCCATTAGACATCAAGGTTTATCGAAAAGCACTGACAACCCTTGTTCCTAAAAGTGAATAAAAGGCTGTCAGTAAATAATAGAAATAAAAAATCAGACCTAAGACTTATGATATAAAGTCTGTGTGAGCCTGATTATAAAAGGGTTTAAGAGTTTCTTGGGAAATAATGTTACGTTTTTTGTTACGCTTGGTTTGAATAATTAAGGTATTTCTCAAATAAGCTGAGTTCATTTTTAGCTGTTTCAGGTTCAAGATGAGCGTAGATATCCATAGTCATTTGTAATGTTGAATGACCTAGCCTAGTTTGGATTGCTTTATAACTCATTCCTGCGCTTAAACAGAGCGTAGCATGAGTATGTCTAAAGCCATGAAAGCCGATATTTGGTAGGCCCACATTCTCAAAACAATCAAGTAAAGTATTTCTAAGTAGTCGACTATTAAGCACAGAGCCATTGATATTTGGAAAAAGCAAAGGCTGATTGGGATTTCCACATTTGAGGAACTCTTTTTTTATTTCAAGCTGCCATTTAGATAAAAGATTTAGTGTAGATTTATCTATATCTATTGTTCGGTTACTTGTTTCTGTTTTGGTAGAAAATTGAATTTGATTGCTGTCATTTACCGTTTTTGATACCGTAACAGTTCCCTGTTTGAAATTGATATCAGACCAACTCAAAGCAACTGCCTCGCCAATTCTGAGACCAGTTGAGGCTAGAAAAGGTAAAAGAGTTTTTAACAGTCGCATTTTCCATTGAGAAGAAACCTGTTGATTTAAATAATCAAATAAACTTTGAAGTTGAGTTTTAGTAAAAAACTTGATTTCTTTTTTTGTAGATTCTACTTTGACATTAGGCATTAGAACAGTTAAACATGGATTCGATGAAATAAGACCATTTGAAATAGCATACTTCATAATTCTATTGATTATAGTATATAATCTCTTATAATCGCTCATTTCGCCTTTTTTTCGTGCCTGACGCCCGTTTAAAGGTTTACTAGCGATAGTTGCCCATATATTAATTTGATGCTGTAAAATGGCAGTTGTGAGTTTATCTATCTTATACTTCCCAAATGCTGGGATAAGATATAATCTTAAATTTTTTTCTGTTTGCTTGACAGTTGCTGATTTTCTATTTATTTTATAAAAATCAAACCATGCTGCTGCAACTTCATCAAAAGTTTTTAAGACTTTAATTTTTTTAGTACAACCATTTTTTATGAACTCATTTTGAAGACGTGAAAGTTTAACTTTTATGTCTTTTTTTGTTCGTCCAGTAATGGAAGTTCGCACTTGCTTACCAGTCAGTACATCAGTACCGATATAAGCGCCGCGGAGAATATAACGCACCTCTCCGCTTTTTGTTTTGTATTCTTTTATATTTAGCTTGTTCATGTTGATTCTCCTCTTTGCATTTGCCGTGCGCATAATGGAAAATCATGAAATTATTGCTATATTTTGAAACTGATTTTGATTATTGTGATGATAAGTTGATAAATTTATTAAGTTTTAATTAACATGTAGCTTCCTAATTCATTGCAAACTTTAAATGACTTGTTGAAATTAATAGTGTTTACTACTGCTAATTTAATCAATTTTTTTCATGGTCATTTCATCATTTTTGATTTCTTCGTAAGTTATATGATTGAGTGTTTGAATTATATCATTTGTCTTTGAAAACAGTTCATCATCAAACTCTATTTTGTTATGTTGTAGTATTGAAGCAAAGGAGGCAACTGCTTTTTTTCTTTCATCACTTTCAACTCCTTTTCGATCTATAAATTCACTCCATATCGTGTTTAATATGCTTGCCAATTCACTGTTTTCTTCTAAGAAGTTAACATATTCTGAAAGGGGAATGCGTTTGGGCTCTTTTTGTGTATATAGTAAATAGTTAACATCAACATTAAATGCTCTGGCGATTGCTTCCCAAACTTCCGGATTTCTTGGTGCCCTTTTCCCATTTTCATAAAACGAAAGCTGGCTGTCTGTTACCCGAAGGGGTTTTCCATTAATAATAGTTTTCTGTTCAGCCAGAATAGAATTCACTCTTCTCATTAATCCTATTAAAGTTTCGTTTTGCTCTTCTCTAAGCTCTTTTATTCTATTTTTAGTCATAGTCAGTGATCTCCTTAATAAACTATTATATACAATTTTTAAAATAATACAAGAAAAAATTATCAAATTGAAAGTATAAAAACTTGACATAACCAAAATGAAAGTGTAGAATGATTTTACTATCAAATTGAAAGTGAGGTTATCATTTTGTACTTAACACAAGAAATTAAAACTGCTCTACGTAAAAAGCGAGGGATATTGGACTTAACCAAAGGCGAAGCAGCCGATCGACTTGGCATTAATCGTTTGACCTATGGACGTCTTGAAAGTCCGATACGTAACGAAAAAGTACGTCAAAGTACGTATGAACGTATTACTGAATGGCTTGCTAAAGATTATTAATCATTATCATCTATCCAAGAACAAACAGCACGGTTTGCCTAGCTTTCCGTAATGTGCTTACGCAACTATCCAGCAGTTGCAAGTATTAATAGATGATTTCCACAGCCCAAGCAATGGCTATAAACTGCATGTCCTAACATAAAAATAGCATTTGCCGTGCGCTGTAATAGAGAACCATGAAAAAAGGCCGATTAAAAACTGCAAGATGTCTGGCAGTTGTCAGTAGAAAAAGAGGAAATAATAAAAAGAATTGAAGAATGAGAACGAAAAAAAGCCCGCACCGCCAAGTAAGAGCTTTTAAATAACATGAGTAGAGCAGCTTGAATAAAGCTTTTCTACTCTCTATTTTACACTAAAAAGAGAGGTTACACAAGATGAAAAAACCAGTAAATAAGGAAACTTATATCCTTGATGATTCAATCGCATTTGAGCTTATAGACTTATTAAAAGTCAAAGCAAGACTTTTTATACAGCTCAATGAGTATGTTTACCGTTTATTTGACGGTCAAAGCGTAGTGACATTCACAACTTTAGAAAATGACATTCAAGTAGAATGGTTAAGGGGTAGGGTATGAAATTTAAAACATTTAATTTAAGAGCTTACCGTCAAAATGATGAAACACTGCTTTCATTTGTTATCAAAGGCGGACGGATACCATTAAGCAGAATCCTTTATATTAAAAAAGGCAATCCTTTTAAGATGAAAATTTCTCATGAAATTGCTGAAAAATATCGTATTAAACAGGAAATTAAGCAAACTGACTATAAAGGATACGTTACAGAGGGCGTTATGCAGTTAGCTGACATCATAGAGGAAAAGATTATCTTGATGGACTATCACACCGCAAATAAAGAAAATTGGCAAGACTGGATGCGTGTTTTTGTGTATGAATACCTGTATGATGTTGCATTTAATCGTGGTATTCGCCATGAAAGACAACGTAGAAAAACCAAGCACAAGGCAATGACAGCATTTGATATTATCAGTTCCGATGATGTTGCGGAGCTTTCTCATGAGCTAGGAATTAGTGAAGATAAACTCACTTATGCAGTTATGGAAGTTATCTCTAAACGTAAAAATGGAGACATGGCATGAAAATTAATACTATATCAGATTTAAAAGCGCTTGTAACTTCTCTTGAACGTTATGACGATAATACACCACTAGCAATTACTGTCAACGGACAGGCTGAATGTTTTGCGGTTGCTCCTTTACCTTTTTCTAAAACTTTCGGACAAAAACAGCCTGATTTGGTAAGCTTACAGATTTTTAGAAAAGGGTTATTTTCAAAGAACGGAGGTAAAGTATGAGTCTTCTATCAATTGAAGCAGAACAAGAACTAACTCTTTCTGTTTTAAGTCGTGTTGATAAGTTAGTTGAAGCAAGAGTTGAACAAAGTCGGGAATTTCCCTATAAGAAAAAAGCTGATTTAAAACGTGAACTCTCAATTAATGAAGCTTATTATAAGAAGCTGGTTGTTGCTGGACTTCGTGAAGTTATCCTTGAAGAAGGAGATAAAACGGTTTGGGTCTCAAAGAAACAACTTGAGCAGCTCATGGATCAGTTGGCGGAATAGGGGGAAGGATATGGAACTTTTGACCATTCGTCTAAATAAAATAGTAGCTAAAAAACTGATGAAAGGGGCAGGAGAGACATTGATTTTGGAAAAACAAGATTTCTATCAATATGTTTATCTTGTCCCCAATAATATGAGTTTTAGCGGTCATTTTGATTCAGTGCTTGATATCAGCGTGAGCCAGCATTGGGAGGTTTTCAACTTTCTAACCGCTAAGTATCAAGAACAAGGCTACCAAAAAGTGCATTATAAACATCCAGCGCATCCATCCAATAAATTTATGAAATTTCTTAATAAGCTGCAGCGTGACGAATCTGAAAAAGTCGCTACAGTTTATCGACAAAATGCCTTCGAGAAATTCAAAGATGAAATCGTGATGCACCAGGGCTTCTTGAATAGTAAGAACATGATGAAGTTTATTATTTTAGGAAAGAAACACGGCTATAACTATAAATATCTCATGATGTGGGCTGTTTCAGAAATTGAAGCGACTTGTGAGGAAACTCAGAAAAAAGCCTTACTAGCTGATTTTATAGGTCTTGCGGATGAATATTTTGATGAAAAAGAAAGGGAGGTGTTGAGTGACTAATGTAGATGATGATTTTCAAACGATGATTGACAGCTATGAGGAAGAAAAAGCAAAAGCTGACAAAAAAAAGCAAGAAATAAAACCACCTCAGAGCGATAAAATCGTTAAAGTTAAATTTGAAGCTGAAAATTTTGCCGTCAATCAGTATGGTAAACCAAAAGTAAATTCTTTAAAAAACATAAGAATCGCCATAGAAAATGACAACATTTTAAAAAATCAATTTGTGTTTAATTCTTTTACACAAGAAATAGAAATCAGAACCCCTTTCAAGTTGAAAGGAGTAGAGATTGAGAATGATGGGTTAAAAGAGGTTTATATTACGGCTATTCTTGAACATTTTGAAGAAAAATATGATGTTTTATTTGATAGTCGGCTTTTAGTCAATGTGATTAATAAGATTGCTTACGAAAATAAATATAATCCTGTTCAGGATTTCATGGAAGACTGTTACAAGAATTGGGATAAGGTCAAACGTGCAAGAAGTCTATTTCCTGATTATTTGGGGGCGAAAGAAAGTGATTTAACCGAACGAATGACCAAACTGTTTTTTGTTGGGGCTGTCAGTAAGGTTTATCATCCTTATGATAAGTTTGACTTTGTTTTGGATTTGGTAGGAGGCCAAGGCTCTGGAAAGACGACCTTTCTTACTAAAATGGGGCAAGGGTGGTACACCGATTCAATGAAAAATTTTGATGATAAAGACCAGTTAGTCATGATGTTACGTGCTTTGATTGTGAATGATGATGAAATGGCAATCAGTAACAAAATACCCTTTGCGGATTTAAAGAAGTTTATCACTCAAACAGTTTTGTCTTTCAGGGCGCCCTATGGCACAAAGGTAGAAAATTATGCCAAAAACTTTGTTATTGCTCGAACAACTAACCATGAAGAATATCAAAAAGACAGAACAGGGGCAAGGCGATTTCTTCCCGTTCATTGTTCAAAAGAGTTACAAAAATATCATCCTGTTTCTGATTTAGATGATGCCACCGTCCGCCAAGTTTGGGGTGAGATGGTTCACTACTACAAGGAAGGGTTCAGCTTTAAACTCTCAGAGGAAGAAGAAAAGCAACTCAATTTGGAACGGTCAGATTATGAATATTTTGATGAACAAGAAGAATTACTTGAACAGTACCTTGAAATTCCGATTCCTACAGATTTCTATAAAGCACAAGGAAATAATACAAGGATGCACGAGCGGAGAGCCTATATTGGTTTTGTTCTTCAATCTGGAGAAACACCTAAACATGAGTTTAGAGGGGAAATTAAACCAAGAGAATTTGTGACGGCTACTTATTTCTATTGGGAAGCAATGGGGATTGAGACGGGGAAAGGAACTGCTAAGATAGTTTCTAAGTTCAAGAACTCAATGAATAATAAGAAAGAATGGCAAAAAACTACTCGAAGAGGTAAAAGGGGTTATGGCAGAAAATAGGGTGCATTACTAAATGCACCCAAAAGTTAAATGCACCCCGCAAATGCACCCCTTAAAAACTTAGATTATATAAGGGTTTATAGATAGTAGGGGTGTAAGGGTGCATTTATATCTTAGTAAAATAATAGTTAGTGTTAATTATAAAAAGGGCTTGCTTATCAGGGACACATAGTAAAGTTTTCAAATTAAATGCACCCCATGAAAATATCGCTTTCAAAACTGTTCTAAGGTCTGGTATGACTGTATTTGTTGGGGGTGCATTACTAAATGCACCCATTAAATTAAATGCACCCCAAAAATAGGAGAAAAAAATGAGCATAATTAAATTACATGAACAAGAAGAAAATAATGAACCAAAAGAATTTAACAACACCATCAAACGTGTGTTAATGAACGCAAAAGAAGCGGTCTTTGAGCGTCAAGGAAGTATAGACGACTTAGCTGATACTCTAGCGGTTGAATTAGATGTTTTGGCTTACTTGCTAGGCATTCCTGAAATTGGCTTCAGTCCATCAATCGTTGATAAAGAGTTGGCACTCAAAGCACAAATACAAGAACTCTACTCACTTAATGATTCAATGGTTACCTCTGACCCTAACCATATTCCAAGATATACAGATGGAACAATTATTACATTATCTGATTTAGTAGATATGAATGTACAAGCCTTAGATAATATCGCAGAGTTAATCGGCTTTGAATTAGAAGAATAAAAGTGAATAAAATCAGTTGTTTTAATTAATTTATAGAAACAGCGATTAACTCAATAAGTATAAGGGATTACAGGTTTTAGTTGTATTTCCGATTATAAGATATATTTACCAATAGAAAATAAGGAATCAATACAATGAATCAAACACTAAATACACTCAATGAGCTGTGGATTGAAGCAGGCGAAAAAGTTGAAAATTATAATGATAAAATCAATCAAATGCTCAAAAATGAAAATTTCTCAGCTCAAACCCTAAGAGATTTAACCGCAAAGAGAGATAATGCTCAAGCCCGTTGTGATGCACTTAGAAATCAAGTCGTCGAAGCACAAGCGACGCAAGTTGCTCATCTTCGCTCAAGCGGACAACTTCCCTTAGGAAATGGAGAAAACCAAACCGATCAATCTTTTATTTCAGATTTCAAAGCCTTAATGAGAGGTGATTCTAAAATCACAAATCTAGTCACTTCCTCTAAAGATGAATCAGGCGAAGCGGCTGGTTTAACCATTCCACAAGATCTAAGAACTTCCATTAATGTTTTAAAGCGTCAGTATGATGTGATGGAGCAATATGTCAATGTTGAAAATGTAACTACTGCATCAGGTTCACGAGTTTATGAGAAATGGACAAATATTACCCCACTCACAAAACTAGATAGCGAAGATGAAATCATTGGCGCAAATGACGATCCCAATCTTAAGCTTGTTAAATATCAGATTGGACGCTATGGAGGAATCACAACAGCGACCAACTCCTTACTTAAAGATAGTGCTGAAAATATTCTTGCTTGGCTGTCTTCTTGGATTGCTAAGAAAGTCGTTGTTTCTCGTAATTCTGAAATTATTGCACTCATGCAATCAGCCCCTAAAAAACCAGCGCTCTCTACTTTTGATGATATTATCACTATGATTAATACGGCAGTCGATCCAGCAATTAAAGCGACTTCTATTTTAATTACCAACACGAGCGGACTCAACCAACTTACTTTAGTTAAAGATGCACTAGGGAATTATTTGTTACAACCTGACCCCGTTCAACCTGATCGCTATTTAATCAAAGGAAAACGAGTGGTTGAAATCAGCGATCATTGGCTCCCAAGTGCTGGAGAAGCAAGCAGTCCGCTTTATCCGCTCTATTATGGAGACTTTAAACAAGCCATGACTTTATTTGACCGTGAAAACATGTCACTACTTCCAACCAATATTGGAGGAGGTGCCTTTGAAACGGATACGACTAAAATTCGTGTGATTGACCGCTTTGATGTTCAGCTTACGGATACAGAAGCTTTTGTGGCAGGTTCATTTACAGCGATCTCAGATCAAAAAGGAAATATCAATACCGCAGCTACACTTACACCTACACCTACAACTACCAACTAATCATAAGGAGAAATAATAATGGACATTCGTCATATTGAAGAAAAAACAAAAGAATTAAAAGCACAATCAATTCCTCTGATTCAAGCCGTTGAAAAAACACAAGCCTTAGTCAATGAGTTAAGCACAAAACTTGAGAATATGAAAGTAGACAAACAACAGCCTGATATTGATGCGACTCTTGCACAAATGGCTAAAGAACGAGATGCTCGTGTTTTACTTGATGAACTGACGGAACATCTTACCAAGCAAAAAGAAGCGCTTCATCAATTTTGGAATAATGAAGAAACCAATTATGCCATTAAAACTGAGGCTAATCGCTCACAAGAATACTTGAGCCCAACAGAATCTCAATTAATTGAGGGATTAATTGATAATACTTTAAAACGAAAATTAAAAGCTTATGGTAAAGAAGTGGAAGAAGCTCGAAATAAAGCCATTGAGGTTGTGAACTATTTGAAAGAAAACAATTATGATCAATCCGTTGGTAATGCCCTCCATCCGTTAGTTGAAGCCAAAAACTTTTATTACTTTAGAATGGCTCAGTTGATTAGTTCTACATTTCAACATGAATTGATGGAATATTTGCTTGAGGAGGGGCTGATTACAAACTATCCTGGCTATTATACTCCGCGCCGATAAGAGCTTAATCATCCATAATTTCGAGCTGAGAAAGCCTATAAGTATCAGGCTTTCTTGTTATTATAAAGGAATCATGACGGATAAATATATGACAATCAGATATTATTGGGGAAGGCCTAAAGATGTTGTAAGGTGGTATCTTAGAGGAACATTATACTTAAGCGCTCAAAGTAGGCAGTCTTATATTGAAAAGACAAAAGCTGAAGCAGGTAACTTACCAAGACTTCTTAAACTATTAAATAATCTTGATGAAATATTTGATACCGCAGATACTGACAGCATAGCATTACTATGTTTGAGGTACGTTGAACTATTAAGTGTTGCAGAGACTACAAAACGGACAGGACTTTCCGCTTATCAGATTACTTCAAAGATAGGTAAACTCATGAAGGAAGCTAAAGAAATTATAGCCAAAGCATGATATAATAGAACTATCATAAGTCCCAGAGATGGGCGGTGGTATAATAAGTTCAGGAAAGTATCTCTAATTGTGGAGGTACTTTTTTGTTTAAGAGGGATGACATGATGAATGAAGTTAAATTCAATATTATGCTTTATTTTACGGGCGGGATGAAACGCTTAACGGATAGGATAGACAGCACAGACAACCTCACACCACAGCGCATTGTATTGAATGCAATGACAGAGCTGTTTGATTCATTGAGTGAGGATGAGATAGAGATGATCAGGCTTAGATACATGAAAGGCTTAACACTATCAGAAGTCGCAAGTCGTTACTCGATAAGTGAACGTACTGTTAGAAATCATACCAACCCAATCGTTAAGCAAGTGAAAGAGATTATAGCGAGAGCAAAGAAGAATGAATTGATAGATAGAAAAGAGGAAATAGAATGCCAATGACTGGACGCTGTCGTGAGCCTAACTGCCACGCTGTAGTTATTAGACCACTACACTATTGTACTAAGCACGCTGATAAAGAAGCAGCATATCAAGCAAGCAGAGAACGATGGGCTAATCGTAATGATGATACTAAAAGATATAAGGACTATAACAAACGTAAGCGTGAATATAGCGACATTAAAGTAGAACAGAATAAGTTCTATCAAAGCAAGCAATGGAAGTCTATACGTGATGTAGTAAGACGTAGAGACAACTTCCTTTGTCAGTACTGCAAAGCACACAACAGAGTAAGAACTGGTAAGATAGTGGACCACATCGTGCCAGTTGAGTTTGACTTGAATGGTAAGACCATCATGGATAACTTGGCTTTCTGTTGTAGCAAATGTCACACAAGGAAAACTAAGTGGGAACAAATTTATTATGGAACTGGTTACGGAAATAAAATTAAAAATGTAATCCCCATAAAAAATGTAAAAGATGTGCCTGACTTTCAAAAAAACGAACGATAATTTTTAATAACCCTCCCCCGTATCTTTTCATAGGGAAAGCACACACATAGGTATCGTCTTGCGTGAAAACCCAATTTTGAAAATTTTTATATAGGGGGGGTCAAAACACTAAAACATTGATTTAATCACGTTTATAGGCAAAAAAAAGGGAAAAACACTTCCCTTTCTTGCCTTTTTTTACGTCGTTTTAGCACTAATAATCGTTGGTAGCGTGTCTCACAAATAGATTTAGCTTATTTCTCTCATTTTTGGTGTATAAATTTTGGGGATCAATTATGCTTGCTATACCTATGGTTGAGCGATTCTGTCTCAGAAAAAAAGTTTTGAAAATTGGCCTGTGGCATAAGACGAGACCTATGTGTGTGCTCTCTTAAGTCTTATTAGTGGGGGGAGGGTTATGATATAATGACTTTATTATTTTTATGAATGTTAGGAGAAATCACTATGCTAGATCATATTGATATTACAGTAAAAGATTTGAATCAATCGAAGAAGTTCTATAGAGCGCTCTTATCAGTATTAGGAATCAATGAGTTTAGTGAGGATGTTTATGGTGTAAAATTCTATGATAAAAAAGACTATATTTGGATTGGCCAAGGAATTCCGAAGCGATTTCATTTCGCTTTTTCAGCTCAAGATAAAAAGCAAGTTGATGATTTTTTTCAATTAGCTCTAAAAATTGGTGGTAAAAGTATTGGAGAACCTAAGAGTCAGAATGATAACTATTATTCATGTTACATCTTAGATTTAGATGGCTATTTATTAGAGGCGGTTTATAGAAGTAAATAGCAAGCATAAAACTCGGTTGGTAAATAGAGGGTATGGTTTCAAAAATTATAGTTATTTATACCAGTCAAAAATGAATAGGTTTCAGTTTTAAATGGTCCTTAAAGGATGATATTAACTTTAATATATTAATGATAACTTGTTTTTAGTTAGGGTATGTGCTGCTCCATTTCATGTTTTTTATCTTTATGTTATAATTCTGACGAAGGGAAGTAGTCTACTATGAGGAATAATAATTTTTATAAAGTTAATTATATGCAAATTGAAAAACAGATTGTTGAATTATCTTACCAAATTTCATTTGATGATGAAAATTTATCAAGTAATGTTCACTCATTAAAAATAGCAAACCTTATACTTGAATGTGCAAATCAAGTAGAATCTATTGCGAAGGATTTATACTTTGAAAATGGTGGGCATGGGGCAAGAGATAAAGTATATTATGACCATGACTGCTTGTTTAAATTGCTAAATGACTGGAAATTACAGAATAGAATCGTTACTCTAACTCTTAATTCATCGTCTATAACAAAAAAAGAATTCAAATACTATATGCCTTTCTCTCATACTTTAAAAAAAGCATTAGTAGTTGATATTAATGGTGACAAGTCTAAAGAAAAAAGACCAAGTTATCCCTGGAATAAAAGTTATCAAGCTTTAAAGCATGACTATATAAATTCAATAGAGAAGCATGCTACATTAAATAATTTATTACTCATATCTTCTATGCTATACTTATTAATATGTTATCAAAGCTTTGGTAAAATTAAAATGACTGAAAGAAAACCAGAGTTAAAAAATGAAGAATCTTATTTTTATAGTAGTGAACTATTCTCATTAGAGACTATAAATTTCGCAACTTTAGAGTCAGTACTTGATTTCGATAATTACAACCAACACCTTCAAAATAAAATTGAAAATTCTGTTTTAATTACAAGATATTCTGATAAAAGCGCAAAAAAAATATTAAAAAATAATGGCGTAAAAGAGGCTTCGTTTATCGTATCTAAGTTGGATCCGGGGAAATTTACTCAATTTGAGGAAATTGAGTATGAAACAGTACTTAACAAAGGTCAAAACATTTATGATTTATAATGTTTTAATAATAGTCATTGTATAAAATTAACATTTTTATAAGATAATAAGATAGGTGTAGATAAAATATGAATGCAGAAATAATCATTAAAAATCTAGAGTTGCATATAAAGTTAAAAGATCTTGATTTTAAAGCATATGAATCTTTTGTAGGCCAACTTTCAAAACTAACTAATGAAGAACTTAATTACTACATATTCAAATATTCTAATACTAAGGATGCAAATGAACTAGCACCTACGCTTTTTTTGACGATTTCAACAGCTATTACAATAGTTTTAAAAAGCATTGATTTCATAGATGTATCAACGTTAGTATTTTTAGCTTTTGTATTTGGGATAATTCTTTATTCAATGCATGTAATCAAATATAATAATAAACAGAAACAGTTTAACAAGAAAATTGTTTTAATTTTAAAAAAAGTTGTAAAAGATAAAGAAGTAGTAAATAATATCTGATCAAGTGATCAGGTATTTTTATATGAGATAATAAAATTATCATAATGGGAAGCTGACATTATGCAAAGAAAAAATCTAAAAAATGATACTGACTATCCGTTAATTATGACTCGAGAACTAGCAGCTGAATTTATCGGCGTAAGTGGTAACACTTTTGATAAGTATTATCGCTATGCACATAATTTCCCAGTTGTGAAAAACGGAGATGTTGAAGAAGCTTTCCCACGGGACCCAATCATTAAATGGATTGCGGATAATTGGCAATTATTGGAAAAAAGGAGAAAGAGATAGAATACAGTACAAGAAAGCATCTCATTTCTCAAAGAGTTCTTTTTTGTATTCCTAAAATTTATTAATGGTATGTACTTTTTTAAATTTCTGATTGTTGAGGAGAAGGTAAAAGGTACTATTTAGCAGATAACTTTGTTTTTATAATTAAATTTATTATGCAAAATAGTATTTTAAGAGAAAAAAATGTACATATATTGAAGAAAAATCGTAGAAAGTGTATAATATTGTTAAGATATTAATGTGAGGACTTGGATATGGAATTAAGGGAATTAAAGATAAATTCGATAAACATAGAAAATTTTAAAAATGTACGTCAAGGTGAGGTAGATTTAATATATAAGGAAAAACCCTTAAATATTGTTGGTATATATGGACAAAATGGTTCAGGTAAAACAACAGTCATTGAAGCAATAAATGTAATTTCAAAGTTGATTGATTCTGAGAACCTTACTGATGATATATTTGACATGCTTGAATTGGATACTGATGCTCAAGCTAAAGCTGTGTTTACAATTAATGAAAAATATATTATTACATATACGGTTAAATTAGTTAAAAGGCTTGAAATTAGTGAGGGAGAGTTAGGCTCAAAAGCCTTAAAGACGGTTATAGACATTCTATCTGAAAGTTTGACTACAAAAATTATTAGAAAAGATATTCAACCAAAAACAGTAACAGTAGTATCTTTTGAAAAAGAAACTGGAGAGTTTTTACCTAAATATCGTTTTCCAGCTACCAAGTTGAACCAAAATAAATTTAAGACAGTCATTAAAAACAGTAAAGAGCAAAGTAAATCAATTATTTTTGGTGAATCAATTAAAGAATTGATAAATGAAAGCAATAACATTGATAAGGAATTAAAAGATGTTTATAATTTAATTACAAGTGAACTAAAAGATAATATCTTTGTTTATTCCAACCGTATGAGCGGTTTAATAAATACAAATATGGACTTTCCTATTCCACTTTATTTCTATTATGAATTACCGGATAGGAATCAAACTTTTGGAGTTTTTCCGCTACCTACAAAGAGTTCTGCAAAGCTCTCTTCAAAGGAGTTAAATGTTGCGAAACATGTATTAGAGCAGATAAATATCGTAATTCCTAAGATTATCCCTAAGTTAAGCATTAATATAAAGGAACTATCTAAACAATTGGATGATGATGGTGAAGAATTACATGTAGTTGAAGTCGTATCTGAAAGAGAAGGAAGAGTAATTCCATTTAGAAGTGAATCCGACGGAATAAAGAAAATAGTATCTATTCTAAGTGCTTTGATTAATGCTTATAGTTCACCAAGAGCAATTGTGGCAATAGACGAGTTAGATAGTGGAATCTATGAGTTTTTGCTGGGGGAACTTTTAGAAGTATTTTCTAGAGGGGCTCGAGGGCAAATTATTTTTACATCTCATAATCTAAGACCTTTAGAAATATTGGATAAAGAAAATATTATATTTACGACAGTGAATCCTGAAAATAGATATACTAGAAAAACAGATATCAAGCCATCGAATAATTTGAGAGATGTGTATTTAAGAAATATACAGGTACTTGAAGGAGAGGATTCTTTGTATAAGCCTACAAATACTTTTGAAATTCAGAAAGCATTTAGAAAAGCAAGGAGAATGAATTTCGAAAGCGAATCCTACACTAAAGGAGAGTTATAGATGAATGAAAAGAAATATGTTCTCTTCATTGTTGAGGGAAACTCTGATCATACATTTTACGGCGAATACTTTAATGACTTAATATCGAAAAACAATTTAGATTTAGATATTAAAGTTACGGGCGGTGATATATTGACAAAAAAGGTAGATAATCCTGTAAATTTAATAAAAAAGGCATTCAATGAAGAACTTGTAAAGACTAAATTGGAAGAAACAGACTTCGTTCAAATTATTCAAATTTGTGATATTGATGGTAGCTACTTTTCAGAGGAACAATTTAAAGTTGATGATAGAAAAGAATATTATGACAAGTCTTACTTGTATTCACCATATGGAGAACCTAACATATATGTTCGTGATCAAGCAAGTAAAGAGTATTTAATTAATAAATGGAAAACGAAATATCAAAATCAAGCTATTCTTTCTAAGCAGGAATCGGTAAAAATGGATGGCGGCACAAATATACCTTATCGTTTGTTTTATGTCTCTTTATTTTTGGAACACCTATTAAAAAATGATCCTTTAATTGATCCTCATGATAAGAGAGATTGTGTTGAAAATTATTTAGAATACAATGATATTGATTCATTTATTGAATTATTAAAATCAAAGAAAAATAGCGACAATTTTGACGCATCTTGGGAAATAATTGAGCAAAAAAAAGGTGATTATACACCTTCTTCAAATTTGAATATACTAGTCGATAAACTCCAAAATGATTTGGTAGAACAATAATTTATCGTGTATTTAATATGAAAGCACTAAACAAGTGCCTGGTCATGGTTCTCAATTTTGCGCACGGCGGTGCAAGTTATAGCGAACGTAACATTTTCTAAGTGTTACGTTTTATGTTACGTTCCAAAATCTGTTAAAATATAGTTAGATTAATAGAATGTTGATAATATAGTATTTTGGTTTATTAAATCAGAATAAATAACTATATATTATTAAAAAATAGGACCTAAGACTGATGACAAAAAGCCCAATTTTTGGTAAAATAGTCTTAGAATTAAATTAAAAAGGGAGGCCAAATATAATGAAAAATATGAATGATAATGATGTTATCTTTGACCAAAGAAGCGATGGATTGAATGCATTTTTCAGTAAAATTTATGCGTTGATGGGAGCAGGAGTATTAGTTTCTGCACTCGTTTCTTGGATAATGATTACATTTTTCTTAGATAACATGACAGCAATTCTCCAAAGTGGAAGTTTATTCTTCCTTGTACTCTGGATTATTCCTTTAGTGATGGTAGTATCACTTCAAGGGTTAGCAATGAAAAACTCAAAAATGGCACTACCGATTTTTATCGGTTATGCGGCATTTATGGGATTCTTGATTAGCTTCACTCTTTTGATGTATACCGCCACTGATATTACTTTAGCCTTTGTTACGGCAGCAGCAATGTTCTTTGGTTTATCTGTTTATGGACGATTTACTAAACGTAATTTATCGGCAATGGGTAAAGCATTTGGTGTTGCAGTCTGGGGCTTGATTATTGCAATGCTTCTTAATCTCTTCTTTGCAAGTTCAGGACTTACAATCCTTATTAGCCTAGTAGGTGTTGTGATTTTCGCAGGGCTAATCGCTTGGGATAATCAAAAAATTACACAGGTTTATAATGCAAACAATGGACAAGTAAGTGATGGTTGGGCAATTTCAATGGCACTTTCACTCTATCTTGACTTCATCAACATGTTCCTCTTCCTGCTCCGTCTTTTCGGTATCGCAGGTGGAAATCGCGATTAAGCGAAAATTACTGACAACACATCTGTCAGTAAAATAATAATAAAAACTCTGCTGTCAGCAGAGTTTTTTCCTTTCATAAATCTTTGACAATCACATAATTAATTTCCAAAGGACCATGAAGTCCAACCACAAGTTGCATTTCAATATCACCAGAATTTGAGGGGCCAGAAATAAAATGAAGGGTTGACCCAGGCTTCTTATGTTCATCAAACCAAGCCGCAGCTTGGGTAGAACGAGGAACCATACGACTTAGTGGAATTACAGAAATATAATGAGTGGGTAAGAAGTGTAGAGAACGACCTTGGCCGGCTTCTGATTCGACTACAATCGTTGCTGATTCAGCGAGGAAAAATTTAGGAACAGCCACGACGACATTAGAATTTTGAGCGGCATTAATATTTTCATCACGATTTTCTTTACCAATTTTCCACTTCACCAATTGGTCTGAAATAACATTCACTCCTAATTTTTCAAATTCATCTGTTGAAGGAATCATGACTTGTCCACCACCAGATTTTTCAATTAATTGGCGAATCACTTCATTCATTTCAAAAGAAGAGGTTTCGATTAAATTAGCAGAAACTCGACTGGCTTGCTCCTTGGCAATATCCAATAATTCCTCAGTAGTTAAATGAGCCAAATGTGTCTCAGGCAAATCTGAAATTGGAACATAAGGTTCAAAAGGAAGTTCTACACCCCCACGTTTTTCAAATAAAGTTTCTAAAAATTTACTTCGATTTTCAATAGTTCCTGTCATGTTTATTTACCTGCCTTATGTTTTTTATACCACTGACGAAATTGTTCTTTATGTGGCGGAGCAATTGGTAAATCTCGGACATCTGTCCAACCTTTAGCTAGAGCAGGAGCTTTTCTAACGGCGCCATAGTTAAATAAAGAACCCTCAACGCTGACTTCCTTAGCTTTGGGTAACATATTAAGACCAGTGTGAGCCATATTTATTGCCATCCCAAATAGTGCTGGGCTACTTGTTCCTTTCCCAATCGTATTCATTTCAAAATTGACAAAAGAGCCATCATGATGCATTGAAAGATCATCTTCCATCACTTTGCGATGTTCAATTAAAAGTTCATGCAAAGGAATTTTTACCGGACAAGTTTCAGTACATGCACCACATAAGGTTGAAGCATAAGGTAAATCACCATATTGTTCATAACCTCCTAAAACGGGAGAGAGAACTGAACCGATTGGTCCAGGATAAATCGAACCATAAGCATGTCCACCAATTTGACGATAAACTGGGCAAACATTCAGACAAGCACCACAACGAATACATTGTAAAACAGCTTCAAAAGCAGTTCCAATCGCATTTGAGCGTCCATTATCAACAATGACAACATGAAAATCCTCAGGACCATCGGATTCGTCGTCGGCCTGCTGACCGGCAAAAGTGACATAAGTTGTCAGTTTTTGACCAACGGCCGAACGAGCGAGCATATTATCTAAAATTTCAGCTTCTTTGATTGATGGAACAATTCGTTCCATTCCCATCAGAACAATTTGTGTCTTAGGAATTGAAATTGTTAAATCAGCATTTCCTTCATTGGTAGATAAATTAATGTCACCAGTGTTGGCAATGGCAAAGTTACAACCGGTAATTCCGACTTCAGATTTTAAGAAAAGCTTACGCATGGTATCCCTAGCACAGCGAGCCAAATTAACTGGATCATTATCACCTTCATAGCCTAATTTTTTAGCAAATATTTCACGAATTTGATCACGATTTTTGTGTAAAGCTGGAAAAACAATATGTGAAGGCTCATCCCAATCAGCAACTTGCAAAATAAATTCAGCCAAGTCTGTTTCCAAAATATCCATATCATCAGAAAGCGAAACGAGCATTGGGTCAATGTCAACTTCCGTGGTCACCATTGATTTTGATTTGACAATCTTTTTCGCGTTTTTTTCAAGAACAATCCGTTTAACATAATCATTGGCTTCTTTAGCATCAGCCGCAAAGAAGACATGACCGCCACGAGCCGCAACATTATCTGAAAACTCTGTCAGATAATGGGGTAAATATTTTAAAGTATGTTGGCGAATGGATTCAGCAATATCACGCCATTCTTGCCAATTTCCAAGCTCATCACGCGCAGATTCTCTTTTCTCCCATTGAGCATCTTGCGCTTTGGCTACCGCAGCTTTAGCAAACTGGTCTTTTTTACTCTCTTCTAAACGTTCAGCGAAAGTTTTTGTACTTGTAGAAAGTCCCATTTTCTCCCCCTATGCTTTGATAAATGCTGGGTTTTTCACAGCATCTATTCTTTCTAAATCGACATTCGTGTTTAAAATTTCAGCAATATGCATCACTCTTATTTTTTTACCTTCGCGATTCAATTTTCCACCAATATTCATCAAGCAGCCTAAGTCAGCAGAAATTAAGATTTCAGCACCAGTTGATAGAATATCGTTTGTTTTTTCAGTGACCATCATCTCTGAAATCTCAGGAGATTTAACTGAAAAAGTTCCGCCAAAGCCACAACAATTTTCCAAATGAGGAAGAGGAAGAACTTCAAGCCCTTTGACTTTATCCAATAAAATGAATGGAGCTTCTCGTTCACCCAAAATTCTAGTCATGTGGCAAGAACGATGATAAGTTGCTTTTTCGCCATTAAATGTGGCACCAAGATCTTCAAGACCTAAAACCCGATAAAGAAATTGGGTGAATTCATAGGATTTATTCGCTAAATCAATTGCTTTTTGCTTATAAGGGTCACCTTCATCGAACATATGGGGATATTCTGTAAACATCCCTGAGCAAGAACCAGCAATCCCAACGACATAATCAGAAGATTCAAAAGCATCAATCTGATTTTTGATTGTTGGCATGGATTCTTTAACTAACCCTGAATTATAAGTAGGTTGTCCACAACAAATTTGTTCTTCTGGCAAATCTGTTTCAATCCCCAAACGTTCAAGGACTTCAACCATGGCAATTCCAACTTGTGGAAACATCAGGTCCATCACACAAGTGGAGAATATTGAAACTTTCATAAGCACTCCTTAGTATTTTGAAATCTTTGTTAAAAACTAGACATCTCCTAGAGATGTATGCTCTTTCATTATAAGCCGATTTATTTACATTTTCAAAAAAAGGAGCTGTCAAAAGAATTTGACAGACTGTCGTTTAAAAATTATTTTGTAAAAATAAAAATACCAATCATCGATTGGTATTTATTTATTCGGGGTTAAAAAAAGTTTTTCAAGCTGTCTAGCTACACCATCCTCATCATTTGTCCAAGGAAGAATTTCACTGGCGTAAGGTGTGAGTCTAGCAGAGGCATTTTTCATAGCATAAGCATTGGGAGCTAATTTAAACATCTCAATATCATTATGTTCATCTCCAAAAGCAATAAGATTCTCTAAAGGAATATCAAGAACTTTAAGCAGATGATTAAGTCCAGAGGCTTTGGAAATTCCTTTAGGAACAACTTCTAATATGCCGTTCGGTCCACCCCAAACGCCGACATCTATCTTGCCATTATAATGACGTTTCATTTCCTCTGCCAATGCTAATTTATCTTTTTGGCGAGTGGAAAGGAGTACTGCATGAGGATTTTCAGTAACTCGGTCTGCACGAAGTCGATTATAGGGTTGAAATTTTTCTACACCAAAGAGCTTGGGCTCGACATTACGGAAAGTGTTTAGAAAGAATTTTCGACGATATTCAACGGCAAAGAAATGGAGATTAAAGTTTTGTTGGTGCCTCAAAAGGTCAAAAATGAAGGAACGATCAATATAATAAGATTTTGTATGTTCCCAGTTTTTATCATTAGGCATTGAAATCAAAGCCCCATTAAAATTAATGACTGGACTTGTCAACTCAAGCTCACGATAGACATCTAAAGACATTCTAAAAGGGCGTCCGGTTGTGATACAGATAATATGTCCGAGTGATTCTACCTGTTTAAAAATATATTTGGTATAACGGCTGATTGAACGTCCATCAGACTGCAAAGTAGTACCATCTAAATCAATTGCAATCAGTTTACGTTCTCTGTAGTTCTCCATTCAAACTCCCCTTATTCTAAAATTTATTTGTCAATTCATTCATTATATCATAGTTAGAAGCAGGAGCGGAACTCTACCATGTTCTACGAACAAGAAATTACTTTTTGAAAAACTTGTTCGTCATTACCGAACAATTAATGGATTTAGAGTAGTTTTTATGCTAAATTTCTTGTTTCCTTAACTAAAACTGATTAGAATAATAATATAATGTTTTTTATTTTATGACGTGTTTGCTTAAAAAGCAAAGACAACTTTTTATCAAAGGGTTGAAATTTTAATCACAGACCCTAAAAGGAGAAATTATTCGTGAACAAGTTCTTTAAACTTGAAGAAAACGGCACAACAGTTGGCCGTGAAATAATGGCTGGTTTGACTACATTCTTTGCTATGAGTTATATCCTCTTTGTTAACCCACAAGTTTTGGGTACAACAGGAATGCCTGTCCAAGCAGTTTTCTTAGCAACTATTTTGGCCTCTATTGTTGGGACACTTGCAATTGCCTTAATCGCTAATGTTCCCTACGCTTTGGCACCTGGAATGGGCCTAAATGCATTCTTTGCTTACACTGTTGTATTATCGCTTGGTTATACTTGGCAAGAAGCTTTGGCAATGGTCTTCATTTGTGGGATTATCAATATTATTATTACTTTTACTTCCATTCGTAAAGCAATCATTCTTGGAATTCCTGAAAGTTTACAACACGCAATTGGTGGTGGTATCGGTATTTTCATTGCTTATATTGGGATTAAAAATGCAGGAATTTTGCGTTTTATCGCTGACCCAGGAACTTATGTGAACAACCATGGAACTATTACAGCAAATTCATCAATTGTTCCAGAACTTGTAACTTTTAATAACCCAGGTGTATTAGTTGCACTTGTTGGGATTGTAGTGACAATGTTCTTTGTTATTCGTAAATGGCGTGCAGGAATTTTACTTTCAATCTTAGTAACAACTATCTTGGCCCTTTTGACTGGTGTAGTTAAAGTTGATGTGAATACTTTATTTGCTGAAAACAACTTAGGAACAGCTATCAATCAAATGAGAACAACCTTTGGTGCTGCTTTTGGTCCAAAAGGTTTTGGCTCTTTATTCTCAGACTCATCACGTTATATTGAAGTTTTGATGACAGTCCTTGCTTTCTCATTGACATCTATCTTTGACCCAATTGGTACCTTTATCGGAACAGGTCGCGCAACAGGAATCTTTACAGATGAAGATTTGAAAGATATGGAAACAAGTCATGGTTTCTCTTCTAAAATGGATAAAGCCTTGTTTGCTGACATGATTGCCACTCCAATCGGAGCAATTTTCGGAACATCAAATACAACTGTTTATGTGGAATCTGCTGCCGGAATTGGTGCAGGAGGACGTACTGGTCTTGCATCTGTTGTAACAGCAATTATGTTTGCTATCTCAAGTTTATTCTTGCCACTTCTTGCAATTGTTCCAACACAAGCAACTGCGCCAATCTTGATTATTGTTGGGATGATGATGCTTGGTTCATTTAAAGAAATTAAATGGGGTGATTTGACTGAAGCAATTCCTGCTTTCTTTGCCTCAGTATTTATGGGACTTGCTTACTCAATCTCTTATGGGATTGCAGCTGGTTTCATCACTTACATTCTGGTCAAACTGTTCACAGGAAAAGTGAAAGAAGTAAAACCTGTCATTTGGGTTGTTGCACTTTTATTCTTGATTAACTTCGCTGTTTTGGCAGTGCTATAAACATTGAAAACTCATCAAAAATTTTTGATGAGTTTTCTTTTTAGAATTTCTGGATTATAATGCTAGAAGTATAATCATTCTTTCAAATAAAACAAACTTACTAGTTATTGGAATCTGATAAAATTGAAATGGAAAGAAAAGACAAATAGGATATTCAAAATAAAAGTAATAAATTACGAATATTTAATAAATTGTGTTAAAATCTAATCATGAAAAAAATTATTTCTCTTATCGTGAGTTTTTTTGCAGTCTTTGTTATCGGTATATTCATAGGCCATTCTATTCTTCCACCACACCCCCTTGTAGCAGCAAAAGACCGTCCTATTTATCCGACGATTTATATTACTGGCTCAAGTGGTTATGCGTCAACGATGGATACAATGATTAATAGCGTTACTGCAGACAAAGACACCCGTGCTAAAAAAGGGCTGACAATTGTCGTTGATACAGAGCATAATTATTCGCTTAAAGTGACTGGAACAATTGACAAACGTAATTCCTATCCGACAATTGAGGTCGGAATGGTCAAAGGAACTAATAATTCCAATAAATATGAAAAATCATTAATGGCTATCATGTCTTATCTGGGTAAGCAGTATAATGTTGCTTATGACAATGTTTTGGGTTACTCAGCTGGTGGCGGTGGTGTTTACCATTATTTAATTGACCATGGTTATGACCGGAGCCTTCCGCCAATTAAAAAATTTGTTTCTCTTGATGGTCAGTACAATGCTTGTACAACACAACCTGACCAAACGCTGGCACAAGTTCTTGCTGATGGACCAAAAATAAAAACAAAATACTATGATTTTTGGTTACAAAATTATGAACGTGTGGATAAAAATATCCAAGTTGTTCTACTAGAAGGAGCTTATGATACTAAGAAAGAAACTGACGGTACAGTTCCTTGGGCTGACGGCTTCTCAATTTATCCTTTATTGATAAAAAATGGAAATTCTGCTACTCATTATCTAATTGAAGGACCGAACACTAACCATACTGCAATGCCAGATAATCAAAAGGCAATAGGCTATGTCAAAACCTTCTTTTATGAATAAGCCTGATTTAAAAATGCTAAATTGTCCCTATTTGGGGACAATTTTTTTATAATATATTTACTATAAAATGTCAGGTAGTCAGCAAATAGTTTATTTAAAGCATAGAGCCTGATGTATTGACAGTTGGCTTTAAGTAACGGTATAATAAAATTATGGATTTGGAAAATGGAATATTTATTTTTGGAACAGTTCTAACAATATTTTTTGCAGGATTGACCTTGATTTTTTGGTGGAAAATCAGAAAACTGAAAGATTTAAGAACTTTACGATTAGGGCGTTTATCTTTTTTTGCTTTACTTTTTTTGTGGGTGACTATTAATGGAATTATTGGTTCAGGATTAGTATTAACCGAATTGCATCAAAATGTACTTTTATTATTACTCATTGCTGAAGCAGTTGTGATGTTCTTAATCATACCAATGATAATCGGTATTATTGTACCTATAAGTATCGTTGTGTTAACAATAAAGATGTGGCGCAGAGAATCAAAATCGATAGGGAATCTTTTATTGCCTATTGTTGTGTTGACCTTTTTAGTAGTTGACTGGATTCATCTTTCAATGGGGAGATTACCGGATAGTTGGATTTGGTTAAAAATATTAGGAATGGTTTATCCCGTTCTTTCAATTTATCTTGCTTGGCAATTTGGAATTTTCTTTTTATCAAGTTGGGTCTATGGTCGGCGTGTTCGAAAACAAAGAGCAAATTACTATGTTGTCCTAGGCGCAGGGTTAATTCAGGGAGAACATGTGGGTAAATTGTTAGGAAATCGAATTTTGGCAGCGGTCAAAGCTGTCCGCGATAATGAAACAATTTTAGTTTTTTCAGGTGGACAAGGTCCTGATGAGAAAGTTTCTGAAGCTAGAGCTATGCAACGGTATGCGGTTGAAGTTCTTGGTTTTCCGATTGAGCGGACAATGCTTGAAGATCAATCAAGAACAACATATGAAAATTTAGTTTTTTCTTCTCAATTGATTAAGGAAAAATTTATTTTCTTCACTTCTGATTACCATGTTTTTCGAGCAGCTCTTTTTGCAGCAATGTTAAAACTTGAAGCTCAAGGTGGGAAGGGTGGAAAGACAGCTATGTATTATCGTGTTCCAGCTTTTATTCGTGAATTTATTGCTGTTTTAAATTATGAAAAGAAAAAACATATGATACGAGTAGGAATCATTGTGGCTATCTTTTTGAGTATTGCTATTGTTTCACAAATTGGCTATTTTTGGAATCAAAGATAATAAAAAGTTACTGACAACTTTCTGTCAGTAACTTTTTTGGTTACAAATAAATACTTTTTTCGTATAGTAAGATATGTTGACAGCAATTGATGAAAATGGACAAGTAGTAAACTTATTAGAAATAGAAGTAAAAGAACTGACAGGAAAATATTTTTGTCCTTCTTGTAAATCAGAGTTATTTATAAAAAATGGTGAAATAAAGATGCCTCACTTTGCTCATAAATCTCTCAAAGCTTGCGACTTATGGCTTGAAAACGAATCTGAACAACATTTAGGATTAAAAAAAGCACTCTATCAATGGTTTAAAAAAACTGATAAGGTGGAAATTGAAGCTTATATTCCTGAATTTAAGCAGAGGCCAGATTTATTGGTAAATGATAAAATAGCTATTGAAATTCAATGTTCTCATCTTTCTATGAAACGTTTAAAAGAAAGGACAGAGAATTATCAAGTCCACGGTTTTACGGTGCTTTGGCTTATGGGGCAAGATTTATGGTTAAAAGACCAAATAACAGAACTTCAAAAAAATCTAGTCTATTTTTCAGAAAATAGAGGTTTCTATTATTGGGAGTTAGATTTCAAAGCTCAGAAGATGAGATTAAAATCCCTGATTCATGAAGAATTGCGTGGAAAAATTATTTATTTACAAGAAGAAATTCCTTTTGGGGAAGGACGACTTATTGAGCAATTACGACTGCCTTTTTTATCACAAAAGTTACTGACAATACCACTTATTGTTGATCTTAAACTAGCGGAATTTATTCGTCGGCAACTTTATTATTGTTCACCAAAATGGTTGAAACTTCAGGAAAAATATTACCAGAGAGGTGAAAATTTGTTGAATTTGACTTTTGAACGTTCTTTTATTGCGCCTTTGGGATTGAACTTACTTGAAGTTTTTGATGATAAAATTCCTTTATATAAATTTACTCAAATTAAGCAGAATATTAACCTCTATTATGAAAACTTTTTAATAAATTTTCAGCAAAATAGCTTTAAGGCAGTCTATCCTCCCCGTTTCTATGCTATAATGAAAAAGCAGAAGAAGGATATGAATAAATGAAATTCTGCTAATAAGTTTTTAATGTGAATAAAAATTATTTTGAGTAAAAAGGAGTGATCTTCATGGCTAAGAACAGAAATGAAATTCCTGAAAAATTAACTTGGGATTTGACAACAATTTATAAAACAGATAAAGAATGGGAAGCAGAGCTAACTAGAATAAAAAGCGAACTTTCACTCGTTGAAGAGACGGATCCTGGTCATTTACTTGATTCAGCTGAAAGTCTTCTGATAATTACCGAAAAAATGCTATCCATTTCTCAACAAGTTGAAAAACTATATGTTTATGCTTCAATGAAAAATGACCAAGATACCAGAGAGGCTAAGTATCAGGAGTATCAGTCAAAAGCAACAGCCCTCTATGTGAAATTCGGAGAGGTCTATGCCTTCTATGAACCTGAGTTTTTGAAAATTTCAAAAGAAGTCTATAACAAATGGTTGGGGGAACTTAAAAAATTAAAAAACTATGACCATATGTTTGAGCGACTTTTTGCTAAAAAAGCTCATATTCTTAGTCAAAAAGAGGAAAAGTTATTGGCTGCGGCTGGTGAAATTTTTGAAAGTCCTTCAGAAACTTTTGAAATTTTTGATAATGCAGATATTAAGTTACCTATGGTCAAAAATGAATCTGATGAGATGGTCCAACTCACACATGGAAATTACTCTTCCTTAATGGAAAGTAAGAATAGAGAAGTACGAAAAGCAGCCTACAAAGCACTTTATAGTAATTATGAACAATATCAGCATACTTATGCAAAGACCTTACAGACTAATGTAAAAGTCCATAATCTTAATGCCCAAATCCGCTCTTATGATTCAGCCCGTCAAGCTGCTCTGGCTAATAATTTTGTTCCAGAAAAAGTTTACGATGTTTTGATGGAGGCCATTCATCAACATTTGCCACTTTTACATCGCTATATTGAACTACGCAAGAAAATTTTAGGAATTTCTGATTTCAAGATGTATGATATCTATACTCCATTATCTAATTTAGATTATAAATTTAACTATGAAGATGGAGTGAAAAAAGCAGAAGAAGTTTTAGCGATATTTGGTAAAGAATATAAAGGAAAAGTTAAAGCAGCTTTTGAACAAAGATGGATTGATGTCGAAGAAAATATCGGAAAACGTTCGGGTGCTTATTCAGGTGGATCTTATGATACCAATGCTTTTATGCTTCTCAATTGGCAAGAAACGTTAGATGATCTTTTTACTTTAGTTCATGAAATGGGGCACTCAATGCATAGTGCTTTCACGCGTGAAAACCAACCATATGTTTATGGGGATTATCCAATCTTTTTAGCTGAAATTGCCTCAACTACAAATGAAAATATTTTAACTGAAACTTTATTAAAGGAAAGTAAAGATGATAAAGAGCGCTTCGCCCTTTTGAACCACTGGCTTGATAGTTTCCGTGGAACTGTTTTCCGTCAGAGTCAATTTGCCGAATTTGAACAAAAAATTCATGAAGCAGATGCTGCCGGCGAAGTTTTAACAAGTGAATACTTAAACTCACTTTATGGCGAAATAAATGAAAAATACTATAATTTAGCAGCCAAAGAAAATCCAGAAATTCAATATGAATGGGCTAGAATTCCACATTTTTATTATAATTTCTATGTTTTTCAATACGCAACAGGTTTTGCTGCGGCAACTTTCTTAGCTGAAAAAGTTGTTCATGGTTCAGATGAGGATCGTCAAAAATATCTTGAATATTTGAAGGCAGGTTCCTCAGCTTATCCTTTAGAAGTAATTGCCAAAGCTGGAGTTGATATGGAATCTACCGATTATTTAGATGCCGCCTTTGAGCTTTTTGAAAATCGATTGAGTGAATTAGAAAAATTAGTTGAAAAAGGAGTTCATCTTTAAAAATGGTTGAAACATATAAACGTACAAGTAACCCCATGATGAATCGACCAGTTGTCAAAGCAGAATTAGTAGAATGGATGCGTTCAAGTCAAACACAAATAACCGGAGAACTTGCAGAAGTACTGAAATTTGCTAAAGAAAATAATATTCCAGTTATCCCACATGAGACAGTTATTTATTTTCAAATGTTGTTGAGTTTGTTGCAGCCAAAAAGAATTCTCGAAATCGGAACAGCAATTGGTTTTTCGGCTCTCGTGATGGCTCAAGAGGTTCCAAATGCGGAGATTGTAACAATTGACCGTAATCCTGAAATGATTGAGTTAGCCAAAAAAAATCTGGACAAGTATGACCATCGAAACCAAATTATTCTTAAAGAGGGCGATGCTGCAGATATTTTGAAAGAGTTATCGGGCTCATTTGATGTAATCTTTATGGACTCAGCTAAATCAAAATATATCGAATTCCTACCAACTGCTCTAGATTTACTATCTGAAAATGGAGTGATTTTAATGGATGATATTTTTCAAGGTGGAGAAATATTGACCCCAATTATGGAAATCAAAAGAAATCAGCGGGCGCTAGAGCGTGGCTTACGCAAGCTTTTTGATGAGGTCTTAGATAATCCGAAATATTTAACAAGTATTCTCCCGCTTGGAGATGGCTTGTTGATGATAAAAAAAGCATAAATTAAACTTTTAGGTTGTCAATTCGCTGATTCATTTTTTGGTGTATTTAAAGCTTTATTTAATTTTTTATGATATAATTGCAACAAGTTAAAAATAAAAGGATGTTTTAGGACATATTAACTACAAACATCGAATCATGCGAAGGAGAATATCTTGAAATTCAAAAAACTCGGATTAGTTATGACTACTGTCTTTGCCGGAGCCGCATTGGTAACCTTATCTGGTTGCTCAAGTAGCGATTCAGCAAGCAAGGATATCATCACAATGAAAGGTGATACCATTCGCGTTTCTGATTTATACAAGGAAGCCAAACAATTTCCATCACAACCGACAAATACATTACTTCAAAATTTAACTTTTGACAAAATTTTTACTAAAGACTTTGGAAAAGAAGTAACTGATAAAGATGTCAGCAAAAAAGTTAAGTCAATTAAAGACCAATATGGTAGCCAATTTTCATCTGCTTTGCAACAACAAGGCTTGACTGAAGCAAGTTTCACACCATACATGCGTACACAAATGCTTGAACAAGCAGCGATTGACCATGAAATCAAAGAAACTCAATATACAGATGCTAACCTTAAAAAAGCTTGGGAATCTTACCATCCAGATGTAACAGCTTATGTTGTTTCTGAAACATCAAAAGATGCAGCAACAAAAGCGTTGGATGCCGCTAAAAAAGATGATGCTGGTAAAGCAAGCTTTGAAAAAACAAATGCTGAAAGCAAAGTAACATTTAATTCAACTTCAACAAGTGTTCCAACAGAAGTTCAAACAGCTGCTTTCAAATTGAAAAATGGCGAGTTTTCAGATGTCATTGAATCTACAAGTTCATCAACAGGTGCTACTTCTTACTATATTGTCGAAATGGTAAAAACATCTGAAAAAGGAACTGACATGAACAAGTACAAAAAAGAACTTCAAAATGTCATTAAAACTGAAAAAGAACAAGATACAACATTTGTAAGTGGAGTTATTGCTAAATACCTCAAAAAGAATAACGTAACTGTGAAAGAATCCGCATTTGCATCACTCTTCTCACAATTTACACAAACATCAAGTTCTTCATCATCTAAATAATTTAGATAATAGAAATTAACTTTAAAGAGAGCTCTAAATGGTGAGAATGAGCAAGTTAAAAAAAGTGCTTATAGCAGCGATAACTGCTTTAACAACCGAACTAAGATGATAGAAATTCTATCGTGAATAAGGGTGGTACCGCGGTATAACTGTATACGCCCCTTTGTTTACGGTAGAATTTTATTGTTTTATTGTGAAAATATTAACAAAGTATATGAAATAAGTTTATTGTTAGACTTTAAACTTTATATAAAAGGAGAAAATAATGAAAACCATGACTTCCGCAGAAGTTCGCCAAATGTTCCTCGACTTTTTCAAATCAAAAGGTCACACTGTGGAACCTTCTCAAAGTCTTGTTCCTGTAAATGACCCAACTTTGCTTTGGATAAATTCAGGAGTAGCAACGCTAAAAAAATATTTTGATGGTTCAGTAGTGCCAGAAAATCCTAGATTGACTAATGCTCAAAAGGCTATCCGGACAAATGATATTGAGAATGTTGGTAAAACAGCACGTCACCATACTATGTTTGAAATGCTCGGTAACTTTTCAATTGGTGATTATTTCCGTAAAGAAGCGATTGCTTTTGCTTGGGAATTATTGACAAGTTCTGAATGGTTTGAATTCCCAGCAGAAAAACTTTATATCACTTATTACCCAGCTGATAAGGATACTTATAATCGTTGGGTTGAGGTTGGGGTAGACCCAACACATCTTGTGCCAATTGAAGATAACTTCTGGGAAATTGGTGCTGGTCCTTCCGGTCCAGATACAGAAATTTTCTTTGACCGTGGAGAAGTTTATGATCCAGAACATGTGGGCTTAAAATTGTTGGCAGAAGACATTGAAAATGACCGTTATATTGAAATCTGGAACATTGTTCTTTCACAATTTAATGCCGATCCATCAATCCCTCGTTCAGAATATCCTGAATTGCCACAAAAAAATATTGATACGGGAATGGGACTTGAACGAATGGTTTGCATTATTCAAGGCGGAAAAACAAACTTTGATACAGACTTATTCTTACCAATCATTCGTGAAATTGAAAAACTATCTGGAAAAACATATAGTCCAGACAGCGAAAATATGAGTTTCAAAGTGATTGCTGACCATATTCGCTCACTCTCATTTGCTATTGGTGATAGTGCTTTGCCAGGAAATGAAGGACGTGGTTATGTTTTACGTCGCTTACTTCGTCGTGCGGTTATGCATGGTAAAAAATTGGGAATTCAAGGGAAATTCTTGGCTTCACTCGTTCCGACTGTTGGGAAAATCATGCAATCCTATTATCCAGAAGTGCTTGAAAAAGAAGACTTCATCATGCAAATTATTGATCGTGAAGAAGAAACTTTCAACCGCACGATTGATGCGGGTCAAAAATTGATTGATGAACTTTTGGTAAATCTTAAAGCTGAAGGAAAAGATAGACTTGAAGGAGCAGATATTTTCCGCCTCTATGATACTTATGGTTTCCCTGTGGAATTGACAGAAGAATTGGCAGAAGATGAAGGATTCAAAATTGACCACGAAGGATTCAAAGTAGCCATGAAAGCTCAACAAGAGCGTGCACGTGCTGCTGTTGTCAAAGGTGGTTCAATGGGCGCTCAAAATGAAACATTGTCATCTATCGAAGTAGAATCAGAATTCCTTTATGAAGATAAGACTGCTCAAGAAAAATTACTTGTTGCTATTCAAGACGATGAAATTGTTGATGAAGTTTCTGGGAAAGCTCAACTTGTTTTTGATGTGACTCCTTTTTATGCTGAAATGGGTGGTCAAGTGGCTGACCATGGAGTAATTAAAGATGCTGAGGGTCAAGTTGTGGCTAATGTATTAGATGTACAACATGCGCCTCATGGCCAAAATCTTCATTCTGTTGAGACTCTTTCACCACTTAAAGTTGGAGAAAGCTATACTTTAGAGATTGACAAAGAACGCCGAGCTGCTGTTGTGAAAAATCACACAGCGACTCACTTACTTCATGCTGCTTTGCATAATGTTGTTGGGAATCATGCATTACAAGCAGGTTCACTTAATGAAGTTGAATTCTTACGTTTTGACTTTACTCACTTTGCACAAGTGACTAAAGAAGAATTGGCTGAGATTGAACGTCAAGTTAATGAAGTAATTTGGCAATCATTAAAAGTTGAAACAGTTGAAACTGATATTGCTACAGCCAAAGAAATGGGAGCGATGGCCCTCTTTGGTGAGAAATATGGGAAAAACGTTCGCGTTGTAAAAATTGGTGACTACTCTATCGAACTTTGTGGTGGAACACATACACAAACAACTTCTGAAATTGGTTTATTCAAGATTGTTAAAGAAGAAGGAATTGGTTCTGGTGTTCGCCGGATTATTGCTGTAACAGGTCAAAAAGCTTATGAAGCCTTTAAAGATGCTGAAAATACTTTGAATGAAGTAGCAACAATGGTTAAAGCGCCGCAAACTTCACAAGTTTTAGCAAAAGTTACTAGCTTACAAGATGAGCTTAAAACAGCTCAAAAAGAAAATGATGCTTTGGCTGGAAAACTTGCAGCAAGTCAATCAGATGAAATTTTCAAAAATGTGCAAACAGCTGGTTCTCTCAACTTTATCGCCAGTGAAGTCACTGTTCCTGACGCTCATGGTTTGCGTAATTTGGCAGATATTTGGAAACAAAAAGAACTTTCAGATGTTCTTGTTTTAGTTGCTAAAATTGGTGAAAAAGTAAGTCTTTTAGTAGCTTCTAAGTCATCAGATGTAAAAGCAGGTAATTTAGTTAAAGAATTAGCACCTTTTGTTGATGGTCGTGGTGGTGGAAAACCAGACATGGCCATGGCTGGTGGTTCAAAAGCAGCAGGAATTTCTGAACTTTTGGCCGCAGTTGCTGAAAAATTAGCCTAAAAAGATAAATATCGTAGATTTTCTACGATATTTTTTATTTTCTGGATATGAGTCAGTAAATTTTTATGGTAAAATGATGAAAATACTTGAAAGAGATGCCTAAAATGAAGATTACAATTTTTGGAGATTCAATTACCAATGGTTTTGGAATGGATGAAGGGGGTTCGTCAAATATTATTGCAAGATTAATTGAGAAAAATGAGCCCAAGCTGAAAGTGGTACTTCATGGAATTAATGGAGATGATACTTATGGTGGACTTCTACATCTAAAATACGTTCTAGAGGAAGAAGCGGACTTAAATTTTATTTTTTTTTGGGGCAAATGATGCTTCACCTTATCATTTGATTCGACCGGCAGAATTTCGCGAAAATTTATTAAAAATGATTTCGCAGTTGGGTGTAGAAAGAACGGTTCTAATTACTCCTCCTTTTTATAATGATGATGAACCAACACATTATAGTAAGCTTTCCGAGGTTGAACTTTTTAGAGAAGTCACATTAAATTTAGGCAAAGAAAAATCGCTTAAGGTGATTGATATTTTTCAGATAATGAAGAGCTCTGAAAATCCTAAAAATTTGTTGAGAGCTGATGGTTTACATTTTACATCAAGGGCTTATGAGTTGTTGGTCAGAGAGATTTTATCTGTCATTAAAAATCCTTAAATAAATGTTCATTTTGTGGTAAAATGAGGGCATGGTAAAAAATACAGAAGATAAGCCTTTAGCTCAGAACAAAAAGGCTCGGCATGATTATGAAATTTACGAAACTTTTGAAGCAGGAATTGTGCTGACAGGAACGGAGATTAAGTCTGTTCGTCAGGCAAAAATTCAATTAAAAGATGGATTTGCCAGAGTTCGTAATGGAGAAGTTTGGTTATCAAATGTTCATATTGCTCCTTTTGAGCAGGGCAATATTTTTAATGTTGAAGAATTGCGTACGCGAAAACTATTACTAAATAAAAAAGAAATTGCTAAGATTGATAAGGAATTATCAGGGACAGGAATTACTTTTATTCCTTTAAAAGTTTATTTGAAAAATGGCTTTGCTAAGGTTTTGATGGGGCTTGCCCGTGGTAAGAAAGATTACGATAAACGTGAAACGCTCAAACGTAAAGAACAAAATCGGGATATTGCAAGACAAATTAAAGCTTACAACCGTTAAAAAAAATCACTGATAAATCTGTCAGTGATTTTTTTACTGACAGAATTGGCATCTTGCTGATAATTCTTTTATTTACAGCTAAAATATGCCTTCTTTGTCATATTTTATTGACAGATTTACCGTCAGTAAAAAAGTTTTCAAGATAAAAATATCGTTTACAATCCATTTACCTTGTATTTACTAAGTGTTTACACCCAGTGCCTTCTTTCGATGATAGAATAGTTTTGTAAGCAAAAACGCTTAACAACTTATTTAGAAATTAATTGGAGAAACTTCTCATGAAAAAGAAAATTCTTGTTGGTCTTATTACTGCTGGTGCATTGTTAACTTTGGCAGCTTGTGGTTCATCAAACGGCTCATCATCAAGTAGCTCAAGTTCTTCTGACAAAGCTCTGTCAGGAAAAATTATTGCTGGAGGTTCAACTGCTCTTCAACCATTAGCACAACAATCGTCAACAGAATTTATGGCAAAAAATACTGGTGTTCAAGTGACTGTGCAAGGTGGTGGTTCTGGTGTTGGTTTGACACAAGTTGCAGCTGGTTCTTTCCAGATTGGGAACTCTGATATTTTTGCTGAAGAAAAATCAGGAATTGATGCTTCTGCAATTACTGACCATAAAGTAGCAGTTGTTGGTTTTGCACCGATTGTTAACGCAAAAATTGATGTTAAAAACTTAACTTCTCAACAATTGCAAGATGTCTTCACAGGTAAGGTGACAAACTGGAAAGATGTGGGTGGTTCAGACCAAAAAATTACGGTTATCGGACGGACTGAGGGTTCTGGAACTCGCGTAAACTTTGATAAATTCGCACTTGGTGGAGCAACAGAAGTTAAAGGCCCAACACAAGATGCTTCAGGTTCAGTTGTTCAAATGGTTGGTCAAACACCAGGAGCGATTTCATATGTGGCACTTTCTTATGTTGATACAAGTAAAGACATCAAAGATATTTCAATTGATGGTGTTGAGCCAACAGAAGCAAATGTCGTAACTAATGACTACAAAGTTTGGTCTTACGAACATATGTACACCAATACTAAGAAAGAAACTGCAGCAGATAAAGCTTTCATTAAATATGTGGCAGAAAACAAAAAAGACATCAAAAAATTGGGATACATTCCAATCAGTGACATGAAAGTTGAACGTGACGCTGACGGAAATATCACTAAAAAATAACACTGACAGTAAGTCAATTTCAAAATAATTTATGTCTGTCAGTAAATTTAACAATTAATAAATTAGTTTATAACCATAGGATTCAAAGCAATAAAAATTTTCTTCTTCATAAATTAAAATTTAAAAGTTTGACTCCTTTTTTATAAAAATTTTATCAGTGAACATAAACAGGATGAACTGATGAAAGACTATCTTTAAATTTTTCTTCATAATTCTTTCCCTAAAAGACAGGAAATTGCTCACTCTTTTTCAGAGTTGGGCATTTTCCCGTATTATTTACAAAACATTTACATAAGAACGCTATCATCAACCGCTCATTGATAGGTCATTATGGTATAATTAAGCTATGAAGAAGAAAATTTTTATTGCTTTGATGGCCAGTGTGAGTTTATTTGCATTGGCAGCTTGTGGTTCTGGAAATAAACAGGTCACAGCGGGTGGCTCAACTGCCTTGCAACCCATGGTTGAACATGCTTCTATGGCATATATGAAGCAAAATCCTGATGAAATTATTATGGTTCAAGGTGGTGGTTCTGGTGTCGGATTGGCTCAGGTTGCGGCTGGTTCTTTCCAGATTGGGAATTCTGATATTTTCGCTGAAGAAAAATCAGGAATAGCAGTTGATAAAATTATTGACCATAAAGTTGCTGTCATTGGTTTTGCACCAATTATCAACAAAAAGTTAAAAGTTTCAAATTTGACTCAACAAGAACTGATTGATATTTTCACTGGTAAAATTACCAACTGGAAAGAAGTAGGAGGTCAAGACCAAAAAATAACGGTCATTGGTCGTACTGCTGGTTCAGGAACGCGAGTAAATTTTGATAAATATGCTTTGAATGGTGCCACAGAAGTGAATGGTCCAACCCAAGATGCTTCAGGTTCTGTTGTTCAATTAGTTGGGCAAACGCCAGGGGCTATTTCATATGTTGCTTTCAGTTACACCAATAAACCTGGTGTAAAGGCGGTTAATGTTGATGGTGTTGCGCCAAATTATGATAATGTAAAAACTAATGCATGGAAAATTTGGTCATATGAGCATATGTACACCAATAAATCTCGTAAGAACACAATCGAAAATAAATTTATCGAATACGTTCAAAATGATAAGAAAACCCTAGAGCAGCTTGGTTATATCCGTGTTTCTGAAATGAAGGTTGACCGTGATGCTAAAGGAAATGTTGAAAAAATTAAATAATTACTGATGGAAATTAAACTTATCCTCCGTCAGTAAAAAAATTAGTCAAAATAAGTTTAATCAATAACTTCATTTGCATTAATCAGATAGATGCAAATTAACAAAAATAGTTAGGTCCCTATGGAAAATTCAAAAATCAAAGAAAAATTGCTTTCAAGCAATAAAAATTCAAGACTTGAAAAATTTGGTAAGAGTTTAACTTTCTTATGTATTGCCCTTATTGTCTTCGTTGTAGGTGCAATTCTTGTCTTTGTTGCTCAAAAAGGTCTGTCAACTTTCTATTCAGATGGTGTTAATCCTTTCCGTTTCCTTTTTGGAACAAATTGGTCACCGGGTAATCTTGGCCCTGACGGTAAACCCGCAGTTGGCGCATTGCCGATGTTTACGGGGTCATTGATTGTTACTGTACTTTCAGCCCTTGTTGCCACTCCATTTGCGATTGGTGCGGGAATTTATATGACAGAAATTTCACCAAAATATGGTAAGAAAATTTTGCAACCTGTCATTGAACTTCTTGTTGGTATTCCTTCAGTTGTTTATGGCTTCATTGGTTTGACTGTTGTTGTTCCAGCCATTCGTAATGTTTTTGGTGGAACTGGTTTGGGTCTCTTGTCAGGTGTGTTTGTACTCTTTGTCATGATTTTACCAACTGTAACTTCAATGACTGTGGATGCTATGAAAGCTGTCCCTTCTTATTATAAAGAAGCGTCACTCGGACTTGGTGCAACGCGTTGGCAAACAATTTGGCGTGTTCTTCTAAGAGCCGCAACACCAGGGATTTTGACCGCTGTTATCTTTGGAATGGCGCGTGCTTTTGGTGAAGCTCTTGCTATTCAAATGGTTGTTGGTAATGCCGTTACCATGCCAAAAGATTTGATTTCGCCAGCTTCAACCTTGACTTCAATCTTGACATCAGGAATTCCAAATGCAACACCTGGTATTCAATTGAATGCACTTTGGTCACTTGCCTTACTCCTTTTGATTATGTCACTCTTTTTCAACCTCGCAATGCGTGCTATTGCTAAGAAAGGAAGTCTTAAATAATGAACGCTAAACGCTCTGACAAGATTGCCACTGGTGTCCTTTACGTCCTTTCTGGCATCATTGTTCTTATCCTCGCTTTTTTACTGGCTTATATTTTAATTAAAGGTTTGCCAGTTCTCTTTAAAGACCCTAAATTTATCATCACCGCGTCAAATCCATTGACAGGTGGTGGGATTGCAGTCCAACTTTTTAACTCTGTTTATCTTTTGATTGTCACTTTGATTATTTCTGTTCCTTTATCACTTGGCGCAGGAATTTATCTGTCTGAATATGCGAATCAAAAACATTGGTTAACTGGTGTTGTTCGCTCAGCTATTGAAGTTTTATCTTCACTTCCTTCAATCGTTGTTGGACTTTTCGGGATGTTAATTTTCGTATTACAATTTGGTCTTGGTTTCTCAGTTCTATCAGGTGCCTTGGCACTAACTGTGTTCAACTTACCATTGATGACTCGGAATGTTGAAGAATCACTTCGAGCAATTCCAACTTCACAACGTGAAGGTGGTTTGGCACTCGGAATGTCACGTTGGGAAACGGCAACACAAGTCATTTTACCAGCTGCTGTGCCCGGAATCATTACTGGGGTTATCTTATCTTCAGGACGCGTTTTTGGTGAAGCTGCGGCACTGATTTACACTGCTGGACAAACGAACCTCCCAATTAACTGGGCAAACTGGAATCCGATGAGCTTGACTTCGCCACTCTCACTTTTCAGACCAGCTGAAACTTTGGCTGTTCATATCTGGGCACTTAATACCGAAGGAACGATTTCAACAGCACAACAAATTTCTGCAGGAGCTTCAGCAGTATTGATTATCTTTGTTCTCCTCTTTAACTTGGGGGCACGTTTCCTTGGAAATCGAATTCACAAGAAGTTAACATCTTCTAACTAAGAAAATCAAAGATTTTATAGAGAAAGAATAATTATGGCAACAACATATGACTGGTCTCAGCGCAAAATTATGGTGCCTGAGAAAGAAGAAATTGCATTATCAACAAATGATTTGCGTGTTTTCTATAACGGAACAAAAGAAGCAATCCATGGCGTGACAATGTCTTTTCCTAAAAATGAAATCACAGCACTTATTGGCCCTTCAGGTTCTGGTAAATCAACCTATTTACGTGCTTTGAATCGCATGAATGACACGATTGATGGCGCTCGGGTGACTGGCGAAATCAATTATGAAGGGGTCAATATTAACGAAAATAAAGTGAATGTTTTTGAAGTTCGTAAGCAAATTGGGATGGTTTTCCAAAGACCTAATCCATTTCCAAAATCAATTTATGAAAATATTGCCTTCATTCATCGTCGTGATGGCGTGAGAGACAGAAAAAAACTGGATGAGATTGTTGAAACTTCATTGAAGCAAGCTGCTTTGTGGGATCAAGTAAAAGATAATCTTAATCAATCCGCACTTGCCATGTCCGGTGGACAAGCACAGCGCTTATGTATTGCAAGAGCATTGTCAGTAAAACCAGAAATTATTTTGATGGATGAACCAGCGTCAGCTCTTGACCCAATTTCAACAATGCAAATTGAAGAAACAATGATGGAACTTAAAGAAAATTATACGATTATCATTGTGACTCACAATATGGCTCAGGCTTCTCGGGCCTCTGACAATACAGCTTTCTTCTATTCAGGAGATTTGATTGAGTATGATAAAACAAGCACAATTTTTACTCAACCTAGTTTGCAATCAACAGAAGATTATGTTTCTGGTCACTTTGGTTAAGAGAAAATAAAGTTTAAAATTACTGACGGAATTTTCGTTAGTAAAAAAACTACTGACGGATTCTTGATTTGTCGAAAAACTTGTCCGTCATATGACAGTCGTTTGTACTTTAGTACATTACGAATGTGCTAGTAGTTCTATCAGTAACTTATAAAAAGGTAAAATATGGAAAAAGAAGCAGTTTTAACCGTCAGCGACTTATCGCTTTATTACAGCAAGAAAAAAGCGTTGAATACGATAAACATGACATTCTATAAGAATGAAATTACAGCGCTCATTGGTCCCTCAGGATGTGGAAAATCAACGCTTTTACGTTCAATCAATCGAATGAATGATTTGATTCCGACAGTAACAATTACTGGAGCCATTGATTATAAAGGTAAAAATATTTACAGTCCTAAAGTTGATACTGTTGATTTACGTAAAGAAATTGGCATGGTTTTCCAACAACCCAATCCCTTTCCATTTTCAATTTATGAAAATGTGGTTTATGGATTGCGTTTAAAAGGAGTGAAAGATAAAGCACTTCTTGATGAAGTGGTGGAAAATTCACTCAAAGCAGCAAATATTTGGGATGAAGTTAAGGATATTTTGCACAGTTCAGCACTTGGACTTTCAGGTGGGCAACAACAAAGGGTTTGTATTGCCCGTGTCCTTGCTGTCAATCCTGAAATTATCCTAATGGACGAACCAACATCAGCCCTTGACCCAATTTCAGCGGCTCGTGTCGAAGAAACCATGCTTGAACTTAAAAAAGATTATACAATCGCGATTGTTACACATAGTATGCAACAAGCATCACGAATTTCAGACCGTACCGCCTTTATGTTAGACGGAAATCTGATTGAGTATAATGATACGAAAAGTATTTTCTTAAATCCAGAAAAACAAGAAACTTCTGATTATATTTCTGGTAAATTTGGATAAATTTTACTGACAGCCTTTGATGCTGACTTTAAAATGGAATGGACCGTCTAGCCAAAAGGTGAAGCGAGATATTTCATTAGCATTCATTAAAGAAAGCGAAATAGCATTGATTTAAATGAATGTATCATAATAACATTACTATAAAAACAAAGAGGGGTAATTATGTTGCGTACACAATTTGAAGAAGATCTTAATAAACTTCATAATCAATTTTACTCAATGGGCACGCAAGTTTCTGCTCAATTGAATAAGGCCGTTCGTGCCTTTGTTAGCCATGATCGTGATTTGGCTGAACAAGTCATTGAAGGCGACCATGCCATTAATGACCAAGAAAAAAGTCTTGAAAATCAATCATTAGAAATGATTGCACTTCAACAACCGGTTTCTAGCGATTTAAGAACAATCATCACCGTTCTAAAAGCATCATCTGACCTTGAGAGAATGGGTGACCACGTTGCATCTATTGCTAAGGCAACCATTTCACTTAAAGGTGAAGAAAGAATTCACGTGGTTGAAGAAGATATTAGCTTACTCGGTGAAAAAGTTAAATCTATTGTTGATGCTTCACTCAATGCTTATATTCAAGGCAATGATAAACGGGCTCATGAAATTGCTGAACAACAATATGTCATCAAAAGCATGAGTCATGAAATTCAAGAAAAAATTCTTGACGGAATGAAAGAAAACTCTGAAACAGTAACAACAGGTAAAGAATACTTGTTGACACTGGTTTACTTAGAACGAATTACCGGTTATGCGGTCAATCTCTGTGAGTGGATTGTTTACTTGAATTCTGGAAACATTATTGAACTGTAAAATAAAAAGTTACTGACAAGAATTGCTGTCATAGGATAGTCGTTTGTACTTTAGTACATTACGAATATCCTGGCAGTTCTGTCAGTAACTTTTTTTATTGCTCATAATCAATTTCAATGACTTGGTGGGTCAGATATTTATTTTCAGCAAAGTCCATTTTGATGACATAGGGCATCTTTCCAGCTAAAGATTGAAAATCTTGAAACTGAAAGTCTGGTTGATAAAAATTTAAAATGGTAGAAAGAGAAGTACCATGTGTTCCGATTGCAACTTTTTGATTGTTAGAAGTTGCTAAAATCTGTTCAAGGGCTGAAATATTACGATTTTGAACTTCACGTAATGATTCTCCGTCAGCAAATTTATAATCAAAATCATTCCATTGTCGCTTAGCAAAGGGCCAAAAATCAGCTATTTCATGGCCAACATTTCTTTCTCTAAAATCAGAAATGAGTTGAATTTCAAGATTTTTAGAGTGAGCAAGAGGATTCAGGGTACGAATAGAACGTTGAAATGGACTGGAAAAAATTTGCTCGATTGATACATTTGCAAAAGCATCGGCCAAGATAAGTGCGCGTTTTTCACCCTCGGCAGTCAGCGGAACATCCATATCGTCATAGGCTGCATTATCTCTAAGAGAATGTCGAATAAAATAAACTTCAGTCATGTGACTCTCCTTTTTGATGTTCTAGCCTTCTAAGATTTCAATTTTTAAAGGCTGTGTGGAAATTTCTGCTTTCCCTCCCAGAGGAAAAGTAAAAATCGGTTGAGTATGTCCAAAATCGACATCATAGACGACTGGAATTGTTTTTAAATGAGGATATTTATCTAAAATAAAGTGTAAAATTTCCTCGGTCATCCCCTCTTCCTTAGGAAAACGACCAATGACTAAAGCGGAAATGTTAGGATAAACTTGTAAAAAATGAGCTAATTCTCGGTCCCAATCATAAAAATCTTCACCTTCAGCGTTTTCTAAAAAAGCAATTGGTTGATTGGATTTGACCTGAGCACTGGTTCCTGTCACAAGCATCAAGGTATTTAGATTTCCGCCAATAATTTCCCCTGTCGCTTTGCCATGGTTATATATTTTCCAGGCAGCAGGCAGAAGATGACGAGCTTGAGTGGGGTCATACCAAGCATCACTCGTGTAAAAATCGCAGGCATTTAAAGAATAAGTTGACTGACCAGCGACTGCATTTTGCCAAGAATCAGTTTGAAAGTCTTGTAATTCATCCATTAAAAAGGCGATATAACCTGGCCCATAGTAAGTGACTAAGCCGGTTTTAGCGAAGACAGCTTGGTGAAGAACAGTGATATCAGAAAATCCACAGAAAATTTTAGGATTATTTTTTACAATGTTCCAATCAATATAAGGAAGAAGTTCATTTGAGTTAAAGCCACCAATGGTACATAAAACAGCCTTAACATTAGGGTCTGAAAATGCTGCATGGAAATCTGCAAGTCGTGAATTAATCGAACTTGATTCAAGCAAATCATTTTCTAAAATATGCTGACCAAAAGTAACCTGATAACCAAGTGCTTCAAGACGAGCTTTTGCTTTTAATTTATCTTCAAATTTTCCAGTCCGAGTCAAAGAAGAACTAGGTGAAATCACACGGATTTCATCCCCCTCTTGTAATTTTTTAGGAAATATTTTATTCATTTATCAAAGCCCTCCGTCAGTAAATTGAACTAATTATAGCATTTACTGACAGCATTGTCATCAAAAATATTTAAAGATTTTAATTTAGGATTATATTTTGAAAGTTGCTGACAGAAATTTCTGTCAGTATTTTTTTATGTTCGATTAACTTTTGGAATATATGACAAAAGAAAAATAAATACATTTTTTTTAAATCGTTAACCAAAGATACTGTGTAAGAACTGACGATAATATAAGAAAATAAAAAAACTAAGAAGACGTTATAATCCAAGGCTTTCGAGCAATAAAATCATCTTTTGGCATATATTCCAAAACTTTTTCACAGAATTTTCAGAGTGCTATAATGAAGTTGCCAGTTTAAAAACTGGAGATAAATTTAATATTAATCAACTACCATAAAAAGAAGGTAATAAAATGAATAGTAAAAAAATAATTGAAAACCCCAAAAATAAGGAATTAGTGCAAACGGACAAAATTCTTGAAGTCTTTGCCTGTTCGGCGGCTAAAAAAAGTGTGCAAAATTTACCTATGGCCGTTGTTAAGAAAGAAGAAATTGGCGCCTAAATAATAAAACAAGAAAATGTAAAAAGAGATATTTTTACTTTTGAATAAAAAGGTTGATTAATATTCTGAGTTTTATTGTAACGCTAAGAGCAAAAATAACTTTATTTTCACATTTTCTTGTTAGATTTTAAGGAGTAGGTATGTATAGATATAATAGAAAAGACGGAAAAATAGTTTTAGTAGATGAATTCACAAGAAACTATGTTTCTTGTTCAGATGTTTCAAGGGGGGAGAAAAAACTTGATTCTCAACCTAGAATATTTAATAATTATAATTCGTATAATGCATACATTAACCAAATTGATACTTTAAGTACTGTCTACTATAATGTTACTTACTCATGTAATTTACATTGTCCTTACTGTTATGCACCCAAAAATAAAAATTATATTTCTTTAGAAAATAATAGATTATTTTTAAATAAACTGGTGAAATTAAATACTCAAAATATTGTTCTTATCGGTGGAGAACCGATGATGCATCCCTATTTAGATAAACTTATTGATGATATCTATAAGGCAGGTATACATTCAATTTCAATAATTACAAATGGCACTATATTAAAAAAGGAAGTTCTTGAAAAAATCATAGAATATAAGATAGATATACAAGTATCAGTTGACGGACACACGGAAGAATTAAATTCCCCAACCAGAGGTAAGGGTAGTTTAAAAAAAGTACTATCAAACATAAAGATTTTACAAGATAATAGTGTAAATTATGCGGTAATGCAAGTTTTAACAAAAGAAACAATAAAATTTTCAAAAGAGTTTTCTGATTATTTTTCAAATATGGGAATAGCACACGGATTTTTTCTTGTAAAACAGGCAACTGATAAAGAAAGACCCACCTTAAAAAGTATTGTTAATTTATACGATTTTTTATTAAAAAAATATGGAGAAGTACAAAAAGTTTTTGATTGTGCGAAGTCTTCCGACCAAATGCAATTTGATAAAACAGGTTTTCCAATAACACATTGTGGTGCAGGAATAACGATGTTAAGTATAGATCCACTTGGGAATGTCTATCCTTGCGTTAAATTACACCGTTCATCATTTCTTATCACGAATTTATTAAAAGAAAATTCGGGAGATGAAATACTTATGAATAGAAAAAGAGTAATTACTGAAGAATTAGTGGATAATTTGGATAAGTGTCAAAGTTGTAATATTAAATACATCTGTGGGGGAGCTTGCAGAGCAGAAGAGTATTATCAAAGCATTCATAGTGAAAATAAATATTCTCAGTGTGACTTACAAAAAACTAACTTAGAATATTTCATGGAGCATACCAATGTATAAAAAAATGTCTTTATTTCTTGGAATAAATCTACTAGTATCATTTGCTGGCACTTTGTTTCAGATGAATATTCTTTGGAGAATTTTTACCAATCATGAGCAACTTCAGACCATTGTTCTTGTTTTAAGCTCATCTTTTATTCTTCAATCCATTTTTTCACTTGTAGCTGGTGTAATTGCTGACTCCTATCCTAAAAAGAGATTATTATTGATAAGTATTGTCAGTTTTATTTTGGTTGTTATTGGAGTTTATTTCATAAAATTTGATAGTGCTCGAATTATTTTTTATCTCATCTTTTCGGCAATTAGTACCTTATTCCAGCGTGGAATCATTACCCTTGTTGTCTCAGCTCTATCAACGAATGAATATATAAAATATGACTCTATCAGCGTTTTATCCACACAGGTCACAGCAGTTTTAAATAATATATTAGCAGGTCTTATTATTACTTTTCTTGGACTCAATTATATTTATCTTTTAGTGTTCTTGCTATTTATTTTGTCCCTATTTGTGACTTATTTCTTTATTCCTAATGAAAAAAAGCAGGAGATAAAGAAAAAATAAAATACTTTTCCTCTCTCGTTTATTAAAGAAAAAATATTGTCAGATAAGAAAATAATTATTTTCATGATTCTTCTATTTTTCTTAAATTTAGATTATGGATATATTCCAAATGTCCTACCTTTTTTCATGTTACAAAGTACAAAAAGTCTTTCTCCCTTGTTTTTATCATTATTAAAGTCCTCCACTAATATAGGCGAAAGTTTGGCATCTATCGTCATTATTCGCTTTAGTAAAAAAGTCTCACAAATGACGAAAATTGGTCTTTTAGGTTCAGCTTTTTGTTTTATTTTTTTGCCAATGATTAATAAATTTATATTTGTTACCTTTCTTGTTCTCCTTTTTTATGGATTTTTTGATACCTTTACTCAACCCTTGTTTAGCTATTTTGTAAGTTCTATTGATTCCTCCGTTCGTGGGCGGATTATTGGGGTCATTGATTGTGTCGTCTATATTGCAGCCCTATTGGAATGATTCTTGGAAATGCAGTTAGCCATTTTGGTTTGATTCCACTTGGAGCTGCAATAGCGACTGTATTTTTACTGACCTACCTGATACTAGTTCAGACAAAAATTTATCGAAATATTGATTTAGAGGCAAATAATGAATCTGAATAAAAAGTTCCTAAAAAACGAGTTAATTTGGCTAACTTCTATAGGCTGTGAAATTATTGAAACTGATTCTTATATTATCGTGAAAAATAAACTGATTAAAACAGAGGATTTTAATTTCTTATTATTGAAAAGAATAATTCCTGAGATAAAAATAATAAAAATAATGAAAAATCACCATTTACAATTTTTAAAAGTTGCTGAGAAGATTGTATCATATACGAATTTTATTAAAGAGCGGACTGAAGACATTAACTATGTCGCAAATTATAATAGAGAAGCTTTAGATTTTCTAATGAAAAAAAGTGATAATTTGTATATATCCTCAGAAAAAAAGTGGGCGGTCATATTTCCACAAGAAAGATTATTTTCAAAAACTATTGTTACTTATACGATTTGTTGGGGAAGTGATAGGATAGGGAAAATTTGTCTAGTATTTTTAGATGATATCATTGGAATTTACGATTTTGAAATTTATCCTCCATTTAGAAATAAAGGGTACGCTAAGCAGTTCTTTAGTTCCTTATTAGATAAAGGAAGTAGTAGTCAAACACATCAAGTCTTTATTCAAACTTGGCGTGAAAATATTTCTGCTAATAATTTATATTTCTCTCAGGGTTTCAAAGTTTTAGATAAATACTATTATTTCAAACTTAAGAATTTTTATTAGCAATAGTTGAATCACAAGATTACTGACAGAAATTTTGTCATAGGATATTCGTTTGTACTTTAGTACATTACGAATATCCTAGTAGTCCCATTAGTAATCTTCAACAAAAAAATCTACTAACAAGTCCAAAAAATTTCTGTCAGTAGATTTTTTAATT
>JAFEHB010000031.1_pt2 | contig 119280 bp, 140 predicted proteins | sample 9267121 | NCBI WGS metagenome assembly JAFEHB01 (sample SAMN17103336, study PRJNA684904) | human gut metagenome | isolation source: diarrhea sample from child under the age of five | host: Homo sapiens | place: South Africa: Mafikeng, Mafikeng Provincial Hospital | collected 2019-09 | reverse complement strand
AGATCCATATTACCTGCTGGGAGGAAGACAGACATATGATCCTGGAACTTCAGGATGACGGAAAAGGATTCGAGATGACCCGGACTGATCTGAACCCGCACAAAGACCGCAAAAAAATCGGCGTAGCAAATGTAAATGACCGGATCCAGCTTAACTTCGGACGGGAATACGGATTAAAGATCGACAGTCACCCGGGCAAAGGCACCACCTGTACCCTGACACTGCCAAAGCTTTATGCTGATACCCTGTCACAGCAGCCAGAAGAATAGACAACCCGCTCAGAAAGGACTCAAATGTACAGTATACTTATTATAGATGATGAACCCATTGTAAAAATCGCCCTCCGCTCGATCCTCCCCTGGGAAGAACACGGTTTCTCCATCTGCGGGACCGCCTCAAACGGTCTGGAAGCCATGTCTCTCATCGAAAAACATCAACCGGATGTGATCATCACCGACCTCAAAATGCCGGAAATGGACGGACTGGAACTGATCCGTACCCTGAAAGAAAAAAATTATCCCGGAGAGATCCTCGTCCTCAGCAATTATGAGGATTTTGATTCTGTGCGGAGCGCGCTCCTTCTGGGTGCGGCAGACTATCTGTTAAAGATCAAGATCAGTCCGGACACTCTTCTTGCCTGCCTGAACAAAACGACCGAAAAGCTGCAGGAAAAAGCCGACAGGAAAGTTCCTGTTCCAACAGAACCCGTATCCGAGAACAGAACCCGCCTGCTCCTCTCCTTTTTTGAGGGAGAATCTTCCCTTTCCTCCTTTACAGCCCAAAGCGCCAGCACAGACCTGCGCTTTATGCAGGAACCATGTGCCGTCTGCTACGTAACCTTTGAAAAATTTCTGTCCGAAGAAAATTATATGCACCGGCTCACACTGTCCTCCATTTCCGCAAATGTCAGCTTAAGTTCCAGCTATCTGTGCCGCGTTTTTAAATCAGAGGTAGGAACAAGCATCACCAGTTATCTGAACAATCTCCGGATACGTAAAGCCGCTACCATGATCAAAGACAACCGGCTTTCGCTCAAAGAGATCTCCACGATGGTAGGGATCGATGACCAGCTCTATTTCAGCAGGCTGTTCAAGAAATGTATGGGAATTTCCCCTTCAGAATACGGGAAACGATTTCATCAGTAAATCTCAAAAAGGTATGAAACCACAGATTTAACTTCTATGGTCTCATACCTTTTTTCTTATCACATCATTCTTCTATTTCTTAGATATTTTCGCTTCTCAGATCTGGTACCACTTGATCTCATTTGCTTCCATGTGAAGTTCAAAGCTGCTTCCGTCGCCTTTGTATACAACGGTGTCCTGCGGCTCGTAGGTGTTGTTTACGACACAGTATTTGCCGTTCTTTACATAGGCATGGACTTCTACATTGTAGTTTGTGGAATACCAGCAGTTCAGCTCTTCCTCTGCGGATGCGGACCAGAGGACTGCACGGTAGAGGACACGGCTGTTCTTGAAGCTGTACGGAAGTCCGCTGATATAGACACCGCGGCCTTTTCCGAAGGTCCTGACTGCCATCTGCACTTCCTGGTCTTTCTGGATCAGGATCTCAGTTCCGTCAAGTGCATAGATATTTTTCTTTCCTTCACCGAAATCAACATCTCCGTCACTGTCTGCCAGGATAAAGTGATCTCTGTGTTCTTCCCAGTTGTATTTGTCTTTGTTCAGGTTAAAGCCGTTTTCTTCTTCTACTCCAAGCACATCGTCAAGCTGGAAATAATGTCCCTGCCACTGATGGGCTGCCGGTTCGCCGACTCCGATGAAGCCGCCGCCGTTGTAGACAAATTCTTTTACGGCAGTGATGATCGTTTCGTTTACCCAGTACTCGCCGCCGCTCTGTGCGGTATCTGCATCGCCTACGTTGATCACAACATCAAAGTTTTTCAGCAGATCCTTATTTTCCAGGATATCATCAAAACTGATGAAAGAAACATCAAACGGTGCACCGCTCAAAGCCTCGATGATCCCAAAGTAAGAATAATTCTGTTTGTAATAAATTGCGTGATGTACCATGTGGTTGCCCCAGGAACGCATTTTTCCCCAGCAGTTCAGGACAGCTACACGCTTCACACAGTATGGGGTCACGCCCTGGATATTGTCATAGAGTGTACGGAATTCCTGACATACCTCTTTGATATACTGTACAAAATCCGGGAATTCCAGAGCAAGTTTCAGGTATCCGCCGTAACCGATCCTCTGAATCGGGCTTCGAAGGATCGCACGTCTTGCTGTTACCCAGTTTACTTTGGCTTCCTTGACCGGATCGCCGCCCTCATGGAAGGTATCCGGGAAAAAGTACGGAAGGAAACGTCCTTCTGTATATTTTACGTTCTTGATATCGCTGAACAGACGTAAGGTCGCACCGTTTCCGACACTTCCAACGACAGCATCCAGTCCGATGGAGGCAAACTCGTCCATAAACGGCTCCATGCCGATCCAGTGATCGCCCATGAACATCATGGCTTCCTTGCCATATTCATGGACAATGTCTACCATCTCTTTGGCAAGCTTCGCAACTTCTCTTCTCTGGAAAGCCTGGAAGTCCTTAAATTCTTTGGACGGAATACGGTATGTATTATTCATGTAGCCCTGGTCGATAATGTATTCCGGACGGAATGCATATCCTACTTCTTTTTCAAACTGCTCAAGGATATACGGGCTGACAGATGCGGAGTAGCCGAACCAGTCTACATATTTTTCTCTCGCAAGCTCATCAAAGATCAGGGTAAACTGATGGAAAAATGTCGTAAAACGTACTACATCCACATATTGATGCGTATCAAGGAAACGACGGAGACGCTCCAGAGAATGTGCCCTTGTCTTCGGCTGGCGCACATCAAAAGTGATCTGCGGCTCTACGTCCTTCCAGTCGTTTACAACAGCATTGTACATATGAACCGGGTCCCACATGATATATGCCAGAAAGCTGACCGTATATTCATGAAAAAGCTTCGCCGGTGTGATCACGACATTTCCTCTCTCTTCGTCATAAGACCACTGATCTGTCGGAACGACTTCGCCTGTGGTACGGTCAATGACTTCCCACCATCTGGTGATGTCGTCACGGGTATTTACTTTCAGCATGTCCGGGTAAAGGTGATCCATAAGGTGGATCTCAAGCTTCTCCTCCGTTGCTGTATGGAAAGAACTCATGATGTACATCTGCTGGATCTCATCAGGGTTTGCCTTTGCCCATGCATTGTCTTTTCTTGTTGTATAATAAGTAGCGTAGATCTTTGCGCCTGTGTCTTTGAGTTCTGCCGGGAACTCTGTTCCATCGCAGTCACGGATCGCATCTGCGCCCCATTCCTCTACGATATCCAGTGTTTCCTTTACCACATCCAGGTTTGTCGGGATCGTAACTCTGCCTTTGTTCTGGCTCATAGGTGTACCTCCGTTTTATATTTATGTATTTGGTTTATCATCTGTTTCTGTTCTCTTTCAGATACTATCAGAATACGTCCTTTTTCTCTGTTTTTCAACGTTGTTCTTGCTATGCTTTTTAGAAATCTTGCGGTATTTTATCTTTTGTGCTATCCTGACAGTTGAAAAATATTTCGGACCCGGGAGGTACACATGAGCACACGGTTTTTTTCTTTTTCGGACGATACTCCTTTTTCAACGGAAGCTGCCCTGGTGAACGCCTCTTCTTCCCACTATGAGGAAGACTGGCCCAGTATCCCACATACCCATGCATTCACGGAACTCTTTTACGTCAGTGAGGGAAGCGGGGAATTCCTGATCGAAAACCAGCGTTTTTCTATTAAAAAAGATGACCTGATCATCGTCAACCCTCATATCCAGCATACGGAAACTTCCCTAAGTGCCTCGCCGCTTTCTTATTATACGGTCGGTGTGGACGGGATCAGTTTTTCCTTCCAGGATCAGAAAGAATTCCAGATCTTTCACTGCCGCCAGAAACATGCCGACCTTTTGTTTTATTTTCATTCCCTTTTTCAGGAACTGGATGAAAAAAACGATGGTTATGAAGAGATCTGCAAACATACGCTTGCCATTCTGATCGCCCAGCTCCGCCGCTTTGCCGTCTCTGATTTCCAGTTGTTTCCATCCTTTCATCCAAGCAAAGAATGTGCCCTCGTCAAGCGTTATCTGGATTCCCACTACAGCGATGACATCAATCTGGAACAGCTTGCCAGCTTAAGTCATCTGAATAAATATTATCTGAGTCACGAATTCACACGCTACTACGGCATCTCCCCAATCAGCTATCTGACCCACCGCCGGATCGAAGTATGCAAAAATCTCCTGGAGAATACAGACCATGAAATTTCTGATATTGCTCATCTTGCCGGATTTTCCTCGCAGAGTTATCTGGCACAGAGTTTCCGGAAATACTGCGGCATGACCGCCGGGGAGTACCGCCGCAGCAAAAAGAATCAGACAATATAACAGATGACATCTGCTTTCAGCATTACTTTCTTCTCGGTTCCATTGTACAAAAGTGTGCGTACCGTATCTGTCTGTGATCGCAGACTGCATTCGGTAATGCATCTGTCTTTCCGGACAAAGTCAATGGTAATGCCGCCCGGTGCCCTAAGGCCGCTTATCTTTCCATCCTTCCACTCCGTCGGAAGTGCCGGAAGAAAGAAGATCCTGTCATCCTGATACTGTACCAGCATTTCCAGGACAGCAGCCGCAAACCCGAAATTCCCGTCGATCTGAAATGGCGGATGTGCACAGAGCATATTCGGGTAGGTCCCGCCGCCGACCAGAGACATGCCTTCCATGCCATGCACCAGCCGGTTCCCTCGTCTCCTCTTCTGTCCAGTGCCACGCGGCAGGCAACCAGAAGTTCTTCGTCCTCTCTGTGGATCAAATTTCCTGGATAAAGCCCGTATAGCTGCGAAACATGTCTGTGGTGCACATCCACTTCCGGATAATCCAGATACCACTCCTGAAGCTGTCCTTCTTTCCCGATCTTAAATGGCGGTAGTTTTTTGAGTGCAGCTTTTGCTTCATTCATAAGATCTGTGATATCGAGGATCTCACAGGCTTTCAGATAATTTCCAAACAATTCCTTCAGGATACTGCAATCCATTGTCGAACCAAAGGTCACACTATGGACACTGTGATCCGAGGCTGTAAATGTATTTTCCGGCGACGTAGATGGTGCTGTGACGAGGTATCCGTCATAAGGCACCAGATATCCCAATCCACATCTGTATTTTTGTTTTCTTTGCTTCTTCCGGTCCCGGACCAGAGTGTATCCAGATTCAGCTCGATCTTTTCCTCCCGAAGCCATCCATATGACATCGCTCCCATAGAACCGTTCCCCAGAGGAAGTGCCTCATTCCATGCTCCTGCCGGTCCGTTAAAAACCAATGATAACTCATTCATTTTATTATTCTCCCAGATATCTTCTATGCCTGAAAATTTTCTTTAGATACTTCTTCATATACCTTTGGATCGTTAATGTTCGTAAAATACCTGTCATCTTCCTGCGTGTCATAGCAGGAATAACCGATCTCATTGAGGAAACGGAAAACCGAAGATTGCCCGCGTTCCAGAAAGGCGCGGATGTCACCTGACAAACTGGTCTCGTAGACTGCCATCAGGGATTCTTCTTTGCCATTGTGACGGAGAAGGGTGACGCGGTTCTGATCATCTGTGCTGGCACTCTGAATGAGGTTCTGGAGTTCGGATACCGGCACCAGCGGGGTGTCTACGCCAAGGACAATACACCGGTCCGCTCCATCCTCTGCTGCTTTATTAAGACAGGCTTCGAGGCCGCCGAGAGGTCCTCTTTCTTTGATCCTGTCCATAACGATCTCTTCTGTGCAGTGTGCGCCGCGATAGCCTGAGACGTAGATCCTGCCAACACCCAGGTCTCTTCCCTTCTGGATCTGGATCTCCAGAAAAGATTTCCCGTCAAGCTTAAGGTCGCTCTTTTCTTTTCCCATGCGGCTGCTGGCTCCTCCTGCCAGAACGATCATTGCAAGTTTGTTTTCGCCCATATACATCCCCCTGTTTCCTTTTCAGCCACCGATCTGTGACATCAGCTTAAGTTCATCCTCGTCGATCGCCTGTGAAGTAAAATGATGCTCGCCCGGTTTTTCCCAGATCACTTTGCGGATCGCCTCGGTCAGTTCTTCGTCAGTGCATCCGTTTCTCATCAGTGCCTTGAGGCTTATTCCGGTCTGATACTGCAGACAGGCTTTGAGATAACCCTCTGCAGTCATTCTGACACGGTTGCACTGCGAACAGAATTTGTGTGTCATCGCACTGATAAAACCGATCTTTCCCTGAAAGCCTTCGATTTCGTAATAATGGCACGGACCATTTCCGTAGTGCTCTATAACCGGTGTCATCTTGCCATAAGCACTCTCAAGGATCGAACAGATCTCATCTTCTCCCCGGAAACGGAACTCTTTGCCGTATCCGATCGGCATCATCTCGATAAAACGCACATGGATCGGATATTCTCTCGCAATCCTGGCAACTTCCACCAGATTCTGCGGATCATCGATCACCGGTACACAGTTGATCTTGAGACCGATCTGTGGATATTTCAGTGCTTCCTTCATGCTTTCCAGAACTTTAGGAAGACCCTCTCTTCGCGTGATCTTTCCGAATGCCTCTTCATTCAGCGTATCCAGGCTGATATTGATATTGTCGATCCCTGCCTCTGCCAGTTCACTGATCTGCTCCCCCAGAAGGACACCATTTGTCGTCAGCGTTACTTTCTCTATTCCCGGAAGTTCTTTGAGCATCCGTACCAGTGCGGCACTGTTCTTTCTTGTCAGAGGCTCGCCGCCGGTCAGTTTTATTTTTTTGATCCCCAGAGTTGTCATACAGCGGCAGACTCTCTGGATCTCATCGTAGGTCAGGATCTCTCCATGTGAGATCTGGCAGATTCCCTCTTCCGGCATACAGTAAATGCATCTGAGATTGCACCTGTCGGTGATCGAAATCCGAAGATAATCGATCTCACGTCCATATCTGTCTTTCATAGTTAAATTTTCTCCGTTCCTTTTTTATTTTGTCTACCCCACTTTAAAAAGGCTTTTATTGTTTTATATCTTAATTTGTTCTTTTGAAATCCTCTGACTTCTGCTATACTTATCTATAAATATATACAATAAAAACTTTTTAGCATTGGAGAAATTATGCATATTAACGAACAATACCACGATCTTCCATTACTGGAAACACAAACCTATCAGTTCATCGGCAGGGAAGGTGAGATCCTTACCAAAGAAGAACAGGTCCTCAATGAACATCTGATTGATGTCTATCTCAATGACCAGCTTACCATGAAACTGATCTGCCTCCCACAGAATCTCACAGAGCTCGTCCTAGGACGGCTCCTGACGGAACATATCATCCAGTCCATCGACGATGTCGAGCAGATCTACATCTGCGAGTACGGCAAGCGCGCCAAGGTTTATCTCAAACAGTCTCAGGCGACCGATGCAAAGAAAAACACTTCCTTCGTAGAGACCACCCCTACCTGCTGCACCGGCAACCACATCCTGAATGATTATTTCTCATCTGACTATCCGCCGCTTCCTGTCACCCCGATCGAGTGGAAACCGGAATGGATCTTCCACATGGCAGACACCTTTGCCGATGGGATGCCGCTTCACGGTGTCACCTTCGCCACCCACAGCTGTCTCCTTGCCCGCAGAGACGAGATTCTTTTTTCCTGTGAGGACATCGGACGGCACAACGCACTTGACAAAGTGATCGGCTATGCTCTCCGTCACCAAATCGACCTTAAGGAATGCATGGTCTATTCCAGCGGAAGGATCCCGACCGATATGGCAATGAAAGCGATCTATGCCGGAATTCCGGTGCTTTCCAGCAAGGCGTCTCCTACCACAGAGGCGATCGAGCTTGCCAAAACCTATCGCCTGACCCTCATCTGTGCCGCCAGAAGAGACCGGATGAAAGTCTTCAGTCAGGTCTGATCTTTCTTATCTGTGCAGAAACTGCGACAGGATGCTTCTGTTCGAAACGAAACATCCTGCCGCAGCCTCATAGCTACAAATATTCCTTAAAATATTTCTCAAAAGCCTTCTGGCTCATTTCTTTCATTTCTTCCAGTAATGCTTCATAGCGTCTCATAAACTCACGGCCTTCTTCCGTGATCCTTGAATTTCCTCCGTGCGGTCCGCCGTTATAGCGGTCAAGAAAAGTAAATCCCATCTGTTCCTCCGCCCGGTTCAGAAGCTTCCAGCATTTGGAATAGGACATTCCCATCTTTTTGGATGCCGCATGGATCGTCCCTTCTTCATCAATATACTGAAGAAGATGAAAAAGCCCCGGTCCAAAAAAATCAACATTCTTCGACAGAACGATCTTGGTCTTTACGCCAAGCACTGCGTCCTCATTCTGCTGCTCCGTTGTAATATTTTCTGTTTTTTCACTCATTCCGCATTTTGTTACTCCTCATTTTTGCTGTGCTGGTCATTGCCGTCCGGTCTGTCTCTGTCTCCATAAGCAATAAATCCAATCCGACAGAACTTCTGTTTCATTCAGGTCAAAAAATGGCAATTCTTCCGGCAAAGCGCTTCCCGCCGCATCCAGTTCTTCCCTTCGAAGATCCGTCACGATTCCCAGAAGGAATCTCGGATCACAGACAGATCTCGAAGAATTTCCCCGTCGTATGACCTCGATCTTGGGGTATTCTGAATATTTAAAGCCCTCCAGCAAGACCACATCTGCCTCAGGAAAGCAGGCGATCAGTTCGTCCAGCTCTGGTGCCGGCTGATATTTGACCATCATATATTTCGTCCCGGAAAAAACAAGCGTCCCGCAGGCTCCGGCTTCCCCGAATCTCCAGGTATCTGTCCCCGGTATATCCGCTTCAAACTCATGCCCGTCATGCTTGATCACAGCAGCTTTAAGACCTTTTTGTTTCAGCTTCGACAAAAGTGATGCGATCAATGTTGTTTTTCCCGAATTTTTGACTCCGCTTACCGCCAGTATCAGCTGACCCTTCTGTTCTTTCATTTCGCTCATCCTGTCACAGAAGAAGAACTTCCGCTTCTTCTCCTGCATGACTTCCGGTCTTTCCCTTCTGCATCTCGATCAGACAGTTACATCCTGCCATGGTCGAAAGGATTCCATTCGAATGGATCTTGGTAGGGATCGTCACGGTTTCTCCGTCTGTGACCGCACGTACATAACGGCGTCCTCCGACACTCTTACCAAAATCATTCGTCAGAGTACATTTCTTCCTTACCGGACGAAGTGTGTCGTCCTGTGTCAGCTTCTGGATCATCGGACGGATCAGAAGATCCACAGATACCGCCGCCCCAAAAGGATTTCCAGAAAGACTGAGCATCGGTGTGCCTTCATAGACAGAAAAAAGCGTCGGCATTCCCGGCTTCATCTCAAGCCGCCAAAAAATCCTCTGTGCTCCCAGGATCCGGACTACCTCGTGCATGATATCCTTCTTGCCTACGGATACCGCGCCCGTTGTAATGATCAGATCTGAAACCTCCGCCGCTTCTCTGACTGCCTCTGCCATATCCTGCGGGTTGTCCGGGATCTTATCGATCCGTGTCAGTTCTGCGCCAAAATCCATCAGTCTCGCTGCAAGGAGACTCTGGTTGCAGTCATAGATCTTGCCCAGTTTCAGTTCTTCTCCCGGCTTCATCACTTCATCACCGGTTGTCAGGACCGCAACTCTCGCCCGTCTTATAACAGGAACTTCTGCCACACCCATGCTGGCAAGGATTCCTATCTCTATAAAACTGAGTTTTGTACCCTTTTTCAGTAAAACTGTACCTTTCTTAAAGTCTTCACCCTGAAAACAGTAGTCCTCCCACTGTTCCATGCTCTTGTAGATCTGTACGGTATCCTCTCCATAATCCGTATTTTCCTGTCTGACGCAGCAGTTACATCCTGCCGGAATCGCCGCACCTGTCATAATACGTACCGCTTCCCCGTGCTGCACGGTTCCGTCAAAATATTCTCCGGCATCAACTTCCCGGATCACTTTGAGTGTGACCGGCTTTTCCGGCAGTGCTCCCGCCAGATCCTCAGCCTTACAGGCATAGCCATCTACCGGTGCACGGTCAAATGGAGGATTGTCTCTCTCTGCTTTCATGTCCTCTGCCAGTATCCTGCCGTTTGCTGAAAGTAAAGACACAGTTTCCGCTTCCTGTACCGCTTTCGTATACATCAGCAATTGCTCAATTGCTTCTTCTACCCTGAGATTTTCCAAAACATTTCTCCCCTGTCCTTCAAACATCGTTTTCCAAACTGGTGTCTGATTAATGATATTTTTTTCTCAACAAAATGTCACAATCCTGTTTTCGATTTATTGTAACATATAGACAAAAAAAGCTCAACCTTTTCGCTTCTTTTGAACAAAAAAGCAGAGGATATTTTCGACACCTCTCCGGTCTCTGAAAATATCCTCTGTTCTGAATCATTTATAACATCTGATCTTATGCTTTTTCAATTCGGATCGCACATACTTTGTATTCCGGGATTCTTGCATATTTATCAAGTGCTGCATTTGTCAGCCAGTTTGCATTTCCATCCGGGAAGTGGAATGGCATCCAGGATTCTCCCTTGGATACTTTGGTTCCCACACGGGCGGTGGATTCGATCTGTCCTCGTCTGGAGGTCACACGTACTCTGTCGCCGTTCTTGATTCCCAGTTTCTCAGCATCCTGCTCATTCATTTCGATGAAGGATCTGCCCTCGATTTCCATCAGTTCCGGTGTCTTTCCTGTCATTGCTCTTGTTGTGTAATGATACAGGATTCGTCCGGTCATAAGGATGATCGGATATTCCTCATCCGGAAGCTCTGCTGATGGAATGTACTCTGCCGGATAGAACCATCCAAGTCCTCTCGCAAATTTGCCGACGTGCATGATCGGTGTTCCAGGATGATCCTTGGTCGGGCATGGCCACTGGAGGCCCTTGCCGCCTACTTCTTCGCTGTCCAGACGTGCATGGCTGATTCCGCCGAAGGATGGTGTTACAGATGCGATTTCATCCATGATCTGGGCGGAAGTCAGGTGCGGCTGCGGATATCCCATACGGTTCATCAAATCGATGAGGATATCGGTATCCAGTCTTGCATTTCCCGGAATCGTCACTGCTTTACGCACACGCTGTACACGACGTTCTGTATTTGTAAAGGTTCCCTCTTTTTCTGCATAGCTGACACCTGGAAGGATGACATCTGCATATTCTGCGGTCTCTGTCATGAAGAGTTCCTGGATCACAAAGAATTCCAGGCTTTCCAGTGCCTTGATGATGTGATGTGTATCCGGATCGGTAACAACCGGGTCTTCGCCATAGATATAAAGACCTTTGATGTCACCCTTGATCGCTGCCGGGAATACCTCTGTTGCATGAAGTCCCGGATTCGGGTTCAGCTTGGTGTTCCATGCTTTTTCAAATTTGGCAATTACTTCCGGGTTGGCTACTTTCTGATATCCCGGGAAGTCTCCAGGAGATGCACCCATATCGCAGGCTCCCTGTACGTTGTTCTGACCACGGAGCGGGTTGACACCACAGCCCTCACGGCCAAGTTTACCAACCAGAAGTGCCATATTGGACATGGACATAACGCCCTCTGTACCGGTGGAATGCTCGGTTACACCAAGACAGTAGATGATCGGAGCCTTGTCGGCTTTTGCGTACATGATCGCAGCTTTTCTTAAGTCGTCTGCATCGATGTGGCAGATCTGGGCTACATGTTCTGGTGTATAATCCTTAACGATCTCTTTGATCTTCTCATAACCCTCGGTTCTCTCTGCGATAAATTTGTCATCCTGAAGTCCCTCGGAAATGATCACGTTCATGATACCATTTGCGAATGCAACGTTGGTACCTGGTTTCAGTTTCAGATGAATGTCTGCATGTTTTGCAAGACCGATATCACGCGGGTCAACAACGATCAGCTTGCAGCCGCGCTGTACTGCCTGACGGATCTGCATACCAACGACCGGATGTGCTTCTTCCGGGTTGGAACCTACGAGCATGATCACATCTGGTTTCTTGGTGATATCCTCGATCGGGTTGGTCATCGCGCCGGAACCAAGTGTCATCGCCAGACCTGCTACAGATGCGGAGTGGCATACACGTGCACAGTTATCGGTATTGTTGGTTCCGAAGCAGGTACGGACCATCTTCTGGACCATGTAGATATCCTCGTTCGGTGAACGGGAGCATGCAAAACCAGCCAGAGATTCGGAACCATATTTCTTCTTGATCTCCATAAATTTGGATGCAACCAGATCAAGAGCCTCGTCCCAGGTTGCTTTCTCAAATTTACCGGTTTCTTTGTTCTTGATCAGCGGATCTGTGATCCTGGACGGATGATGTACGAAGTCAAAGCTTCCGCTTCGTCCCTTAACACAGAGAAGTCCTTTGTTTGACGGTCCGTCATAAGCTTCTGTATCTACGATCTTACCGTCCTTGACAAGCAGGTAATACTGACATCCTGTCGCACAGTGCGGGCAGGTAGTAAGGACTTTCTTGTCGATTTGGTATGCACGGTATTTCTTTCTTCGTTTCATGGTGAGCGCACCGGTCGGACATGCCTGTACACAGTTTCCGCAGGACTCGCAGGTGCCGTCTGCCCAGAGACCTTCACCGTTTCCGATCACGGACTGGAAACCACGTTCCAGAGTTGCGATCGCGCCTCTTCCTACGATCTGGTTACAGGTGTTGACACATCTGTGGCACAGGATACAGAGGCTTGGATCATAGGTAAAAAATTTGTTGGAATCATCAATCTCTCCACCGCTCTTCGCTCCTGTATAACTTGATGTTTCTACACCATACTCATAAGCATAGTCCTGGAGTTTACAGTCACCGTTGCCCGGACAGGAGAAACAGTGAGTGTTGTGGTCGGACAGAAGCAGATCCAGTGTCTGTTTTCTTGACTCGACTACTTTTTCTGACATGGTGAAAACTTCGTCACCCTCAGAAACCTGCATCGTACAGGCGGTATCTATTTTTGTTCTTCCATTATTCTTTACTTCAACTACACATAAACGGCAGGAACCGTCCGGCAGTAGATCTTCTATATAGCACAGAGTAGGAATCGTAATCCCTACCTTCTTGGCTGCGTGAAGGATGGTCGTACCCTTCTCGACTTCAACAGGCTTGCCATCAATCGTCAAATGAATCATGTCGTTCCCTCCTTTTCTGCATCTGTTTATTTCACGCCGATCGCACCAAACGGGCAGTTGTCCATACAACTTCCGCATTTGATACATTTGGACGGATCAATCTTGTGCGGCTGTTTCTTCTCGCCTGCGATCGCACCAACCGGACAGTTACGTGCACATTTCGTACATCCTTTACATTTCTCAGGATCGATCTCGTAAACTTTCATTGCCTCGCAGACATGGGCACGGCATTTACCCTCTACGATATGTTCGATATATTCGTCACGGAAGTTCTTGAGCGTACTGAGGACCGGAAGAGGTGCACTCTTGCCAAGTCCGCAGAGAGAACGCGCCTGGATGAATTTCGCTGTTTCTTCCAGTTTGTCAAGGTCTTCCATCTCGCCCTTGCCGTCTGTGATCTTCTCAAGGAGTTCGAGCATACGCTTCGTTCCGATTCGGCACGGACCGCATTTTCCGCAGGATTCTCTCTGAGTGAATCCCATGAAGAATTTCGCAACATCGACCATACAGGTGCTCTCGTCCATAACAACCAGACCGCCGGAACCGATGATCGCATTGTATTTCTTAACCTGGTCAAAATCAAGCGGAACGTCCAGATTCTCTTCTACGAGACATCCGCCGGAAGGTCCACCGATCTGAACACCCTTGAATTTACCGCCGCCCTTGAGACCGCCTCCGATATCATAAATGATGGTACGGAGTGTGGTTCCCATCGGAACTTCGATAAGACCGGTATTGTTTACGTTACCGGTAAGTGCGAATGCCTTGGTTCCCGGGCTTCCTTCTGTACCGATGCTTCTGTACCACTCAACACCATTGGTGATGATCATCGGTACGTTGGCATAAGTCTCAACGTTGTTTAATACGGTTGGTTTTGCAAAAAGTCCCTGCTCTACTGTACGCGGCGGTTTCACACGCGGCATACCTCTCTTACCTTCGATAGAAGCTGTCAGGGCACTGCCCTCACCACAGACGAAAGCTCCCGCTCCACGGTTGATGTGGAAATGGATGCAAAAATCTGTTCCGAGGACATTGTCACCGATCAGACCGTACTCCTCTGCCTGTGCGATCGCTTTCTGCAGACGCTCTACTGCCAGAGGATACTCGGCACGCACATAAATATATGCATTCTGTGCACCGGTCAGGTAAGAACCGATCAGCATACCCTCGAGCATCTTGTGCGGGTCACCTTCCATGATGCTTCGATCCATGAACGCACCCGGATCACCCTCGTCACCATTACATACAACATAACGCTGGGTTTCCTTCTGACGGGCAACCTGTTTCCATTTCCTGCCGGCCGGGAATCCACCGCCGCCTCGTCCACGGAGGCCGGATTCTTCCATCATATCCAGTGCTGTATCCTTGTCTATGTCAAAAAGTACCTTCTCCAGTGCGGAATAGCCGCCTACAGCGATATACTCCTCGATATTCTCTGCGTCGATATGTCCGCAGTTCTTAAGTACCAGACGCATCTGTCCAGCATAGAACGGAATCGCTTCCTCACTCTGGTAAACCTGTCCGTCCTTATGATACAACAGTCTCTCGATCGGCTGTCCCTGGCAGATCGTCTTCTCATAAATTTCTTCGCAATCTTCGACTTTGACCTTGATATAGAGGATTCCGAGAGGCTCGATCCTCATCAGAGGTCCCATCTCACAGAATCCGTGGCATCCGCTCTTTCTGATCTCAGGATGCGGAACTTCTCCCTCAAATTCTACAGAAACCTGTCCGTTTCCCTCGGACAGTTCTTTCATCTTGTCATAAATTTCCTTGGAGCCGCTGGCAATACATCCGGTTCCTGCACAGACCAGGACGCGAAGCTTCGCTGCATGCAGACGTTCCTCTGCTTCTTTACGCAGGTTCTGAAGTTCTTCTCTGTTATGTAAAAACATTACTCGGCACCTCCCTCTCGCAGTTTGTGGATCAGCTCTACTGCCAGATCCGGAGTCATCTTCGGATGAACATCGTCATTGACCATCATGACCGGTGCAAGTCCGCATGCACCCAGACAGGATACGATCTCTACAGTAAAAAGCATATCATCTGTGGTGTGCTTCTTGTCATTCAGTCCAAGCTCCTTCATCAGGGCTTCTCTGACCGGTACAGATTTCCTTACATGACAGGCAGTTCCGTCACATACCTTGATCACATATTTACCTTTTGCTTCGAATGAAAAATTCTCATAGAATGTTGCCACACTATATGCTCTTGAACGGGTTACCCCGATCTCATCTGCTACATAGTTCAGAAGTTCTTTCGGCAGATAACGATACGCTGCCTGGATGTCCTGCATGATCGGGATCAGAGAATCCGGCTTGCGTCCATAAACAGCGATGATCTCATCTGCCTTATCATAGTATGATTTGTCTAACATTCAGTTCCCTCCTTTTCACGTTCACTGTGTTTTTGCATTGCTCCCACATATATTTTTATTATAGAAGATGTTTTTTCATATTTCAAGTATTTTTTGTGTATTTTGCTTATTTTAGCCCTGCTTTTACAATTATTTTTTGTATAATTTTACAAAACAACTCGGTAAGTTATAGTTAACTCGACATTTTTTCAAAATAATGCACAAAAAGACACTGAAATGTCTCTTTTCATTCCAGTGTCTTTGTCTGTTGATATTTCTTGATTTTATGGTAGCTTACTGCATACCGAAGGATTTCCCACGAAGCGGAAGCCCCGCCAGTTCTGCCAGTCTCTTTACGCCCATCTCTGCCGTGGAGACAGCGCTCTCCACATGATTAAAATCTGTCGCGCTGTAATCAAACAAGATATTTCCCTGTGCCTCAAATTCATCGTCACAGTCCCAGAAATAGAACCGCATCGGTTCGCATTCAAAGGCATTGATCTGGTAGCCGACATCTCCCTGTGGAAGTTCTGTACCGTTCAGCTTAAGAAAAGCCTCCCTAAGTTCCTTCGCATGACCGGAAAAAGTCGCCGCGAACACATCCGTCACACCGATCTTGTATGCAGGCCCAAAAGGTCTCGCATCACGAAGATCCGCAAACGGCACCCACTTGTCCATGAAGGAAGCATTTTCCTTGACATAGCCGAGAAGGGTGTAGATATTCAGCATCTCCGTCGCATTTGCTTCGCCTTTTCCATCCAGGCAGTCGATCCTGCCATCATCCAGGCGGATCCCAAACGGGACTCCGAAGTGTGTGATCTTGAGATAACCGTCCTCTTCTTTCAGTTCAGGAAGTCTTTTCTTTAATTCTTCTTTGTCCATCTGAAGAAATTTCTCTGCCCATTCGCTGCAGAGTTTTATATAATTGGATACTTTTTCGTTTGTTTTCATGATGATTTTACCTTGTTCCACAGATCTCCGTATACCTGATCCGCCTCTGTTCCAAGATACTGGAAAGTTTCCAGATTGTCATACTTGGAAAGATCCGGGAAAGCGATCTCACTGTTTCGGATGGATTCATCCTCGATCAGCTCTCTTGCGGCCTCATTCGGTGTGGAGTAAGTGATATATTCAAAGTTCATCAGCGCAATGTCCGGTCTGCAGAGGAAGTTGATGAATTTTTCTGCATTTTCCTTGTGCTCTGCATTCTTCGGAATTACCCAGGAATCGATCCAGATATTGGAGCCTTCCTTCGGGATCACGTATTCCAGGTTCGGATTTTCTTTCTGTGTGTAGATTGCCTCGCCGGAATAGATCACGCCAAGAGCTGCCTCGTTTCCGATCATCTTGTCACGCACCTGATCGATGACATATGCCTGCACCAGAGGTTTCTGCTCGATCAGAAGGTTCTTGGCTTCCGTCAGTTCATCAAGATCGGTGGAGTTCAGAGAATATCCGAGATATTTCAGTGTCGCGCCAAACGCATCACGGACAGAATCCTGCATCAGAATGTTGTCCTTGTATTTCGGATCCCAGAGGATCGACCAGCTGTTGACCGGCTCATCCACCATAGTCTTGTTGTAAAGGATACCGACAGTTCCCCAGCAGTATGGTACGGAATATTTATTCTCCGGGTCAAACTGTCTGGACTGTTCCATATACTGCTTGCCGATATTCTTGATATTCGGAATGTTGTCAAAGTTGATCTCTGTAAGCAGGTCATTCTCGATCATTCGCTGGATCATATAATCACTCGGGCAGACCACGTCGTATGCGATTGCACCGGAACTTACCTTCGGATAAAGGATCTCGTTTGTCTCAAATTCTTCGTAAACAACATTGATCCCTGTCTCTTCCTCAAATATGGTCAGGACTTCCGGATCGATGTATTCACCCCAGTTGTAAACAACCAGTTTATCATCATTCACGACACCGCTTTCTTCCGCATAGTAGAATCCGCCTCCGATAAAGAGGATGCAGATCGTCACCGGAATCACACGGCGGATGATGATCTTCTTGACTTTGGATGGTCTGCGGACTTTCTTTCTGGCTGTGGTCTCCTCTTCTTCCTTCGGAGAATAATTGACCAGGATCAGAAGGACAAGCACCGTCACGAACATGATCGTGGAAAGTGCATAGATCTCCGGTTTGATTCCCTTTCGTACCTCTGTATAGATCTTGGTGGAAAGTGTGTCGATCCCAGGTCCCTTGGTAAAGTGGGTGATAACGAAATCATCCAGGGACATGGTAAACGCCAGCATAAATCCGGAGAGGACTCCCGGCACGATATCCGGGAAAACCACCTTGAAGAAAGCCTTGACCGGGGATGCCCCGAGGTCCATTGCCGCTTCATATGTATAACGGTTTGTCTGTTTCAGCTTCGGTGACACACTCAGGATCACATACGGAATATTGAACGTAATATGCGCGATCAGGATGGTGCCGAAACCAAGTGTCATGTGAAAAGCAATAAAGAGAAGCATCAATGACACACCCATAACGATCTCTGCATTCATCATCGGGATGTTGGTAAGACCCATGTACATGGTCTTCCATTTCTGCTTCATTCCCTGAATGGCGATTGCTGCTGCCGTTCCGATGATCGTTGCGATCGCCGCTGAGACAAAGGCAATGATCAGTGTCGTATAAAAGGCACTCATGATCTGTTCGTTCTGGAACAGTTCTTTGTACCATTTCAGGGTAAATCCGCCCCACTTCGCTCTCGTCTTGGACTGGTTAAAGGACAGCACGACCAGCGTCACGATCGGTGCATACAGCAAAATAAAAATAAGAGCCAGGTATATTTTCTGTAAGTATTTTCTGATCAAAATGTCGCACCCCCGTCTTCGTTGTCGTATTTTGCCACAAGTGCCATACTTGCAATGATGAATACCATCAGCACAAGAGAAAGTCCACTTCCGACATGCCAGTTGCTGTTCTGTTTAAAGGACTGCTCGATCACGTTTCCGATCAGGAGAATCTTACCGCCTCCCAGAAGGTCGGAGATAACGAATGTTGTCAGTGCCGGTACAAATACCATAGTGATACCGCTGATCACACCCGGGATACTCAGCGGAAAAATAACCTTGCAGAAAGTCTGTACCGGATTTGCTCCCAGGTCACGTGCCGCGTTGATAACATTGCTGTCGATCTTGATCAGTACGTTATAGATCGGAAGCACCATGAACGGCAGGAAGTTGTACACCATACCAAGGATGATCGCATACGGTGTATTGATGATCTCCAGTGCCGACAGATGCAGGAAACTCAACACGCTGTTGATGACACCGTTTTTTTCAAGCAGTGTCTGCCATGCCAGGGTGCGGAGAAGAAAGTTCATCCACATCGGCAGGATAAAGATCAGCACGATAAAACTTGTCTGACTGACTTTGTTCTGGCTCAGGATCATTGCCAGCGGATAGGCAAGGATCAGACAGATCGCGGTACTTAAGAAAGACAGAAGGATGGACATTCCCAGAGCCTTCAGATTCTCCGGTGTCGTGATCTGTGCCAGGTTTGAAAATGTAAAAGTTCCCTCATCGCTGGTAAATGCATAATAAACGATCACCAGAAGCGGGATCACGACAAAAGATGCGGACCAGAAAAGATAAGGTCCGGCAAGCAGACGCTTATTCTTCAATGTTTACCGCCTCCTCATCTTCTGATTCCGGTTTTTTCATGATCTGGATGTCAAACGGATCTACATGGATGCTGACTTCCGTTCCAACCGGGAACATATCTGTGCTGTGTACCAGCCATTCATAGTTATTTGCCATGACTTCCATCTCATAATGAACACCTTTAAAGATCAGGTGTGTGACAACACCGTCGATGCTTCCTTCACCCGGTTTGAGAAGGTCGATATCCTCCGGACGGATAACAACGTCAACCGGTTTGTTCTGTCCGAATCCTTCGTCCACGCACGGGAAATTCACTCCGAGGATCTTGACAAGACGATCCTGCACCATCGTTGCAGAAATGATATTACTCTCACCGATAAAATCTGCCACGAAAGCATTCTCCGGCTCGTTGTAGATTTTCTCCGGAGTTCCGATCTGCTGGATGTAACCCTGGTTCATAACTACGATAGTGTCAGACATGGTAAGGGCTTCTTCCTGATCATGTGTTACATACAGGAAAGTGATCCCCAGCTCGTTCTTGAGACGGATCAGCTCGTACTGCATATCCTGGCGCATCTTGAGGTCCAGAGCGCCCAGAGGCTCATCCAGAAGAAGGACCTTCGGCTCATTTACGATTGCTCTTGCGATAGCGATACGCTGCTGCTGGCCGCCACTTAAGGAGTCCGGCATACGGTTCTCGAAGCCGTCCAGGTTGACGAGTTTCAGTGCGTATTTGATCTTGTCATGGATATATTGTTTACTTTTATTTTTTATCTTTAATCCAAAGGCAATATTCTCCGCAATATTCATATGTGTAAATAACGCATACTTCTGAAATACGGTATTCAGCTGTCGCTTATTAGGCGGAAGATCAGTGATATCCTGCCCGTCAAAGATCACACGACCCTTATCCGGCATCTCAAAGCCTCCCAAAATACGAAGTGTGGTAGTTTTTCCACATCCACTCGGTCCAAGAAGTGTCAGGAATTCATTCTCCCTGATATAAAGATTCAGTTCATCCAGAACTGTCTGCATCCCGTAGGATTTGGAAATGTCGATCAAGTCGATCAGCTTATTGCTCATTGGCTGTTCCTCCCTAAAAATATCCCCTCTTTTGAAATGAAAAATATATGAATGGTAACTTTACTTTTGTATCACAAAAACATTTCGATTTCAATAGATTTACGATATTTTTACAACCTTTATTTATATGGAGTTCACACGTGCTTTCTCTTGTTTGCCAGCACACTGTAAAAGCCACCACGTTCGTTATGAACGAGTGGTTTTTACAGTGTTGCTTTAGTTACGGACATAGCCAGCTGCTGTGGATCTTTGCCAGAAGTCTTGCGTTGTGATAGGCCATTTTGAGGGTGAGGCACGTCCTGCCGAGGTATTTATTGCCGTCTTCTGTCTTGACGCAGGCGAGGGCGAGGTCTGCTTTTGCAGGGTCCTGCAGACATACAGGGATGAGAAACTGAATGCCGTGATTATAATACTGAGGGATCGCAGTGCGGTAATCTGCTTCCAGCATCCGCTTCGTCTGCCGCAGTGCCCCGTCAAAAAGCTGGACTTTCATGACGCTGTTGCGGATCGTTTCCGGAAGACGCTGGCTATTCTCTGCTTCCTCAAAAATGTGCTCATACTGTGGAACAATATCCAGTCCGATATCAAAGACAAGCTCTGCTGGGTTCTGCACATATTCTGCACGTTCCGGAAGGTCTACAATTCCAGCTTTGAGAAGATTGTATTCCGTATAAAATCCCTCCAGGAACCATCTCTGCCTGTCCGGGACAAGATTTGGGATAAAATAAACATAGACCGGCTGATAATAGCGATTAAATAATCCTGTATTAAAAATTGCATAGTTATCTGTTTCCAGTATTTTGCCTTCCTCATATACCCTCTGAAAAGTGTGCTCCAGATAACCTTTGAGGATTCCATTGTCTTCTGTGCTGCCAAAACTCCATTTCTCCGGAACGATCCTGGAGAGATTCTGTATCTGCCGGTTATAATTCCCGCAGTACGTATAGTCGAATAAATTCATGATGCCTCCTTATAAACTTTTTATTTTTTCTGCAAAACCAGTTTCCATTTCCCGCAGGCAGGAATGGACTCTGAAATTTTGTACCCTGATATAATATTATTTTGGGAAATTCACCGACAGAACTGCCGGGTAAAGATTATATTTTTAAGCTACCATATTTTGATAAAAACAGCAACTTTTTTCCATCGACAAATGTCGACAGATATCGCATCTCGTTATCGGGATTTTGTCATATTCATGGCAAAACACCTCGCGGGATATTACCTGTAAATAGGAACCGCATCTCGACATTCAAAACATCCCATGCTATAATAGGAAACTGAAATAAGCACCTTCCGACGGAAATGCGGAGCTTGCCAGGTAAGTTGCTTATACATTTTATTTTTCATCAAGGAGGCAACAAACTCATGACAAAAGAAGAATTCCGTAAACTGACCGAAAATATCCTGATTCTGGATGGAGCTACCGGTTCCAATCTGATGGCGAGCGGCATGCCGCGCGGCATCTGTACCGAGACCTGGGTTATTGACCATAAGGATGTCATCCAGGATCTCCAGCGTGCCTATATCCAGGCTGGAAGCCAGGTCATCTATGCTCCGACTTTTGGCGGAAACCGTATGAATCTTGCCAAACATGGACTGACAGACCGTATCGAGGAGATCAACCGTACTCTCGTCGGATATTCCAGAGAACTCGCCGGAAATGGTGTCTACGTAGCCGGTGATATCACGACTTCCGGTTCTTTTATCACTGCAGATGGTAATTATACCTACACAGAAGCTTTTGATATGTACCAGGAACAGGTTCGTATCCTTGCCGATGCAGGCATTGACCTGATCGCAGCAGAGACCATGATCAACATCGAAGAAACTCTCGCCGCAGTCGACGCTGCAAGTTCTGTATGTGATCTTCCGATCATGTGCACCATGACTGTAGAGGCGGATGGAAGTATCTTCAGCGGCGGCAATGCTATCGAAGCTTCTGTTTCTCTTGAAGCAGCCGGTGCAGACGCAGTCGGTATCAACTGCTCCGTCGGACCGGACCAGCTTGTATCCGTCGTACGAAGCATCAAAGAAAATGTATCCATCCCAGTCATCGCCAAACCAAACGCCGGCATGCCGACCATCGATGACAAAGGACAGGCCGTATACAGCATGAATGCAGAAGATTTTGCATCTTATATGAAAGTTCTGATTGAAAGCGGCGCATCCGTCGTCGGTGGATGCTGCGGAACAACTCCGGCATTTATCAAGGCACTGCGCGATAGCATCCGATAACTCGCACCTGTTCACAGGACATCATCCTATCTGGGGACGCGCCACTAGCACCTCCTCAATATTCAATACAATCAACAGGGAACGTGGTTTGCAGCTCCAAAAGCCCCCGTTCCCTGTTTCTAATTTCCCACAATCCGATGTCTAGTGCCATCCATTTCCCCACACTCAGCATCGAGTTCAGGAGGCATTAGGAATTCCGATGCCACACACCCCAGTCTCCAACAATAATCGGCATCGAACACAAGTATCTCGCGCATCCCGATGCCTCATGCCAGCCACGCCTCTCATTTCACATGAATCGCTTTCTCCGGGCACATTTCCTGGCAGCAGAAGCAGCGGATGCATTTCCTGTAATCATAGACCGGCGGGTTTTCTCTGCCGTTTCGGAAATTCACAGCTTTCTCCGGGACCGGGCAGCTCTTGACGCAGATCCCGCAGCGGATACACTTGTCTGACTGGATATATGGCTTCTTCTGAAAAATATTCAGAGCCTTCGCCAGACGCTCCCACATACCGGAACGCGCCACTCTCCTGTCTACATCAAAGTATGGGTTCCCGTACTGTGCCACCGCATCCTCCATACGGATCGGACCGCCGGGTGTCAGAAGCTCGATCTCTTCTTCCTTCCAGGTTCCAAGTCCCATCTTCTCACCGTGATAATTTGTCGGGACCATCTCCGGTTTCAGATGGATCAGATGACAAAACACACTGTCCAGTGCGACCGGGTCTTGCGACATCAATATCACATTCATCGGAGCCGGATCGCCGGAGCCAGGTCCGTTCCCCTCCATCGCAACAATTCCATCCATGATATACAGCCGTGGTTTCACATACTGGTTCAGATCCACCAGCATTCTGGCGAAACTGTCCGCGCTCGGATACAGAGTATGCCCCTTCGCCTTGTGAAATCCATAGATGAATCCATAACTGTTCTTGACCGCCCCTGTGATACGTTCCAGTGCATGCGTCTTCATCTTGCACAGAGAGATCACGCAGTCCCTCTCCAGAAGTTCCGCAGGAAGGACAAACTCTTTCGCCTGGATCCCATCCGGATTCTCCACATGGACCCCCTTGGTATAGTCGATCGCCGGAATATCAAATTTATCAAGATAGGTATCCATACCTGTTCCGTGAATGACTTTCGTTGTTGTTCCATTGCCGCACGAATCTGCCAGAATAATATCCTGATACCCCTTCTCCCGCATCAGCCTAGCAAACATGCCAACTATCACAGGATGTGTGATAACAGCTTTATCAACTTCTGCTTTCTTGAGAAGGTTAGGTTTCAGAAGAACCGATTCTTCTTTGCCGACAATAGATTCGAGACTGCCCAGAAGTTCAAGGCCGGTCTCCAGATTCTCATAAACAAGTTCTTCCCTGTAAGAATTACAGGGAAGAAGGATCACTTTGCTTTTTTTATTCATAATCACCCTCGCTGAGAACTCAGATCTGTCTCGCGGATCGCCTTTCTGACCGGAAGGATGCACGCCGGCACTACAGACAAGAAATCAACCCCCATCTGAAGGAAGGTTTCTGTCAGTTCCGTATCTGCTGCGATCTCACCACAGATCCCTGCCTGACGGTTCTCCTGATGTGCAGCTTCCACTACCATCTTGATCATACGGAGCACCGCCGGGTGATGATCGTTGTATTTGTCCTTGAGCAGAGGATTCTGCCTATCCATAGCAAGTGTATACTGTGTCAGGTCATTTGTTCCGATGCTCAGGAAGTTGACTCTCCTTGCCAGTTCCTGGCTGATCATAACCGCTGCCGGTGTCTCGATCATGATACCTGTCCGGATATTACGGTAAGGAATTTCTTTTTCATCGAGTCCTGCCTTGACCTCCTGAATGATCTCCTCGATCTGATCCATCTCTTCTTCGGAATCGATCATCGGATACATCATCGCAAGATTACCATAGGCACTGGCACGGTAGATCGCACGAAGCTGTGCCTTGAACATCTTCTTACGGTCAAGACAGAGACGGATGCCACGGTTTCCCATGATCGGGTTGGTCTCCGCCGGAATATCCAGATAAGAAGCTTGCTTGTCAGCTCCGAGATCGGCGGTACGGATCACTGCTGTACGCTCTCCCATCGTCTCTGCCAGCTTCTTGTACGCATGAAACAGCTCATTCTCCCTCGGATAGTTTTCCCTTCCAAGATACTGGAATTCACTTCGAAGGAGCCCAATGCCGGAAGCCCCGTAAAAAAGGACACTGCTCAGATCGCTCATGTTGCCGATATTTGCGTACAGACCGATCTTTGTTCCATCCTTCGTCTCATCCTTCTGTGTCTTGAGTTTGAGAAGTTCTTCTCGTTCTCTTCGATCCGCCTCAAGACGGATCTCGTATTCTTTCTTGATCTCTGCATCCGGATTCAGATACATGGTTCCTGTATAACCATCCACGATCGCGGTCATACCATCCCACTCGTCATCCGGTGCAATGTCTACCAGAGTTGGGATCTCCATTGTCTTTGTCATAATGGAGGCATGAGAAACGGCTGATCCATGATGCATGACAACGGCAAGAAGTTTCTCCTTGTCCATCTCCATGATCTCAGTCGGTGACAGAGCCTCTGCCACCAGGATCACCGGTTCCTCTCCCAGATTGATCCGGATCGCCGCTCCGCCGAGGATCTGGATCAGACGGTTGGATATTTCCTGAATGTCTGAAATCCTCTTACGGATCACCGGTTCTTCCAGGTTGCGGAAGGTCTCTACCAGCTCATCACGATTTGTCATAACTGCATAAGCAGCATTGACCTTTTCGTTGGCAATGCTGCTCTCGATCGCATTCTGGAAGCTTCCGGATTCCAGGAGCTTTGCCTGATTAAGGAAAGTCCTGGCCTCCTGCTCATTCAGAGATTTATTGGCTTCGTAAAGTTCTTTGAGTTTCGCTACCGCCTGCTCCTTCGCTTTACGAAAATCCTCGATCTCTTTTTTGATGTTGCTTACCAGACACTGACGTATCTGATATTCCCCTCTGCTGTAATATAAGATTTTTCCGATGGCAATTCCCGAAAAGGTAGCAATACCTTTGTAGATTTCCATCCTGCTTCCCCCTTGTTTCTATCAGTTGCAGGCAGCCTTGAACTCCGTCCAGTTCTTATTGTAGGCCTCATCTGCCTCCGCGCTGATGTTTTCTACTGCTGATCCTTCTGTTACAGAATCCGGAACAACAAGGTCCTGATTCTCAAGCAGGGAATCTGCTGCTTTGTTTGTGCAGTAATATCCGATATAATCGAAACATTTTGCTGCGTTTTCCGGCTGAAGGATGTAGTCCATGAACTGATAAGCCTCATCCTTGTCCGGTGCCTGGCTCGGGATGAACATTCCCATAACGCCAAAGCCAAGTCCCTCTTTCGGATATACCACTTTGAGATCCGGATTTTCCTGAAGGGCTGCTGTTACCTGAGAAGTATAAAGAAATGCAACGCCTGCCTCTCCGTTGAGAAGAGAATCCTGTGTATTGTCATCCTGGATCAGACGCACGTTCGGCGCAAGTTCCAGAAGTTTTTCTCCTGTTTTTGCGATATCATCTGTGTTCTGGTCATTGAAATCCTGACCAAGAGCAAGGTTTGTGATACCGTTGATCACACGGTAGTTTGCAGTCAGCGCAATGCTGTCCTCTAAGGATGCATCCCAGAGGTCATTGTATCCTTTGATGTCAATGTCAACCAGATCCGGATCATAAACGATCAGCGGAATACCTGCGCCGTACGGTGCTGTATATTCATCGTTCGGATCATAGAACTGTCCCTGATAAAGCGGGTTGATGTTTCCCCATCCTGACAGCTTGGATGTGTCAAGTTTCTCCACCAGGCCTTCCTCGATGGCAGTCTGGATGATATAGTCATCTGCTACGACAACATCATAATCTCCGCCTTTTGCCATGGAAAGTTTCTCCAGCATGTTTTCATCTGTATCAAAATTAGAATAAACGACCTTGATTCCTGTTTCTTCTTCGAATCCGTCAAGAACTTCCTGCGGGAACATGTTCTCCCATGTGTAGAGCACCAGTTCTTTGGAGTCATCTGCCTGAACAGAAACTGCGAGTGTTGGAACTACGAGTGCCGCACATAATGCACATACCACTAATTTTTTCATGACTTTTTCTCCTCTTCTTGTCTTGTTTCGATTTTAACAAACCCCAGACATGTTTAGTATATCTTACTTTTGTTTCATTGAAAAGACTTTCTTAATTCTTTTTCTGATTTCTGCCTGTAAACTTTCCTATTGCGGTATAAACGAGCAGGATCAGAAGGGTCACCGCCAGCATGATCGTACAGAGTGCATTGACCTCCGGGGTCACGCCTGTCTTGATCTGTGTGTAGACCTTGATCGGCAGAGTAGAAAGACGCGGTCCGTTAATAAAAATACTGATGACCACATCATCCATGGACATTGCAAATGCCAGAAGGGAACCTGACATTACCGCCGGCATTATGAGCGGAAGGATAATATCCCAAAATGCCCGAAACGGTCCTGCACCAAGGTCCCTCGCCGCTTCCTCAAGCGACGGGTCCATTCCCGCAAGGCGTGCTTTTACTTCCATAAGAATATACGGCACGCAGAAAACGGTGTGTCCGATCAGGAGCGTCAGCATACCAAACGGCAGATTCATCATATAGAAAAAAGCCATCAGGACCATACCAAGGATGATTTCCGGGATCATCAGCGGCAGGATGGAAATATATTCCAAGATTCCCTTTGTCTTCCAGTGGATCCTGGAAAGCCCGACTGCCCCAAGAGTTCCGATCACCGCCGATACAAAGCAGCTTAACACTCCAAGGAACAAACTATTTCCAAGTGCCTCGATCATTGCGCTGTCAGAAAAAAGCTCCTGATACCATTTCAGGGAAAATCCGGTAAAACGCACCGGAAGTTTTGATTCATTAAAAGAAAATACGATGACGACTGCGATCGGCAGATACATCAGTACAAAAATCAATCCAAGGTAAAACCTGGAGAGTTTTGAATTCTTTTTCATCCCACACCCTCCAATTCTTTTGCATTTGTGACTTTGCGGTACAGCATGATCATCAGTGTCGTAAGGATCATCAATACCACAGCCAGTGCCGCCGCGAACGGCCAGTTATTTCCTCTTGTCATCTGTTCCTGGATCAGACTTCCAACAAGCACGATCTTGTTTCCACCCAGGATATCTGCGATGAAAAACAGTCCCATGGACGGGATAAATGTCAGGATCACACCGGAAAGAAGACCTGGCAGAGTCAGTTTGAAAGATACTGTCCAAAAAGCCTTAAACGGGCTCGCTCCGAGATCTCTTGCCGCCTCGACGAGCGACCAGTCCAGTTTCTCCGCGCTGGAATAGACAGAAAGGATCATAAACGGAAGCAGCACATAGGTCATACCGATCACGATCGCCGGATAGCTGTAAAGGATACGAAGCGGCTTCTCGATCAGCCCAAGGCTTTTGAGCACATGGTTCAGAAGCCCTTTGGTCTGAAGGATGATCATCCATCCGTAAAGTCGGATCAGGGAGTTTACCCAAAACGGCAGCATCAGAAAGATCATCGCGCGTTTTTTCCATTTGTCGGAAAGTTTTGCCATAAAATATCCAAACGGATATCCGACCAGGCAGATAATCAGGGTACTGGTCAGGGCAAGCTGGAAAGATCCTGTAAAGGTCTGCATGTAGACAGGGTCAAGGATCTTTTTATAATTTGCAAGTGTAAATGTCCACTCCACGCCGTGTCCTGCTTTTGGCTGTGCAAAGCTCAGTGCCAGCATATAAAGCAGCGGTCCTGCCACAAAAATGATCGTAAAGATGTATAACGGCAGGATCATCCAGACAGAGCCGGATTTCTTTTTTTTCATGATTCTGCCCCGCTTTCTGTGTCAAGATCTACCAGAACGGCATTCTCCGGTTCAAAGAAACAGGTTACTTTCTGTCCTGGCTGCACGCTCGCATCGATGCCGTATCTGCTTGCGATCACTTCTGTTCCGTCGGTAAGTTTCAGTACAACGCGGAGAAGACCTCCGGCAAAACTCTTCTCGACTACTTCTGCGTCAAGACCTTTCTGACAGGTTTCGTCAAGAACGATATTTTCGCTCCGGACTGCCAGTGTCACCGGTGTTCCTGCCTGTAAAACATTGCCGTCTGCCGCTGCCAGAACAGTTCCTCCTGCAAGGCTTACGCGCACCTGATCGCTTTCCATTGCTTCTACAGTTCCCTTAAGGATGTTTGCATTTCCGACAAAAGTTGCCACATAGCTGGTCTTTGGATGATTGTAGATCTCATCCGGGGAACCGATCTGCTCAAATCTTCCCTGGTTCATGACTGCGATACGGTCTGACATATTGATCGCTTCTTCCTGGTCATGTGTGATGTAGACAAACGTGATGCCAAGTTTTTTCTGTAATTTCTTAAGTTCCAGCTGCATCGCGCGGCGGAGCTGGAGATCCAATGCTCCCAGAGGCTCATCAAGAAGAAGGACCTTCGGATTATTTACCAGAGAACGTGCGATCGCAACTCGCTGTCTCTGTCCACCGGAGAGTTCTGACGGTTTACGCTTCTCATATCCCGGAAGCTGTACCAGTTCCAGCATTTCGGCGACACGTTTTCTGATCTCGGCTTTCGGAACTTTCTTAAGTTTCAGTCCGTAGCCGATGTTGTCTGCAACGGTCATATGCGGAAACAGGGCGTAATTCTGAAATACTGTGTTTACGTCTCTCGCTTCCGGTGCAAGATCTGTCACATCTTTACCGTCCAGAAATACCTGACCGGAATCCGGTGTCTCAAGGCCCGCGATGATACGCAAAGTTGTCGTCTTGCCACATCCGGAAGATCCCAGAAGTGTAATAAATTCGCCTTTTCCGATGGAAAGGCTGATCTCTTTGAGAACGGTTTCATCCTTTGAAAAAGATTTCTTGATCTTTTTTAATTCCAAACATGTTTCTGCCATTTTTCTGCCTGTCCTCCTGCTGTTTTATTTTTGCTCTGTCTGCTTTCTGATATAAGCAGTATAACTTTCTCTGTCAAAAACCGGGGTAAACTCTGTGCAGATCTTTCCGGCCTGCTCTCCGCCGTTTCTTAAGAGTTTGTACACGGTCAGGGCAAGCAGTTTTGCCGGAAGGATGTATGCCTTTTCCGGATCTGTGATACGGAAGTCTGCCCCATGGAGTTTGCCTTCAAAGCCCTTGAATGTAAAATTCACGACCGGCATCAGGTGGCTCAGATCGCCTACATCCGTGCAGGCATTGTTGAAATCGCCCTTCTGTACAGTGCGATACTCAAGTTCCAGATCCTCTGCCGCCTCCAGAAGTGCCGTATCTGCCTCTCTCGGAAGGATCGGCATATAGCCCTGGAGTATTTCCCGCTCGATCCTGCCGCCGAATGCATAAGCAGCCCCGTCGTAAGCACGGTTGACCATGTCGGTGATCTCCTCGATCTTCTCAAGGGAAGCCGCCCGCACCTTCGTCTCGATAACAGCTTCATCCGGCACACTGTTGATGACATCGCCGGCCTTGCGGATCACATTGTGGAGGCGTACATGGTCTTCCTCGCGGAAAGTCTCTCGCATCAGTCCCATCATCTGGATAGCGCTGGTCGTGATGCTGAGGGCGTTGACACCGTTCCACGGATCGATCGCCCCGTGTGCGGCCTTGCCTCTGACAGTGACTCGTTCTGCACTGTAACCGTTGCACGCCGGATTTCCCAGGTAAAAATCCTCCTCGACCGGAACCATATGCACATGGGTCGTCAGCGCAATATCCGTATCATCAAAAACTCCTGTGCGGATCATCTCGCTCTTGCCGCAGCAGAATTCGATCCCTTCCTGGCGAAGACATGCTCTCTTGTCTGCGTCAATATATTCCTCAGCGGGAACCGCAAGGAAAGAAAGACTGCCGCCGAGTTCCTTCTGGATCTCCGAATCTGCCAGCGCGATCGCACAGCCGATCATTGCTGCCATCTGTGCGTGATGTCCGCAGGCATGTGCCACGCCGGTAACAGGATCCGACACAGGATGTGCCTTACAGCCGATTGCATCCATCTCTCCGATGATCGTCAGATGCGGGCCTTCTGCAGGATGACTGTCACCACGTACACCAGTCCGTGCAAGATGCTCCGTCACCTCATATCCCAGCTGTCTGAGACACTCTGCCGTTTTTTGTGCTGTCCGTATCTCTTCAAATCCCGGTTCCGGATGTGAAGCGATATCTTCTGCAAAATTTATGATCTGCTCTCTGTATGCATCAATTCTCTGAAGAATCTTTTCTTCTGTTTTATCTAACATTTGTTTAACATCCTCTCTTGATATCCTCTATATCCATCAAAATCTGTACAGCTTTCTCAGGTATAGAGCATGGATCAAAAGCCTTCACTTTCATAAGTTAATACGTTATAAAAGCAATAAACCTTTATCCCCTTATGATAACATAAATTTTCAGCAATGCAAGCACTGAAAAAGTACAAAAAAAATTCTCCGCATAACACAAAAATCCGGATACCTTGTTCAAAGTATCCGGATCCTGTTAATGGCAAGCTGGAAATGAGACTCGAACTCACGACCCCTTCATTACGAGTGAAGTGCTCTACCGACTGAGCTATTCCAGCCTGTGTCTGAAACACAACCATTATTATACCTGATTTCTCAGAAAAATCAAGAACAAATTTTAATTTTTATGCTGTAACTTCATTTACAGCGAATTATTTTTATGCTGTTTCTTTCGCTACAGTTTTTCTGGTTTTCTTTGGTGCAGTAACTGCTTCTTTTACAAGAACTTTCTTCTCCTCTTTCACTGTAGCCGCTGGTTCCTTGACAGCGACCCTGGAAGATTTTCTGGAAACGCGAGGTTTCTTTGCCACAGGTTTTTTCTCAGTTTTCTTCACCGGGGCAGAGACTGCTTCTCTTTTCTTGGTCGGTGTGCAGGAAAATACTGTCACGCCAAGTGCAGGAACTTTGAGTTTGATGGAATACTCTCTCTCATCGCACTCATCCTGCTTGCAAGTCTTTCCTCTCGGATTTACCGTTCCCTGTCCGCCATATTCTTTGGCGTCGGTGTTGAAGATTTCTTTGTATTTGCCGAAGAACGGAACGCCTACTTTATAGTCTGTATATGGAACAGCCGCGAAGTTGCATACAACGAGAAGCGTTTCTTCCGGCTTGTCTGTCTTTCTCATGAAAGTCAGGACGTTTTCCTCATATTTCATAAGCTGGATCCATTCAAATCCATCGTACTCATCATCCTTCTGGATCAGTGCCGGATGGGTGCGGTACAGCTCATTGAGGTCATGGATAAATTTCTCCATCTCCTCTGGAAGTTCTTTGCCCGGAGCCATCATGGTACAGCCCGGATGCATCATCATATAGGCATATGCCGCACGAACCTGGCTTAATTTCTGTGCCTCATCTCCCGGAAGTTTCTCCATAAATTCAGCGAGATTTCCTGCCTCACGGTTTCCGAGTGGCAGTACATAATGCTCACAGTAAGCATAGATCATGGACAGAGTGAGCTGATCGTGGACATATTTTCTCTCGATCGGATCTTTAGAAAGGTAAGCAAGAAAATCTCCTGCCCAGTTGTTGTTCCATTTGTAGTCGAATCCGATGTTGTCATCCTCCACGCTTCCGGTAAGTTCGGACCAGAGGCCGTCCTCCTGTGCGATCGTGAGGGTTCCCGGAAGTTTCTTATCAAGGATGGAATTCAGATGTTTCAGGAATTCTACTGCTTCCAGGTTTTCATTTGTTCCGTAGATGTTCGGCTTCCATTGTCCGTATTCCCTGCCGAAATCAAGATACAGCATGGAATCTACATCGTCCAGGCGGAGTCCGTCTGCATGATAAACTTCCAGCCAGTAAAAAGCGTTTGCCAGAAGGAAATCCTTAACCATCGGGCTGTCGAAATTGTAAAGAAGGGTTCCCCAGATCGGATGGATCGCCATGGACGGATCTGGATTCTCATACAACGGTGTTCCGTCAAAAAGCTCAAGACCTCCCTCCACTCTCGGGAAATGAGACGGTGTCCAGTCAAGGATCAGACCGATCCCTGCCTTGTGAAGTTCATTGACAACCTTCTGAAAATCCTCTGGTGTGCCAAATCTTCTGGTCGGTGCATAATAAGCAAATGTGCTGTATTCTCCTGCTTCGTCATCAAGGTATTCCATGACCGGATGCAGCTCTACATGAGTATAGTTCAGTTTCTTTACAAAATCTGCGAGCTCTGCGGCATCCTTCCATTCTGTCAGAGAAGTTTCATAGATGGAGATCGGCTGTTTGCGGTCGCTGAATTTCTTACGCTCCTTCATCCAGGTCTCATCTTCCCACTGGAAAGTGCTGGTATCTGTCACAACAGATGCATTTGCCGGTGGAACTTCGGTGCATGCCGCGTATGGATCGGATTTCAGCTCGATCCTGTTTCCCTTGAGTTTCAGTTCATATTTGTAGATATCTCCTGCCTTTACATCCGGGATAAAAAGCTCAAAGATACCGGACATCGGCATTCTGTGCATCGCATGGCATCTTCCGTCCCACGCATTGAAATCACCTACAACACTGACACGCATCGCGTTCGGTGCCCATACTGCAAAGCTGGTTCCCTTGACACCATTAATTTTCATCGGATGTGCACCCAGTTTCTCATACGCGTGATAATAAACACCAGCGCAGAAAGCTTTTTCCTCTGCTTCTGTGATCTGGCCGGAGAATGCATAAGGATCTGCAAATTCCTTTGTTTCTTCTCCTTTGGTGACGCGATATTTATAATCCGGGATCTTTCTTCCCGGGATCATTGCTGCGAAATAGCCTGCTTCGTCTTCCTGCTCCATTTCATATTTGCGGGAGCCGACCAGAACTTCTGTTTTATCTGCCTCCGGGAAAAATCCCTGGATCAGAACGCCGTCTGTCGTAAGACGCGGAGCCATGACATCCTTCGGGGATGCTTCCTCTCCGTAAACCACTGCTTCAATTCTCGGCCAGTCCATATATTCGTATGCTTTGCTTTCCATAACTACTGCCTCCATTCTGAGATGCTGCTGTCAAACGTTTCTGCAAATGTCATCTCTTTGATAATAGTTTATCATTTTTTCCAATAAAAATAAAGAATAGAACGAAATTTGTTTGACAAAACTGCTCTGGTACGATAAATTGAAACTAGAGTTTTTCTGATACACAGGAAACAGAATTCAGAAATCCAAGGAGGTTTTTCATTATGGAAAACAGAAAATTTGACGTAACCGCTCTCGGCGAATTACTGATCGACTTTACAGAAAACGGAAACAGTTCTCAGGGCAATCCCCTGATGGAAGCAAACCCTGGCGGTGCTCCATGTAACGTGCTCGCCATGCTGGAACGTCTTGGCAAAAAGACTGCTTTCATCGGCAAAGTCGGCAAAGACATGTTTGGTACACAGTTAAAGACTGCTGTTGAGGAAGTCGGCATTGACACCCGTAACCTTATCATGGATGAAAACTGCCACACCACACTCGCTTTCGTACATACTTATCCGGATGGTGACCGTGACTTTTCTTTCTATCGTGATCCGGGCGCAGATATGATGCTCACCAAAGAAGAAGTTCAGAAGGATCTGATCGAAGCTTCCCGTATCTTCCACTTTGGAACACTTTCTTCTACTCATGAGGGTGTACGTGAAGCTACACGCCACGCGATCGATCTTGCGAAAGAAGCCGGATGCATCATCACCTTTGACCCGAACCTGCGTCCGCCTCTCTGGAAATCTCTCGAGGATGCCCGTGCGGAGATCGAATATGGCATGTCCAAATGTGATGTATTAAAGATTTCTGACAATGAGGTAGAGTTCATGTGCGGAACCACAGATTATGACAAGGGTGCTGCCATGATCCAGGAAAAATACAACATCCCGCTCATCCTCATCACCATGGGCAAGGACGGAAGCCGCGCATACTACAAGGACATGATCGTAGAGGCAGCTCCTTTCCTCCAGGAAAACACCATCGAGACCACCGGTGCCGGAGATACCTTCTGCGCAAGCACCCTGAACTACGTTCTCGACCACGGCCTTGAGAACCTCACAGAAGAAAACCTCAAAGAACTTCTCACCTTCGCAAACGCAGCCGCATCCCTCATCACCACACGCAAAGGTGCCCTGAGAGTTATGCCGACACGTGAGGAAGTAGAGGAATTTATCGCAAGCCGTAAATAATTTTTAACATCGTTTATGTATACAAAAAAGCTCGGACAATTCTAAGAATTTCCGGGCTTCTTTCTTCTGAAGTATCTCACGCTGTTCTTGTTTCGATTTCTGCAGTGTATGACGATGCTCTTTCTTCAGATTCTGTATCTTTTTTCGGTTTTCATTATTAAGTTTCCTCTCGAGCTCCCTCAACGCTTCCTGTTTCTCTTCTTCGTAAAGTCTTCCTACCTGTGTCATATTGATCCGCCTTTTGATCCTTTCTGAATCTTCTTTTGCGATTACTTTATCTGTAAAGACCAGAAGTCCTGACAGAAGGAAAATCTGCATATGGGAAGATTCTATTCTTTTTGCCAGTTCAAAACATCTTCGGATACACTGCTGCTTGGCTGCCTTTCAAGCATGGACAAGCGGTAATATCACGAACTGCATCTGTTCTTCTTCTGAAAGTGGCTCTCCTGCCTGAATTCTGCTGGAGATATTTTCTTCGATTTACTCCATAAACGGAAAGAGTTTTCTCTTTCATCTGTTTTCCACATATCTTGGAGACAACGTCTTTGTTCTGATAGGTTATGGGATTTTTCTGTGAGTTTGTGCGTGATTTCCTGCTTGTGTTTTTCTTTCCCGGCATGCGTCCTCCTTGTTTTTCTTAATGATCTTAATAGAAAAAGCTCAGGAAAATTACGCCGTTTTGTTCTGTGGCTCTATTATACAAACTACCGCTGAATTTTTCAAGACTTCACGGACTTTTTCTATATATAATCGTAACTTTGCATGATTGTGGATTTTGCTGGCTGAACTGCCATTAGATATGATGAGATAAATAATTTAAAAGAATTGTAACACTGTCATCCAGATAATACAAGCTGTTTTCATCGACAAAAATCCCCACAGTTTTCGCCATGGGGATTTGTAAAAGCCACAGGGATAGAAAAAAGGCCACTTTTCTCCGTCCCCACTGGTCTATTTGATCACGCGCACCTTAGACACGCCTTCGATTGCTCTGAGTTCATCCAGAGCTTCTTTGGATGCTGCGCTTTCCAGGTCGATGATGGTGTATGCATATCCACCACGGCTCTTGTTGGTCATATCCGCGATGTTCAGTCCCTCACTACCAAGGATCTTGGTGAACTGGCTGATCATGTTCGGGATGTTCTTGTGAGCGATGGTGATACGTCCAACTGCCACGCAGGTTCCCATGTCGCAGTTCGGGAAGTTTACGGAGTTTTTGATATTTCCGTTTTCGAGGAAATCTCTGACTTCTTTGACTGCCATAACTGCACAGTTTTCTTCAGATTCCTCTGTGGATGCACCAAGATGTGGTGTTACGAGGATTCCCGGTCTGCCTGCTACGGTTGCATTTGCAAAGTCTGTTACGTATTTCTTAACCTTGCCGCTGTCAAGAGCTTCTACAAGGGCATCCTCGTCAACGAGAAGGTCTCTTGCGAAGTTCAGAAGAACGACACCGTCTTTCATCTTTGCGAAAGCTTCTTTGTCGATCATCTTGCGTGTGTTGTCTGTAAGCGGTACATGGATGGTGATGTAGTCGCACTGGCTGTAGATCTCATCCAGGGATTTGCTGTGTTTGATGGTTCTGGAAAGGTTCCATGCTGCATCGATGGAGATGAATGGGTCATATCCGTAAACTTCCATTCCCAGATGTGTTGCAGAGTTCGCAACCATGGCTCCGATCGCACCAAGACCGATAATACCAAGCTTCTTACCGCTGATCTCACATCCTGCAAACTGTTTTTTCTGTTTCTCAGCCAGTTTGTCGATGTGTTCTTTGTCTTCTTCGTGTGCTACCCACTCGATACCACCAACGATATCACGGGAAGCAAGGAGCATTCCTGCAAGAACAAGCTCCTTAACACCGTTTGCGTTTGCACCTGGTGTGTTGAATACTACGATACCTTTTTCTGCGCATACATCAACCGGGATGTTGTTGACACCTGCACCTGCACGGGCGATGACTTTGACATTTTCCGGAAGTTCCATGTCATGCATCTTGGCACTTCTTACCAAGACTGCATCGGCATCGTTCATTTCTTCTGTCTGTTTGTAATCATCTCCAAACAGGCCGAGACCTGTCTGGGAGATTGGATTGAGACATTTATACTGGAACATTATGCATTTTCCTCCTCGAATTTTTTCATGAATGCAACAAGGGCTTCTACGCCTTCTTTTGGCATTGCATTGTAGATACTTGCACGCATACCGCCTACAGTTCTGTGTCCTTTGAGATTTACAAGACCTGCTGCCTTTGCTTCTTTGACGAATTTGGCATCCATGTCTTTGTCACCTGTAACGAAAGGAACATTCATCAGAGAACGGGAAGCCGGCTCTACTGTGCCTTTAAAGAGTTTGCTCTGATCCAGGAAATCATAGAGGATCTTGGCTTTCTCGATGTTTCTTCTCTGCATTTCCTCCAGTCCGCCCATAGCTTTGAGCCATTTGAAGACTTTGCCGCATACATAGATGCAGTAAGCGTTCGGTGTGTTGTACAGGGAACCTGCATCTGCATGTGTCTTATATGTAAGCATGGTTGGTGTTCCCGGAAGGGCATCCTCTGTGATGAGGTCTTCGCGGATGATGACGATTACCATACCTGCAGGTCCGATATTTTTCTGGACACCACCGTAGATGATGCCGTATTTGGTTACATCTACAGGCTCAGATAAGAAGCAGGAAGAAACGTCTGCTACCAGAGTTTTTCCCTTTGTATTCGGAAGAGTTTTGAATTTTGTTCCGTAAATTGTATTATTTTCACAAATGTATACGTAATCTGCATCCGGGCTGATCGGAAGATCGCTGCAGTCCGGGATATAAGAGAAGGTTTTGTCTTCGGAAGAGGCGATCTTGTTTACCTTTCCGTATTTCTGTGCTTCCTGATATGCTTTTTTTGCCCACTGACCGGTAACGATATAGTCAGCTACTCCGTTTTTCATAAGGTTCATCGGAATCATGGCAAACTGCTGAGAAGCACCACCCTGAAGGAATAATACCTTGTAGTTATCCGGGATGTTCATCAGGTCTCTGAGATCCTGCTCTGCATCATCGATGATCTTCTGGAATTCAGGACTTCTGTGGCTCATCTCCATTACGGACATGCCTGTTCCCTGATAATCCATCATCTCATCTGCTACTTCTTTCAGCACAGGTTCCGGCAGTACGGCCGGTCCTGCAGAAAAATTATACACTCTGCTCATTGTTCTTCATATCCTCCTCGTCAAAAACTTCATTCAGACTTGCGCCTGCCGGTACCATCGGGAACACGCTGAGATCCTGATCGATCCAGCAGTCCAGTACTACAGGTCCGTCTGTTGCGAGAGCCTCGCGGATCGCCGGCTCTACTTCTTCCATCTTCGTAACACGGATCGCTTTCGCTCCCATGCCCTCAGATATTTTCACAAAATCCACGGCATCGTCAAGAACGGTGTGTGAATATCTGTGTTCATAGAATAAGGTCTGCCACTGACGTACCATACCCAGTACATGATTGTTCATGACAATCTGTAAAAGCTGTTTATGGCAACGTACTGCTGTCGCGATCTCATTCATATTCATTCGGAAACAGCCGTCTCCAGCAATGTTGACAACTGTTTTGTCCGGTCTTCCCATCTTGGCACCGATCGCAGCTCCAAGTCCGTATCCCATCGTTCCGAGACCACCGGAAGTCAGGAAGGTACGAGGTTCTTTGTACTTGAAGTACTGTGCGGCCCACATCTGGTGCTGACCGACATCTGTTGAGATAATTGCATCTCCACCTGTGATTTCGTAGAGTTTCTCTATAATGTATGGTCCTGTGAGCTGGGAATGATCATAACTCAGAGGATATTTGGCTTTCATCTCCTGAATATGCTCGATCCACTCCGGATGCTGTTTTTCCGGAATCATTTCCAGAAGTCTGCGGAGAACTTCTCTTACATCTCCGATTACAGACGCATCTACCACAACATTCTTGTTAATTTCTGCCGCGTCGACATCGATCTGCAGGATCTTTGCCTGTTTTGCAAAGGTCTTGGCATTTCCTGTGACACGGTCACTGAAACGTGCACCCAGAACGATCAGAAGGTCGCACTGTGTCACGCCAAGGTCGGAAGTCTTGGTTCCATGCATGCCAAGCATTCCTGTATACAGAGGATCTTCTCCGGAAAAAGCGCCCTTGCCCATAAGGCTATCGCAGACCGGAGCCTGGATCTTATGTGCCAGTTCGCTGATCTCCTTGGAAGCTCCGGAGATCACACATCCGCCGCCGACAAAAATATACGGCTTCTTTGCTTCCTCGATCATCTGTGCAGCAGTTTCCATATCTTCTCTGCGGATCGTCTCAGTCTCACGGTTGATCGTAGCCGGACGGCGCAGGGAATATTCATAAGTTGCTGCTGTTACATCTTTGGTCACATCCACCAGTACCGGTCCCGGACGTCCGCTCTTGGCAATATAAAATGCCTTGCGGAGTGTGTCTGCCAGCATGGAGATGTCTTTTACGATAAAACTGTGTTTTGTGACCGGCATTACAATGCCGGCAATATCAACTTCCTGGAAAGAATCTCTTCCGAGAAGTGGTTTGCCTACGTTAGCGGTGATCGCTACGACTGGAACAGAATCCATGTATGCGGTCGCGATACCGGTAACCAGGTTTGTAGCTCCAGGTCCGGAGGTTGCCAGGCACACTCCGACTTTGCCTGTAGCACGGGCATAACCGTCTGCCGCATGAGATGCACCCTGTTCATGAGAAGTCAGAACGTGGTGGATCTCATCACTGTGTTTATAGAGAGCATCATAGACATTGAGGATCGCGCCTCCCGGATAACCGAAAACAGTATCTACTTTCTGTTCTTTAAGGCACTCAATGATGATCTCTGCACCTGTAAGCTGCATTGCGTTTCCTCCTGTGTATATAAAATGAATGATTTCAGTTATTTTGCTTTCGGCACTTCAAGGATCGCTCCTCTGTTGCCTGAGGTAACCATTGCAGCATATCTTGCAAGATATCCGGTTGTGACTCTTGGTTCACGTGGCTGCCATTTTGCTTTTCTTGCTGCCATCTCTTCATCAGATACTTTGACTTCCAGTTTGAGTTCCGGAATGTTGATGCTGATGATGTCGCCTTCTTCGATCAGGGCGATTGGTCCACCTACGGCTGCCTCCGGTGAAACATGTCCGATGGAAGCTCCACGGGATGCACCACTGAAACGTCCGTCTGTGATAAGAGCTACAGAAGATCCAAGTCCCATACCTGCGATCGCAGATGTCGGATTCAACATCTCTCTCATTCCAGGACCGCCTTTTGGTCCTTCATAACGGATGACTACAACGTCTCCAGCTACGATCTTGCCGCCTTTGATCGCTGCGATCGCATCTTCTTCGCAGTCAAAGACTCTTGCCGGTCCTTCGTGTACCATCATTTCTTCTACGACTGCGGAACGTTTTACGACACCGCCGTCAGGAGCGATATTTCCTTTGAGGACTGCAAGTCCACCGGTCTGGCTGTATGGATTGTCGATCGGGCGGATAACTTCAGGATTGAGGTTTACACAGTCTTTGATATTTTCGCCTACTGTTTTGCCTGTTACTGTCATGCATTCTGTATGGAGAAGTCCTTTTTTGTTCAGCTCGTTCATGACTGCGTAAACACCGCCGGCTTCATTGAGATCTTCCATGTAAGTCGGGCCTGCCGGTGCAAGGTGGCAGAGGTTCGGTGTCTTTGCACTGATCTCATTTGCGAAACTGATATCAAAGTCCATTCCGACTTCATGAGCGATCGCCGGAAGATGAAGCATACTGTTGGTAGAACATCCAAGTGCCATATCTACCGTCAGGGCATTCAGGATTGCTTCCTTTGTCATGATGTCTCTCGGACGGATGTTTCTGCGGTACATTTCCATAACCTGCATACCTGCATGTTTTGCAAGACGGATACGTTCGGAATATACTGCCGGAATGGTTCCGTTTCCACGAAGTCCCATACCAAGAACCTCAGTCAGACAGTTCATGGAGTTTGCAGTGTACATACCGGAACAGGATCCACATGTAGGACATGTTTTGTTCTCGAATTCTGTCAGTTCGTCTTCTGTGATCTTGCCTGCTGCATAAGATCCAACAGCTTCGAACATACTGGAAAGGCTTGTCTTGTGTCCGTGGATATGACCTGCCATCATCGGACCGCCGCTTACGAATACAGTCGGAACGTTGATCCTGGCTGCTGCCATCAGAAGTCCAGGTACGTTTTTGTCACAGTTCGGAACCATAACAAGGGCATCAAACTGATGAGCCATTGCCATTGCCTCTGTAGAGTCTGCAATCAGATCTCTTGTTACCAGAGAGTATTTCATTCCGATGTGTCCCATTGCGATACCGTCACAGACAGCGATCGCCGGGAATACGATCGGTGTACCGCCAGCCATTGCAACCCCCTGTTTTACGGCTGCTACGATCTTGTCAAGGTTCATATGGCCAGGTACGATCTCATTGTAGGAACTTACGATTCCGACTAACGGACGTTCCATCTCTTCTTTTGTTAATCCAAGGGCATTAAACAGGGAACGGTGAGGTGCCTGCTGTGAGCCTGTTTTTACTGAATCACTTCTCATTTTATTATCTCCTCTTTATTCAATCTATACGATACCTACGGATTGTTCCGTGCATAGCACTCCTGGTATCTTACACCGCTGCTGCGATCAGATCTCCCATTTCTTTTGTTCCGACAGCTTTGCATCCTTCGGACATGATGTCACCTGTACGGTATCCGTCTGTCAGGACTTTCTGTACAGCTGCCTCTACTGCGTCTGCCTCTTCGTCAAGGTTGAGTGAGTAACGGAGCAGCATTGCTGCGGAAAGGATCGTTGCGATCGGGTTTGCTTTATTCTGTCCTGCGATATCCGGTGCGGATCCGTGGCTTGGCTCATACAGACCAAATTTGGTCTCATTGAGGCTTGCAGAAGAAAGCATTCCGATGGAACCTGTCACCATACTTGCCTCATCAGATAAAATATCGCCAAACATGTTCTCTGTCAGGATAACGTCGAACTGTGCCGGATCATGTACAAGCTGCATTGCACAGTTGTCAACCAGCATATGCTCCAGAGTTACTTCCGGGTAATCCTTTGCAACTTCTTCTACGACTTTTCTCCAGAGTCTGGAAGAATCCAGAACGTTTGCCTTGTCTACGCTTGTGACTTTCTTTCTTCTCTTCATTGCGATGTCAAAGGCTTTGATCGCGATACGGCGGATCTCATTTTCATTGTAGGAAAGTGTATCGATTGCTTTCTTTACACCGTCTTCTTCAATGGTCTTTCTTTCGCCGAAGTAAAGACCGCCGGTCAGCTCACGGACGATGATCATGTCAAATCCGTTGTCTCCGATCACTTCTTTTTTGATCGGGCAGGCTTCTTCGAGTTCTTTGTAAAGGTATGCCGGACGAAGGTTTGCAAAAAGGTTCAGCGCTTTACGGATAGCAAGGAGTCCTGCTTCCGGACGTTTGGACGGCTCCAGTTTGTACCATGGGGATGTCTTTGCATCACCGCCGATAGAACCCATCAGAACTGCGTCAGAGGCTTTGGCTGTAGCAATTGCCTCATCTGTAAGCGGTACGCCGTGGACATCAATAGATGCGCCTCCAAGCAGTACCTCTGAATAAGTAAAGGTGTGGTTGTATTTCTCACATACTTTATCGAGAACTTTTTTGGCTTCACTGACAATTTCCGGTCCGATTCCATCTCCTGGAATCAATGCGATCTTGTATTCCATCTTTTCATTTCCTCTCTCTGCATCACACGAATCTTGCGCAGAGTCCTTTCCTCATGGATATTGTTATTATAATAACGCACTTTCTGGCACTTTTCAACCCTTTACTACGTAAAAGTTAGAACGTGTTATAAAAGTAAACGATTTTTATAAAAAAAGAAGTGCCGCATCTGACGCAGCACTTACTTTCTTATTTGCAGTTATGCGGATGCCTGTTCTGCCTTCTCCACCTCTGCAATAGCCTGTTTTCTCATTGGGATACGGCAGTTCTTGTTATTGCCGAATTCTACAATCACATCTTCTTCTGTCATGTCGATGATCACTCCATAGAAGCCGCTTGTGGTAACGATACTGTCACCGACTTCCATGCTGTTGAGCATTGCCTGAAGTCTCTTCTGCTCTTTCTTCTGAGGACGGATCATCAGGAAATACATTACTCCAAAGATAACAACCATCCATAAAATCATCATACCCATGCTTGCGGTACTGCTTGCTGTGCTGCTCATTTATGATTCCTCCTGTTCTAACTTACATTCCTGCTATTCAGGAACACTACACACTATCATACACAAAAAAGCCTTTTACTTCAAGTATTTTTCTGCATTTTGTGTGTTATTTCTGTTCTCCTGCTGCAAATCCTTCCAGACGCATTTTTTTGTAATCAGCAAATCTGCCTTCATCCAGTGCATCGCGGATTTCTTCCATCATATGATTATAGAAGTACAGGTTGTGCAGAACGCAGAGACGCATTCCAAGCATTTCTTTTGCCTTGAGAAGATGGCGGATATAGGCTCTGCTGTAATGGCGGCATGCCGGACAGCCGCAGCCCTCCTCGATCGGACGGGTATCCAGTTCATACTTTGCATTGAACATATTCATCTTGCCGTGGTTGGTGTATACATGACCATGACGACCGTTACGGCTCGGATATACGCAGTCAAAGAAATCGATTCCTCGCTCTACGCTCTCCAGGATATTCGCCGGTGTTCCGACACCCATGAGGTAGGTTGGTTTGTCCTGCGGAAGATACGGTACGACTTCATCAAGGATACGGTACATTTCTTCATGTGTCTCACCAACTGCCAGTCCGCCGACCGCATAGCCGTCAAGATCCATCTTGGCGATTTCTTTTGCATGTTCGATACGGATATCTTCGTAAACAGCTCCCTGGTTGATGCCAAACAGAAGCTGTTCTTTATTGATGGTATCCGGCAGGCTGTTCAGACGTGCCATCTCTGCCTTACATCTTGCCAGCCAGCGTGTGGTACGCTCTACAGATTTCTGTACATAGTCTCTGTCTGCCACACTGCTCGGACATTCGTCGAATGCCATGGCGATCGTAGATCCCAGATTGGACTGGATCTGCATGCTCTCCTCCGGTCCCATAAAGATCTTGTGTCCGTCAATATGTGACTGGAAATGTACGCCTTCTTCTTTGATCTTGCGGAGTTTTGCAAGGGAAAACACCTGGAATCCGCCGGAGTCCGTCAGAATCGGACGCTCCCAGTTCATAAACTTATGAAGTCCTCCAAGCTGCTTCACGATCTTGTCACCAGGACGTACATGGAGATGATAAGTATTGGAAAGCTCCACCTGTGTTCCGATCTCATAAAGATCCTGCGTAGAAACAGCTCCCTTGATCGCCCCGATCGTACCCACATTCATAAACACCGGAGTCTGGATCGTACCATGCACAGTCTCAAACTGAGCCCTCTTCGCACGCCCTTCCGTTTTCATTAATGTATATTTTGCCATTTTTGTTCCTCTTTCTGTATGATTTGCATTTGATTTTAAGTATACCAGACAGAAGGAAAATGGTAAAGGGGAATGTTTGGATGGGTGGATGGTATGTATGTTACGGAGATGAGGTGTGCGGGGTGGGGCGAGGTTCAAGACATAACTCTTTTCCAACCAAAAATGAGAGACCATCGCAGCCGTAGGCTGCGTGCTCTCCCATTTTTTATTAACTTTATTCAAACCAACACCCAGGGCGACGCGCGCGACACGCGCACGCTCGTCCCCACGCCAAAACCGCGTGGCCAAGGAGGGGGTTCTTAGGGGGAGCTTCGGCCTTCGCAGACTCTGAGATGCTCCCCCTAAGGGTTTTCTTTTTTCCAAAAACTAATTTTTATTCAAATTTTTAACAGCCGTAGAAAGCATCAATTTAATACGATTCAGCTGGTTAACTTCACTCGCACCCGGATCATAATCAATCGCCACAATATTAGCCTCCGGATGCTCCCTCCGGATCTCCTTGATAACACCTTTACCCACAATATGGTTCGGCAGACAAGCAAACGGCTGGATACAAACAATATTCGGCACACCACCATGGATCAGCTCCATCATCTCGCCAGTCAAAAACCATCCCTCACCAGTCTGGTTTCCAGGAGATACGATCGGCTCTGCCATCTTCGCCAGATCCGCGATATTCGCAGACGGAGTAAAGTGACGGCTCTGCGCCAGTGCCTCATTCATCGGCTTACGGAGCCATTCGATTGCTTTGATGCCCCAGTTCGCGATCGTAGCCTTATTCTTCTTAAATCCAAGGAACTCACACTTAAAGTTCTGGTTATAGAAACAGTAATTGATAAAGTCGATCAGATCCGGGCAGACTGCCTCGGCACCTTCTGCTTCCAGAAGTTCTGCCAGATGATTGTTCGCAGCCGGAAGGAACTTGACAAGGATCTCACCAACAATACCAACTCTCGGCTTCTTCTCACCGGTGATCGGGATCATATCAAACTCATGTACCATCTCATGGCACATCTTCTTGAACTGGCTGTGGCTGACACTGCTTCCCGTCAGGAAGGAGATCACCCTCTGCTCCCAGATCTTATGCTTACGGTTGACGATTCCCTCTTCCACCTCATACGGACGCATGCGGTAAACACATTTCATCAGGATATCTCCAAACACTGCACCATAGCATACTCGCTTGATCAGTGGAAGCGTCAGCTTGAATCCCGGATTGCTTTCCAGACCACTTAAGTTGATGGAAATAACCGGAACCTGCTCCATGCCGGTCTTCTTGAGTGCACGGCGGATAAATGCGATATAGTTGGACGCACGGCATCCACCACCTGTCTGAGACATGATGACAGCCGTTTTGTTCAGGTCATACTTGCCGGAAAGAAGCGCATCCATAACCTGTCCGACTACCATCAGAGACGGATAGCAGGCATCATTATTTACATATTTCAGTCCCACATCGACTGCATGCTTATTATCATTCGGAAGGACTTCCAGATGATATCCACAGGTATTAAATGCAGCCTGCAGGATTCCGAAATGGAACGGTGACATCTGCGGGCAGAGGATCGTATAATCCTTACGCATCTGCTTGGTAAATACAACCTTCTCGATAGAAGACGGTTTGATCTCACGCTCTTTATGCTGTGCATCTTTTGCACGGAGTGCTGCCAGCAGGGAACGTACACGGATCCTTGCCGCTCCAAGGTTATTCACCTCATCGATCTTCAGGCAGGTATAGATCTTGCCGCTGCCATCGAGGATCTCATAAACCTCATCTGTTGTAACCGCATCCAGACCACATCCAAAGGAATTGAGCTGGATCAGATCCAGATTATCCTGTTTTTTGACAAAGTTTGCTGCCGCATACAGACGGGAATGATACATCCACTGGTCATTGACACGAATTGGACGCTCTACTTCTGCAAGATGAGAAATAGAATCCTCTGTAAATACCGCAATACCATAACTGTTGATCAGATCCGGGATACCATGATGGATTTCAGGGTCGATGTGATATGGACGGCCTGCAAGGACGATTCCTCTTCGTCCGGTATCCTTAAGGTACTGAAGAGTCTCCTCGCCCTTTTTCTGCACATCTTTACGTGCCTGGGCAAGTTCTTCCCATGCCGCATGAGCTGCTGCCTTTACTTCCTCTGCCGGAATATCCTTAAATACCTGTACCAGACGGTCTGTCAGGATCGCTTCGGTCGTAAATGCCATAAACGGATTCATAAACTTGATGCTCGGATCTTTGAGCTCATCCACATTGTTCTTGATGTTTTCTGCATAAGAAGTAACGATCGGGCAGTTATAATGGTTGACTGCATCCGGGAACTCATTTCGTTCATACGGAACACAAGGATAGAAAATAAATTTCACACCTTTTTTGATCAGCCAGCTCACATGACCATGTGCCAGCTTCGCCGGATAACACTCTGATTCACTCGGGATGGACTCAATGCCAAGCTCGTAGATCTTTCTGGTAGAAGTCGGCGAAAGCACCACTTCATATTTCAGTTTGGTAAAGAATGTATACCAGAACGGATAATTCTCAAACATGTTCAGGACACGCGGGATACCCACCTGTCCCCTGGTTGCCTGATCCGGGCTTAACGGCTCATAGGAAAACAGTCTCTTGTATTTATATTCATAAAGGTTCGGCACATGATCCTTGTTTTTCTCTTTGCCGATACCTCTCTCACAGCGGTTTCCACTGATGAACTGACGGCCGCCGGTAAATTTATTGATGGTCAGACGGCAGTTATTGGTACATCCGCGGCAGTTTGCCATAGATGTTGTATATTTCAGCTCATTGATCTTGTCAATGGAAAGCATTGTTGTCTTTTTGCCCGTCTCATAACGCTCTCTCGCGATCAGAGCCGCACCAAACGCACCCATGATACCTGCGATATCCGGACGGATCGCTTCACAGCTTGCGATCTTCTCAAAGCTTCGGAGTACCGCATCATTATAAAAAGTACCACCCTGTACAACGATATGCCTGCCAAGTTCTGTCGCATCAGAAACCTTGATAACCTTGTAAAGCGCGTTCTTGATAACAGAGTACGCAAGACCTGCGGAAATATCAGATACCTCCGCGCCCTCTTTCTGCGCCTGTTTTACCTTGGAGTTCATAAATACGGTACAGCGTGTTCCAAGGTCGATTGGATGCTGTGCAAAAAGTGCTGCCTTCGCAAAATCCTGCACACTGTAGTTCAGAGATTTCGCAAAAGTCTCGATAAAGGAACCACAGCCGGAAGAACATGCCTCATTTAACTGTACGCTGTCTACGGTCTGGTTCTTGATCTTGATACACTTCATATCCTGACCACCGATGTCCAGGATACAGTCTACTTCCGGATCAAAAAATGCTGCTGCATAGTAATGAGATACAGTCTCAACCTCTCCCTCATCCAGAAGAAGCGCTGCCTTTATAAGAGCCTCACCATAACCGGTAGAGCATGCATAGGCGATATTTGCGCCTTCCGGAAGTTTGGAATAGATTTCCTGGATAGAACGGATTGCTGTCTTGAGCGGGCTTCCGTTGTTATTACTGTAGAAGGAATAAAGAAGGCTTCCATCCTCTCCTACCAGTGCAGTCTTTGTCGTGGTAGATCCGGCATCGATACCAAGATAGTAGTTACCCTTATAGCTTGCCAGATCGCCTGTTGCAACTTTGTAAGAAGACTGGCGTTTGTTAAATGCTTCGTAATCTTCCTCTGTCGCAAACAACGGCTCCATACGCTCTACTTCGAAGTCAAGCTTGATTGAATGACGCAGTCTGTCTTTAAGATCTGTCAGGGAAACCGTCACATCTTTCTTCGCATTCAGTGCAGAACCAATCGCAGCAAAAAGATGAGAATTCTCCGGAACGATCGTATGCTCATCATCCAGTTTCAGAGTTCTGATAAACGCCGTCTTGAGCTCGGAAAGGAAATGCAGAGGACCGCCAAGGAATGCTACATGACCACGGATCGGTTTACCGCAGGCAAGACCGGAAATCGTCTGGTTTACAACTGCCTGGAAAATAGATGCAGACAGGTCTTCCTTCGTTGCGCCCTCGTTGATCAGCGGCTGGATATCCGTCTTTGCAAATACACCGCAGCGGGCAGCGATCGGATAAAGTGCTTTGTAATTTTTTGCATATTCATTCAGGCCGGTAGCATCTGTCTGAAGCAGGGATGCCATCTGGTCGATAAAGGAACCTGTACCTCCGGCACAGATACCGTTCATTCGCTGTTCAATGTTTCCACCCTCAAAATAGATGATCTTGGCATCCTCACCGCCAAGCTCAATCGCAACATCTGTCTGCGGTGCGATCTTCTGCAAAGAAGTAGAAACCGCGATAACCTCCTGCACGAACGGGATTTCCAGATGGTTCGCAAGTGTCAGACCACCAGAACCTGTGATCACCGGGCAGAGTGTCATCTCTCCAAGTTTTGCATGGGCTTTCTCCAACAGATCAGCCAGTGTTTCCTGGATGTTTGCAAAATGACGTTCGTAATCTGCAAACAGAAGCTGATCGTTTTCATCAAGAATCGCAATCTTTACTGTAGTAGATCCGATATCAATTCCCAATGTGTATGTATTCAATAAATCGACCTCCTCGTCATAAAACTGTATATATACAGATATGAATGTGTAACGTGTTCTTTCTTATTAAAAAGTGTTTTTTCAAATCGAATTCCGTAACATTATACGACAAAGTTTTACAAATGACAATGACCAACTTCAAGAATTTGTTACTCTCCTGCCCGAGTAGCAGAAAAAAAGCACCTCCGAAACCATGTCCGAAAATGCTTTTGATCCTGAATATTATATTTTATGTCATATCCTTTTATCTGTGGAATCTGTTTGCGATCCTTACCAGATAAGCGCCGCCCGGCATTCTGGAAAGGCGCTCGGAAGCAGTCTTGTCAACCAGAATATAAACCAGGAAATACGCTGCCGCTGCCAGAACGATGGATACGCCAAGGCAGATAAAGTTTGACGGCAGGATCACATGCAGTCCGTAGTATACAGCACCTGCCACAACACCCATGACAACCGATGCAAGGATCGGGCTTACATAGGCTGCCTTCCACGGATTCTTATAATCCAGATATTTTTTCATAAAGAAATCATTCATCACGCAGACAACGACCGCATAGACGATCATCGCCACCAGAAGCGCATAAATGCCAAGATCTGTAAACATCAGAAGTAAGACGACCACGATCACATCGACCAAAAGCGCCACTGCTGCAGTCATCATTGGGATCTTCGGCTTGCCGATACCCTGAAGGACACCATTGGAAATGTTTGACATTCCATTCAGAAGAATCGTAAAGGATCCAAGCATCAGGAGTTTTCCTGCCACACCGTTTGTTCCGCCAAAAAGCAGAGACACGATCGGCTGTGCAAGCACGGCAAGTCCGACTGCACACGGAATGGAAATAAACATAGAAAGCTGGACTGTCTGGTCAACTCTCCTTCTGGTCTCGTCAATGTCACCCGTCGCATACAGGGCAGAAACCTCCGGTATCATGGATGTCGGAGCTGCACTGGAAAGTGTCAGTGGGATGTTGATGATACTCATAAAATAAGTCGCATATTCTGCATAAAGCATACTGATCGTATCGGAATCCACGCCATGTTTTCCCATGATCTCGGAATACAGGACACCATTGAGATAACCATTGATATTGTAAATAAAAGAACTCAGGATGATCGGAGAAACGATCAGGATGATCAGTTTCAGAATCTCACCATAAGTTTCCTCTTCATGGTAATGATCTCCTGTCACTCTTCTCTTGATAGCTCTGCGGTTGACTCCGTATACAAGGAGCATAAAGATCAGCGCAGTTACAACACCTGCAGTCGTTCCCACAGTAGAACCGGCTGCTCCCCATTTTGCGACACTTCCATCACTGCCGTCTGCAAAATATTTGATAAACATCCATGCAGCGATCAGGCTGACTGCCGCATTAAAGATCTGTTCCAGGATCTGTGAGATGGAAGTCGGCATCATATTTCGGTATGCCTGGAAATATCCTCTGTACACACCAAGGATTCCGGAAAGGAAGATCGTTGGAGACAGGATCTGGAGTGCCAGCACGGCATTCGGCTGGTTGCTCGGGATGATGAATCTCGCCCCAAACAAGCATACCAGTGCCACGATCCCGCCTACGATCGCAGCGTAGATCAGGGATCCGCGAAAGATCTTCTGTGCATTTTTGTAATCTTTTAAAGCAATCCTCTCAGAGATCAGTTTGGAAACTGCCTGCGGGATACTGAAAGAAGCGATCATCAGAAGGATCATGTAGGCATTCTGTGCAAGGCTGATATAGCCCATGCCCATATTTCCTACAATAGAAGAAAGCGGGCTCTTATATAATAATCCGATGACCTTGGAAATCATTGCCGCGATCATCAGAAAGGACGCGTTTTTGACTAAATTGTTCTTCTGACTCATTTTTACTCCTTATTTTCCTGTTCTGCTTTATTTTCGATCTGCCAGTCGATCGGGTCCAGTCCGTTCTGAACCAGAAATTCATTTGTCTTACTGAAATGATGGCATCCGAAAAATCCCCTGTACGCGGACAGCGGGCTTGGGTGCGGTGCCTCCAGGATCAGATGCTTCGGATTGTTGAGCATGGATTTCTTCATCTGTGCCGGACGTCCCCAGAGAAGGAAAACGATCGGACGGTCCTGCTCATTCAAGATCCGAATCGCAGCATCGGTAAACTGCTCCCATCCGATCCCACGGTGGGAATTTGCCTGATGTGCGCGGACAGTCAAAACGGTGTTCAGCATAAGCACGCCCTGCTTTGCCCATTTTTCCAGATATCCATTGTCCGGGATATAGCATCCCAGATCATCGTGTAATTCCTGATAAATATTCACCAGTGACGGTGGAACCTCGACATCCCTTTTGACAGAAAAGCACAGTCCGTGCGCCTGTCCGTCATTGTGGTACGGGTCTTGTCCAAGAATCACGACCTTCACCTGGCCCAGCGGTGTAAAATGAAATGCATTGAACATATCATCTGCCGGAGGAAAGATCTTCCGTGTCTGATACTCCTGCATAACTGTCTTATATAATTTTGCATAATATGGCTGATGGAATTCATCCTTTAATGCTTCCAGCCATTCTCCCGATAAAGGAGCCATGTATTATCACCTCTTATCTTCGAACGGAAATCCCTCTCTCTGCCAGATAATCCTTCACCTGACGGATCTCCAGTTCTTTGTAATGGAATAAAGATGCTGCCAGCGCGGCATCTGCACCGCCCTCTGTCAGTGCATCATAAAAATGTTCCAGAGTTCCTGCACCGCCAGATGCAATGACCGGAATAGAAACTGCGTCTGCGATCGCTCTGGTCAGTTCAATATCGTATCCTGCTTTGGTCCCGTCACAGTCCATGCTGGTAAGAAGGATCTCACCTGCACCGAGACGCTCGACCTTTTTGGCCCATTCAATGGCATCAATGCCGGTATCCAGACGTCCACCGTGTTTGTAGATGTTCCAGCCGCCGTCTTCTCTTCGTTTGGCATCAATCGCCACGACAACACACTGGCTTCCGAACTTCTCTGCTGCCTCTGTGATAAGCTCCGGACGGTCGATCGCTGCGGAATTGACAGAGATCTTGTCTGCACCCTCACGGAGAAGTTTCTTGAAATCGTCTACCGTACGGATACCACCGCCGACGGTAAACGGAATAAATACATTTGCCGCAACCTGACGCACCATATCCACAACCGTGTCACGTTCTTCACAGGATGCTGTGATATCCAGAAAAACAAGCTCATCTGCACCGGCTGCATCGTAAGCTTTGGCGATCTCCACAGGATCTCCCGCATCTTTGAGATCTACAAAATTAACGCCCTTTACCACACGTCCGTTGTTTACATCCAGACAGGGAATGATTCTCTTTGTAAACATATCAGTTCCCCTCCTTCTCAAGTTTCGCAAAGTTTTTGAGGATCTTAAGTCCGTACTTGCTGCTCTTTTCCGGATGGAACTGGCAGGCAAATACATTGTCCTTCTCGACAGAAGCATGGATCGTTGTGCTGTACTCAGTCACTGCCTTCACGATCTGCGGATCTTCTGCCTGGAGATAATAGGAATGTACAAAATATACATGGGTATCTTCCGGGATATCCTTAAACAGTCTTCCGTTATTCTGAAGGTGCAGGGAATTCCATCCCATGTGCGGGATCTTGAGTCCCGGAGATGGCGGAATACGCAAGATCTTGCCTTTAAGGATCCCAAGTCCTTCTACACCCGGTGTCTCTTCGCTGCTTTCAAATAAAAGCTGTAATCCAAGACAAATCCCAAGAAACGGGGTTCCTTTCTTTATCATGTCCTGGATCACCGGAACCAAACCATATTTATGTAAGTTTTCCATTGCTTCGCCGAAGCTTCCAACTCCCGGAAGGATCACTTTGTCTGCCCGAAGGAGCACCTGCGGGTCACGGGATACAACGGTTTCTTCGCCAAGGTAGGCAAGTGCTTTCTCCACACTTTTGATGTTTCCTGCATCGTAGTCGATTATTGCTATCATTTATTATAACCTCCTGATTATAAGTGGTTTCAGCTGAATAACAGTACATTGATATTCTTTGATACCACCTATTTCGTTACATTTTATTCCATACTAATACATCTCGTTTAACATTATAATTCGTAAATAATTCGTACACGAAAAATCTTACGAATTAACCGATTGAGTTTGCTATGATATTGATCTCATTTACTTGAATATGAGAAGGTCTTGCATCTACATAATGATTCATCGTGGTTCTGACGTTACCATGACCCAATATAGATTGCAGAGTCTTTAATGGTAGCCCTTGCATATTAGTAGCAAATGTGTGCCTACATATATGTGGTTCAAACTTACGGATAGGAGTATCAGGGTTAGCAAGATTATATCTCTTAATACAATTTTGAAGATACTCTTCTACATGCGCCCTAACAATCGTTCTACGACTCCTTGTAGCCAGAAATACGAACCCATCGTATGAATTTCCTCTCTCGTCATAACACATGGGTTCGATATCTCCCTTTAGATACCTATTATCAAGAACTGACTGAAAACAATTATATACCCCATCTGTCATTGGTATATATCTTACGCCATTCGATGTCTTTGTGGTTGTTACAACGTGTTTATGATTAATGCATTGCAACTGTTTTTCGACTTTAATAACATGGTTTTCCATATCTATATTATCTAATGTAAGACCACATAGCTCAGAGGCTCTCAAGCCAGTCCAAAACAGTATATAAATCATGTCGTAACAGTGTTTGCTGTGTGAATCATTCTTGCAGAAATCCAGGAAGTTGTTCATTTCATCGACCGGTATCGCTACCATCGGTTTACTATCGCTTCTATCTGTCGTAATTCGTCTGAAAGGATTTTTGGCTATATAATCATAATCAATCGCATATTCAAACGAACGCTTAATCAAACTAATTTGACTTTGTATAGAAGAGCCTCTGTATTTCTTCTTCATATCAGCAAGCCATTCCTCACAGTGTTCTGGCTTAATCTTACCAACTTCCATATATCCAAGTTTGTACTGCTTTAATGTATTGACAGTTACATTGTATCCAACTTTTGTATTATGACTTAACTCTTTGCGGTTGTAAAGATGCTCTAAATATCTATTTACTACCTCAAGAAGAGTTAATTTTGAACCATCTATATCAATATCATTTGAAAGAAGCGCATTAATTTCCTCTTCTTTCTCTCGCAGGCTCTTTCCTGATTTCTTTCCTTTAGGTACTTGGTCGGTTGGTTCTAATCTGTATGAACTAACTACTCTATTTTTACCAAATCCATCCTTATATCGATATTCATATCTCTTTGTTTTTGGATTATAGTATTCATTTTCTCTGAGTGTTTTTCTTACAGGTTTATTTTTTTCTTTTGCTGTCTTGTTTGCCATTCGTTAGCCCTCCATATTAAAGAGCCTCGAATATGACCACATAAGCAATTCTATCATATTCAAAACTCTTTGTCGATATTATATCTGTTCAGCTTTGCTTATGTATTCTTCAAAGGGTTTGCGTTTTACTTTTATGACACGACCGACAGTAAGATGATATATGCAATTATAATCATCTTTCATTATTTCTCGTAACCTATGCTGACCAATTCCAAATAATTGAGATGCTTCTGCTATGGAAAGTAAAATCTTTTCCTGCACTTTATTACCTCCTACTTGTTATTTTCCGAGTCCCGTGCTTCCGAACCCTCCCGCACCTCTATCTGTATCAGACAGTTTACTGACTTCATGTAGCTTAACATCAATATACGGCATAATAACCAGCTGAGCAATACGATCACCATGATGAATTGTTTCGCATTTATCAGAATCATTGTATAGTGCAACAATTACCTCACCACGGTAATCTGAATCTACGACTCCCACACAGTTAGATGGGCGCAATCCTCGTTTAGTAGCAAGTCCACTTCGTGCAAATACAGCGCCAAAACATCCTGCCGGAATTTCAGTTGCAACGCCAGTACCAATTTTGACAGTAGCGCCAGCCGGGATGTCAATCGCACCTCTTGGAATATATGCATACAAATCAAGACCCGCTGCATATTCAGATCCTTTTGTAGGTACGATAGAGTCATTATTTAATTTCTTTATATTCATATCTGCTGTTGTCATTATTTTCTCTCCTATTTATATAATTGATATTTTTTACTAATCTTGTGAGCAACCTCATCGTCTAACGGACAAAACCACATGCCAGTGAGTGTCGTGCCGTTATCCTCTTCCGGCTCAAGTTCTGTAAGACACTTATCATAGATGCATCCATAATCAATGTCTTCAACAAGTCCCAATTCCTCGGCAATAGTTTTTGCTTTAAGTAACTGGTTCTTATTCTTTGCTTCACATACTGTCTTTGTAAATGATCCGCATACATAGTCTGCATACACCTCAGTTGGCATTGTCATTTGTGCCATATACTGTCCATCATTTGTTCTATATAAATTTCCTTTGCGAATCTTTGAAGTCCAATATGCTTCGGCACAATGCATTACCTGTGCAAGCAGCTTCCCTGTAGACATATGTAAATCTTTTCTCATAATAAATAATCTTCTCATTCTTCTGACCACCTTTCAGTCCATCTCGGTAATACGCAAACAAAGAAACTGAGTATAACTAATATCAGTATTTTTAACCCCAGCGATAATAGGATTGGGAAGAATATCCACACCCAATACCAATGCAGTATTCCGAGAAGATTAAGCACTGCAAAAATTGCAGTCAGAACATATTTAATGCTATGCCATGTGATTGATTTTCTCAGTTCACTCTTTCTGTTCATTCTGCTTTCTCCATTCTTTCATGCTAATTATTCTCTGATTTGAAGACCCTCTAAACTTTAAAGTGATGTCTTTTAATTCTTCTACGAATCTGCCGTCTACCAATGTATCTATCATAGAAAGAAACGCATCCGTAACTTCGCATCTACAAGACGAGCCATCTGTTAATGCCTGTTCAAGAGTATATCCGGTATAACACCATATATCTTTTTCTGGACAATCGGCTTTGACTCTTTGGAGGAGTCGTATTAAACCACGTTGATTCTCTGGTTCAAACGGCTCCCCTCCGAGTATTGTCAGACCTTGAATATACGGCTTTGATAATAACTGGATAATGTGCTCTTCGGTTTCTTCTGTATATGGAGTCCCATAGTCAAAATTCCATGTTTCAGGTTGAAAGCAATTTTTGCAATGATTTCTACAACCAGACACAAACAAACTTACTCTCACGCCTTTACCGTTTGCAATATCGCAATCTCTTATCTTGCCGTAATACATCTTTACTCACCGCCTAAATGCACATATCTTTCTTTAATTTCCTGTGTACGACCCTGATTGAAATCATTAACCCCAATGTATCCGCATGTTCGTCGTGCAATATTCATTTTAGCTCTGTCTCTATTGCCGCAATTCGGGCATTCCCAGATAAGCTTTCCGTCCTCATTCTCTACGATCTGGATTTCTCCGTCATAACCGCATTCCTGACAGAAATCAGACTTAGTATTCAGTTCGGCATACATAATGTGGTCGTAGATATACTTGATGACCTCTATTGCCGCTTCAACATTATTGCTCAGGTTCGCAGTTTCAATGTATGAGATAGCTCCTCCTGGACTTAACTGCTGAAACTCTGATTCAAATCTAAGTTTGTCAAATGCATTGATTTTCTCTGTCACATGAACATGGTAACTATTTGTGATATAGTTTCTATCTGTGATACCCTCAATCACTCCAAATCGCTTCTGGAGGCATTTAGCAAACTTATATGTAGTAGACTCTATTGGAGTCCCGTATAATGAATAATCAATATTTTCTGCAGCTTTCCATTCCGCACATTTATCATTCATCTTCTGCATAATGGCAAGTGCAAATGGTTTCGCATCGTCGTCTGTGTGGCTCTTTCCGGTCATTGCCTTTACGCATTCATACAATCCGGCATAGCCGAGAGATAATGTAGAATATCCACCATACAGAAGCTTGTCGATAGTTTCGCCTTTCTTTAATCTTGCAAGACCACCATTCTGCCAATGAATTGGAGATGCATCTGACAGTGTACCGAGTAATCTTTCATGACGAAGGCGAAGTGCCTTATGGCATAACTCAAGTCGCTCTTCAAAGATTTCCCAGAAGATCTCTTCCTTACGCTTCTGATACTGTTCATCATTGACATAAGTGATTCCTTCCATCCTTTTCACAGCAGACAATCCCACATCTGGTAGATTGATTGTCACAACGCCCTGATTAAATCTTCCGTAATACTTTGGTTTCCCATTCTCATCAAGGTATGGAGTTAAGAAGCTTCTGCATCCCATACACGGGAAACAATGACCGTCTCCGTTTGTATCAATCTTATTCTGAATCATCATCTTCTCAGAAATATAATCCGGCACAAGACGCTTTACAGAGCACTTAGCACATAACTTTGTTAGATAGAAATACTCGCTATCTTCTCTGATATTGTCCTCTTCAAGAACATAAATGAGTTTTGGGAACGCAGGAGTAATCCATGCTCCCTTTTCATTCTTAACACCCTGATATCTCTGTCGCACAACTTCTTCGATAATCATTGCCAAATCAGCCTTTGTTCTCTCATCTTCTACCTCTCCGAGATACATAAAGACAGTAATGAACGGCGTCTGACCATTTGTTGTCATGAGAGTGAGAACCTGATACTGGATTGTCTGTACTCCACGTTTGATTTCTTCTTTTAATCTCTTTTCTACGATTGAATTAATGCTGTTGACATCACCATTGCAGGCTGCAATTTCCTCCTCTACATCTTTGCGAATTTTTCTTCTGCTTACATCCACAAATGGAGCAAGATGCGCTAATGAAATGCTCTGACCACCGTACTGGTTTGAAGCGATTTGCGCTACAACCTGAGTAGCTACATTACAAGCTGTAGAAAAGCTATGCGGCTTTTCAATCAATGTATCAGAGATGACAGTACCGTTCTGAAGCATATCTCCTAGATTGACAAGGCAACAGTTATGCATTCTCTGAACGAAATAATCCGAATCATGAAAATGAATGATTCCCTCATCGTGAGCGTGCTGAATATCTTTCGGAAGTAATGTGTTCCTTGTGATATCTTTACTGATTTCCCCGGCGATATAATCTCTCTGAGTAGATAAGATTGTTGGATTCTTATTGGAATTCTCCTGTATTACTTCCTCATTTACACCATCTACAATCGTGAGAATCTTTCTTTCAATCCCACTGCCGTTACGCTTCATTTCGTGTTTGTATCTGTATCTTACATACGCTTTAGCTACTTCAAACGCCTGCTCTTTCATTAACTCTGTTTCGATATCGTCCTGGATTTCTTCCACAGAAATTGTTCTTTTTCTCTTACGATATCTTGAGTCCAGACGATTTGTGATAACAGTAGCAAGGGAAGTATCCCCTGCTCCGTTGACTTCGACGACTGCTTTACAAATCGCCGTATGTATCTTTGTTTTTGTATACTGGTCTTCTCGACCATCTCTCTTCATTACAATCATTCAGTTACCTCCTAATCAAGCAAATCTGCCATAGCAGCAGTTTCACTTCGCTCTGTCTTGAGAAGCTTTACATATCCGAATCTTGGATGACCTTTCAGCTTATCAACAGCAGTCATAAGTCCACTATTTTCTCTGAACACCTCTGCATCACACTGTTTAAAATCTCCATTGATCCATAATGAGGAACCCTCTCCAACTCTTCCGAGAAGTAACTGAATATGTTCTTTTGTCATGTTCTCTGCCTCGGAGCAGATAATGATTGAATTTTTAATATCGCGACCTCTGATAAATCCTAAGTGAACGATTTCAATCTTTCCATGTCCAATCATCAATTCCAGACCGTCTACTCCTCCCAAATGGTCGGCTAAAGGCATCGCAAAGGGTAAGAGTTTTTCATTATAAGAACCCGGTAAATGACCGATTGGCTTAGAATTTTTCACCTCGATATTGTTTCTGACGTACACGATCTTCTCAAACTTATCATGCTCAAGTAAATCGATTGCGGCAGAGCACATTAAGAAGTCTTTACCAGTACCGAATTTTCCTGCAATAATTTTGACTGTTGTGTTCTCGTCATAAAGCATATCAATGGCAAGTTCCTGTTGCGGATTTCTAGGCTTTACCTTTCCTGCGAATCTTGTTTCGATAGCCTTATACGGAATCTTTACAACTTTATGTCCATCGCATTTGAATTTGCCGATGGCGTTTCCATGTTCGTCAGATGCAATCAAATATTCGTTCTGCAGGCATCCGAACGTATTCTCAGATTCAGGGTTGAAGAGGTCATTAGCCTCTTCTCCTGTAATCACGAGTTCCTTAAATCCAAGATATTCCTTGTCCATATGTCAAGCCTCCTACACAATTTCATCCATATCGCAATCCACACCTAAAATGTGGTCACAGAATCCTTTCTCCTTTGCTTCGTCAGCAAACAGATACCATTCAACACGTAATTTGCTGTCATACTCTTCACTTGTAACGTTGCTATGTGCAATTACATACTGTTTGATTCTCTGCTCTACACGCTTCTGGAACTCCATCTGATCCTGGGCTTTAGTTCCAGAGTTCCAGATGAGGTTTGAGCCGTCATGCATGAGGAATTTCGCATTCTGTGTGGCATATCTCTTATGACCTGCCAGTCCAATTAAGAATCCCATGCTGTACTGGTAGCCAAGATTGATTGTGTAAACAGGAGTTTTGCTTGCAAGGATGGCATCGATCAGCTCGAAACCGGCATCGACATCCCCCCCATTGGATGCCACGTACAGAAGAATCGGCTGTCGCTGTTCTACCGGAATTCCCTTGTCTTCTGCGTTGTACTGCATGATATGTTTTGTGATATCGCCTATGGAGAACTGATCTACCTTAGCTGTCAGAAACAGCTTTCTCTGTTTGAGGTCTCTCACGTAGAAGATGTCGTCTACCAGACCCATTTTTAAGAGTGTTTCGTCAATATCAACATCAATGTCGTAATAGTTTGTTTCTTTTCTCTGCATATTTTTCTCCTTATTCATGTTCATATTTACAATCATAATGTGGCATATCATCCAACTCCGTCTGTCCAAGCTCCTGATGATGCATGATTGCAAAAATGTTCCATGCAGCAGCAGCTAAATGATCTTCGTCTGTCATACCCATTATGTATTTGTCTAAGTGACGCTTTGCCGAATCGACATATCTTGAAAATGGCATTCCTTTTTCCCAGTTCCTATCAGCGTATTTCTGAGCACCATTCTCGTAATGCTGAGCAAGTCGTCTCATAGCAAATGGAGATACCAAATCATACCTCCCCTTCCCGGTTGACGGCTCCCTGATAGCCATGCCATCTCCGTATGAGATACGCTGTCCGCTATCATCAAGCTTCATCTGTTCTTCCATGCTCTTTCGCCTCCTCCTTGTGTAAAACAATGTTTGAATATTTCTGAAAGCAATCAATCGCTTCTCTGACCTTTATTTCTCTATCTGGAGTACGCCAGCGCTTCTCATCACCGTAATAAATCTCCCTGACATTGCACCACGCCATCACAACTGGCTTGTTTGGATTTTTAACTGTATGAGAGCATATAAGCACAATCGCCTGCTTACCTGATTTAGTGAAATCATCGACCATTCTTTGCAGAGCCAATCTTTGTCCGATTGGTATCTCTGAGTCACCGTATTTCACCTCGAAAATTATGTATTTTGAGTCTTTGTACTCAATCACACCATCAATATCTGTTGGGTACATGCCGCCATCCATAGCGCATCCTTTGAAGTCAATAAGTTGCTTCATCTTGCGCTTGTTATGGATTCTGCTTTCCATTGCCATCACCTCACTATTCGATATGAGGCAAATATTTCTGATTCAATCCACAACAGTTGAACTCTTCACAAATACCGCCACGGTACTGGCAATTCGGAACAAGCAACTCCTTGAACTCCGGATTGACTTTGACAACCTCTTCGCAAATCATTCTCACGATTTCGCGTGTCTCTTTGGATGCCTGACTACACAACCGCTTATGAGCGATGGTAATCAGCTCTTCCGCATTCATGAACCAACACATTGTTACTGGTGCATCCTGTCGTGCAGCTCCTCTTTCGTATTTATCCTGTCGATCATCTCTCTGTGTAGATACGAAAGGTGTTGCATGAACATGTCTAACAAGATGAACAGACACCCAATAAGGGATATCTGTCAGTCTGAAGCAGAACTCTAATGTTCTTACTGGAGAGTGATTAGCTTTAAGTAATCTCACTTTCCATGCTTCTGTTGGCGGTTTAGCTGATTTCTTACTAACCGTCACAAGAGTACAAATATGACATAGCTGCCAGTCTTCGTCTGTTGGATGCTTTAAAATTTCTACTTTCATCTCTTACTCCTTGTAAATTATTTTATTAGCTTGAATATGTATAATTATTTCTCAATATCTGCTACTGGAGGTATCTTACAGCTATCCGCCAGCTCTTCCATGCAGTCACAGCATAAGTCAAGTTCTAAATTAGACCCATCAAACTTCGTACCATAACCACAATGTGTGTGGATTGAAAACTCTTCCTGCTTGTCCCAGAAGTCCATTTCTTTTCCGCATTTGTTGCAATACATCTTTTTCGCCATTACAATCACCTCAATTTCGTATATAAAATAGTAGTTTTATATCTAAACTTGTTTATAACATATGATATAAATAAGTTTAATCGGACATAATATAGTGCCATAACCAACACACAAGAGTAACGAATAACCACCCGTTTGCGTCAAAGCAATGCGTGCCAGTCAATTCAGCAGCTACAAGCAACATCCATAAAAGCATTTGTCTACTTCCTAGCTCTGCGTTGTGATTGTAAATTCATCCAGGAAATTCGTCAGCGCTTTATCTGCCGATCCCTTATCGATCATTTCTTCCACGTTCTGCGTACTCATGTACTTAACCAATGACTGACCATATATGTATGCAATCACTTCATCCGCACCTTTATCGCCATCCAGCAACATACTATTGAACTCCATTCCGCGGATTCTATCCTCAAAATTCTTAGCGATTGTAAATGTGTAGATATGACTATTCGTCTTTTTACATTTCATTCTTCCGAGTCTTACGTTCACATTCCAATCATTTCCGATAGTTTTGATTTCATTAAGGAACTCTGTCTCTCTCGCCTTGCTCGAAAATAATATGGCTGCAACATAATTCTCGTACTTCTCACAATTAGCAAGCAATTTGCTAAGCGTGACATCTGTTAATATTTCCATTTTGTCCTCCTAATAAAGCACTTTTTCAAACCTCGTCAATCTGAAATATTGACCGTTTCTTTCCCATCCTTTGCAATAAATGATGTCACCTTTCTTGATAGGGTCTTCATTGTATACACTGTTTACTACGGTAAATCTGCTCTCAACCCCGCTACCAATGGATTTTGTTATGATCGAATATCCGAACTGTTTATTATCTTTCCGACGAACCAGTTCGTATACATCAGATACATACAGTTTTTTGCGGTCTTCTTCTCTTCCTGACACATAACCGACATATCCCATGACATCTGCAAAGTTTCTTACCTTAGCTACAATACTAAGATCATTCATATGTAAATCCTTTACGGCGTATTCTGCATCATACATAATCGACATTACATCTAACAGCGTATAACTTTTTGCGACACCGCCACTCTTTGTTACTCCAACTGCATATTTCTGAACAATCTTTTCAAGTGGAGTTCCGTCAACTCGGTCTTTTCTAATCTGCTTAGCCTGTCCTTTTTTAAACATGTCATAGAACAGTTCTGTGATTTTCAGAAGCTCCCTCTGGTTTCCAAACTCTGAGAAGAAATCAATCTTAATCAAAATATCAAGCTGATTTGTCTTTAGGGAAGAATTATTGTTGAGGTCATATAATACATCTATAAACTTGTTGTATTTTTTCTTATGTGCTATCTCGAACATTTCTTCTGCAAGACCAGCGCTCATATACTTGATGGAGCTAAGTCCTTTCGCGACCACACGCTTTTCACTATCGAAGAAGTATTCACTCTTTGATAATCCCCACTTAGGCATTGTTACACGAATGCCAATCTTATGAGCATACGCTGTACCATTTCGGATATCATCCTCGTTTGCCGCATTATTCAAGAACGATGTGATAAATTCAAGTGGATGGTAGTATCTGTAATAAGCACAAAGATAACCGAGCAGGCAATATGCTATTGAATGATTGTAGCCAAACTGATAAGAAGCACTATCCTCAATAATCTGCAGAAACTCTTTTGCTTCTGCTTCTGCAACCTTTCTAGGCTGTGGTGATTTCTCACAGTATCCCTCTAAGATTGACGGCATAGCTGCATCAAGTCTGTCTTTCTGTTTTCTACCAATAGCTCGTCTGATGTTGTCAGACTCACTACCTGACAGTCCACAAATCTGCTGCAGGAACTTGATTGTATCCTCCTGATAGATCAGATAACCGAGGTTGTCTTTCAGAAGCTCATCAATAATCTCTGATGGATTACTATGTGGCTTTCTGGCAAGTAGCGCATCCCTGTAAGAGGCTCCTGATGGTCTGATACACGCTGTAACGATTGACATATCAAAAATACTCTTTGGAGTAAATTTCTTTAAGCTCTCAAATGCGAATGCGCCCTCAAACTGGAAGATACCGGATGGATTCTTAATCATATCAGCCCATACGTCCTGATCGTCCCAGTCAATTTCATGTGTCTTTGGGTATGGTCTGTTCAGGTATCTGCATGTATCTCTGATTACCTGCACTGTTTTCAGAATAAGGAAGTCGTATTTAGCGAGACCTGTGTAGTCATGGATGTTCTCCATATCAAGCATCAGGCAGGTTTCTCCGTCTTTCTCGAAAATACCGAAGTTATCATCCAGAGTGATTGGGCTGATTACCATTCCTGCCGGATGTACTGACTGAGATATCTTCGTGTCAAGCAGTCCATCAAAGTAATAAAACAGCTCCTTATACTTACTCTTAGTTTTCTCAGGATTAGTTGAATACTCTTCTTTGATTTTTGCGATCTTAGGAAGTGTCCACGGATTTTCCTTTGGTGATGCCCCACTATCTACACCGTGTTCCTTATTCCATTTCTTAGCAAGGTATCTGCCAACCTCATCAACAACGCCTTTCTCTTGCAGAGTTCCGAAAGATGCAACTCGTGCTGTCTTATCTGCGCCAAAACGCTTAATGATGTATTGGAATATTGCTGGTCTATCAGACTCAACGCAGTCTATATCAATATCACCGATTTCCTCTCTATCTTCATTACAGAATCGTGAGAATACTGTATGCCATGTTTCCGGATTCAAATCAATGACATCTGTTACATAAGCTACTCGTGAACCGCCTACAGATCCTCTGGCTGTTCCAATCGCCATCCCCTGCTCTTTACACCACGAAATCAGTTCTGACATTGACAGCATAAAGCCATCCATTTTCAGCTTTCTGAATACTCGAAGTTCCTCTTCAATCGCATCTCTAAATGCCTGCTCTTGGCTTCTTGGTATGACACCGGATTCAAGTTTTTCTTCAAGCTTTGTATATACTGTTTCAGTGAACTTCTGTGAGTCCGCTTCTCGTGAGCCGTATAATATCGGATACTTAATTGCTGTATCAAGCTCGATATCCTCTGTGAGATCATATAATTGATGAGTATTCCTGATTGCCTGCATATACTCTTCTTCCGGTAATGCTCCCTGTACTCTGAACATCTCTACGAGTTCATCGTATGTTTTGTATGTCAGATCAAACGCATCTTCGTCACCATAAGATTTACCCTTTGCGGATATTAACGCAGCTCTACATTCTGCTTTGTATGGAGTAGAACTGTGAGTATCTGTTCCTGCAATTAATGGAGTGCCAATCTCCTTTGATAATTCCAGAAGTCTCTTATTAAAAGCGATCTGCTCTGGGTGGTTATGTGCCTGTACTTCTAAGAAGTCATACTTACGAGCCAATTCCATATATCGTGGATGATCTGATGGCAATTTATTCAACGGAGAAGCTAAACAGGCACTTGTCGATATGATATTGTCTGAAATATTTAAGAACTCATCAAAAGAAATTCTGTTTGTATAGTACGAATGCTGTTTGTCACATGATTTTGTAATTAAAGCATTGAGTTCTAGCAGTCCATCCATATTTCGAGCCATGAGCACTGTATGATAGTTATCTCTGACTTTTGGTTCCAGTTGTTCTGTTAGATATATCTCTACTGAATGTATGTATCTGAGACCTGCTTTCTTACAAGCCGCCCATTTTTCAGTCCAGTTCATAGGTTTCCCGTGCTCTGATATTGACAGGACTTTCTGACCATTTTTTACTGCTAAGTCCACATATTCTTGATATTTTGTACAGCTGTCGAGAAGGCTTAACTCCGTATGACAGTGATACATTTCGTAATAATCTTTATTCACTCTGCCTATCCCTCCTTTATTGCAAATTCATGGAGGAAATCATCAAGTTGAGCATCATCGACTTCTGGATCGCACAATATCTCTGATGTAATTTCTCTCTGGTTCAGACCATTCTCCACACATCTGGTGATAATCTGATTTATGCTTTCCGATAATGTAAGCAATCTACTGCTAGTCGCCGGATCATGCATTTGCGCATACAACCTTATGACATCCAGCAGAATACTTATAAGTGGTCGTGGAGACCCTCCCGGCAGTTTCATATCCACCTTGAATTCGTTGAGAATTTCTACAATTTCTGCTATATCATAGGAATCTTTCGCCATGTTTTCAGCAGCTCTTCTCTGTCTATCATCTCCGCAATATCTATACCCATAAATTGTTGCATCCATTTTGTCCGATATTGATCTTGACATCGTACTACTTGACATCGTACTGTTTCCGCTTCTCCAACGTCTGTCCGTGCCTGCTACACGAGCCATTCTTCCATGACCATCAAAGCCGTATCTATCTGAATCGGCGCCGATATTCGTAAACCTTATCAAATGTTTCAACCCCCTTATCTACTGGCGCATCTTTTTCTTCTAATAAATTGTCTTTATCCCACACATACTCAACATTCACATATTGTTTCAACTTATTAATGTTATGGTCTTTCTTAATATTTACTTCCTTATCTAATGCAAACACGACTCTTACACCGAGCCTTGCAAGTAGCTTCATTTGAGCCGGATTCAAATGAGACGTAAGAAGCGCTCCGGTGTTTCGTATTCCCCACGACCTTGCCAATAACACCGATTTACATCCTTCAAAAATAATGACTTCTTTCTTCTTTAAAATCTCTTCCATATTCTCGAAAAGTCCGTAAATCACGCTCATCTCTCCCCATCCAGAAAGATATGTGTACTTTCTCATTCCTTTTTCTTTCCATTCAGGGTCAAGGATTCTGCCACCGATATTCACAATATTTCCTTCGATATCTCGTATTGGATATACGAGCCGGTTAGAGAAGCTATCATAGTACACTTGAAATGTATCAAGTGCCTCTCTGGAGATGCCCTCTGCTTCCCATACAGCCAACTTATCATCTCTCTTTTCATACTTGCTCATGCAGTCGTCTGGAAATCGCTTCGTTTTTGATTCCTTATGGCGTACCTGCTTTTTCATATACTTCCTGCAAGCCATCGTAGCCGCCATTCTTCTTCTCGGAATAAACTCTGTTCCGTCGCACCCTGCATATTTCTTTAAAATATCTACTGCTTTGTTTGCATCGCATTGATAGTAGAACTTTGTGAATGTAAAGACGTTTCCTCCAATACCGCTGGAGAAACAATAAAAAGTATTGTTCTCCCTGCGGACTGAAAACGACGGTGTTTTTTCATCGGAGAATGGGCTAAGCCCCCAGTATTCTCCATTTTTCTCCTCAAGTTCTACAAATTGTGATATGTATTCCACGATATCTATCGAATCAATCAGTTCTTCTAAGTCCACACCGTCGTCTCCTTTCATGTAAATTATTTTATTAGCTTGATTGTTTAATAAGGGGTACTCGGTATGTGCTGTTTTGCTTGTTCATAGGAAATCAAGTTTCCATTAAACTGCAAATCTATGTATTCTCCGGATGCGTGCTGCATACCGTTTCGATTAAGGATAACCCTTAATTTCTTATTTCCGCACTCAGCTCCATCAGCTTCTACCTCTTCAGCTGTTTTGTCCTGAATAATTGCAATCGTACTTGCATTTCGTCCAATCTTAGCTGAATCTGCGACTTTACCTGTTGTTGTTGCTTGTGCGGCTCCTATTCCACAAATCCCCATATCTCCACAAATTTTGTTCTTAACCATATCTACAAATCTTCCCAGTTCCTGATATGAATCAAATGCATCTCCATCACCAGATCCTTTGAAGTAATCAACAATCAGTACGTCAAGTCCCATTGTGTGTTGGACTCTCTTTACTGCTGTAAAAATTGTTTGCTGGTCAAACATTGGGATATACAAATGAGTGAACTTTCTGGTCTTCAGCCATTTTCTTGCCTCATCAATTCTCTGTGCTTCTTCTGCGTTGTAACTTCCAGATGTAAGTCTCTTGTACTCTACTTTCGCAATATGAGCCAGAATTCGTGCTGTAAACATTCTTGTGTTAAGCTCACTATCCAAGTACAATACTGCTAAGTCTTTCTTCATCAGATCGACTGCACAATTAAGGAGCATCATTGATTTTCCCTGCTTCGCTTCTGCCGCAAAGATAAACAACTCACCAGGCTCAATCGTGGCGTATTCGTTTAATGCTGGGAATTTGAACTGAATACCTGCGTATCCATCTCCCTGTCTGGACTGAATCTCGTCCCAACAGTCATCCACAACATCTTTGAACATCGGCACATCATTTGTTGTTGAAAATTCTGTCATTACATCATCGATGATGGAATATATCTTCTCTTCAACATTTGTTTCTGCCCGGTTGTAGCAAAGAGCCTGACACTCCTTTAACCTCTGGAATGTATCTCTTCTGAAAGCTGCATCCAGAACATTATCAACGAGCATCTTGTATTCTTCGACTGTATGTCTTGCCAGTACATCACTCATTTCCATAAGTTCATTCAGCTTTTCAATAGATAATTCATCAGCATATTTTCGTGTTGCTTCTGAAGCATTGAGACTTTCTATGATGTTATACGGGTCTATTGTGGTAATTCCTCTTTCAACGAGATCTCCAATAGCTGTATACACACATCTGTTTTCTTTATTTGTAAAATGGTTGGGTAATAAATATTCGGAATAGAAGATGAAATCCGGTTTATGTATTAGCGATGCAATAATACCGGCTTCACTCTCAAGACTATTGATGTCGTCTACGCTAGTCATGTTCTAGTCCTCCTCTCGGCTCGTGCTTCTATGTCGTAACAGCAATGATTGCTGAGACCACAAAGGTAATAACACGAGAAAAATTCCCGATTAGGATAGAATTCATCTGCGCCTGATATCTCTTCGACTTTGTGCTGCGCCCATGATAAGGCTTCGCGATATGCGTCTTCGTTAAACGGTTCTTCGATAAACACTCCTGTCCTAAAACAGTTAAAACATAATAATTTCGGCAATTTACCATACTTTTGACGTACTGCTTCTGCATATATGTACAGCTGCCGTAACATTAAATCAAGTTCTTTATCCTTTAGCGTTGGCTTCGCTCGCCCGCTTCTCGGCTTTAAATCCCTTGATTTATTGTCAATAATAACAAACTCTCCGTCCTCCTCTCCGAGATAATCAATTCTTCCTGTAAAATTAAACTCTCCTATTTTAAAGTCGATTTTCTCTTCCACAGAAATCATTTTGAATCTCAGCGGCTCTAATGATTTAATAAATTCTGTTCCTGACTGGAAATATTTCTGTACTGTTGCAGCTTTAGGTCTTCCAGTTCCTTTTGTCTTTGCTTTGAATTGCGTGAGAAACATCATTAGTATTTCTTCTTTGGAATTTTCACCTTTAAAATATTTCTCAAGCAAATCATGCATAAACAATCCGTATGCGGCATAGAATTTATCTTCTTTTTTTAATTTGGGAGTATGTATATATGTTAGAAACCACCTGTACGGGCAGTCGTCAAATATTTCGAGCCTACTATAGCTCCAGGTCATCGCCTCAATCAGTGGACGATAACTTATTTCTCCCATTTGTCACCTCTTAAAATGGAAGCTGTGAGTCATCAATTTCTCCGCTGTCCACAGATCTCTGAGGTTCTGTGTTAAAACCGGAATTTCCACCACCGCCAGAATTGATCTCAGCCTGTGTCTCAAAACTAAAGATTTTGAAGTTGGTGTAGGTAATATTCTTCTCCTTATTGTAGTTATTTGTAACATCGACATCTCCCAAGCGGATTCTATCTTTCTCTTTTAATGTAAGAGCTTTTCTTGCAGCCGCTGTACCGATGAAATCAACAAATCCAGAGAAGTCTGTGTCGTATTCTCCTGTCTGTTTATTCTTTCTACTGATTGAAATTCTTGCCTTTGTTCGAGTGTCTGAAGCACTTTCTACTGACCAAATAGTTGCATAACTTCCTGTCCTGAATCCCATATGTATTATTCTCCTTTAATGAATTTTTCATTGAATTTTTCGAGTAAATCAGCTGCTAACGCAGGTTCTTTAATTGCAAGATAGTTTCCATTTTTCACATATCGTTTTACGAAATTCTTTACATCGTCTGCTTTGCCTGGATTATCCGCAAGGAATTTTCTTATAATCCCATCGAACTGAGAAATAATCTCTTCTGCAATAGCTTTATCTTCTGATACTTCCGCTTCTTTCTGTTTGCTGCGGTATGCATCAACATCTGAGTCAGCCTGTGCAATCTGGAAGTAGTTGCAAAGAAAATATCTTGTGCAATATGTAAGACCAGAACCGAGAGCCTGTGATGGGTCTCCCTGTGATCCGGTTACAAACCACGGAACTTCGATAAAGTCTTCTGGGTTTGCATCATCTACCCACTTGAATACCATATCGGCAGTCACAAGCATTTCTGATGTCTTTGACTCATATGCCTCGCCAGTTTTAGTAAACTTTGTATTGGATGTTACAAACTGTTCAACATGAGATGTTCCCGGAACAATCTGCGGAATCAGGGAAACCCCATATTTTTTCATACCTGCTGTAATCTTAGCCAGAATTGATGTAATGTCTGCATAGCTGTAGTTGTATCCTCTTTTTTCTTTTGCTACAACGTCAGAAATTGCACGGATTTTTGCAAGTTTCTGAATAAGATTTAATGTTTCTGTCTCAGCCATAATTCCTCCTTACTACGCTTCAATCAGCGCTTTAAAATTTTTGATGATCTTTTCATTCTTTGATCTTGTTTCTCCAAGACCATCCTTAGTTCTTGCAAGCTCTGCCTGATACTCATCAATTTCCTTGATTTTCTCCTCAATGCTTTCATTAAGTGATTCAAGGCTAGTTACAGTGCCAGTTACCATAGATACAGCATCATTATACCGATCTACGAACTTAGCAAGTTCCTCTTTCTTTTTCTGGAGCACATCGATCTCTACAGGCTCCTGAGCAGCTCTTCTTCTCATTCTTATTCTCCCTCTTTAATATATGTAGCACTTTCATCTGCAACATGCAGCAACCATGCAAACCAGCATCTTCCGTACGCACTTCCAACATCTTTATTGCCATCCCAAGAACCCATATGGCAGTTGATTGCGATTGCCTCTATAGGTGTCAACTTGATAAAGTTCTGAGCAAGAAATACTGATTTACTGCCATGACCTCCATAACAAAACTTCTCTTTAATGGTGAATGCATCGTAGCTCTCCCACTGACCTGTCTCGCTATTTTTACGATTCCTCTTTTCTGTTGCATAAAAATTGACTTTGCATAAATCATGAAGCAGTGCAGAAATAATCACTGTTTCGTCCGAAACCTCTACTTCTGGGTACGCTGGTAACAATCTCTTTACTTCATCATAAACATTTAGAGAATGTTCACATAAGCCTCCGACGTAGTCTCCATGATATGCACGAGACGCAGGTGCTGTGAAGAAGTCAGATTCCTCAAGCCATTTCAGTAAGTCAGAGACACCATCTCGTTCTACTGAATTCAGAAGTGCCACAACTCTGTCATGGTTTTCAACTCTTTTTGTTTCTGTCAGCATTGACGTTCTCCTTTCATATTATTTTTGGACTTTTACGTCCGAACAAGGGTAGTCGGATTTGAACCGACGAATGCAGGAGTCAAATTCCTGTGCCTTACCGCTTGGCTATACCCCTATGCAGTTTATTTAATTAGCATGATATATGTAATTGAAAGCCTACTTCATAGTAGGCGATCAACTGAGTCGTAGACTCAAATAATATTATAAAAACCACGCAAGTTTCCATCTTTCGTAGTCTTCTTCATAATCTCTTACAAGCTGTCTGTGCTTTGCTTCGATTGTATTCCTACCGCTATCAAGCTTGTAGGTTTTCCCTTCCATCTGTTGAGAAACTATTGCATTAAAGTCTGGTGGTACGCCTATTATTTCCTGCTCATACATCCTATAGAACACACCAGATAACCACACTCTAAAATAACTCAACTTCAGCGACGTCTTGTCGCTGTTCTGCTTTGATCTTCTTGATAATTCAACCCTCAAAGCTTTTAATGTAGGTATTGACTTAATACCTCGGATCAACGTATCTCCATTCGCTCTGTTTTTCCAGATTTCTTTTGAATACTTCGGATGAACATATAGGAATTGTTTCAATTCGACACAATTATGAAAAGCTTCCAAACCCTCTGGGTAAATTGGAACAACTGTGAACTTTTGATCGTATTTGACCTCTAATCTTTTGAAATCAACATCCGTGCATTTCACTTTTAGTATGTCTTCCTCATCCATTCCTGCATAAGCAAGCCAATAGTAACATCTGTATATATTATCTGTTGCTTGTGTTGATGCCGGTTCGCATATTGCATTTAGATAATTCTGCAAATGTTTTGGATTTGCTATGGTTTGTTGTTTAACTTTATCAAGCCCGATAGATTTTATCTCTAACATACCCGGACAGGCTCCATCTACTTGCATTTCTATACACCATTTCACATAGTCTTTCAATAAGATAAGCCTTGACCATTTACTTCTTGATCGAAAACCAGCAATTTGACTTACCATCGGCTGAAGTTCTTCTGCTGACTTAGTACATAAATCTGCTCCCCATTCTTCTTCATATTTTTCAGTATTCCCAAATACTGATTCACATAGCTTTAATTTCCAAGGTGTAGAAGAAACTACTTCACTTATAAACTGATGTTTTATTTCTGCATTATACATCTGTGCCTCCTAATTAGCTATCGCATTTAGTGCTAACGCCTTCTGCCAAACACTCATCAGTAAATCTGGATCAACGAATGCTATTGCTGATGATGACAATATGCTACCTACCGCAACCTGCGCCATATATTCTTCTGGTAATGTTGTAATATACTCCCCGAGCTTGTACTTTGACATACATTTCGGATTTTCACATAATACCATACTATCTTTACGGAGTCCAACCTCCTTCGGAATAAATACATGTGTTGGCTGATTCGTCTTTTTCAGCGCACTCGTAAGTGGTAAAACTATTAAGTTAGGACTATATTCATTTCCCACATTATTCTGGAATACTAATCCAGGTCTAAATCCTTGTTGTTCATTTCCGCTACCGTCGAAATATACCAAGTATATATCTCCTATTTTTGGATGTTTTGTGTTATTACTGTTCTTCAAAGGCTGCCACTCCTTTCGCTGTATTTTACTTTTGTTTACAGTTAAAGGATAGCATATTGCGCCATAATTGTCAAGCTAATAAAATAATTTACTTTAAGGAAATATCAGCTACTACCGTATATGTATGATTATCAATATCGTTTGATACATTTCCGCATATAATTTCTATCATAAGTCTTGTTCCAATTTTCTCGATATATGCATATTTCGCTCTCTCTATGATTACATACTGCTCACCACAAGAGTTTTGCGCATTATGCATGAATATTTTATTAGGATTGAATAGAATATCGAGCTGATTGAATATCATGCTGCATCTGAGTGTAAAGTTGTTGATATTGCTCTGATAATTGCTTGAAAAAATATATTTAGTATACTTTCTTTCAGAAAGATAATCTCTTAGTTCAGCAATCGAAATTTTCTTACATTTATTTCCGATTTTGCCATTCATTTGCAGTATTCCTCCATTGACATTTTGGCAGCGGTGTGGCATACTACAATCAGAATATGTGTTCTATAAGTGGGCATGTATTCCAATCGTAGTGGCTGATTCATGTCGCTCCACTACTGATTCAGAAGCCGTGTGAAATGTGGTTGTTTGCGCGGTCTGATGTTAAGTAGCTGTGTTTCGTGGTTGTTGCACAGCTACTTTTTTTGAGGTGAATGTTCGGTCGTCACGCGAACGTTTGTTCTATTTCTCTATAATTTTACCATGTATCTCCTTGACTGTCAATGCAATTTTAATAGTTGGTATAAATTACCATAAACTCTTAATTTCAGGATTCCATTTCTTATTTCTGTGGGGAATATTATGTTCCCAGTGCAGCGAACCCATACTAAGTTCACTATAGAACTTGCACCCATCTTTTACATATGTTTGTTTTCCAGGCACAAATAGTATTCTTAATTCCGGATAATACAACTGTATATTCTTCTCAATACACTGGCATGTTTTAATTATATATTTCATTCTTTCATCGCCTACTCCTCCGAGCTGATACTTTGCAGCAAAAAGACTAGGAATCTTTCCGCTTTTAGATAACAATAAGTGATACGCCTTGCCCCATGGAAAATATATCATTGTATATTCACTTTCAAAATTTGATAAATCTATAAAATACTTTTTCCATTCAGTCCCATATATCTGTCTCAATTCACTAGAAATAGAATTCAGCGCATCCCATCTCGATCCATTGCTTTTTAAAACATTCTTGATATATTCTTCTTCAGCTCTCGAAGCTGTGATTTTTTGATTAATCTCATCTGCGTTTTCTTGACACTTCTGGGCTACCTCCTCATTGGCTTTCTCGTCAATAAATTTGTAAACCCAATAAGCCCCTCCTATTAAAACAATCGGTATTCCCCACATATTTTCCCTCCTAAGCAGAGGCTTCTACTATATAGTCTTTTGCGCTATCTATATGTTCCACAGCCTCCTCTAGTCTCTCTATTGCATCTTCCATCTTCTGACATCTATCACTATCCAATAAGTTTTCAGGCATATTATCGAGGCAGTCTTGCTCTGAATCTAATGCCGACTGAACCATATTGGATGCCTTGCCAAGCAAATCCGTCGCATTTCTTAACAGTTCTCGCCTTTTATTATTCACGCAGGTTACCTCCAGCCTACATTGCTTTATCCCATACGCTTGGGAATACAAAGTTCACACACATCGCTTCTCTCTCTGGTGATTTTGAAAAGCCGAACTTGATAGCTCTTTCTACAAGCTGATGGAACTGATGCTCTTTCGATTCGATTGTTAAATCTTCGCATTCAATCGTAATGCTGATTGTCATTTTAATCTCATCGACATCTACATCGACTGAATCTCCAACGAATTCTTTTAAGATTCCATCAATCGCATCACAATACTCATGAAGGATATCCAGTTTCTCCTTATCGACCTTCCATAATGGTTTAAATCTGTCACTTGCCTCTTCAACCACCATATTTACTACATCAAAACATTTAATCACACTTTCCATTGCAACCATCTCCTCGCTTCTTTCTTAATTTGTGAAACGTGAAGTTAAGCTGAACTGTGCCATTTGTTTTTGGATAAGCCTCAAAATTCGTTGCCAATGATGTAACAGTTTTGAATACCTTGCTATTTTGATAGTCGATTTTTCTCCCTGTCACACTAATATAGCCCATATTTTTAGACGGCTCAAACAGCTCGTACTTCACTTTCACATTTCTACCCTTTGTTATATGTCGTAAAGCCAGATAACTATACAGCATCTGACAGATACGTGCTTTGTCTACATCTGGATTCTTCTTCAATACATTATCTGCTGTATCGGTAATCCATTCTTTATCAGACGAACTTAAAAAGCTCAAATCAATCTGATTTCTTAATGTTTCCATGCGGCGTAACCTCCTTTATTGTACCATTAAAGCCTTACCTCTGCAATCCGGCTAATGCTTCAATGCATGATGAAAATATTGCAGCAGCCTCTTCAACCTCTGCTGGTGTGTTGGTAGACGAAAACGATATTCTTACAGAATCTCTCGCTTCATCATCAGAAAGCCCCATAGCTGTCAACACCCTACTCGGCTCCGACTTATGACTGTGGCAAGCAGATCCTGCAGATATACACACCCCTTTTGCATCTAACATCAAGAGCAGCGTTTCGCTGTCGATGTTTTCGACTCTAAGGTTCAGTGTTTTACCCACATCGCCTACAGAAGCGCCGTTGACATGAATCCTATCTTCAAGGTTGACTTCCTTCAGATAAGATATCATATTCCCATAAAACAACCGTTTAAGCAGTGATACTGTCACTCTCTGTGTCCCAAAATCTGAGCAAATTAAATCACACGCCTTCCCGAGACCAACTATGCCTGCTACATTTTCTGTTCCTCCCCGGAGACCAAACTCCTGATTTGCGCCACCATATATCAGTGATCTTGCAAGAGTCTTATCTTTAATATATATAGCGCCGATACCTTTTGGAGCATAGATTTTATGACCAGATATTGTTGCGAAATCACACCCAATTATATTGGTATCAATCGGGTGGCATCCTGCTGCCTGTACACAGTCTGTGTGGAACAGAACTCCTCTTTCTCGGCATATCTCCCCTATATGATTTACTGGATTGACTGCACCTGTTTCATTATTAACATACATTACCGACACAAGACCGATGCTCTCATCCTCATCTAATAATGCCTCTAAATGCTTCACATCGACTGTTCCGTCGCTTTTTGTATGTATAAACTGTGTATAAAAGTCGTCTTTTATATTCACTTTTCCAGACGGCTTAAACATATGGGTTGCTGCTTCATATACTGAATCATGCTCAATCTGAGAAATTACAACATGTTTCTTTCCTCGCTCTTCAAGCATACATTTCATGCCGTATGAGAACACCATATTATTTCCTTCGCTTCCTCCAGATGTAAATACAATCTGATCTGCAGAAGCATTAAATAACTGAGCAACCTGCTCTCTTGCTTTCTGAATAGCTTTTGCAGATTCTCGTCCAATTCTATAAACAGCCCCGGCGTTCCCATATCCACCCTTTAAGTACGGCATCATCGCTTTGAGCACCTCCGGGTGAATCGGAGTCGTTGCTGAGTTATCTAAGTAAATCATAAATTCCTCCTATAATACGGACAGATATCCATACTTGTTTGTGCTTACTTCTACATAATTAATAATCGGAGCGTCCACATTATTATGTCGTAAGTTCCAAACTCTTGAAGTATCAATCTCTCTTATGTATCCGGCTCCTGCGAAACCACATCGAAAGGCATAGCTTTCTCTACCCTTATATACTTTCTCGCTCCAAAGAGGCTCTAACCGCTTTTCACAGAATTCAATTACTCTCTGGTCGAACATAAGATCAAAGTCATTTGCAAAATCAGGGTTGCTATATCCGATGCTCTTACAGAAATCCACCAATTCTTCTGGAGCTTCAAAGCAATAATCAAACAGGATTGCTTTCTTCATATTTGACTCATGCATCGGTGCAGATTCTTCAACTTCCCCGCTTCCGCCGCAAACACCACATTTCATTACTCCGCGGATATTCTTTCCAATAGGAATTACGCCATGTCCGCCGCATCTTTTGCATTTTACCTTCTGAGTCGTTTCTTCAAACGTAATAGCTCCGAACTTTCCGTATGAGAAATCCTCATAATATTCAGTGTATTTCGTATATGCTCCGAACTCATTTCTTTCAGCAGTTTCCGCTACTCCCTCTGCCTGATCTGCAAAATAGAAATAATAACTTGCTCCACCGAACCAGCTTCCGAGTCTGAGATATTTGCCTTTTTCTTCCTCGAATGTTCTTATGTACCTGGTATCAATACCTGTTTGCTTTGCATAATACAGTACATACTCATACTGCTCTTTTGATACTACCTTTCCTGTCGGTCGCAGTTCTAAAAACGCCCATGTCTTATCTGCTGATTTTTCCTTTGCCTCTGACCATTTCAAATCTCAACACCTCCAATAAATATCAGTTCATCGATGTATCTTCTGCCTTCTCCTTTGAAAATCGGAATTTCGTCGTCGATAATCCACGCTGTTTCAGACTCTTTTGGATTCCTGATTTCACATGTAACTGTTCCGTCGGCAGACGTACTGATAATTCGTCTGTTTTTTACGCAGCAGCAGCCTCGCTTGTATGATGTACCCATTTCATTCCAGTTAATTCCACGCTGCGTCATTAACATATCCTGTATTTGGTTACACGTCTTATGCTGTCTCCAATAAATATTGTTCGTAACTTCTTCTTTTGGAATATTGAAGACTCTGGCATCAAACATTGCTCCTTGACACATCGCATTGTAATAGACATCATTTAGTCGCTTGTCTTCATCTGTTGGACTTCCTTCGTAAATCCATCTATTGAATTCTTCATACTCATACATGAAAAATCTATTGAATGCCATTGTAGCCATACTTGCCACAATGCTGCACATTTTCTGCACCTCATAATCAAACCAAGCTTCTGAATTAAGCTTCTTATAATCTATGAGAATTAGTGTAATTTCATCGGACTGCGTATATCCAAACACACATCCCTGTATATTCTCACATAAATACTTCATCGTATCCTGCATTACCCGCACCAATACGTCATCAAAAGGCTTCTGAAATCCTTTTGTAAAAGTATGAAACGCCCGACCATCAACTCTGATGATTACGGGCGTTCTTCTCATTAACGTATTTTTCGGCACTGCTTCATACTTTTTCATTCTTTTCTCAAGTGCTGATGTATCCATAATTTCTCCTTTATTCATTTACAATTTCATAAATAATGTCGTCGTGATAATTCCCATTTCGATCTCGAATCGCATCTTTTAAGAAATGCTTGTTGCCATTATATCTTTCACAAAACTTATCATAATGCTTCTCAACCGGATTGCCTCCCACCATTCTCCATTCAATTCTGTGGAACCGATGTACTAGCTCCTCCATTTTATTGAACAAATCTCTTCCTATAATCGGGTTGCCACTCTCGAATGACATAAGTCCAAAATTATATACTTTTGAGCAATAGTAGTCTACTTTGTAAGAAAGATATCCAATTAGCTTATCACAATACACAATCGCATAATCAAATTCTCCCTCGCTTGGCATATCCTTAATATTCGGATACCATTGCTCTAAACATCCGGTTTCATACATCATGTCTTCTGTGTAATATCGCTTCTTAAAATTTTTGATAATTTCATCCTTATATAGCGCAGCTGGGACTAACATATTATCAATCCTTTCTAAATATTATGCCGCTTCGTATTCAAATGTTGGCATAGGCTTCAGTTTGAATAGGTTCTTTTCATGCATAGTATCAATTCTTTCTTTTGTATGCATATCATCGATTTCACCAGTTCTAATGTATCTATCAAGAACTTCATACGTGAATCCGAGATTGTCTTCGTCTGTATGACCACACAGACCGTCAGTAGGAACCTTTTCAATTAACTCTTCTGGAAGACCAAGTTCTCGTCCGATTGCCTTAACCTCTGTTACCGTAAGTTTAGATAACGGGCTGAAATCTCCGGCTCCATCTCCATATCTGGTGGCATAGCCAACCCAGTCCTCTGATAAATTACAAGTATTGGCAACTCTTCCGCCAATCGTCTGAGATACTGCATATAATGTAGCCATTCTGATTCTTGCCGGAAGATTTATGGAAGTCTGCATAGACCAATGATCTCCAAGCTGCGGTTTAATTTCATGTTTCAGTGAGCGAATTGCTTCATGAATATTGACTACACAATGATCGATTCCGAGATGTTTTACCAACGCATATGACGCGTCAATATCAACTTGCTCCCCATTCGGCATAAGCACTCCGAAAACCCTATCTTTGCCGAGAGCCTCTACGCACAGAGCTGCAACCACACTGGAATCCTTTCCTCCGGAGATCCCGACTACAGCACTACATCCCTTACCATTCTGCTCAAAGAATTCTCTAATCCATTTTACGATGTCATCTTTTACTTCCTTTGCATTAAATTTACTCATGTCTTAGTTCCTCCCGTATTTTCATCAGAATCTTTCCAAGTTTGTTTTCTCCCTCACCATTCACCGTTCCCCAGACTTTGTCACCCCATGTATTACCTTCTTCTAAGGCACATTCTCCTGTTAAAAGTAATTTTTCTTTGAGTTCTTCATTCTGAGAGAATTTAGCAAGGCAAATCTCGTACATAATTCTTTCCTTAACGTTCTCCCAGTCTGGTCTAAGCGGAACCTTCCTGCCTAATTTCTTAGCTTCTGAAGCGGTTAGTTCTGCAAACTCCTGCCTGTTCTCTCTTTCTACTTTAGCAGATTGAAACGCAGCTTCATTATTCTTATAAGAAACACCGTCCCATACCACAGGAGCTGCATAAAAATTGCTTAAAAAATAATATTTTCCTCTAAACGCACTTATCATCCTTTATCAAGCCTCCATAATTCTACATTTACTTCTCGAAATGTAGTTTCAATTAAAGCATAAACATCTTCCCAGTTTGCGCCTCCTCTAACGCTTCCAATCTTATAAGGCATTGCAATACTCATATTTCTCTCCATTGCATAATCCCGCAGATTTTCAAAGCACTTTTTCAACGCTTCTAAATCTGTATATTGTTTGCCATCATATCCATAAGATTTCTGAGCAAATAGGTTTGCGTATATTTTGTCATCCATATCTGAGTGGAAATATCTCACATCTCCTATAAGATCATCTGCCGTTTTACTGGAGCAGTACGCACGATAATCATGGAAAACCTGAACATCATATTCCCGTATTGCCCTTGCAACACCAGAGTTAAAAGCACCTTTGCAATTAACCTGGTGTGCAATAATATCTGTTTTGGATGCGAGTAAATCACCGTCAATAATTTTAATCATTTACTCCATACATCCTTTCTCTAATATCCATAAATGACTCCTCTTTAGCAAGCTTGCCATCCTTGAAAACTGTTGTGAGCAAGCTATCATCACTCATCTCCGTCAGCTGATCCTGGCACTTCAGCTGTCCATCTTCTTTGTATACTCGGCAACAACCTTTATGCGATTTCTTTAAATGGCTTGTGTCTGTCTTCGGGTCTTTATAGATCATCAGTTTTTTACCATTAATAACACCGTATGTTGCTTTCATTGCAATGCCAAATGTATCTCTGGTAGCGACCACAAGCTTTCCATTTTCTACGATTGCTGTAAAGCAAAATGCCCCAACTCCATATGCAATATTATTCGCAGCAAATCCACGTTTCTCAAGTTCTTTCCAGATAGTTTCGACATTGGATAATGTGCACCCATCTCCGTAAATGATTCCGATATGAGGGTCTAAGACCTTATAACCTTTTGAGTTCTCATTACCTCCGAAAATCTCCCACAATCTTTCAACTGTTTTAACTGAGATTTCCACGATATCTCCGCTGTCCGGTCTGACTAAAAGTTTTCCATTATGGTTCATAATCTCATCTCTACACTGAGGCAAGATGTTGTTTACCATATTCCAGTAATCATATGTGTCTGAAACCATACTGAATGATGTATCTGGATATAATTCAGTAAGCAATCTTTTGACGAATGTGATTTCATCACCATCGATTGAGAAATTTGCACCCATTACGCTGTGTTCTGTTGACACTGCTCCGAGACCAATACCATTATTTTTACAATCTGCGTTGTAATATTTGTCAATATATGAAATCGCCGGAATTGTAGATGTCTTGTTGAATGATAACAACCATGCAGCCGAGCATCTGACCGCTTCATCCATGCATGACATTCCTCTCATGCCAAAATCAGCACAAGCCATTGCGCCGTCCAGACCATCCGTTGTCTTGTTATACCAGTAGTCCGCAATATTTCTGTACATATGACCGATTGTCGCATGGCAGCAAGGCTTCCACAGTTCTACTTGCAGAATACACTCTATCCACTGTACGAGCCATGCAAAGTCTTCTTTGGTGTTTGTGATTTCGATACATGGGATTCCCATTGTAACAAGCGTTCCCTCCGGAAGTGCTCTGATTTCCAAAGGGAGATACCCGAGACGATGCAGTTGTACGATCTTTTCTACATCATAATTACCTGCTCCAATCTGGATGTTCATCGCATCGGTGTACTGTTTGATAACTTCTTCTTCGCCGACATCGAAGAAACTGGTCTGGAAATATCCCATCAAATACTCTTTAATAAATGCCTGTAAGCCAAAGAAAACCATCTTGCTCTGCTTCTTGAGCATAGATCTTCTCGGAACCCAGTATGAAACCAATTTAGTCAATCCCTGCGGATACATCCGGTCATGACACTGTTTATATGTATCTGATAACAATAAAGCCATTGTGCTATCCATTTCTTACACCTCCAAAACTGTAATCTTATCATGTTCTCCAATGAACAGACTTCCTGTTGTAAATAATCTTTCTACCGTATTGTCCTCCAGCAACTTAATCAATGTTCCTTTTTCTTTATCGAGAATTGAGTTTTCCGTATGTGTGGCATAGGCATAAATTGTATCAGCTCCCATGCGTTTCAATTCTTTCGCACTGTAATATAAGGAACCTCCATAAGCTATAATATCGTCTACCATCAATATAGTCTGCTTTTGCAGATCAATACCGTTTGTCTTAATAGCCAGTCCAAGAATTTTTCCTGTCTCCCAATCTCTTTTCTTCTCTCCGTAGCAATACTTTATACCCGGTAATAAACCTGAATATCTTTTCGCTGCTCCCGCATCTGGAAAATATAAAACTAATGGTACGGTCTCATCTATCTGATCTATTACTTCTTTTAAATACTTCTCTGGTGTACATACAAGTACATTATTCAGAAGTGCGGCTCCTACGTTGCTGTGTACGTCAAGAACTCTCACCACATCAAACCGTAGCCAGTTGATTGCGTCTGCAAAGCCTCTTAATGTGAATACCTCTTTATGGTTATGGATACGATCCATTCTTGCGTTTGGAAGATATAACAGATTGAGGCAAATTTCCTGTATACATGGCATATTTCTCAGGTGTCTTGTAACATAAATCAGTGTCGAAAGTTCCTCTTCTCTCTCAAATTTCCATGTGATTTCATGTGTATTTCTCCATTCCATATTGGGGAGATTCTCCAAAACGATGCGCTGTGTCCCGTCAGGGAAATGTTCTACTTTTACTTCTGTGCCATCCAAAATAATCATATCTTACTCTCCAATCACTTCAATTTGACAGCTTTTCAGCACTTCGAGTGCAGCTTTATGTTTCTCTGGTGTCGATCCAGCACAGCAGCTCGCATCAACTGTGATTTCTATATCTGGATTCACTGTCTTGATAAGCAACGCATTTGTTACAATACAAATATCGGTATCAAGACCAATCATCTCAATGCTATCCGGATTTCCAAGCATATCTAACACATCAGCCCATCCCGCATATCCGAATGTCGGCTTATCAATATGTCTGCTATTATGTGTCTCAAGACCATCGACAATTCTATGTCCGCGAGTCCCCATAATGCAGTGTTTAATAGGTAGTTTTCTACCTTCCGAGGTGTACAGATAGTCCCCATCATGCGAATCTCTTGTGAAAAGAATCTCTCTACCGTATTTATCATATTTCTCAATTTTAGCTTTCACAGCCGGGATGATCGCTTGAGCTTCCTTGCTACCAAGTACACCATCCACAAAATCATTTTGTACATCAACTACAATCAATACTCTCTTCATGTCCTCTACCCCTTTCTTACTCATCTAAATCTCCACTATCAAAACAACTATCATTTATTTTTGGAACTGTAACTGTAAGGATTCCGTCATCCAGTCTGATAGTTATTTCCAAATTTGTGTTGCATTCATACAATATCTCTCCGTTTTCATCTACGACAGAAACTGTATCAATATCTTCTACGAAATTGCTCCGTCGCCGCTTCAGGATTGTAATATGTATCGGTGTGTCTTCATTCGCTTCGCCATTCCGTACTTCATCGTTTTGGGATGTACAGCCAATTATTCCGAATGTAGCCATTAGCGACAACATAAATATATAAAACCACTTTTTCATCCACTGCCTCCTTCCTCATATTCTGCCAGCTTCGCATCAGCAATTTCTTTCTGCACATTAGATGCATGTAGCCTGTTATCTTTGCACCAGTCACAATTTCCATGATTTCTGCAAGTACGATCAGTAGATTTTCCTCCGATATACGGTTTCCTATGTTCTTTACCATGCAGAATTGCCTTATCTAACGACATTACGACCTCCTTTCTACCCTGCTGAGTTTTCAACTTCGACAAGATTACTATCAACCAAATAATTTCTGGTTCTTCCTCCAAGATTCAGTTCCTTATACGCTTTCTCAATCTCCTCAGATGTAATTCCGATATAGTCCAGCGTCTGCGCTGGAGATGAATGATTGAGCATTTTCTGTAACAGAAGAAGTTTTCTGCTATCATTATTCGACATAACCATCTGATGATAGCAGAATGTTTTTCTCAAGCTGTGAGTTGCCATTCTAATATTCAAATGCAAATCCACAGCAATCCCTTTTAGTATCCTGTCGATTGACTGTTTTGAAAGCGGCTGATTTGATGATTTACCTCTGTTGGATTCACTTCTGAATAAATAGTCACTCAATGTAACATTTGGTGTATTCTCCAAATACAAAGTTACCGCCTCTATAACGGCGGTATTAATTGTGATATATCTATTCTTTTTTCGTTTCCTTGTATTTCTTGTTTTCTTTTCATACACTGGGAAATTATCACGAAATGTGAAATTATCATTTATGAGATTTGAGAATCTGAGCATCCTTAAATCGCTCACTCGAAGACCAAAGTTAATACCAACTATGAAGAGCATATTATCTCTGTATCTTTTTTGTGAAATAAGAAACTCTGAAATCGCATATATATCGTCAAGACTTTTAATCGGCTCCGCAGCATGTTCTGGTGCTAACTCGCAATGGGTTTCTTCCGTAGCAGGAGCGATTAGACCAGCCGCTGATCGTATCTTACTTCTCTGTAAAGCTTGCAAATCAATTACTTTGTTTTTTGCATCAGCAATACTTACAATTTCACCCACAGCTTACACCTCCTTAAATTAATCCTCTGACAACTCTCTCATTGACATCCATAACAAATTCCTGTATCTTCTTATAATCTGGCTTCTCTGGAAGATCAGTATTCTCTTTCGCATACTGCATTTTCTTTTCATATTCATCAACCATTTCAAAGAATTCTGGAATCGGCTGTCTATTGGCATCCAGATATTTACCATTTCTGATCGACATCAGTAAGTCATGTTCTTTGCTTCTGAATGTCACAATTTCCTTGTTCTCAAGTATATCCAGACACATCATATACAATCTGATCAGATGCATCATATGCTTACCGAGCTTATTATGCTCAATCGCATGTTGATTTCTCTTGCCAATTTTCGCATAATCCTTCACGACATTATGCATTTCTGACCACATAGATTTGTAATCACGCAGAGGATACCTTGTCAGCTTTACATCCATGAAAATCTCTGATTCCATATCTTCTTTGTCTGATTTATCTATGTATAGTCTAATGGCATCGTCCGGGTATGGAGAATACCTCTCATTAAAATCTGCCCTGACATTATTAATGCTATTCAGGATATGCTGCTCTCGCTGAGTCTGTCCGACAAGTCTTGCTGCTTTATTATCAAGCCTTCTAAGCTGAGCTGTCGCATAACCACCGAAAGCCTGAGCTGCTTTCTTTGAAAGGAAAAGATCCTTATTACTAAGCAGCTCTCTACCAACTGGCGACAGATATAAATAATGCTCGGGTTTTAATCCGAGCATCTCAATCGTATTTGGATTACAATTACACAGCAAACTAATTAATTTGTTGAATGCATAAATTGTAGTGTCTGTCTTTTCATCAACAAACTGTTCATAATGCTGATTCGTAAGAATTTCTTCCTTACTGTTTAATGCACAGCCTCTAACATCAAGATCAGAAGTTTCTATATTAGTCCCATAAGCATGGCTCCCACCAAGTCCTAACATGATGATTCCGCCACCGAGATGCTCGTTGCTTTTAAGGAATTCGTATTCATCGGATGCAATCAAATTTTTAATCTGTAATAAATTCATGCTACACCTCCACAAGAAACTCCTGTATTTTCTCCAGATACTTATTTCTTTCCTCGTCTGAACATTTTTCAAAACTCATTTCCAATGGTTTTGTTAAGTCAATGCTAAAAATCCCCATAATGGACTTCGCATCAACTATGTATCTGCCAGACTGAAGAAACACATCTCCGTCCACCTTTGAAGTTACATTGACAAATTGTTTTACCTTATCAATAGAATTTAACATTACTTTAAACATAACAAAAATCTCCTTTTCTAAGTCAAACTATTAATACTTCTTAACTCGATAGCACGAGCAAAATATTCTCGGAAGATGTTCCGTGCTCCAATCTGACAAGATTTTGTCTTTAGCCTGACAGGAATAAAACTCCGGCGTTAATCCCATCATCGATGGGTTAAGTATTTTATGTAAGCAATATTTACATCTTCTATGCTTTTTACGATACTTCATTACTTTTTCATCCATAATAACCACCGCCTCTCTTAAATTTGAATGGAGCTGAGGGGAATCGAACCCCTGTCCAAAAATACTACTCACTATGAATCTTTACGCTGTTTTGGAATCATGTACTGATTTCTTGTCCACCACCCTGTTCTTTACTATCTCAACCAATACAGGTATTCATATACAGGGAACCGTATACCAAATATGCTTGTTTTTGAACCTCAACATTTACCAGCATTATCTCAATGTGTTTTGGCGTAGCAACTTAGGCTACTGCTAACATCTGTCTGTTTGCGTTTGTATTTAAGGTTTGATGATTAAGTCATCACTCTAGCGAATTCATACCTTTCATACCCCTGTCGAAACCTTTACAGCCCCGAAATCCATCCAGCTATCGCCCTGTTTACTGGTGGTAGGAGGCTCATTTCCTCCTATGTCTGGTCACACGGTTACGTCGCTTCTGCAGGCTCCAAACTATTCTCCCGTAACCCGGATACCGATATCACCTAAGTCGGAAGGGTTCTCTCCTCAAAAACTACCCAAGACTTTTGGAGTGTTGCTCGTTATCAATGCACTTATCTGTTTTCATGCACTGAATAAATCATATACCGAGCAAAGTCTTCTACAATAGTTGTTACAGATACCAACTATCGTCTGCCGTAGAAAATCAATAGGGCAGATGTGGCTCTACCCTATCAAACATCAATTTTATAAACCAAGTTCCTGAATGACAGGTAAAACCTCGTCTTTTAATTCAGGATAGAACTTATCAAGTGTATCCCTTGCATTTAAAGGCTTATCAGGCTTTGTATACCTAGCACATTCCCAGTCCACTACCATCTGGACAAAATCACTATGTGTCTTTGCCTTAACAGAATGATGCCTGGAATGGTTCCTATGCCAGTTATGTACTGATTTATAATCAAAAATCATATACAGAAACACCTTATCCAAATCATGAAGGATTCCTCTCAAGGTATTATGTCCGAGTAGTTCTTTCTCTACTCTTCTAAATGCTTTTCTGTGCTTAATCGTGTAAGCAATTTTAGCTTTCTGCATTTCTTCCTCCATTCGTTTATCTTAATCATCCCGGTCACCTCTAAATGGGTTGTTTGGACATGTTTCGCATTTATGTACAAGCTCTCCGTTTTTATCTACAGAGTAATCATCTCCATAGCCTTCACATTCATAGCAGTAGTCAAACTCATCTTCATCCATATTGGTATTGCCTCCGTCAGAATTTTAAAACCCTGACAGCAAGATCATACTCTTTAGCCAGGTCTATCATTGATTTTGTTCCTCTACTTTCCCCGTCCCAAAACGCTACCAAAGCATCTGCGTTTTGAGCCATCTCTCTGTTTCTTATATATCCAGCCGCTTTGCCATGCCGTTCCCAGTCTGCCGGGAAGTATGCAACATGGAAACCATTTTCTTTTGCATACTTCTCTCCCAGCCTGTCTGCTCCTCTTGCGGTTCCGCAAACTATGGATATTTCATCACTGATGTTCTGCAGCAGACGATTCATATTTGCTTTTAACATTTCGTAGTTCGCAAATGACCGGCTACCTGCAATTATTACTCTGAACATATTTTCACCAGAATTACTTTCCTCGCTGTCTCTTTGCTTCTTCGAGAATCTGACGAGCATTTCTTTCTCTTTCAGAAGCCGCAAGTCTACGATCTGCTGCCTGTGAACTTGAATCATATGCAATTCTGCTTCCTTCAGCTCTTTCTCGTGTCTTTCTCGCTCCCTCACGAACTCGCTCCAGCATCCTCTCACTCTCGTTGTTCATATTAAGAGAGTCCATACTCTGATGAAGCTCAATAATCTGGCTATCGGCTTCCATCTGAAAGACTACCTGCTCTTTTTCTTCTTTTAGACGCTGTAAATCATCAGCCGCCTGCTGCATAATATCTTTCTGATGGGCTTCGGCTTCTTTCATCTCTGCGATTGTATCCTTTAACACATTGATTTTATTTTCCAGAGTTGACTTCTTCATCGCATACTGCATTGCTTCATTTTCATTATTACTATCAATACACTCATTCATCTGCTTCGTGACTCTCATATACTCTTTATTCGCATTTCGCAGATCGTTCTGTGCCGCCTGTCGTTTCCCTGAAATTTCTGCAAAGCTCGTAGATGCTCTGTTGTAAAATTCCTCTTTCTCTCGAATCGCTGCATTGTAGTAATCTTTTGCTCCCTCTGGAGTCTGAGCATCCTGCCGCATCACCTCGTCAGTTCTGCCCTTCATCTTTACGCGAAGCTGCTTTCCAAAGACGGTTCCGAAGAGAATGATTACAGCAAGTACGATTACAACAATTATCATAAACATGAAGTTTGTCATAATATCCTCCTATTCTGCGTCAATTCCATACTGGTTACAGAGAGATTTGAGACCTCCGCTATACCCACTTCCTACAGCCTTAAATTTCCATTCGCCATTATGACGGTAAATCTCGGCAACAACCAGTGCTGTTTCTGTAGAAAAGTCCTCACTAAGATCAAATCTCATCAATTCTTCACCAGTATCTGCATCAACAACTCTGACGTATGCATTTTCAACCATTCCAAAGTTCTGGAGTCTGTTTTCTGCATCGTATATTGTCACAGTCACAGCGATTGTCTCATAATCAGTTGGGATCTGATCGAGTTTAATATTGATTACCTCGTCATCTCCGTCTCCATCTCCGGTGCGGTTATCGCCCATATGAATTACGCTTTTTGAGCTGTGTGACAAGTTACCGTAGAAGATGAAATCTCCGTCTGACCCCACCTTTCCGTTTGCTTTCGTCATGAAAGCTGATGCGTCAAGGTCAAAATCTGCCTCTCCGTCATAATGGTTAATATCCCAACCAAGACCCACGAAAATATTCTTTAATGAAGGGCGACCTTTTGTAAGATCGACCCTCTGTCCTTTACTTAATGATACTGACATGTTTCTTCTCCTTCGCTATTATTCTCAGCAAGATTCTCTGATACCAGAAGAATTTAACCCCAAAAAATCTCTCAAGGAACCTATCTGGATTTTTCTTCCAGTATTCAGTTATCTCTGCATTATTTATATCTATTAGTGAGTTCGCTGATACTGGTGTCATTCGTTCCCTGCCCGATCGCATTGAATTTCCATTCACCATCTTTCTTGTAAACCTCCGCAAACACCATAGCAGTCTTTCCTGCATAGTTTTCTGACAGGTTGTATTTGCAAATTTCTTTTCCAGTTGCATCATCAACTAATCTGATGAATGCATTTTCGATCAGACCGAAATCCTGTTTTCTGGACGTGCAGGCATAGATATTCACAACAAACACAACTTTTTCCACGTCTTCTGGCATCTTGTCCAAATTTACTGTGATCTGTTCATCGTCGCCAGCTCCATCACCAGTAAGATTGTCACCATGATGGTAGACACAACCATCTTCGGCTGATCTATCTCCATAGTAGACCACGCCTCGATATTTATTACCTTTTCCTAAGATAATAGCAGATGCATCGCAATCGATATTTGGCTTATGACCAAATAATCCCTGTTTTGCTGCATCCCAACCGAGACCTACAACTACCTTCTTTAAACCTGCGACCTCTTTTGACAGATTGATTTTTTGACCTTTTACCAAGCTTACTGACATATTCATATACTTCCTTTCTTATAAATTCATACCAAAGTTTCTACAAATGGCAGATAAACCACCAGCGAACCCAGACCCAACAGCATTGAACTTCCACTCTCCGTTTCTACGATACAGCTCTCCGGCTACAACTCCTGTTTCCAGCGAGAAATCTTCATTCAGTTCATACTTAAACAGTTCCTCATTTGTATCTGCATCGTATGCTCTGATATATGAATTATCTACCATGCCAAAATTCTGCAGTCTATTCTCAGCATCATAAATAGTAGCTGCAAAACTGATTTTGGAGATATTTGCCGGAATCTTGCTAAGCTCGACAATCATTGTTTCATCATCCCCGTCGCCATCTCCTGTTCTGTTGTCGCCAGAATATGTCAGTGATCCACTTGGATGCTGTGGCTGACCGTAGAAAACAAAATCCTGTTCTCCTGTAACTTTCCCGGAATCATCAGTAAAAAACGCAGACACATCAAGATCGAATTCTGCATCTCCGTCATACCTATTAAGATCCCATCCGAGTGCAAAGACTACTTTTCTGAGTCCTGCATTACCTTTTGTCAGATCAATCTTCTGACCTTTGACTAAACTAATTGACATCTCTCATACCTCCTTAATGTCTATTATCAACAATCTTTCTGATAAGATCGATTGGGATAACCATAAATGCAAGAGCAATAATTATAATCCACTGATGTGGATTAAGCGCGGTTACTTTGATGAGCGAACCTGCAAAATCGCACAAAATAACAGTCATGGCAAAAATACCAATAGCTATATACGAAAACAGCTTATTCTTTCCGATACCTTTGAATAAATTGACATGCTCAGTGCGGATATTAAATCCATTAAATACTGCCATGAAACATAATAAAGCAAATCTTGCTGTCATAGATTTGATATCCGATGCAAACATATTTGCTACTGGACTGAATGTGATAATTCCATATAATGCGATGAATGCTGTAGTGCTGATTGCGATCCGTTTTTTCGCCCCTCTGATAAAGAGACCAGAACCCTTTTTAATAGGTCTTTCTAACATATATTCTTCTTTCGGAGGTTCTCCGCCAAAGGATAATGAATTCAGAGAATCCATTATGATGTTGACAATCAGAATTTGAACTGATGCAAGAAGCGCTCCCGTCGCAATCATTGGATAAATCACACTTAGAATCAAAAGTGCAATATTGATTGGAAGCTGGAACTCAAGGAACATCATGATATTGTGCATGAACGTTCTTCCAAGTTCAACCGCTTTTACTACACTTGCAAAATTATCATCAGTCAGTACGATATCTGATGCCTCTTTTGCTACATCAGATCCACCCTGCATTCCAAATCCGACATCCGCCCTCTTCAGTGCTGGAGAATCATTCACTCCGTCACCAGTCATCGCCACAGATTTTCCAATCTCCTGAGCAAGAGTCACCAATCTCAGCTTTGTGTTCGGTGAACATCTGGAAATAACTCTCAGTCGAGGAATAAGACTTTTCACTTCTTCATCTGACATCACTTCAAACTCATCGTTTGTGATTGCTAAATCTCCAGCCATGTAAATTCCGCATTCTTCTGCTACCGCCTTTGCAGTTTCGAGACAGTCACCAGTAATCTCGATGACCTGGACTCCTGCTTTGTGTGCCATTGCAACAGCTTTAGGAACCTCTGTTCTAACCGGGTCAACAACACCAATAATGCCAAGAAGTGTCATATTATTCGGAAGCTCGTTTTCGATAAGCTCACCATTCGCTTTCGTTAAAGCAATGCATCTCATCGCGCTCATTGTCATGAGCCTAATATTTTCTAACAATCTACTTTTGTCGCTGTCAGTAAATGTCTGGATGCCATCTCCGAGAGCTGTCGTACATCGTTCAATTAACTTCTCTGGAGCGCCTTTATAATACGAAGTATTGTCTGAACAGGTTATTGCAGAATATTTATTCGCACTGTTGAAAACCTGCTTAGTTTTGACATGTAAATTATTATGCGTTCTCTGATACTCATCGGTATTAACAAGCGTTAAAACTGCTCTGTCGATCGAATTACCTCCTGTAATTTCTCCACTTCCATCAAATACCGCACTATTATTTAAACAAATATTTGCCACTATTTCGTTCCAAAGTTCTGAAGATGTCTTTACCTCATCAGCAAACCCATCGATGATTTTCTTTGGTGTCATAACTCCTGTTGTCAGAGTCCCTGTTTTATCAGTGCAGATAATATCTACATAGGCAAGCTCTGGGATTTTTCCCGGATTTTTTGCTAGAATATTAAACTTCTCCATTGTCTTTACATTTTGCTTTGTTACCAGCTTTACAATAAGTGGAAGTCCTTCTGGTACTGCTGCAACAATGATTGTCAATGCCACAGAAAAATTCTGTGCAATTTTCTGAATTACTTCAAGAATATTTCCACCGAAGTAATTACTGAATCCAACTTTAGCTATACCGGCTCCGGTAAGAACTGCAAATGTAACTGCTGCTGCGATCGTTCCCCATTTTGAAATGAAATCGCTCAAATTATCCAGTGCAATATCGAGCGCCGTCTTTGGAGATTCCAATGTCTGCATCTTAACCATCGTATCTCCGTTGACTGTATTGACACCGACATCGGTAACGACCATCTTTCCTTCGCCAGCCATAACTGTAGTTCCTGCAAAAAGACAATTCGGATTTGTATAGGCAGATGTCGAAGTAGTTTTTGCGTGTATGTAACCAGGAATCGGTGATTTTTTACATTCCTTTGTTTCGCCATTAATTGCTGCATTGTTTACAGAAATTTTCCCCTCTACGATATAACCATCGGCAAATATTTCCTGCCCCATTCCAATGCATACAATATCACCTACTACCAGCTCATCCTTATTAATTGTCTGAACTTTCCCATCACGAATCACGTCACAATACCTAACTGCCGTCTTTGCTCGTAATTCTGCTGCTGATTTCTGTACACCGAGACCGGTCTTTACAGCGATTCCAGTTACGATTGCAAGGACTACAAGAATCATGATCGGATCAGAAAGCTCCATCACTCCCATAAAGCCAAGGAATAACTGCAGAACAGCGATTGCGATCAGAATCATTGTGATTTTTTCACTCAAAGCTTCTTTTGCAAAGTCATACCACTTTTTCATTTCCGGTTCTGGAAGCTTATTACTACCATGAAGTTTTCTACTCTCCAGAACCTCCTTGCTACTTAATCCATTCATTAATTTGCTCCTTTCTTTTATTTATCAAAAAATGATGAGACATACATCTCTGTACGCTCACCATTCTTGATTACAACTACATACTTTTATCTTTGTTCCTATCTTTGTTTGGATATCTGCCTTTGAATTTCTTTCCGCCATACTCTTTGGTATATTTCCTATTTGATTTGCACTGATTGCAGTTATTTCTGTTTTTACAGTACCAACATCCGTCTTGATCCATCCAGTACCATTTAGGCATCGATGGCTTCGGTTTCCTTTTGGCTTTACCCATCACTACAGTCTCCACGGCGCATAGCCTAAACCGTGCAACATCATATTGCTCACCCCGGCTGATGTCGAGGATGGTGGCGAACCCCTCCATGAAGACATTACCGAATCGTCGTCAAACTCCCATGTCTCGCTCATGTACACCGGTCTTTGGCTTACCATCTTATATATTTCAAGCTGCTTATACATTAAATTTCTGAAATCAGATGCAGACATCGAGATAATACTCACGTCATCCGGTATACATACCACACTTGCGGTATTATCCCTTATCACATCATTAACGATATTATATATTCTGTTGATATCTTCAAGTGTATGGTGCTCCTGATTATATCTCACTACTAACAGTCGATTATGTATGGTAATACAATCAACAGGAAGTCCTTCTACGGTTCCTACATGACTATTGTACTTATCTACAATTTTCATGATTGAAAGCTGATCTGCGTATTTTGCACCCAACTTCGTACTCACAAATTTGCACAACTCTGCTTTAAGTTTATCCACCACATCCATACTAAACAGCCTCCTTAAATTTGAGGAGATCACCTTCCCAAAATAGCAATTCTGGACTCTCCTTCAGACTGATTAAGCCACTGTCCTCTATGTGTGCGGTAAATACCTGACCTACGCAGTTTTGGATAAATTTCTTATATCGATCATTCATTGTTGCATAATTCTTACTAGAAACAACACGCTCAACGTTCACCATAACCTTTTCATCTTCTTTGATGTCATCATGAATTTCTTTACCGCTAAGCATCGTAAGATAAGCATCGATATATTCATCTGGGATACCTTTCGTTCTTGCTTCCTTGACGAATTTCCTTCTTTTTTCTCTGTTCAATTCAATCACCTCCTTACATCTTAATCGTTCATGATGTGCTCATGATGTTTTATTCCTAGCCGATTTAACAAATCAACTAGCCCATCATTATATCCATCCGTATAGCCTGCGTCATATCCGCCTTCGTCATAAGATGGCATTTCGCAATTCTCCTTATTATCTTCTATTAAATCAATAATAGCTGACTTAATATCTTCCATATTAATGTTCATTGAAAACCACCTGCTCTCCGCTCTGAAGCGACCAACACCCGCCATCAGTAATTGCACATTCAGTACAATTACCTGCGCATTCAACTGCATCATCTTTCGCCGTTGTTGTTCCGTCTCTATACCTCACATGAGCTTCTGGAAGATTGAACGGATTCTCCATTTTAAATCCTACCCAACCGCTTAAAATCAAATGCAAATTGACCGGAATCGGATATGAAAGTAGTATTTTATTTACTATTTCAAACTTCTTCGTGAAGCATAAAATCTCACAATGAGGATTCCTCTGTGCAATTTCAATCATATGTATTAAATAATCTTCGTCCGGTATATCTCCAGATACATGGAATCTAAAAAATCGAGACATCATAATTGACGCCTCGACTTCTCTCCAATACACATCTGGTTTGTTATTTAATAAATCGTAGTTGTGCTGATACGCTTCTCTCACTGTCTTCCTGAGTCTTTCAAGTTTCTTTGCGTAGCACTTATTACTACATTCACAATCATTCCTGCATGTCTTCCCGGCAGGAAGTGATACACTCGGGATTGCTCCAAGCTTGCTATTCCCTTTTGAAATCTTTACGTTCATACACACCTCACAATCTGTTCATAAAGCAGTATGAACTTACTCATCGCAGCTTCGTTTCCGTGATAATGACCGAAGAACCACCTTGAAAACTCGACTGTTTCTGCAACGACATTGAAATATCTTGTTATGGAATCCGCTTCATAGAATCCACCAGAGAGCATTGATGCAACCTGTTGCGGGCAACAATGTGTAACAATAAAATCAACCTTGTTGCTATTATCATCAAGCGTTTTTAATCCAAACTCCATTTCCTGCTCACTTGGTAGCTCCTCTTTCCACCAAGAACTGTGGTTGATACGCAACATCTCGCCACGTTGTGTCCTTTTATTGAAATCCCGGTAAAGTGACTTTTTATCTGGATATTCATCTGGCTCAAAAATTCCATCTTGAATATCGTGACTGCTCGCACCTCCAAATGCAAAGAATTTCTTGCCGCATAACTCAAACACATGTCCTCGCATTAAATGATACACATTTTCACGAATCTTATGAACCTTTCCACCGTGAAAATCAATAACGGGGAACTCATCGCTATATAATCTGTCGAAATTTTCGTGATTCCCATCAACAAAAAGCAAGGTAAATGGCTTGCTCTGCAGCCAGTTCAGCCAGTACCGTTCGTCTTTTGTGTCGTGCCAGAGTCCAAAATCGCCGCAAACAATAACAAAATCGTCTCTTGACAACCCCTTTTGTTCCGGGAAACTGTCTGTAGAAAACTTTCTAAAATCACCATGACAATCACCCGTTATGTATACGCCCATTATTGACCATCTCCTTTCTACATCTAGGGAATGGACATTCATCACAATTTCCATACTGACATCTTGCGTCTGGATTATCTACAATAGCCTTAATAACTATCGCAAGACACCAAATTGCAACCACAAAAATAATCAGATGGAGAAAAGAATTAATCATTTCATCACCCCTGACCACTATTCTGCAAGCGTCCATCCAGTTATTGAATCATGACCAAACATTTTCGCAACCAGAAAAGCGTCATATCCATCAATTAACTGACCGCCAGCCTTTATAATTACTTTTTGAAATCTACCTGTGTCATAAAACTCCTGAACTCTTCCTGCAATGGTTTCTGGCTTAACCGCTTCCATCTCAAGTTCCATCGGAACATACACATCTTTCAACTCATACTGTCTCGCAACGGCAATAATTCCTTTTAATGGAAAGAGTCTTGCCGGAATAATCTTCGCCGCATCAGCTTCTGATATTCCATCAAGAATTTTTACAACCTGACCATCCATAGTTCCTCTCACTGTTGTGCAAATAACATCGCACCCCATACGAATATCGGGACTAAGTTCTTCTGGCACAGAAAACCAGTAGGCTTTCTGAGAGTCTGATTTCAATTTAACTCCTACAAATGTTGCCATAATACATTACCTCTTTCTATCGGCTCCCTGATTTGAACAGCAATTTACTCAAACATGAATATCAGAAACGGCTTACTAAGCCATGCAATTAAATTTGCAAAAGTATCGTTATCAGTCTCTATGACCGAATAATAATACATGTTTTCACCAATTTACACTTACCGTATGTGTCTTTAACCAAAACTCAAATATCCGTTGAGGAAGAAAATAGCGTGTTTATTGATTGAAGATTAAGTAGAGTTTAATGCACGCTATGGGGTTCGTGATATGAGATTATAGGGACATATGGTTATGGTGCATAATGCATTGCAAGGCGACTGGAGAACTTAATTTTCACTCGAAAATTTATATTCTTCTTTTATGATTTATAATCAACACCTCCTAAGAGATGTCTTTTACAATATAGACTTCCATCGCTGAAAGCCAACAGTTATGTACTGTCAGACACCGATATCATACTATCCTAAATTACTGTCCAAATCAGAGAGCCGATGGCTCCCTTATTCCTGCTTCTCAGCCTGACTCATACTAAGGAATGCGTTCATCACGTCCTCGAACGAATCATTTACATCAAATACCGGAGTATATTCAACTTTGGTATTCACTTTTGCAGCATCGATTTCAGATGATGTCTTATCAGCCTCAGAAATAATTTCTTTCACAGCCTTCTTCGCAGCATCTCTGTCATATGCTTCTACGCTGGTCACCTCAACATCGTACTTGTAATCAACCGGATCTCCTGCTACGTTGAATTTATGACCGATTTCTGTTTCCACACGATTACAAGGCTTGAATCTCATCATGAAAGCAACTGCACTATTAAGCTGCTGTCTGTATTTATTGACAGCCACAGCCGCATCGATATCCAGATTGATTGACTTCTTCGCATTGTTGATTGCAATAGTGAGTTTCTCCTTCTCTCCGATCATAAAGAGCATTGCCTTGATTACATCATCATTTGCAAAGAATTCTTCCTCCACTTTGACTTCCTCTTCAAAGTCATTTGCTTCTGGATTTACCTTACTGCAGCGATGGTTTCTTGTCTGTGTAAGACAATGCTCTCGTTTCTGGATGCTCAGAGCAGCTGCGCTAAACATCCGATCCAGAAAATTCTGATATCTAAACGCTTCTTTTAAATTCATGGTTATCCTCCTTTATGTTCCAAATTCTTCATCAATAGCTGCAATTAACGGATCAAAATATTCATGTTCCGCTTTCTCTCTTGCAGCAACTGCATCTTCATATTTTTCAAAACAACCAAGATGTATTTTCTTTCTATGTAATGTGATATATGCTCGATATCTATTATGCTCCTGGTCTAACCACACACCAGTTCTTCCGGTTTTGTTATTCTTACTGATAGCTCTGTTCTTAATTCTGGTTAGCTGCGTATGGTATTTTCTCATTATTGCATAGTGCTTTGCAAAGTGTATTCTTGCAGCATCTGCTCTTGACACCCTGCCTTCGCTTGTCATAACCTCAGTCATATGTATTACCTCTTTGTTCTCGATTTACTCTGTCAATACTGACTACAGCAGTAAGCATCACGCCGAGCATAAGCCCGACGAGAAAGCAAACCGCACCCATGATAATCATTTTGACCACCATATTTATCATCTCCTATTCATATTTGAATTTCTTACCGGAGTCGGATTCATAAAACATATCTCTCAGAGTGCAAATGTCTCTAGGAACACTATCAACATCTTCCACATCATGTAGTGTTTTTACCCATGAGTAGAACTGGTTTGCAATAGGAGTAACCAGTGCCGATGTTCTCTTCGGGTCAATATATCCCTTTCTAATCGCCTCGTGAGCAATGGATCTCATGAACTTCCAGAAATGGTAGTATGCCAGTTTCAGCTTGACCATGCATCCATCCGAATCTTCAACCACAAACCCTTCAATGAGTCTTCCGTTGTATCTGTAATCTTCTGCCATCACTTCGTTGTACCAGTCAAAGAAGTCCTGCCATGTATCAATCTCATAGCCAAGCTCTTTATGTGGAATATTCATTGAGTCAGCCACGTCACACATATCCTCGTAGCTCAGCTTCTGGAACTTCATATCGTTTACTACAATATCAAGCAGAAATACTTTACTTTCTGGATATTTAATGATGTGTGGATCACGTTCCATGTCTACATTTTCAAATACAAAGGATACTTTGTGCTCTTTTGAATACTCATTTACCTTACTAAGAGTTTCTTCTCCAAGCTGTTTCTGAAGTGCCTCCATAAACCATTCTGCGTATGATCCTTCCGGATTGGATTTCGTAGTTACAAACAGTTCTCCTGTTTCTGGATTATTTGCAACAATTCCAAGATATCCATTCTCCTTAACATACGCTCTCACTGGGAATGACAGTTTGTCCTGCAGCATTTCAAGCTTTGTCTCTGGTCGCTCATTCACATTGAAGAACTTATCATATGCTCTGGCTACTATTTTCTGCTTTGGAATATCAATATACAAACCTCTCGCCTTTGTAGTCTGAGCATCCCAAATACCATCATAAAACGCTGTTTTGGTGAAGTTGAAAGATGAAATATTGCCGTACTGTTTTTCTTTAATGTATTTGTTGCGGCGTAATTCAAAAATCCACTCACCTACAGAATCAGCACCGGACTCTAATTTCTCAGGCTCTTTAAAGACCGTATTCTGTACCTCAACAGGGACGAAAGACCCGTCGTTATCGAGGATAACGGCTCTCAGATTTCCACCAAACTCAACTCTGCCTTCAAGATTGAAGACATGATCGTTGACTTTTACCGGAAGACCTTTGGTATTTCTATGACCATGAACCTGATAGAATCCATCGCCCATCTTTTCAGCAAAGGTAGATGCGACCTGCTCGGCATCATTGTATCTTCCAACGCCCTTAATCATCTGACTCGTAGCGACTGCGGTTAAATTCTCTGGGATGAAGCTCAATCCTGCATGAGTAGCAAGGACTGTCTTGCCACGAAACTCATAGTAAGCACACTGTCCCATTCTTCTGTAAAGCTTTCTGATTGATTTCTTGTCAATTCCGGCATCTTCAATCTCAGCTTTCGTATGGAACTCAAATTCCTTTGAATTGCTTACTTTGTCATGCGCCCAGTCCCATAACCACCGTTCATGATTCCCCTCAAGCAGTAAAACATTCGGCTTATCGTAGGTTGAAAGGAGGAATTTCAGGACATCTGCATTTTCGATGCCACGATCTGTATAATCGCCACAGAAAATATAAAACTCATCATCTTTGAATCCGCCATTCATCTCGAAATATGTATCCAGTGCAGTTCTACATCCATGAATATCTCCAATATGATGGATGCGCTTGTACTGATTCAGATCAAATTTCTTCATAAACACAGCGTTTAACTCATCCGGCTGAATGACCTTGATACCAGACGGAATCTTCTGTGTCTCAAATCTTGCATACATCTTATCGATCACTTCTTCCGGTACTCTTTTCAGCTCCTGCCGTCCACGATTTCTTTCCTTTGTAACTTCAATCGGAATCGTAGTAAAATCAACGCAAAACATTCTGAATCTGTATTCGTCGCACATCTTCTTGTATCTATTCATCTCAGCTGTTTTGGAGTTTGTGGCATCAATTACTGTAAACTCTCCATTTCTCATTCTAGTTTCCAGAATATTAAACAGTGTTTTCCACACTACTCCATCGTTTGCCTGATTAATCGCGTGTGTTCCATCCGGCATCATCTGAGGGCTTGAACACATCATTCTGATATCATCAGCAGATAATGCATACTGCTTTAACCCGTTCTGTTCAATCCATGTTGATTTCCCGCATCCGGCACTTCCTCTTAATAACAGTAAAACTCTCATGATTTTCACCTCATATCTGTTTCTTATTTTTCAGTTTATTGCATAAGTAACTTCACTCCAGACCTCACCCATTGCCTTTACGCATGGCGATATTTAACTACAACAATTTCTCAAGTACATTGCCAATAGTCTTTTCAGTCTTTCTATCGAGGAGCAAGGGGATTAGTGTTTCCCGTCTTAGTCCACCAAGGTATTTTGAGCCAGAAAAGGAATAACGGCTCTGAGGTAACGCATTACGCATCGCCGAAGCTCATCGTTTCGCTTTGATAGTGCAATACTATCTAACCTCTATTTCTTTTACGCCCGGATACACGAATTACTATGTACCAACCACAACATATTTTTCAGTGTATCCACCTTGGAATCCGACCGCTACTCACAGCCGTGGTATGTTATCTCAACCGGGCAATAAATCATGCAATCCGAAACAACTTCTTTGCTTCTTTCTTTAATGTTGCAATAAAAGATTTCTTTGTATATTTTCCAGCAGGAACATTTCTAAGTGCTTCTTCGCATACAGGACACACCATCCTGCCTTCTGGAATTGACTCATTGCAGAAAATACATGTATTATCTCTACTCATTTTGTTCCTTCTTTCCATCAAGATACTCACAAGCAGTTTTGAAAAACCTCTTCTGTGTTGCGATGTCTTCGTCCGTAATCTCTCCAACTCTTTCAAGTTCTCTTTTGATTGCCTTGTTCTGTCTTGAAAGCTGAACGAAATTCTGTGTGATTCTTATTACCTGTGTAGCAACAAGAACAGTTGTCATTACAATAAGATATTTCTCAGCCATATGTATGCTCCTTTCTTTGTTTAAACTGTAATCTAATGTACGGTAACCTGGAATTCATCGCCGGTATCCCGCGTATCTGAAGACTCGCCTTGGTACTGAAGTTATTGATTTTCAATATGTTATACTGTGTTATCGATTTTTTCAGCGGAGTCGTCTGGGTCTGATCCGGATGCGGAGTCGCCTGCCGTGCTGGAGGCGTCCCCTCCTTTCCTTCTCAAGATGTTACTTCCACTAACAGTAAGAAGCACTGCAAAGCAGTAATATCATTACGGTTTAAAACATGATATTTTCTTTTGTAATTTTCTCTTTGGATTCTTTATTAGAATATTCCAACCATGAAATCCATTTATGATTCTCTGTGACATCCCCGGTCACGTCGTATATCCTCGCGCCTATACGAGTTCCAAAGCATTTATTCTTTGGATCATACATGATGGTTGCATTATTTCTAATAAATCTCTTGAATAAAATAGAAGCAAACCAATAGCTATTAGATCCAGAAAATGAATCAATAACACCTTGATTTGCTCCATTCGAGGTAAGCCGACATATAAATTTCATTGCATCATTCATAAATCCACCTCTTTTATTACTCGGCTACTAATACTTGCGATTTATTGAGGAAAATATCTATATATAGTAGCCGAGTTTCTTATTTAATTATTTTTCGCTTGCATCAACAACTGTCGCATCTGCTCCCTGAACAGTAACCCAGCCATGTTTGAGTCTTGCTTCTGCCTCTGTCATCTGGATAAGCTCCGGTGTTAAACTTTCAGATTTAAGTTTGTTTGCTTTCGCTTCTGCTTCAGCCTTTGTAACCTTAATATCCGCATCGTTCTGCGCTTTAATCAGGGCTGTCTGTGCCTGAACCTTCGCAGTTTCCTGCTCTACCTGAGCCTGCTGCTTCTGTTGAAGCGCTGTTACTCTGTTATCGATAGATTCCTTCAGTTTATCATCTGGATGAACATCAATAATACTTGCATCGAGCACCTGAATTCCATACTCTTTCTCAAAAGCATTGTTCAGATACTCTGTAATCTTATTATTGATTTCACTACGATTTCCAGAATAGATATCCATCATTGAATAATTCGTTGTCACCTCAGATACTTTGGATTTGAGAACAGTCTTCACTCTATTGTTTACGATTGCTTCTCCGTCCATTCCTTTGAACTTCTTATATGTATCCACAAGTGTTTCCGGATTGAATCTGTATGACATCTGGAAACTAATTGCCAGCATCGCATCATCAGACGTGGAAACCTTAAAGGAATCGTCTCCCTCACTTCCCTCTCTGCTATCTTTGCTCAGGATAATCTGCTCATTACTGATTGTGAAATTCTTTACCTGTTTCATAGGAGATACCACATGCCATCCTGTATCTAATGTCTCTCCAGAAACACCGCCGCTGATATTATACACAACCGCTTCGTATCCTACCGGGATCTTTTCTACACATTTCACAACACATACTAATACTGCGATGACAACTATTGCTGTTGCAATAGCTCCGATTAAACCATTTTTCTTCTTAGTTTTCTTCATTTTCTTCCTCCTCTGACTCTGAATCATTTTCCTCATAATTAATAATATTAAAAATTCTCTTCACCAGTTTCAGGAGTAAATCTCCCAAAGGAATAAAGATGAAGGAAATCGCAAGCCATAACACAACAGCCGCAAGAAATACCAGGAACCAAAATACTGGATTCATTATCCTCTTCCTCCGTTTTTCTTTTCTAATAACTCTTCGATATTTGAAATCTTTGTATCAAGTGCATTCCATCTCTGATACGACAGATCATCTCTTTCATCCAGGTATTTCCATCCCAAGATACATATAATTACCGTTGCACAAATTAATAATGTGCAAATTACGAGTCCAATCATAGACACCGCCTCCTTTAAATAATTTATTTATCTTATTCAGCACGATTCATTGCCTTTTCAAGCAATTCCAATCCATGCTTAATACGATCTGCATACTTCGGGTCATCTTCCAAATGAAGATAAACTCCGCAATCATCTTCATTCCCATGTAAATGGCATTCATGAATCCATCCAGTCCCTGAGAGCTGCATTGGCGGAAACTTCTTTCCATCTGGATGAGTAAATGAATTCCAGTAGTCATGATCCCATCCATTTGTATCTAAATCGACATCCTCATATCCTAAATCCTGAAGAACATCTGAAATCATGTATGGGTTAAACGGTGAAATGTTTGTAAAATCTACACCAAAATCGTAGCTGCTACCATCCGTATTTTCTGGGTTGAACTTTGTGACCTCGTTAATTGCAACCAAAACCATATCTGTCAGGTTCGTCTTTTCAACATCATCCATATGGTACATTGATTTTTGATTATGTAATAACATTCTGACCTCCTAATTACCCGTAACTTACTTCTGTTTTATCTGTTCTTAGTCCAACAAAAACGGGGAACTGCAAGCTTTCAAGCCCAGTTCCCTTGTCCTGTGAAATCTCTTTATATTTTACTTCGCAAAGCGTTCCTGTCAGACCATCTCTCTTCTGCCAGAACTTCTCTCTCTGCTCATCAGTAAAGCCGGAACCGACTTTAACCTCATTACCTTTGTATTCAAGAACAAAAGCTCCAAGCGTCCCTTTTAGCCTTCCGGTTCCTGCCTCGCATCTGATAATCGGTAAGTCCATAGTATAGAATCTCTTCACTTTAAGAATACCTTTATGTCGTGTTCTTCTATACGGAACATCTGTATTAATCATCAACCCTTCTTTATCCTCTCGAACCATCTGCTCCAAAAGTTCACTTATTTTGGACTGGTCATTTCCATGATACAGTACAGGCAGTACATTAACCGCGCCTTCCGTATTATCAATCTTCTGCGCAAACTGATTCAGAATCTCTCTACGATAACGATATGTAGTCTGTGGCGTCGGTGAATCGAAATCTCTGATTGGAATCATGTCAAAAATCGTGTAGCAAATCACCGTTTTATTAACACTGTCCGAGTTGAGAACTCCAGTTGCAACTCTAAACGCTTCGTTATCACTCAGATTTCCTTTGTCTTTGAGTGTCAATTCTCCATCAGCAACGAATCCTGCCACTCTTAACCAGGACAATGCAGAAGTGATATGTTCCAGACCTTTGTATGGCATACCACTTCTTGCAAGCAGCTGACCTTCATATAAGGTTGCTCTTGCTCCGTTGAGCTTCTGTGTCAACCAGAATTCTGTTCCTTCTTTCAAAGGATACTTATCAACCGGATAAGCCTGCTGTACTTCCCATTCAGGAATAAGATTCGGAATGATCTTGTTAATGGTCTTACCTGTAATACCGAGACGTACTGTCTTTGAGAGCAGTTGCATATATAACTCTCTTTCTGCCTTATCGGAATATTTCACATTTAACAGCATTTTTACCTGCCGTAATGTTGCATCATCCATACTTCTCAATCGTGAAAGATGTTCGCAGCACTCGAAAATATCATTAAAAAAGATAAGCTTTTGACCTTCTGTGCTTTCTTCGGTCATCAGCTTATCTAACGATTTTTTCGATATATTGTATGTAAGTAGCGGATTCAGTGCAAAATATAGGAATCTTTTAAAATACCAATCATCTTCATGTTCTCTTATGAAATCGCATTTGGCTTTTGCTCCTCCGATTTCCTGCAATTTATATATATCTTTATATCCCATGTAGCCTCCTTTTTTATTTACTCACAATCCGTATGCGTAAACCGGTTTCCTCGTTATGGAAACTCCGGTTTAGCGTATGCTATATCATGCCATCGAAAAATTCGTATGATTTGAAAATTAGTATCAACGCAGTTGATAGTCTTTTTCAAATCTTATGTAATTTTGAGATGCAAGTACCATTGTCGAACTCTCGCTAACAGCAGGAGTGATTGCTATTATGTATTGCTATCGTATTAAATACTTCAGCCAAGAAACAATCTATCTTCATTGTGAGTATACTAATGCACTATGTGCAATAATATCTTTCTACCATCCAAGTACATCATTAAGAGCATCTCTCAAAACATCAAATACTCCGTTGATATATTGACATTTCCCATTGCTATCTATTTCTGATATCACAACCTCGCCATCTAACTTTATCTGATACAACTTAGCGCCTTCAAAATCAGCAAGTCTTACCTCGGCTCTTATTCCATACATTGCATAGTCAGAAAATGTTGCCACAAACAAATCTTCATTACTGTCGATATGATCGCTAACAACTCTTCTGACGTTGCTGTAAAGGCTTCTTGGATGGTAAAGTAAACTGGATCTTTCAGGAAATACCATTTTAGGAGCATCGTCATATGTATATTTATTCTCGGATATAATTTTGCGTAAAAGATTCTCTACATCCGTACCTTCCTGTCCGGTCACTATGATGAGCCTCATAATACCACCTCCCTCTAGTTTACCCTCATTGCACTCAGGAAATCATCAATCTCAGTCCCATCGATTTCTTCTTCTGGAATAGGTTCGAGCATATCAACAGACAACATAACATTTCCTTTTTCATGCCCGCTATACTTACCATCATGAATCTTCGTAATGGTAAATTCATCCCCGCACATGTCTTTCATATATTCGGTAAAGGAAAATTTGCATGGGATATTTCCATCTTCATCGATGCCGAATTCACTTTCCATATCTTCCCATGATCGAATCCTTACAGAATCACCGACCTGTGGATCAAAGTTACTTCTGTCCATCCTCTGTACCTCCTTTGCTTTCCAAAATTTCATTTAATGTTCTCGGAATATAATTCATATATGTCATCATGCATCCAACATTAAACATTCTCATTGGGATATCTTGCAACTTGCGCAGCTCCTTTTCAATGCTCAGGCAGTAATTATACTGATGTGAGTTATGGACATGACCATACAAATGAATACTGTTTCTGTGTTGACCATTCCAGAAAGGCATCGGATAATGAGACATTACGACTTTTTCTTCTCCGTCTTTGATTTCTGCATACTCACAAATCCGGTCAAAGTGTCTTGCGACTTTTGGAGAAATATGGTCATGGTTCCCTTTGATAAGAACCTTATGTCCTTTAAGACATCCAAGAATAAATGCCGTCTTTTCTTCTTTATACCAGCTAAAGTCGCCGAGAATATAAACAACATCATTATCTCCGACAGTTTCATTCCACAGTGTAATCATTGCCTTATCCATTTCTTCGATAGAATCAAATGGTCTATTGTCATATCTGATCACATTCTTATGACCAAAATGCATATCGGCTATATAAAAATTCATTGTTCCTCTCTTTCCTTAGCATGAAGCAAGCAATTTCCGCATATGTATGCTTTATCCAAGCTAAAAGTTTTATATTTCGCACACTTTTTATTTCTGCATATGCAAGCTGTATGAATACGTCTGTCTTCGTTTGAAAGAAATTCTTTCTTTTCTAAGTAAGCGCATCTCATACTGTTACTCCGCCAGACATCTTACGACTCTTTTTAAGTGTCCCATCTTTTTCTTCTTAGCCTTGGAAACACGCTCAATTCTTGTGATAAGAATTTCTTCATCTCCGAATTTTGTTCTTACAATAGCATGTGATCCAACATTAAGATTCAGTCTATCCTCTGTATCATCAACTACTTTCCAACAATACTCTTTGTCTACGCCTGGATGAACTCCATATACAAGAGTTGTTTTACCCGATTCCGTCTGTTTGACTCCGATTACAGACTCGTTGTTTTCTTTCAAAACCAGATACCCGATATATCCATCCTTGAGCTGCATATTTTCGTCAACCACGATATCTCTATCGATTTTATGGTTTTCTCTATAGTAGGCTCTACATGCATTCATCTTATCCTCATTTGGATGAGAACTGCTGAATACCCTTGGAACCCTTATTAAATTGATGTTTGTGTTAAAATACATATTCTATCCTCCTTGAAATAATTTGTCCAAAATGTACAATCTGATGTATAATGGTGATGTCTTGATGAGTCTGCAGCTCCGTTACGCAGATCCTTGCTTCGTCGAGTTTTGTGATGATTGCGACAAAGCTGATTGATTATCAGTGTCTTACCGTTATTATGAATTTGTTTGTTGTTGCTTGGAACCTTTCCTGGATCTGAAGATCATGATTTAGGCGCCTCAGCAGCACGGGGTGCTCTTCTCCTTTCCCTATCAAGTTGTCACTTCCGCCAACGGCTAAAAGCATATCCAAAGGATATAATTTCATTGTACATTTGTTTCTATGCAATCTAATGTATGTATGTCTTCTTGAGAATTCAGGAGCATCTCACTGGTCATCTTATTCTTTGGATATTTCCTATTTGTAAGTGATTGATAATCAGTAGTTGGATTATGCTGATGCCTAGTAATTCTGATATTGTTTGTTTAGATCCTGGAAGGAAGCGTGTGGCAGCTGGCTGGGAGGTGGTTCTTTTCCTTCTCAAGGTGTTACTTTCGCTGACAGCTAAAAGCACTGTAAAACAGTAATTTCATTGCATAGATTATTTTATTTTCTTAGTGATTTAGAATGACATATCCGTCTTTTGTAAACCAAGATACTCGGACTATGATGTCACCGTTTTGTTCCATTTCTTCCAATCTCGCCACGTCTTTAATATCCCACCCAACGGGGTAAGCCCCTGGATATTCTATTGCACATTCGATTGGAGTTGAATCATCTGTTTCAATCCATTCTCTGTTAAGATTGAACGCACCTGGCATAGTGTCTGCTTTTATATACCTGATACCATACTTATCAAAGAGGGAACATACTTCTTTAATAAATTTGTTATTATCCAAATTATTGACCAATTTAGGAACCGTGATGGCGAATCTACATTTCGTAGTTTCATTATCTTTTGTTCTTCTCTTAATCCATCCTAATAAAATAGATTCTCTTTCTTTCATTCTTTACACCTTTTTATACCTTTTAACACCTTAGAAGACCTACAACCTAAGCCGTAAGGTCTTCCTTGATTGCTTTTGTAATGTCAACGCCGAATTTTTCGCTAAGGTGTCTAACGATTCCGTCAATCACTTCTGGCTCAACCATTCGGTAATAATTTCGATATCCATCCATTGTCTGAATATCATTTTTGTCCCAAGCAATTCCATTTTTCCTGTCCATAATATATGAAGAAAGCATTGCCTGAAACTGTCTCTTTTTCTTATGACCTACTGTAATCTCGTTGTCCTTATTTAACATAAGACCGAGATTCCAGTTCTGTCCCGCCGATGATCCGTATCGTGTCTTTTCACTCTTGATTGTAAACGGTGCATCGAAATCCTTTAAGATAGACACTATTACATTCTGGATTTCCATGAAACTAAAACTATATTTAGATGAAATCTGAAAATCATCAGCATATCTGGTATATACAAATCTCTGATGATTATGTTCCCTTAATTCTCTGGCAACTTTGAAATCAACCGGAATCATCATGATATTCGTAACAGTTGGTGACAATGGAGTCCCCTGTGGAAGACCGCCATCCAGGAATCCGAGTTCAAGTGCTTTTGTAAGTTCTGCCTTACCTTTTTCGTCTTTCATAACTTCTGAGAATGGGAAAACCATTGAAAACATATGGAGAACCCATTCCATTGTTGTACTTCCAAAGAAATTAGATAAGTCCAATTTCTCAAACCATTTACTCTCGTTTGCCTGATGACGCTTCAGTAGATCAAGAGTGCTTCTCTTCTTTATATATGCGAACGCAGATGTATGATAAAGTGCTTTAAAATCTATCTCAAAAATATTCTTCAGCGTGCTAAGTGCTTCTTTTAATTCCGGTTCTGGTGCATCTATTTTTCTAAGACCGCCACTCTTTTTTGGAATGTAGAACTCATAATACCATTCACGTCTTGGCTTCTCTCGTAAGTATTCGGTTCTCTCATTAAACCACACAAGTCTGGCAATAAGCTTATCTATATCAACAAGCTGAAGAAATCTTTCGCTTACCTTTTCAACCTCATATGTTCTGGTATTCGTAAGATTTTCATTGATTAATTCTGGTTGTACGTTCCCTCCAAAAAGAAACTCTTCTAATGTCATCTGATGGTATGATGGAGGCTGTTTTACTGTAATGTAGTACATATCTTCTCCTTTCAAGAACTTCGCAATCTAATGTATGTATGGGCTGTATCCCGGATGGTCTCCTCCTGACATGTATTTATTTTCTCAGGTAGTGTAATCCATTGATAATCAGTTCATTAGTTGTTTTAACTTGGTAATTTGTTATTTGGATCGTTCGACAGAATCAGTTGATTCTGAGGTTCGACGTTCTTCCGGCGTGTTCCGCCTTCTCTGTCGCCTCTGTTCTTTTCCTTATCAAGTTGTTACTTCCACTGACAGTAAGAAGCTACCTCAAAGAGGTAAATATCATTGCATGTTCTTTATAAAAACCGCCACCTTGCGTGGCGGTTCATTCACTTTTAATACACATTCTTGCTGATCTTATCGACGTATGCTTGAAATCTACTAATCAGTTCAGCATCTTCTATATAAAATGGATCAGAGTTATACTCATCGTGAAAGAAGTTATACATTAACTGACCAAATCTCATGTCTGGTATTCTTTTCCACTCAGCCGATAAGACTTCACAAAACGGGTCAATCCTTTGCTTATCCCTCATGACTAGAATGCCAGAAGGTCAAATTTGAACCCGTCCACGATAATCATCTTCTTGATTCCTTCTCCTTTTACGAAGTTAATGTAGTTGTTCACTCCAAGAGCTGAAATCAATCGCACTGTTGTTGCTACGCCAAGAGTTACACCACAAGCAGATACAGGGGTTTCATCCTTAGCTTCATCGTGTGAGAACTGCATCGAGTTCAGCAGGTCTTTCTTCATTTTGGAATCAGACCAGTCAGCTGCATAATGCTGTGCGCTTTCAAGAAGGGTTCTGAAATCAAATACCGCTTTTACATACGGGCTGTCCATATGCTTTTCAACGATCTCTCTTCTCAGTTCGATGCTATCCACACACAGGAAGATATATCCAGACATTAATTTTCCCTGCCATCCTTCTGGTTTCACCTCGATCTGATCTGCGATTTCTGGATTGATGTCTGTAAGGATATCCTTCAGTGCATCCACCTTCAGTCTTCCTACGTCGTTCTGATCGAACATCTGGTTTACGATATTATGCGGTTCAACTTTATCAAAGTCATACAGAGTTATCTTTGTTACACCGCATCTTACAAGGTTTTCTGCAACTGTTGATCCAACGGAACCACATCCTACGATGTGTATTCTTGCTTTATCCTTCTCTGGCTGAAAAAATTCATATGATTTACTTAAATCCATGTTACCCTCCTTAGTTTAAACATTATATATTCCTCTTTTTCCATTGTTCGGTACAACGAAAAGTTCTGCGATAGACATTTCCTCATTTCCTACCTCATATCCATCATCAGGGTCTTCTGGTTCCTCCGGCTCTTCGATATCTTCTTCTGATCCTTCCTCTGGCTCTTCATCCTCTTCATCTTCCTCATCGAAGACACCTTCATTCTCAGCCCAATCAAAGACATCATCTTTGTGATAATCGAAATCTTCTTCATCTACTTCCGTGAAATCGCCATATCCATTCTTTATGTAATACTCATCTTCAGTAGGAATGTCCTCTAATTTCGATAATAAATCTCTCCAATCCGTCGCTTCTCTTGCCATGTCTACGATACTATTATCGATTTCCTCGTCCATTTCGTCCTGTGAATAAATATCACTGCATACCTCGCAGCCATATTCATTACAAAACTCTCTAAGGTCGTACCAGCTATTTACATTCTCTTGAAATTCTTCTCTGGTCATTCATTTCACCACCTTAATAGTCGAACCCATACTGGCGTCTCCAGTATTCGTCGTCATATCCATTGACTCCGCCATGAATATCTGTGTCATCATAGTCATCATCGCCACAACCGGGATATCCATAATCAGCCATGCTCATCTGTTTTCCAGTTGATTTGTCTTTCTTACGTTTCCCCTTGCGCCCTTTGCTTTTCTTACCTGTTGACACAAGGGGCTGATGTTTTCCCAGGCTTGTACCGTTCTTCGGCTCATCTTTTTTTGTGGCTCCATAGCCAGGATAATGATATGGATAAGCCCCTGTTCCGTATCCATAATTGTATGTTTTTGTCACAACCAACTCTTTTGCATCTTCGAGGAATTCCGTCATATCTTCCATACCCTTGATAGTCACTGTGACATCTGCTGTTTCAAACAGGATATTCTCTCTGATGTCATAGATTTTTACAGTCTTTTCACCACGCTTATTCCAAATCATAAAGATATAGAACATATCACTACTAAGCTGATCCAGAAGTCGCTCGTACAGGCTAAGATCTACGCTTGATGGGCTTACCGCCATATTTACATGTGAATGCCCCTGCATTCTAATCTTATTAAATACATCGTCATCATGAGACATAAGCCATTCTTCATATTTGGACTGGTCTGTTGTTACTGTAGATCCAGTTACTTCCTGTGGATAAACAAGGATGTCTGAAATCAGATATGTATCTTTCTCTTCGCATCTCTCTGCGATTCCATGCCATGCAACTTCCTTATCAAATTCTTTAACAAGCAGCTGCATTTTTTCCCACGCCATTTTAGTAAAAATGACTGTTGCTTTCCGTTCAACAGCCCCGAGTGTTTTTGTGAAGTTTACTTTTCCATCTGAAAATTTTCCCGATCTCAGAGTTTCATAGAACTCCTTTGTATATTGATCGAGAATGTCCTGTGGTAATTTAATCAGTTTACTCATATTCATTCTCTCCTTAGAATAATTCGTCCTCGTCAAGTAATTCGAGGTCGTCTTCGATCTCCTCATCGATATGGTCTACAGCTTCTTCAGCTGGAGCCTCTTCCGCTGGCTCTCGCTCTTCAGTATCCGTAGTTTCTTCCAATACCTCTTCTGAAACTTCTGCTTCCTGAGCAGCTCTTTCCTGTTCTTTCATCCATTCGATTGCGCCCTTCATGTCCACAACGCTTCCATCTGGAAGTTCAATGCATTTATTATGTTTGTATCCATCTCTACCGCACATGCGATCCATAAATACCTCCATGACTGTACTGTCACTGAAGTTTAAACTCTTGCATGAACTGATACACTGTTCAATAGCCCCAATCGCATCATTTTCCATCAACCGTTCGTTCATTGTTCTCTCATAGTTACCAAGACAACTGTAACGATCAATATGCGGATTCGGAATGTATGTATCACAGCTCTCGTTGTAGTCATAACCTCGCATACCGGTTACTCTTTCTCCGAGACGGATAGTATAAGCGCAGCAAAATCTGAGCTTTAATACCTGATCGATAAAAATTGCATACATCAACTTTTTCACGTCTTCGCGATCAAAGCTTCTTGAATGCCTATATATATAGCTGTTGTAATTGTCAATGATTGTCTTCGCCATATCCTCATCGAAATACAGTAGATGATCTTTTACGACAAATGTAAGTTCTGAACCATCAACGTATTCCAGATCGAGTTTTGTATTGCAGAGGAAGTATTCCATGATTTCAGAATCTTCTCCCTCAAGTCTTGCAATTTTCTCTTCCATTCCCATCAGTCTGATTTCCGCATCATTTTTATTTCTCAACACATTAGAAATCTGATCGTTATAATCTCTGATCTTTCTGATGTAATTCTGAATATTATTTCTGAGAGAATCACACTGACGCTTCTCATAAAGCGTTTCAAATCCTTTCAGAGAATTTCTGATATGCATACTTCTAAAGTCGTATGCAGATGCAATTTTTGTGATTGCTGCCATGTATCTGTCTGGAGTAGTTTCTCTTAAAGACTGAATCAACTCCATTTCATCTTCTGTTACACCTGCGTTCGGGTCAAAGTACCACGGCAAAAATGCAAATATCGCACACTGTAAATAATGCATTCTGCGAATGTTCAGTTTATCTATGAAGATAACGACTTTACGATCATCCGGGTTTACATAGCACAAAGAATAAAAAGTTTTCCTGAAAAATTCAGTCACTTTCTCAATTCGTTCAAATCCTCTATTATTTGATGTGAACTCTCTCTCGATAACCTTAAACGCTGCAAAATTATCTGATGCGTTCCCCTCAAAACTATGGATAACAATGCTTCCATCTCCATAGTCATATGGATTATATATAGCATTTACCACAGCATTACCCGGATTATCTTCGATGGTGCTTTTTGAATAGCTAGTATTTCTAAATGCAACGGATACACTTTCTCCCTCATTAATTCTCGAAGCAACTAACGCTCTTAATGTAGAAATAAATGTTACATCATTGTGGTAACTTTCTCCACCAATGTTTCTGAAAAAAGTGTGTGCCGTCTGTGATGTCAGCGGTGTTGAATTGATGGTTGGTCTGAACATTTTAAAATTCCTCCTTTTCTAATATTCAGTGGATCGTATCCGACTCGAACGGATGACCGACCGGTTATGAGCCGGTTGCTCTAACCAACTGAGCTAACGATCCGTTCAATGTGGATTTTCAGCATATTTGTACCGGCAATCCACAAGCCGACTGTTTCTTACATCTCGGACAGCCTCCTCATATCTCATTTCCATCTATGAGACAGAGGGAATGGATGGAATCGAACCATCTATCAGCGCCTCAACGCATTCCATTCCCTATACCGTTTTCCTTACAAAAATTACTTACCGCAAATTTTGCAAGCTGATCTACGGCTTCATTGTATTCGATACCTGTATGAGCTGCGACTTTCTGGAACATGATTGAGATTTTCTCTCCCCACTCCTGCATTGCACGAGCGTATTTCATTGTCAATTCATTATTAGTCTTCCATTCCCCTGTAGCCCACATCTCAATGCCACTGTAGTCATAGCAAATATTCACAGATTTATATCCGTTCTGCATTGCATATCTGACTGCGTTCATCGCTGCAAGCATCTCTCCTGCCACATTTCTCAGTTTGACAGATTCTGGATTATTGCCAGCTCCGTAGTATTTTTCTACAGTCTCATCTTTTTTGATAACAACGCACCCGTAACCATAAACACCAGATCGTTCATCAAAACTACCATCAACATAGATAGTTACATCTGCTTCTTTTAAATCCTGTTCTTTCGGCGCGCTGTTACCATTTAGATATCTCTCAGCTTCTTTTCTGGTTGTGAAACCTTTGTATAGAGCGCCACTAAAGCCTTCAACCTGCGCTCTACATTCATCCCAAGTTTTATATATACCTGGATTCTTTCCATTTTTCACCGCATAAAAGTTGTTTTTCTTTTTAGCCATAGTGACCTCCGATTGCTTTGTAAAACCGGGAGGATAATAAATCCTCCCGGAAGCCGAGCATAGGTAAGCATACCGACGAAAAGATCGTCGGCTTGTTGCGGTTAATTACGCATTGTCTGCCTTTACCACATTCAGCAGGAAGGTCTTCTCTTTGATTCCCATTTCCTCGAATGTCTTGTCCAGATCACCCGGCTGCAGTGTGGAACCGTCCAGATGCATTGTTCCTCTTGTGTAATCAATATCATTGTCCTCAAGAACTGCTCTCAGAGTTGTCTGCTCGTCTACGATTACGCTGTTTCTTCTTACGTTATTTCCTACTGTAACTTTAATCATGGTTTGATCTCCTTTTCTTCTAAAAACTATGTACTTGAACCATATTCAGTTTTGAAAACCGGCTACCGCTTAACTGCGGTAGCCAAAGCTGCCGGAATTAGGCGATTGTAATACCTTCCATAATAGCTGTTCTCTCCTTGTCGATAGACTCCAGAACTGCCGGAAGTGTCTTTTCCAGTTTTCCGAGGTTTGTCAGAGCGCCGCCGAGTTCATCAGCGATGAAACCTTTGATATCGTCACCATTGTAGTTTGTTGTCATGGTAATGGTCGCCAGCTTCTCATCATCACGGGTTTCCTCGCAGAAGGAAGCTCCGTATGTATTGATCTTGCCGTCACCAATTCCGACTCTAAAGATTTCTTCTTTGTTATCCTCGCCACCTTTGAGAACCAGCGCCTCCGGACGATACTTCTGAATTTTCTTGATGTCTTCCAGTTTTACCTCAGATACTACTACGATTGCCTGTCCCATTGTTTTTACTTTTGCCATGATGATTTCTCCTTTTTTCTCTAATATTTACTCCGTTAGCGTTATCCGCTTACGCTTGGGTGGCATCCCGGAAGCCGAGCATAGGTAAGCATACCGACGAAAAGATCGTCGGCTTGTTGCGGTTAATTTTTGTCCTGTTTGTATATTGGATTATCATCTTCAAAAACCATGTCATCGTAAGGATACTCAGTAAAGTAATCCTCACCAGTATCTGCGTCTTCAAGATACATTGGTCTGTAAATACTGATTCCCAATTTCCGATGCATATACTCAAGAAAGTGTTCTTTTAAATCGTCTACAGCCTCATCTGTCAAATTGTAGCATCCTGTATCCGATACAATATTCACAAGATCTCTAACAGCTGCATCAATTTCTTCCTCTCTTTCATCTATTAACATCTGCTCATCGTCATACTCTTCCTCGGATTCATCTTCGATATAAACCGTTTTATCTTCCGAATCAGTCATTGTTTCGATTGCTTTAATACTTAAATAATCATCGTATATCCGATCGGCTGTCCTTTTTGCATCTTTCTCATTAAATATATCTTCTCGATAAATTTCATTACCGTCGCATTCGACAATGAGTTCCGGAGATCCGTTAGCCATTGTCAACCAGACTTCCATCCCATAATCATCGTTCTCAGCCATCAGATGCTGATTTCTTGATAATTCATCCTCATGTTCTAGGCTGTAATCCCAGATTTCTGACGATTCTACATCTATTTTCTGCATAAACTATACCTCTCTGTATACTTTTCTCTTCAATGCCTCACTCGGCTTAAACACAGGCTCAATATGAGCAGGAATTCTTACCGGAATACCAGCCTTGATATTCCTTCCGACTTTCGCTTTTCTTTCCGTCGTCTGAAATGTACCAAATCCTCTGATGATTACATTGTCACCATTAACCATAGCTTTCTCGATGTTATCTAAGAAAGAATTGATCACTTCCTCTACAAGAACTTTTCGTGTCATTGTATCGGCTGCAATCTGTGTTATAATATCTTCTTTAATCAAACCTTATACCTCCTGTTCATATTCCCTAGATACTACGTAATCGAATCTTTCTTCGATTCCGTCAATAAAATTGTCTGTGGTGCTATACACCATATAAGATACAACCACTGTCCCGTTTTTTACTCCGTCTACCCTTGAGTATGAGATATAATAACTATCCGGATCGGAGTTTAAAATCGTGCCATCGCCTGTTTCTGCATCCGTTACGATTCCCACGCATCTTTCTACAATGAGCTTACCATTCCGGTTTTCAAGCATTTCTGCCGTCAAATCACCAGAATCATAAAGTTCATAATCAGAGAATCTTCTTTCAAAATCCTTTAAAAAGAACTCTTCTGCTTCTGAATAATCAACCGTGATTTTCCCACCGCTGAAATCATATGTATGCTGTGTGGATTTCTCACGAGTGGCTGTAAATCCCACAAGACCTGTTGCGATTATAACCGCAGTAATAACCATGACAATTTTCTGTGCAACTGATTTTTTATTCTTTCTCTCTGACATATTCCCATTTCTCCTTAATCCCTGAATGTAGGGTAAAATATCAACTGTATTTTTCTTGAATGCCTGCATTTATTGACAAATCTCTTGCATTCTAAGTAGTTGTCAAATGTCTTATCGACTACCGTATTGGTTTCTACAACCAAAAATCTTACCGTTAAATCCATTAGATCACCTCCGTATTGAAAGCCAATCGCCACCATAAATGGTGGCTAGATTACCGATAATTACGGATTCTGTAAAGCGGACGAACGCCAAGAGAATAAGACGCGTCGTTGGCGTACGCACTGCCGTTGCTGTCCACACAACAGAAGGAAGTCGCAGACCTCACACGTTTGTTCTGCAACCAATAAGCCTGAGTTTCACCGTTTAATCCATCGAATGCCATACGGTTCCTTCTCTTTTTCATCGGCTCAAATTGCTCTACTGTATTCGGTTCTTCCTCGCCATATATGTTTCGTCCAAAAATCTCTCTTTCTGTGGGGATTCTCAACAAATCCCCATTTTCAAACGGAACCATATTTAATCGAAGCGCTGCCGGGAACTTCTCAAGATACTTTGTGGTGAGCTGGTCTCTCAGGTGAGATTCCTCATACCCTCCATCGTTTGTATCATCCCGATTCATACGGCATTCCTCTTTCAGGCAATCCAGAAGCATGAATACCATACATAGATTCCCATGTTTATCAAATTCCTCTTTTACTGCTAATGCCTCTACTTCCTCGCCATCTTCCATTGTGTAACCGACGATATCGCCTACCTCGTATTTACCTCCGGCTAAAACCTCGGAAGTTCTATATACTTTCATAGCACACCTCCTAAACTATGCAGCACTCTTTTGAGAACAGCATGTATGATCCCAATGGTACTGTGATAAAAAGAGGAGTACCATCTAAGTCACCTCTTACCTGTTCATGGCTTGCGACCACGAAAATCAGAACGCTAAGCAAGAGCATTCCAATTCCAATTAACCTCTGAAAAATCATTTTCGTTTGATGCTCAACTTCTTCTTCTCGTTCTTCTCTGCTGATTTCCCTGCGATATTCTAACCATTCCTCGCGACTCATTCCGTCGCATTCATCAAATTCTGTGTAATGCATAATTAACCTCATCAAATAATCTTCACAAATTTATAGATATCAACATACTGATCTAAATCTGCTAATGTTGCATTGTCTACTATTGCGTGTAACATCAGCGGCAGGATTTCCCCGCCGCATAAGATAAGTGCTAACTCGCTGATAATTGCCTCATAAATCCTCGTAGGCAACTCATACAGCTTTAATGTCTGAATTTCCTGCATAGTGAAATATGCTTTTCCCACGCATAAACACCTCTTTTCACAGCCGCCTACAATTCCGCCACTGCTGCGTGACCGGAACCCCAGCGAACAGAAACCTTTAAACTGCTTGTGCTACCGATGATTTTTGTACCATCAGAGCAGCTTGCGATATGTCTGCCATTTTCCCGGTCGGCTCTGTACGATACAGAAATCCCACCGCCAGCTCGTTTAACCATCTGCTCAACTCTCCGACGGAAAACCAAGAAACTCATACCACCCTTATTTGCCTTGCGATTCCATAACCATCTCAAAGCCTTGTCCAGATCGTCAGTTTCCATCTCATCACCGCAAGATTCCCCATCATACTCACAGATAAATTCCTCTGTGATTCCGTAGCGAGAAACCATGGCTGTATTGCCATTAGCCATGCTCACGCCTACCCAACAATTTCCCTCCGGACGGGACATATATTCCCGCATTTCCTCAATACTCATTGCATTCATAGATTGATTGCCTCACTTTCTGCTTTTACCTATCGGTTTTCGCTATTTGTGTAATACCCACAGACCGCCGGATTCCCGACGGTTTCGCCGTTATTCCGGCTCATCAGTGTGGGAATTTCCCTGATTACTTACGAACCTTGCGGAACTCGATCTTGTAAGTCTCGCCCATTACGATACGGTGACAAATTTCCGCACAATACTGTCTCATGTACTTGTGGTTCGCACATGATACGGTTAAAGCCGCACGATTTTTCCGTGAAAATACGGACATCAGGAAGTTCACATCATGAGATACTGCCTTATATTCCTCGCCGATCATAGCCTGGATGACCACATTCAGTGTTTTCAGCAGGTTTGTCTTTGATGTCGGATTCTTACCCATGTCGATTTCTTTAGAAATGTCAGCCATAGCAAAGCTGTCATTTACCTCTTTCGGGTCAATACCCAGATCCTTTGCCTTCTGAGCAGTCAGCAGGAAGTTCAGCTTCTCCACCTTATAAGCCCAGTTCTTGTCTGCGCCGATACCACCCTCAGTTGCCTTATGTAATTTCAGCAGGTCGATAGGTCTTTCAATATCCTCAATTACCCTAACAGGAATCTTCTCGTCACCCTGCTTTGTATCTCTTGCACGGATTGTCGGGAATGTCAGCTGTTTTACAGCCTCAAGCATAGGATTTTCAGTTGCCTTGAGAGCCTCGAAGCACTCTTCTTTTGCGATAGATGTATACTCATTTACCGCCTGCTCGATTTCGTCGTTCAGTCTGGTAGTTTCCTGGAAATTCCCATTCTGAATATTGTCGTTATACTCTCTGCACAGAGCCTCAGCAGTCTCACGAAGTTCTGCTTTTGTTTTCTTACTTTCTGCCATAATGATTTTCCTCCTGGATTCTCTATTTTCTTTGTTACATGGGATAAGCCCATAAGACAGCGCCCGAAATCGTGCGATATGCACAGCCTCAGACGCTCCATTATTTACTTATCAGAGCCACCGATAGCAGATAATCTATTTAGCATGACTAGGCATATTAGCCTTTTTGCGATAGATTAAGAGTCCGATGGCTCCGGATTATATTCAAAACTATTTCGCTATACTCCATCTGCATCGAAAATCCCGCAATAGTCCGACATTTAATTCCTTGGAACATAGCCGATGTACCCTCGGGTACTGATACCACTACGATTGGAAATCTCAACAGATTTTTCCTGCTATCCCTCATGTTGACGCACTCAGGATTATGCGGCAAAGTTTCACATCTAACGAACTGCCGAACTATGGGGATTTTCACTATCTCGAAACCATGAGCCTAACTCTCATGCACCATCGACGCATCTGATAGCAGATGTACTCCCTCAAATCGGTTAAAGGAATCCACGATAACCGCAGAGTTTTGCCGATATTCTAAAGCCGTCGGTAGGTCGGCTTACCGAAACGATTTGTATAGCGTCCTTTTGCCGGATTTTCCATATTGAACGCTTCAACTGGTATAGTTCACTTATTTCCTATCACACAGGTAGCCCTCACGATACCCCGAAAGATACCGATATATGCACTTATTACCTGTGAGCAGGTAGACCTCACAGTCGTATGGACATAAGCCCATAAAGAAAAGCCCCTCAATAGAGAGACTCTTCTTTAGAAACTTATTAATCATGGCGGTTTATGTACTATGTCAGATCATATTTATATACCGCACATCTGACATAGGCGAACCCTCTGGACTCTCAGCTTTTTCGCTTTGTCTTTTGTCGTGTTCCACACTGTCAACCGTAACCCACTAGGAAAACCCCTGTGAAGTTGTCGGCTGTCGTGTTCCACACTGTCAACCGTAACCCACTAGGAAAACCCCTGTGAAGTTGT
>JAFEHB010000077.1_pt1 | contig 120288 bp, 97 predicted proteins | sample 9267121 | NCBI WGS metagenome assembly JAFEHB01 (sample SAMN17103336, study PRJNA684904) | human gut metagenome | isolation source: diarrhea sample from child under the age of five | host: Homo sapiens | place: South Africa: Mafikeng, Mafikeng Provincial Hospital | collected 2019-09 | reverse complement strand
GTCATGAACCGGGAGGCATTGAAGCCTTTGTGAAAGACGGGATACTTGCAGAGGATGGAGTATGTGATAACTGCGGATATATTCTTCCAGAAGGAACAGAACTGGAGGAAGTGGAGTAAGACAGTTTGAAGTAATCCCGAATCTCACCTATAAATTCGGTGAGCAGATGGAGCAACTTGGCAAGTATGGTTTTCTTCGCAGAGATTATCTGAAAAACCATTGAAATTCAACGTATCAGGTGATGCTTCTGCAGGATACCATTGGAGAGCATCTTCTGGAAGTAGAAAAGGCAGCCAGAGAACAGGAAGAAGTGATTCTGAAACAGTTGGAAGAAAAAAAACCACTGCCGGATAAGGAGAAAGATCAGATGGCATGGGTAAGAGTTGCCAATCAGCACAGAGCGATTGCAGAAGAGATTATCCTGAAAGAATTGATTTATGTATAAGGATTGCCAGTAACTAATCTGGCAGGTAACTGATAAAAATAGAATATTGTGAGCGAAGTAAGGCGTGAGTCATAAGATATGGCTTGCGTCTTTTTCTTTTGAACTGGAAAGGAGGATGGGAGCATGGCACAGATTTTTCGTGTAGAGAGAACTAAGAATTTTACGGTAATGAGTAATCATCATTTCAAGAATAAGAATCTGACATTGAAAGCGAAAGGTCTATTATCGCTGATGTTAAGTTTAAAGTATCAGGCGGAACAGAATAGAAAGACAGCTGAGAACGAAGTGCAAAAATTGAAAAAAAGGATAAGATTGCAATCAGAGAAAATAAACGAGATAAAATTTTTCTGTGGAATCGGATATATAGTGGCACTTGTACTTTCAGCTTGGCTTATTAAGATGTGCTTCTTGTGATTTTAAATGCGATATTTCAGAATTGAATTACGATTTTTGGTAGATTAGATTGTTTGAAACGCATTTTTATGATATGATGATAAATACCATGTGAACAGATATTTCAAGCAAATAAGATTGAGGTGAAAAAATGGCAGTTAGTTACAAGAAATTGTGGAAATTGTTAATTGATAAAGAAATGATGAAGAAAGATTTGCGTGCAATGACAGGCGTTAGTACAACAACGATGTCTCGATTATCAAAAGATGAAAATGTAAGTACAGAGATTCTGTCAAAGATATGTTCTGCTTTGAATTGTGATGTGGGAGATATCATGGAATTTGTTCCTGATAAAAAAGAGGAGCAGTAAGGAGGTACGGGAACATGGATCATTCTTATCCTTATATTGCGTCTTTGACCAGAGAGCCGTTCCTTTTCTACGAAATGCGTTCTACCGCAAAGCTAATGGTAGAAGGAAATTCCGATGATGAGATTGTTAAAGAAATTGCAGAGCAGAATCTTTTTCAGTATCCGACTGAAAAATCTATTACACGCATGGCGAAAGCCTGTATAAAACGGCTTCATGCACTGGAAGATGATTCTCTGGTTTCTGCGATTGCGTCACAGCCAACGGATGTAGCAAAACAGATTTGTCTTTATGCTTTGATGAAGCAGAGCCGACTGGTTTGGGAATTTATGCTGACAGTCATTGGTGAGAAGTACAGATTAAGGGACACGTCTTTTGGTAAGATAGATTTGAATACATTTTTTATGCGCTTGCAGGAGCAGAATGATACCGTGGCTTCCTGGAGCGATACTACAATAACAAAGTTAAAACAGATCATTGCCAGAGTGCTTGTTGAAACAGAATATCTCGACAACCGGGGGGCAGATCATTTGAATCCAGTATGGCTGCATCCTGTTTTGGAGAATGCCATCAGAAGCAATGGCGACACGGCGATACTGCCAGCGTTTAATTGCTTTTCTTAGGAGGTAGCCAATGAGCGACATAAAAGAACGCCTGGACAAAGTTCGGGCATTGATTCAGGAACCGGAGTTCCTGGAAGGCAAGGGACTCAGCAATGAGGTGAATATCAGAATCTTCTGTTATGAACCGGAGAATGAAATGGTTGTCCGTCATTTTGTGAATCAGCTGGAAACTGATCAGTCCTTAGATTGCCATTTGATCGTTTGTAATTTATATAAAACATTTCTCTCTATCTGCGATGATATGGACATCACAGATGCAATTCCCGATATGGAAGAAGCTGACGGAAGTGCTTATCTTCTGGAGCAGCTTAACTCCGCAATCGGCAATGGAGAGTTCATTGATAAAATCCAGTATGAGCCACACGAACCGGGTGATGTGCTGATGCTGACAGGTGTGGGCGAGGTGTTCCCGTTTATGAGAATCCATACGTTACTGGAAGCCTTGCAACCGTATTTTTCGGATGTTCCGATTTTGGTTATGTATCCGGGTGAGTTTGATGGTCGTCATGTAAAACTGTTCAATCGTCTGGCACCAAATGATTATTACCGGGCATTCAATGTCATAGATTAAGGGGGATAAAGCCATGATGATTCGAGATATGTTTGCGGATGACATCAACCGCAAAATCAATGGTGTAATTAAAGTAGATCAGGCTGCTGATGATGTAATCGAGCAGGAGTTAAATGAATATGTCATTACCAGAGAATTGAAGAAACATTTCATTACGTTCTTCAATTATTACGGTGATGCTTTTGACCAGCCGACAGCCGATATGGGCGTTTGGATTTCTGGTTTTTTTGGAAGTGGTAAATCTCACTTCTTGAAAATGCTTTCCTATCTTTTGGAAAATAAAGAGGTAAAAGGCATTCGCAGTGTGGAGCGTTTCCGTAAAAAGTTTGAGGATGACCCGGCAACTTTTATGCTGATCGACCGTGCTACAAAGGGACAGACGGAAACCATTCTTTTCAACATTGATATTGAAGGCTTCAGTAATAAAAACAAGACTGCCGTACTTCGTGTATTTGCCAAAATGTTCTACAACCATCTGGGATTTTACGGTGAGAATCTGAAAGTTGCCATGATGGAGCGTTATATTGACCAGCAGGGAAAAACTGAGGAGTTTCGCAGAGTTTTTGAAGAAAAGAAAGGCAAGCCTTGGCTTGAAATGCGCCGTGCCTTTGCTTTCAATGGAAAGTTCATCATACCGACACTAATGGAAGTTTTAGATATGAGTGAGGACGATGCCAAGGCGTGGTTCAATGATAAAACTGCTACAGAAATTTCTATTGCACAGCTTGTGGAAGATATGAAAGCCTATGTAGATACTAAACCTGCAAACTTCCGCTTGCTGTTTATGATTGACGAGGTTGGTCAGTATGTTGGTACGGATACCGATATGCTTTTGAACCTCCAGTCTCTGACCGAGAAAATCGGAAGTGAGTGTGAAGGTAAGATTTGGGTGGTCTGCACTGGACAGGAAGCGATTGATGAAATCATCAAAGTTCGTGCTGATGAGTTCTCCCGTATCCAGGCACGTTTCAAGACAAGACTGAGTTTATCTTCTTCCTCCGTAGATGAAGTCATCCAGAAGCGTATTCTGAAAAAGAAACCGGAAGCAACAACGAATTTGGAAACCGTTTATGAGCAGAATGATTCTGTTTTGCGTAACCTGTTCAGCTTCAATGGCTCTATTCTGGATATTAAAGGCTATTCCGGTCCGAGGGAATTTACAGAGAACTTCCCGTTCGTGCCGTATCAGTTCATCATCATGCAGAAGGTATTTGCGGAAATCCGGAAACATGGAAATTCCGGTAAGCACCTGTCTGGTGGTGAGCGTTCTATGCTGTCCGGTTTCCAGGAAGCTGCACAGAAAATTCAGGAGAAGGATGAATATGCACTTGTTCCGTTCTTCCGTTTTTATGATACTGTACATACTTTCCTGGATGGTTCGATTCGTCGTGTAATTGAGCGTTGCCAGAAAGCTGCTGACAACGGGGACGGCATTGAACAGCAGGATGTGGATGTGCTGAAACTTCTGTACTTGATTCGATATATTGATGATATTCCTTCTAATCTGGACAATATCGTTATCCTTATGGCGGACGATATTCGTGTGGATAAGATTATCATGCGTGAAGCCGTCCGTGGATGTCTTGACCGTTTGATGAGCCAGAACTATATTGGCAGAACCGGCGACACCTATAATTTCTTGACAGATGAAGAACAGGACATTCAGCGTGAAATCCGAGACACCAATGTGGATACTGCTTCTATCGTGGAACGTATTGCTCAGATGATTTATGGTGATATTTTCACAACCAAGAAGTTCCGTTATGGAAAATATGACTTTGCTTTCGATCAGATGGTGGACGGCATTACAGTTGGAGTGGCAACAGGTGGTATGCGTCTGCGTTTCCTGACCGTTGCTACTGATGCCATTGAAAAAACAGATTACCGTCTGATGGCAGAGTCTAAAGGTAATGAAGCAATCGTGGTTCTGGCTGATACGCCTTATTATGAATCTCTGGAATCTGCCATGAAGATTCGTAAGTATGTAAAACAGAGAAATGTAAGCCAGCTTCCTAAGAGTGTGCAGAAAATCATCAGCGATCAGCAGGACGAAGCCGGAAAATATGAGCTGAGTGCTATGATCGAATTGCAAAATGCCATTGAAGGGGCGCAGTTCTATGTAGATGGTGAGCATTTGGAAATCAAAGCCGGAAATGCCAAGAGCAAGATTGACCAGTCTCTTGAATATCTGGTTGCTCATGTATATAGCAAGCTCGACCTGATTACAGATAATGCAGGCAGTGACGCAGATATTATTGCGGTTCTGACAGGTGCGGTAACAGCACTTCCGGGCATGGAGCCGAACCGGGATGCTGCTTCTGCTATGGAAGAATATCTGGAAATGCAGGATGCAAAAAAACTGCCGACTTCCATGGCAGATGTGCAGAGCAAATACAGTGCGATTCCGTATGGCTGGAAAGAAATCGACATTGCTGCGGTTGCGGCACAGCTGATTTATTCCCAGAAAGTAACCATCAAGTACGCAGGCAATACCATTCAGCCGGATGACCCGAAACTACCGGATATGCTCCGCAAAAAGAGTGAGATCGGCAAGACTTCCATCAGCAAGCGTAAAACCATTTCTGCTACGATGATGCGTGATGTAAAATCAATGCTCCGTGACTATTTCGATGTTATGGATGTGCCGGACGATGAAGATGGTCTGATTCGCTTTGTGACTGAAAAATTCGGTGAACAGCGTGACTACTATGCTTCTCTGGATGCTCGTTATGATGGACATAAATACCCGGATCGTTCTTTAGTGCAGGAAGCCATTCATCTGATGGATGATGTACTTTTTCAGAAGAAAGATAATATTGCCCTGATTGAGCGTGTGCTGAAAAAAGAGGATGCTCTTTTCAACAATAAAGAAGCCATGAGCAACGGCATTGAAAACTTCTTCAAAACCCAGGTAACAGTATTCGACCAGGCAGTGCAGTTTGAAAAATCTCTGCACGACGATTTTGACCGAATTGCAGAAAATGAGGAAGCACATAAGGCACTGAATACCATTCGTCTGATTACGATGGTTCAGACTGGAAGCAAGTTCAACTATAACCGGATTCGTGAACTGAATCCGTTGATGGATACAGTTCGTACTGCTCATGATAAGATGCTGGAAGAAAAACGTGCCGAGGTTCTGGAAACGGTTCGTCAGTGTATGGAAGCGACCCATACTGCTGCAAACGGCGATTCCAAGGCATCCCATCTGATTGAAAAATCAGACCGATATTTCAGCCAGTGCAAGGAAAAAATTGCAGAATTAAAGAGCCTTGCCCTTCTGGATGCTATGTTCTTGCCGATGTGTCAGTACAAGGATGATACAGTCGGTAATATTGAATCAGTTTTGGCTCCGCCAGCACCAAAGCCACAGGTACAGCCGACACAGCAAGGAAAAGAAACTGCTCCTGTAAAGAAAAAAGTGGTTCGTGCCTATAACCGTCAGGTTGTATTCCAGGCAAAGACTTTACAGACGGATGCGGACATTGATGATTATGTAGAGAAGATTCGTTCTCAGCTGAAGCAACTCTTGAAAAATTGCGATGAGATCAAGCTGAACTAACGAGGAGAGACGAGTATGGATAAGAATGCGATTAAAAAATTTGCTGTCTGGGCAAGAACAGAGCTGATCGCCCGTGTTTCCCTAAAAGGCGTGGAATACGGTATCACAGAGGATAATATCGAGGCCGCCAATGCGGACAGCGTTGGCGGCAAAGTCCTCACTGCTGATGAAAAGAAACAACGTCAGGCTTTGATTGCCGAGATTAACGATAAAGGCTATAAGCAGGTCATGGAGGAGGTTGCTTACACTTGGTTCAATCGCTTCTCTGCTCTGCGATTTATGGAAGTCAACGGCTATCTTCCTTCCCATGTGCGTGTATTCACGGACGAGGAAAACAACTTTAAGCCGCAGATTATAACCGAAGCAATTCATCTGGATTTGGATGGATTGGATATGGAAAAAGTCTATGAGCTAAAAGATGCCGAAAAAACCGAAGAACTGTATAAATATCTGCTGATCGTGCAGTGCAACGCTCTGAATAAGATTTTGCCGGGAATGTTCCAGAAGATTGCGGATTACACCGAGCTTCTTCTGCCGGACAATCTGCTCCGTGAAGGCAGTGTCATTCAGCAGATGATCGAGCTGATACCGGAGGATGACTGGAAAGATGCTGTCCAGATCATCGGCTGGTTGTATCAGTATTATAACAGTGAGAAAAAGGATGACGTTTTCGCAGCACTGAAAAAGAATGTGAAAATCACAAAAGAAAACATCCCTGCAGCAACCCAGCTTTTCACACCGGACTGGATTGTTCGCTACATGGTAGAAAACAGCCTTGGTCGTTTGTGGCTGGAGGGACACCCGGAGGCATCAGAGCAGCTTCTTCCGACAGAGGAAGAACAGTCTGCTTATGCTGCCGGAAACCGTGACCCAGAAGATGCCAAATGGCACTACTATCTGGAAGAAGCCGAGCAGGAGCCGGAAGTACAGGCACAGCTGGCTGAAATCCGTAAGGAATATGCCGCACTGACACCGGACCAGCTGAAAGTCATTGACCCATGCTCCGGTTCCGGTCATATTCTTGCGTATATGTTTGATGTGCTGATGAAGATTTATGAATCTTATGGCTACACCACCCGTGAAGCGGTGGCAAGTATTGTAGAAAATAATCTTTATGGGCTGGATATTGATGATCGTGCGGCTCAGTTGGCTTATTTTGCGGTAATGATGAAAGCCCGTCAGTATGATCGCCGTTTTTTTAGTCGTGGCATTCAGCCCCATGTATATGCTATTGTGGAGAGTAATCATGTAGATAAATTCGTTTTGGATTATTTCTGCAATGGAGATATGAAGCTCACAGCGGCTATGGATACCATTATCAGTGAACTGCATGATGCAAAGGAATATGGTTCGATTTTGACTGTAACACAGCAGGATTGGTTTACTTTGTATAACCGCTTTGATGAGATTATAGAAGATATAAACCTATCCCGTGAGATGGCATTGAGAGAATTGTTGCCGTTGGTACAAGTGGCTGAAACGCTAGCACAGGCATATGATACGGTTGTGACGAATCCGCCATATATGGGATCTAATAATATGGGGGAAAAATTAAATGGTTATGTGAAAAATAACTATCCAGATACCAAATCAGATATGAGCACGGTATGCATGGAAAAAACGTTAAAAATGTGTAATTCAAATGGCATGATGGCGATGATAAATATACCGGTATGGATGTTTTTGACTAGCTATGAGAAATTGCGTAGAAAGATGATTTCCGAAAATACTTTTTTGAATATGTTACATTTAGGAAGGGGAGTATTTGGATCTGATTTTGGAACTACTGCATTTGTTATTTGTAAAAGATATTTAAGAAATCATATTGGAAATTATAGAAGACTTTTTAATAAGTCAGTTGAAGTTGTAACTGTTGAAACAAAAGAAAAATGGTTTTTCGAAATGAAAGGTAGATATACTGCCGATCAAAATGATTATATAAAAATTCCAGGAGTGCCAATAGCATATTGGGCAAGTAAAAGTATATATGCTGCATATGAGTATTCTCCACTTGGTGATACGGTTGTTCCGAGGCATGGGTTAGCTACATCGGATAATAATCGGTTTTTGAAATTATGGTTTGAGATAAATTTTAAAAAAGAGAGTCTTATCAAGAAATGTGATTTTACGAAAAAATGGTTCCCCATGAATAAAGGTGGAGCATATAGAAAATGGTACGGAAATCTTGAGTGGGTAATAAACTACGAAAATGATGGAGAGGAAATAAAAAAATTTGCAATTGAATTATACAAGTGTTCTTCAAGGACAATACAAAATACGCAATTTTATTTTAAGAAAGCAATAACATGGTCGGCGCTCACCAGTGGAGCTTTGTCGTTTAGATGGTCAGATGAAGGGGCAATTTTTGGATCTGGAGCACATTGCGCTTTTGCAGACGAGAAAATTCTTTTATATGCATTAGGATTAATGAACAGTAAAGTGAATACGGCTTTTTTAAATATTGTCTCTGCGACAATGAATAAAAATGTTGATGATATTCGTGCAACTCCGTTTATTGCACCAGAGGACAAAATACAAGTTGTAGATATGCTCGTTAAAAATTGTATAAAGATTTCTAGAGAAGATTGGGATTCCTTTGAACTGTCATGGGATTTCAAAAAGCATCCTTTGATTCAAAATATTGATACTATTGAAAAGGCTTATGAATGCTGGAAACGAGAGTGTGATAGACGTTTTTTCGAACTTAAAGAGAATGAAGAGAAAATCAACAAAGAATTTATAGAAATTTACAATCTGCAGGATGAATTAGTGCCAAATATTGAAAATCATGAAGTTTCTGTAAGACGTGCGGATTTAAAACGTGATATATGTTCTTTTATTTCATATGCTGTCGGCTGTATGTTTGGAAGATATTCTTTAGATGCTGATGGACTAATTTATGCTGGTGGTGAGTGGGATAATAGTAAATATGTTTCTTTTGCGGTAAACAAGAATAATATTATTCCAATTGGTGATGATGAATATTTTGAGAATGATATAGTTAGTCTGTTTGTAGAGTTTGTGAAAACAGTTTATGGGCAAAATACATTAGATGAAAACTTGAAATTTATTGCTAATGCTCTTGGAGGAAAAGGCCAGCCTAAAGACATTATTCGTAATTATTTTTTGAATGATTTCTTTAGTTATCATTGCTCTATGTGCTCATCCTCATCATCAGGAAAACGCCCGATTTACTGGCTGTTTGACAGTGGCAAGAAGAACGGTTTTAAGGCTCTGATTTATATGCACCGCTATCAGCCGGACACCATTGCCCGTATCCGTACCGATTATGTGCATGAACAGCAGGCTCGTTATCGCACTGCTATTGCTGATTTGGAACAGCGTATTGCCAGTGCTTCCACTGGTGAGCGTGTGAAGCTGAATAAAAAGCTGATCACCTTGCAGGCACAGGATACTGAAATCAGAATCTATGAGGAAAAGATTCATCACCTTGCCGACCAGATGATTTCTATTGATCTGGACGATGGCGTGAAGAAAAATTATGCAATTTTCCAGGATGTTTTGGCTAAAATAAAGTAAAGGAGAGAGGTTTTATGAAAGAAAAATTTAATTTTCAAGTAGAAGGGGTGCCATTAATTAAATTTCAAGATGCGGAAAAGATTAAAAAGTTACAATCAGGAAAAATCTATGCAAAAACACTTGGATATTATCGTAAAAGAGAAGAAGAAACGGGTGATTGTGAAGTTGGAGACAAGTATGAGGGTATGATGAATTTAAATAATGCGTTTATTTATTCTCCAGATGAGAACAAAATAGTTTCAGCTAATGATAAATTATTTAAGACATCAGAATCAGATGATTTTGTTTTCTGCATGTTTGGTATAGACCCTAATTTAGAAAAATTTAAATTTACAGATAAGCAAAAAGAAAAAATGCTTTCATTTGGCGATACTGCATTGATTGTTTTAAATCGTGCCGAATTTATTCACAGAGTAAAGGTAGGGGCAGAGAAAGCTGGATATAAAATTCATTTCGATCAGGTTAAATATTATGATCCTAGTATTGATGGCGGAAATAAGTACATTTCATTAGTTGATGGAATGTGGAATATTGCGTTCTGGAAACGTGATTCCTACGCATATCAGCAGGAAGTGAGATTTTTATTTTCGCCTGGAGATGAAAATAAAGATCACATTGAATTAGATATTGGAGATATTAGTGATATCACAGCAATTGTTTCTGCTAAATCCGTATTATCAGCAATTGTAAAAAAGACTTCTTTAGAGAAAAAAAGTGATTACAAATAATTAGACAACGGAAGTTATACATTAATCGAGAGCGAGGTGTTATGATGACCATAGAAGAAATTCTTGCAGGGGAATCAAAGAATGTAGAGTTTAAAGAGAACCTGCCGGAGAAAAGCATCAAATATATGAAATCTGTGGTTGCCTTTGCAAATGGAACCGGAGGAAAAATCATTTTCGGAATTGCCGATAAAACCAGAGAGGTTGTCGGCTTTGACAAGGAAGATGTGTTCAAGAAAATGGATGCCATTGCAAATGCTGTATCAGACAGCTGTGAACCGGCAATCATTCCGGATATTACCTTACAGACGGTTGATGGTAAGACTGTCATTGTGGTAGAGGTTTCTGAAGGCAGACAGCGCCCGTATTATATCAAAGCTCTTGGCAGAGATGGCGGTGTATATGTCCGTGTTGCCGGAACTACCCGCCTTGCCGACGAGTATATGGTAAAGGAGCTGCTGTTTGAGGGCAGTAACCGCTACTACGATCAGGCTTTATGTACTGGGTTAAATGTTACAGATGAAGATATTGATGTCCTATGTAAAGCCATGAAAGAACAGGCTGTTAAAAATGCCCGTACAGAGGAACAGAAAGCAGCGATTAAAGATGTCGGTAGACAGCAGCTGCGTTCCTGGGGTATTTTGATTGAGCGTGATGGAAAAGATTATCCGTCCAATGCGTTTGCTATTTTGACAGGTAATGGTGGACTTCATGTTGCAACGCAATGTGGCGTGTTCAAAGGGACAACGAAAGCGGTATTTGTTGATCGTAGAGAATATACCGGTCCGCTTTGGGAACAGATAGACGAAGCATTTCAGTTTGTCTTGAGAAATATTCATCTGGGTGCTACCATTGTGGGAATTTATCGCCAGGATGTTTATGAGATTCCACCGGATGCCATTCGTGAGTTGATCATCAATGCTATGGTACACCGTAGTTATCTGGATCATGGTACAATACAGGTTGCGGTATATGACAACCGATTAGAAATTACTTCCCCGGGAAAGCTGCCAATGGGACAAACGATGGAGCGTATGAAAGAAGGATATTCTAAAATCAGAAATGAAGCCCTTGCTCATGCGTTTGCTTACATGAATCTGATCGAGCATTGGGGAAGCGGCATTCCGAGAATTATTGATAAAGTGAAAGCTGCCGGACTTCGGGAGCCGGAGTTTATTGGTGGCGAAGTGGATTTGCGTATCAATATTTATCGAGGTCAGGTTGACGGCACTGTTGACCTCAATGACCTCAATAACGCCATTAAAGTGCCGGATACTATTGATAAAATGCCAGATAGTGGCAATGAAGTGCCGGATAAAACAGAAACAGTGCCAGATACTATGGGAAAAATGCCGGATAGTGACAATGAAGTGCCAGATACGACAGAGAAAATGCCGGATAGTGAACGGGAACAACAAATCTATAAATATGTATTGGAAAATGGCTCTATTACTACTGCTGAAACAGTAGAGATTTTAGATGTAAAACATCGTAGAGCCAGAGCTGTCTTGCTGAATATGGTTAAGGATGGTTATTTGAGAAAAGAGGGTGCGGCACGAAGCACTATTTATGTAAAAAATACGGAAGGGAAATAATGCAGCATGGATACAGACAAAATAATACAAGATTTAAATCGCAGGTTTGCTGCACCTCTGCCTGAGTTTTATCAGCGTCGTATCATTTTCTGGTATGATGAAGATAAGGAATTTGAGGATAAACTGGATGAAGTGGTTTTGGAAAATGCAAAGGTGATTGCGCTGACAGGAAATAATGCGTTTTCTGTAAAAAAACTGCTTTTAGTAGATGATTTGACCACAAATTATCTGGTTTACAGTCCGTGTGTCTATAACTGCCCTGATGATAACTGGCTTCTGGATGTAGAGCTTTACAGTGAAGAGTTTCGGGCAGATCTGATTTCTATCTGGATGGATGAGATGGGACTTATATCAAATCCGGCAATGAGGAAACAGGTTAAAAACTATCGTGCTTATTTTAATGCGAAAGACCGTCGTTTGAAAGTTAGCACGCAGAATAAAGTTCCGGAAACACCGGCACAGTTACACATGGCTGTCATGGCGGCAATCTGTGGATTGAAAGATGCACAGCCTAATATGATTCTCCGTAGTGTGTTCCAGGCGGGACTGGATTTGAATAATAATACGGTTTATCAGGATTTTGTAAAATATCATGCAGACGCAGCATTTTGGGCGATGGTTCGTCAGGGATGCGGATTTGTGGAGGAGGAACCAGCCCTTGGGCGATTGGCAATTCATCTACTTTTAACCGCGGCGACCCGTACCATGCGGCAGGAATATCTTGCCGGACTGGACGGTTTTATTTCCATGCCACATCAGGCATATTGCTATGATTTTATTTCTGAATGGCTTCATAGTGACAACATTCCGCAATTATATGATGTGGCACGTTATGTTGAGGATGAAGCTCGTCTGTATCAGCGTTTTGAAAAGCTGACAGTAGAAGATTTGGTAGGAACAGAGTGCTTTCCGTGTATTAACGAAGTAATTCTGACAAAGCTAATGACAGAGATTAGTGACCATATTATTGATGTGGATACCATTACGAATACCGTTGAAAAACGTAGAACTTGTGTATGGTATGAGCCATTTGAGAATTTTTATGACGGTATCTTACAAGTGGCGAATATGCAAAGTTTCTTTAAGGAACATTCTGCCGGATTCCATACCGCAGAAGCGAAAAGTATCTGGAAAGAATATACTGAGAGTTACTATCAGATGGACACTTATTACCGTTTGTTCCATCTTAGTTTTCAAAAGAGTTTGGAGACTTCCAATATTCTGCTGGATGATTTGTTCAAGCATGTTGTCGATAAGGTGGAAGGACTTTATACGCACTGGTTCTTAGGTGAGTTGGGCAACAACTGGTCGGATGTATGTGCGGATGAACTGGCAACTTACGGTAAAGTTCTGGAAGTACCGCAACAGGAGGATTTTTACCGTTCCCGTATCCAAACCTCGGATACGAAAGTATTTGTAATTATCTCAGATGCCATGCGTTATGAAGTGGCGGCTACGATGGCAGATCAGCTTCAGCGAGAAACGCAAAGTAAGGTTTCTATCAGTAGTATGCAGAGCATCTTTCCTTCTACTACAAAGTTTGGTATGGCAGCTTTGTTGCCGCACAAAGAACTGACAGTAGAGGTTCGGAACGATATTTTGACGGTTTTGGCAGATGGACAGTCTACGGCAAGTACTTATAGGGATAAGGTTCTGAAAACAGAAGATTCGGCAAGCGTGGCTTTAAAGTATAATGACATCATTGCTATGAAACGAGCGGAAAGAAGTGCTTTGGTGAAAGGGATGGATGTGGTCTATATTTACCACGATACCATAGATGAAGCCAGCCACACTTCGGATACTGCTGTTTTTGCTGCCTGTGACAAGGCGATTTCAGAATTGAAGAATCTTGTGCGTATTATCGTAAATGAATTTGGCGGAACAAATATTCTAATTACAGCAGATCATGGATTTCTTTATACATACAGTCCTTTGAAGGAAGAGGACAAAGTAGATAAAAGAGGTCTTTTTGATGTGGATGTAACAAACCCTGACATTACAAAAAAAGAAAGCATCAAGCGGTGTGTAGAATATGGCAGAAGATATGCAATTATGCAGAAAGGTGTGCAACCAGATTACTTGATGCCTGTAAAATTCCTGGGCGGAAATACGGAATTTGATGGATTTGCACCGAGAGAAAGTATTCGTATCAAAATGAATGGCGGCGGTATGAATTTTGTGCATGGTGGTATCAGTTTACAGGAAATGGTTGTTCCGGTGATTGAGTATCATTATCTCCGCAATGATTCTATGGAATATAGGCGAAATAAGCAGAAATATGATACCAAGCCGGTAACGGTCAATTTACTGTCCGCAAACCGTAAAATCAGCAATATGATTTTTTCGTTGAACTTCTATCAAAAAGATGCGGTCAGTACAAACCGTGAAGCTGCAACCTATCAGGTTTACTTTACAGATGAGGACGGCAAGCAGATTAGTGATATTCAGAAGATTATTGCAGATAAGACCAGCGATAATGGTGCAGAAAGAACTTTCCGTTGTCAGTTTAATTTGAAATCTCTGAAATACAGCAATACAGCTACTTATTATCTGGTAATTGCAGATGAACAGGGATTACAGATGCCACAGCGGGAGCCATTCCAGATTGACATCGCCTTTGCGGTGGACGAGTTTGATTTTTTTAGTTAATGCCGCAGGAGGAGAGAAAGATGGAGCAATTTACAGAGGGTGAAAGTACCCGTGAAGAAATAAAGAACAAGCTCCGTCAGAACTTTGACGGTAAGATTGTTCGGAAAGACCTGACAAAGAAAATTAAAGAAGGGGCGAATGTCCCAGTGTATGTTCTTGAGTTCTTGTTGGGACAGTATTGCAGTTCAGATGATGAGACTGTTATAGAGAAAGGCGTACAGAATGTGAAGCGTATTCTTGCTGACAACTTTGTACGCCCGGATGAATCACAGAAGATTCTGTCTCAGTTGCGTAAAAAAGGTAGTCACACGATCATTGATATGGTGACTGTTCGACTGGATATGAAAAAAGATTGCTTTTTTGCAGAGTTTTCTAATTTGGGCGTTGGTAATGTACCAATTGCCGACGAATATCCGGAAAAATTTGATCGCCTGCTCTGCGGCGGTATCTGGTGTATTGTTCAGCTGGATTATGAGGTTGAAGGCGACAATAATTTTGGTATTGAGGACATTGATGGAAATCCACTTCGTTCCAAACAGAAAAAGCAGAAAGATATTTCACCAATCAGTATCCGTAAGCTGACACCGATCCAGATGCCACACATTGATATTGATGAACTGAAGCAGGGACGAAAGGCTTTTACGAAAGATGAATGGCTGGATATTCTTCTTCGTTCTATCGGCATGGAGCCAGATGAATTTACATATCGTGAGAAATGGCTGCTCCTGACCCGTATGATTCCATTAGTTGAAAACAACTTTAATCTTTGTGAACTGGGACCAAGAAGTACTGGTAAATCTCATCTTTACAAAGAGATTTCACCAAACAGTATTTTGATTTCCGGTGGACAGACGACGGTTGCAAACCTGTTTTACAATATGGGACGCAAAACGGTCGGACTGGTCGGCTTATGGGACTGTGTAGCCTTTGATGAAGTGGCAGGTATCAAGTTTAAAGATAAAGATGGCATTCAGATTATGAAGGATTACATGGCATCCGGCTCTTTTGCCCGTGGCAAAGAAGAAAAAGCTGCTACTGCGTCCATGGTATTTGTGGGAAATATCAATCAGAGTGTGGACGTGCTGTTGAAAACATCCAGTCTGTTTGCACCTTTCCCGCAGGAAATGGGAACAGATACAGCATTTCTTGATCGTATGCACTGTTATCTTCCAGGATGGGAGATACCGAAGTTCAGACCGGAGCATTTTACCGATGATTACGGTTTTATCAGTGACTATTTGGCAGAGTTCATCCGAGAGCTTCGCAAGGAGCAGTATGGAGATGCACTTGATCACTACTTCCGTCTGGGGAGAAATCTGAATCAGCGTGATACAATTGCGGTTCGTCGTATGATAGACGGTTATCTGAAGTTGATGTATCCAAATGGTGAGTTTACCAAAGAAGAACTGGAAGAAATTATTCAGATTGCATTGGAAATGCGTCGCCGTGTCAAGGAGCAATTGAAGAAGCTGGGCGGTATGGAATTTTATGATGTAAACTTCTCTTATATAGATCTAGAAGATATGTCAGAACATTATGTTTCCGTACCAGAACAGGGTGGCGGTAAGCTGATACCGGACGGAATGTGTAATCCGGGACAGGTTTATACCGTATCCAGAGGAAAAAGTGGCATGATTGGTGTATTTCGTTTGGAAAGCCAGATGCTTCCAGGCAATGGCAAAATTGAACGGACTGGCTTAGGTAGCGATTCTAAATGCAAGGAAGCTGTGAACACGGCATTTAATTATCTGAAAGCCAACGGCAATCGGATCAGTGGCTCTATCAGCACCTCGACCAAGGATTACATCATCAATTATCAGGATTTGCAGGGTATCGGTATGACAGACAAATTGGCACTTCCAACATTGATTGCACTTTGTTCGATTGCTCTTGGAAAGCCTGTTGTCAGCAACTTGGCAGTGTTGGGAGATATAACAATTAGTGGCACAATGATAAAGGTGGATGAACTTGCCAATACACTTCAGGTGTGTCTGGATAGCGGCGCAAAGAAGGTGCTGATTCCAAGTACATCGTTTGTTGATTTTGCAAGTGTTCCAGCTGATCTGATGAGTGCATTTCAGCTGATTCCGTATCAGAGTGCGGAAGATGCAGTGTTTAAGGCGTTAGGGGTAGAGTAATATAAGGAGGGATAAAATGTTTGAATCAGGGCTTGAATTTTTAAGGGCAGATTTTCATCTGCATACACAAAAAGATAAAGAATTTTCATATAGTGGTGAACCAAATGATTTTGTGAAATCATATATTTCGGCATTGAAACAAGCTAATATTTCTGTTGGAGTTATTACCAATCATAATAAATTTGACAAAGATGAATATAAAGCCTTAAAAAGGGCAGCAAGCAAAGAAAAAATATTTATATTACCTGGTGTGGAATTGACTGTTAAAGAGGGAGCTAATGGTATACATACTCTTATAGTTTTTAATCCTGATGAATGGTTAGAAAATGGTAATAATCACATTCAAACATTTTTAACAGCCGCATTTGCAACAATATCTAATCCTGAAAATAGAAATACAAAATGTTGTTATGATTTAAAAAGCACATTGGAAAAACTGGAAGAGTATGGAAAAGATTATTTTGTAATATTTGCCCATGTTGATCAAGGCAGTGGTTTGTTTAACGAATGTGGAGGCGGTCTTTTAGAATCGCTCTCAGGACTTGCTCCGTTTAGAAAACGAGTTTTAGGAATACAAAAATCGAGGACAAGGGATAATATAAATAAATTTAATCGTTGTTTTGGATATATTCCAGCTCTTATAGAGGGATCGGATCCTAAATCATTGAAAGATATTGGAAAAGGCGATAAACAAACATATTTAAAAATCGGAGAATATTCATATGCGGCGATTAAATTTGCATTACAGGACTATAAAAGTAGAGTTGCTGAATCATTACCGGAAAGAAGACATGGGTATATTGAATCTATAAGTTTTCAAGGCGGAAAATTTGATGGTCAGACTATTAGATTTTCATCAGAGCTTAATTCGTTAATTGGAATTCGCGGAAGTGGAAAGTCGTCTGTGCTTGAAGCAATTCGTTATATATTTGATTTACCGTTGCAAACAGATAAAGAATATAAAGAATCACTGATAAAAAATATTTTTGGCTCTGGAGGAAAAGCAACATTATCTGTTGTTGATAAACATGGCAAACATTATATTGTTAGTCGCATATACGGAGAACAGAGTAATGTTATAGATGAAAATGGACTTGACTTAAATATACAACCGTCAAGCTTGTTTGATGGAATTCAATATTTTGGGCAAAAAGATCTATCAAATAGTGCTGATCATGAAAATGGTCTTCTTGAGAAATTGGTTGGTGGAAAAATAGGGAAAAGTGCAGAAATAACATCTTGTGTGAAGGAGTTGACAACATCGGTTTCTCAATTATTAGATGCGAATAAAATTCCAGAGCAGATTGAGGAATGCAAAATTAAAGAATCTGAAGTTGAGCATAAAATGTCTATTTACAAGGAAAAAGGCGTTGCAGAAAAATTAAAAAAACAAACTGGATATACAACAGATAAAGCAAAGTTGGATTCTGTAAAAGGACGAATTGATTCAGCAGTACGAGAATTAAAAAAGTGTTATGATAATAATAAAGATGTGACTTTAGGCTTGCAGGGCGTGGAAAGTGTTTATAATTCTGATATTATAAAGAAGGCAAGTGATATTTTAAGTGCAATTGGAAATGAAATTTTAAAAATTGGAGAGGCCGTCACGCAGATAGAAAGTAATTCGTTAGAATTTGCAGATGTAGTGGAAATGTTATCGAAAAAAATAGATGGATTATCTGATGAATTTGCTGAAATAAAAAGAGAAATCAAAGATGATACGTTAGATATTGATGGATTTGTCAAAATGACAGAAGAGCTGGAAAAATATAAAGAGAATTTAAAGCAACTAAATGAACGAGCTAAATCCAAAAAACAAATAGAAAGTGCATTCAAGAAAGCAATGCGTGAAAGAAATGATATATTATTAGAACAATTCAATGCATATAAACTTGAAATTCAGAAAATTAATGAATCACAAAATGAATTAAAAATCACTATTGATTTTAAAGGTGACAGAGATAATTTTAAATCACAGATGAAGACTGATTTTAGGGGGTCAGGTATTTCTGAAATAAAATATCAATACTTATGTGACACGTTTAGAGATTATGTGGAGCTTATAGAAGACTGGATATTATGTGATGGTATGAAAATCAAGGAAATTATTTCATCCTCAGAATATACAAAGCTTGATAAAAAATTGCAAGATCAGTATGCGGATCTTCTGAAGAATCAGGTTTCCAATAATGTTGAAATATATTATCATGACAAATTATTACGACACCATTCAATAGGGCAGCGTGCGTCAGCTCTTATATTGTTTATACTCATGCAGTCTGATAATGATATTATTCTTATAGATCAGCCAGAAGATGATTTGGATAATAAAATTATTTACGATGAAGTAATTACAGCAATTGCGAAAAAGAAACAAGATATACAATTTATTTTTGCTACACACAATGCTAACATTCCAGTTCTGGGTGATGCTGAAAGAATTTTTGTGGTTGAGTATCAAGATACAACGATTGATATATCGCAAGGGAATATTGACCTGAAATCTACACATAAGCAAATTGTAGATATTATGGAAGGCGGAGAGGAAGCATTTGATAAAAGGCAATTAATTTATACGTCATGGAAATAGATTGCATAGATGATCAGATTAAAAAATCAAGAACAAACAAATAAGTATATTCCATATTGGGCATAATTTAAGTTTCGCTAAGTTTCACTTATATAGGTGTCTGAGGAAAATTTAATAGAAAAACATGAAAAAAGCACTGAAAACCGTGTGATCGGGAGATCCATGTAGGTGGACAGCTTGTATATTATGAAGGTAAAGAAGGATATTGTTTCCATGATTCAGAAACCAAAACGGATGCAGGAATCAGAGACATTCCTATGACACAGATGGTATATGATGCGTTCCGTGAACAGAGAGAGCTGAACCTGATGCTTGGTTTACAGAGTAATGTGGAGATTGGTGGACGCAGTGGATTCATCTTCAATACAAAGCATGGACGTCCGATTATGCCGGCGGGAGTGAACAGTTTTCTGAAAAACATTGTTAATGCCTATAATAAGAAAGAAAGCAAACTGGCAGAAGAAGAGAAGCGAGAGCCGGAGCTGATGCCTCCTATTTCATCGCATACCCTTCGTCATACGGGATGTACCAGACTGGGTGAGAACAATGTCAATCCCAAAGTTATGCAGTATGTGATGGGGTGCTGGATGTCCGGGGGACATCCGTTTAGCACCGACCGTAGCGGAGCGAAGAACATTCAGATACACAGATCACAATGAATGTCTACAATCATATTGCAGAGAAGTCTCATGTGGAGAACGAGATGTCTAAAATGAACTTGCCGGAAACCGTACCTGCTGTGGTATAAACCATAAGTCGTTGTCGTAAAATGTGGTAAGAAAATCAGACGAATATATTTTTTCAAAGATTTGTCGTAAAAATGTGGTCAAACCAAGAAAATTGAGTGCGAAAGTAAGTGAAAAATCCCTGTGAAGCCCGTAAAATCAAGGCTTCACAAAATCTTCACAAAATAATTAGCACTCACCTCTTGACAGTGCTAATAATAAGTGTTATATTACAGCTAGAACAAAGGAAGAGGGATACAAAGAGAGGAAAAGAAGAAAACCTCCGGTATCCGGAAGCCTTTCCGTTCCAAAGAAACAGGTAAACAAAAAGATCCGGTGAAAAGAAAAACCGGAGAAAAAGCATGGATCAGGTTCCATGAGAAGAATAAGAAGGAGCGATGACTTATGTTAATGCCTAGTATTTTTGGAGAAAATTTATTTGATGACTTTTTCAACGATTTTCCGTTCTATGATTATGACAAAGAGATGAAGAATACAGAAAAGAAACTGTATGGCCGCAAAGCCAGCCATGTGATGAAAACAGATATTCGCGAGCTGAATAATGGCTACGAGGTAGTGGTTGATCTTCCGGGCTTCACAAAAGATGAAGTTCAGGCCACACTGGAAAATGGTTATCTGACCATCAGTGCAGAGAAAGGTCTTGACAAAGACGAGAAAGAAAAAGAGAGCGGCCGCTACATCCGTAAAGAGCGTTACGCAGGTGCATGCAGTAGAAGCTTCTATGTAGGTGAGGATATTACCGAAGAGGATATCAAGGCTGAATTTAAACACGGTCTGCTGAAACTCTTCGTACCGAAGAAGGAAGCAAAACCGGCTGTGGAGCAGAAAAAGACAATCTCCATTGAAGGATAAAAGAAAAAAAGCAAAAGCGTTTGCCGCCCGGGAATGTTAAAATTCCCGGGCGGCAAAATTTTTATCTTTTCCGGTACATCCCGAGGGAAAGAATCCGGAATACGCGGGTGGATATACGTGATTTTCGGATTCGGAAAATAAATTGTATACAATAATGTACTTGCTATTTGGGAACAGGTCGGATACAATAGGCGTGACAATTACAAAATGAGAGAACTCGTATCAAAAGGAGAAATCATGAAGAAAAGAAGAAGCGTACTTGCGCTGCTTTTAGTTGCAGCTCTTACTGTTGTACTTGGCGGATGCCAGGATGGCAAGGATGGGAAAGCAGATTCTTCCGATACCACAAGTTCTCAGGTATCAACGGAATCAACCCCGACAGGGGAACCTGTTATGGGAGGTTCCATCACGGTAGGAATTCCTCAGGACATTGAGGATAGTCTTGACCCACACAAATCTGTTGCGGCAGGAACGAAAGAAATCCTATTCAATATTTATGAGGGCCTTGTAAAGCCCGATGAAGAAGGAAATCTGAACGATGCGGTGGCAGAGAGCCATTCGATCTCGGAGGATGGAAAGGTTTATACCTTCAAGCTCCGGAATGGTGTCAAATTCCACGATGGAACGACCGTCACTGCAGAGGATGTAAAATATTCAATTGAACGCTGTGCGGGTATCAACGGAGACGGAACGCCTCTGGTAGAGGCATTTTCCAATGTAGACAAGGTTGAAATTCCGGACGAGAGCACGATCAACATCTATTTAAAAGAGGCAGACACCGAGTTTCTTGCCTATCTGACGGTGGCGATTGTACCTGAGCATGTGGAAGATCTGGAAGCAGATCCGGTCGGAACAGGCCCGTTCCACTATGTATCACGGTCCCCGCAGGAAAACATTGTCCTTGAAAAATTCAGCGATTACTGGGATACGGAAAATCAGGCGTATCTGGACAAGGTAACATTTCGAATTGTCAAGGACAGCAATGCAGTCGTAACAAACCTGAAATCCGGTACACTGGACATGTATGCACGTCTCAGTTCCACACAGACAGCGCAGCTTGCCGAAGATTCCGATTTTACGATTTATGACGGCGGTATGAACCTGGTACAGGCGCTGTATCTGAACAATGCCGTGGAACCGCTCAACAATGTGAAGGTGCGCCAGGCGCTCTGCTATGCGGCAAACCGTCAGGAAGTGCTGGATATGATTGCGGACGGAAAAGGAACGATCATCGGAAGCAGCATGTTCCCGGCATTTGGAAAATATTATGTGCCGGAACTGTCAGAGCGATATAATCAGGATATTGAGAAGGCAAAAGAACTGTTAAAAGAAGCCGGATACCCAGATGGATTTGAGCTTACGATTACAGTGCCGAACAATTATCAGCAGCATATCGATACAGCCCAGGTTCTGGTAGAGCAGTTTAAAGCGATCGGTGTTACTGCCAAAATTCAGCAGGTCGAGTGGGACAGCTGGCTGTCGGATGTATATGCAGACCGGAAGTTCCAGTCCACGGTTGTCGGCGTTGACGCGGCATATCTGACCGGACGCGCGTTGCTGGAACGGTTTACCTCAACATCATCCAAGAACTTTATCAACTACAGCAACGAAGAGTATGATAAACTGTATCAGCAGGTTAAGACCAGCACGGATGAAGAGGAGCAGGTTGAGCTTTACAAAAAAATGGAAACACTGCTCTGTGACGATGCGGCAAACCTGTATATCGAGGATATGGCATGCGAGGTTGCACTTCGGAGCGATTTTGCGGGCTACCAGTTCTATCCGCTGTATGTGCAGAATATGGCTAAAATTTACAAAGTAAAATAAAAATCAAATTATAGGGGACTCAAAAGGCAGAGGGAAAAGAAAAACTCTCATTCAATTGTCAAATGCTGCCGGAAGAGTCCCCTGTAGTTATTAGTAGAAATCCCGAAAATATGTTAGGCTTGACTTTTTTTCCGACACTGCCTACTATAGAAAAAGACAGAGAAAACGTAAGGGCTCCGCGGCAATGCAGGAGGCCTTTTTTAAAAGAAGGGGGAACCATGACAGATTTTCTGGTAAGACGTTTTGTAAAAGATTATGAGAAAACCGACAACGCGGATGTGCGCACGAGCTACGGCATTTTGTCAAGCATCGTGGGAATCTGCTGCAACATTCTGCTGTTTACGGCAAAGCTGCTGATCGGTGCCGGAATGAACTCTCTGGCGATTATGGCGGATGCGTTCAACAACCTCTCGGACGCGGCATCGTCTGTGATCAGCTTCGTCGGTGTGAAGATGGCAAACAAACCGGCCGACAAAGAGCATCCGTTCGGGCATGGGCGGATCGAGTATATTGCAGCGCTGATCGTTTCGTTTCTGGTTATTGAAGTCGGCTTTACGTTTTTAAAGAGCTCCCTGGAGAAAATCCGTAATCCGGAAGAGATCACATTTCAGATGGTTCCGTTTTTGATTCTGGTGCTCTCGGTTGGTGTAAAGCTGTGGATGGCGCTTTTCAACCGAAAACTGGGAAACCGCATTCAGTCGAAGGTGATGCTGGCAACGTCAGCGGATTCCATGGGCGACGTGATCACGACGAGCGCAACGATCGCTTCTACATTGATCTGCCATTTCCTTTCGGTTAATATCGACGCAATCGCAGGACTTGTTGTGGCGGTACTCGTTATGTGGTCCGGTATTTCCATTGCAAAAGATACATTGGAACCGCTGATCGGGCAGGGCGCGGATCCGGATCTGTATGCACGGATCATGAAAGAGGTTGCTTCCTATGAAGGAATTGTAGGAACCCATGATCTGATTGTCCACAACTACGGGCCTGGCAGAAGTATGGCATCGATCCATGCGGAGGTGCCGCGAGATGTCGATATCGAGGTATCGCATGATATTATCGACCGCATTGAACATGAGGTCGGTGAAAAATTGGGGATTCTGCTGGTCATCCACATGGATCCGGTGGAGATCCACGATGCGACGGTTCTTGCGACAAAGGAGAAGGTAAGAAACGTAATTTCCATTCTCGATCCGGAGCTTTCCTTCCATGATTTCCGTATGATCAACGGGGCGGAGAAAAAGAAGCTGATTTTTGATCTTGAAATCCCGTATTCTTATAAGAAGAAAGACTGTGATCGCGTGATCGGGCAGATCGGGGCGCTGATGAAGGAAATGGATGAGAAGTATGAATGCGTCGTCAACATCGACAAAAAATACGTGGCGGGAGAGTGACAACGGCCGGGTTGAGCCGTCAAATCCCTTCCAAAATGTTCCAAAAGTCAGTTTTTTGAAAAAAATAAAAAAATTTCAAAAAAGGTGTTGACTTTTCTCTTGCGATAGTGTATTATACATTTTGTCGCAAGGCAATGGGCTATCGCCAAACGGTAAGGCAACGGACTCTGACTCCGTCAGTTCCTGGTTCGAATCCAGGTAGCCCAGCTCATTGAAAGGTCTCAGGTCTCGTACCTGAGGCCTTTTTCGATGCTCAAAAACAAATACAGCAGGAGGAACGAAACGATGAAGTATTCCTTTACGAGCAGAATCCGCTACAGCGAAATCGGTGAGGACGGAAATCTCACCCTGCCGGGGCTGATCAATTACTTTCAGGACTGCAGTACCTTCCAGTCGGAAGCGATCGGCGAGGGCGTTGCGGAGCTCAAAAAACGAGGCTGCGCCTGGGTGCTGTCCGCGTGGCAGATTCATGTGCGCCGCTATCCATCCCTCGGTGAAGCGGTAAAAATCACTACATGGGCGAGCGGCTTCAAAGGATTTCTTGGCATGCGTAACTTCACGATGGAAACAGAAGACGGCGAAATACTCGCCTGTGCCAACTCCATCTGGTCTTACGTCAATATGGAAACGGGTCATCCCGTCCGCGCACCGAAAGAGACGACAGACGCCTACGGCATTGACGATCCGATCAACGAGGATTTCGGCGAGCGCAAAGTGAAAATGCCGGAAGCAGATTTCATCGGCGAACCGTTCCCGGTGCGGCCGCACAACCTCGATACGAACCACCACGTCAACAACGCACAGTTCATTTCCCTTGCCGGTGAATGCCTTCCGAAGAACTTCACCGTGCACCGGATGCGCGCCGAATACAAACAGCAGGCGCACCTCGGTGACGTCCTGCATCCGCTGCGCGCCGAGACGGAAAACGGCTGTTTTATCTCACTGAACGATGAAAAAGGACAGCCATACGTAGTTGTGGAATTTCAATGATTGTGGTACAATCGGAAAGAATAAGATACGAACGTAATAAACACAATGAGGAAAGGGGAATTTGCCATGAGAGCGCAGAACCTTACACTGTTAACTGATTTATATGAACTTACCATGATGCAGGGCTACTACGAGAACCCGTCCGATCAGATCGTGGTATTTGATGCATTTTACAGAAAGAATCCATGCGGCGGCGCATACGCCGTATGTGCAGGACTTGAGCAGGTAATCGAGTATGTCCGCGATCTTCACTTTTCGCCGGATGACATCGACTATCTCCGTTCCCTCCATATTTTCAACGATGATTTCCTGGAGTATTTAAGAGGCTTCCATTTCACCGGAGATATCTATGCGATCCCGGAAGGAACCGTCGTATTCCCAAGAGAACCGCTCTTAAAAGTTGTCGCTCCGATCATGGAGGCACAGCTTGTAGAGACCGCGATTCTGAACATGATCAACCATCAGAGCCTGATCGCGACGAAAGCATCCCGCGTTGTTTACGCGGCAAAGGGCGACGGCATCATGGAGTTTGGACTCCGCCGTGCACAGGGACCGGATGCCGGTATCTACGGCGCGCGTGCTGCCATGATCGGCGGCTGCATCGGAACCTCCAATGTCCTGACCGGACAGATGTTTGACGTTCCAGTCAAGGGAACCCACGCACACAGCTGGATTATGAGCTTCCCGGATGAGTACACCGCATTCAAAACGTATGCGAAAATGTATCCGGAAGCCTGCATTCTTCTCGTAGACACCTACGATGTTCTCGAATCCGGTGTTCCGAATGCGATCCGCGTCTTCAAAGAGATGAGAGCAGAGGGCTTACCGATGAAGGGCTACGGCATCCGCATCGACAGCGGTGACCTGGCTTACCTGTCGAAAAAAGCATATCAGATGCTCGAGGCAGAAGGTTTCGGCGATGCCATCATTTCCGCATCCAGTGACCTCGATGAGTACCTGATCGACAGCCTGAAAACCCAGGGTGCGAAGATCAATTCCTGGGGCGTCGGCACCAACCTGATCACATCCGGTGACTGGCCGGCATTCGGCGGCGTTTACAAGCTGGCAGCAGCAAAAGATAAAGATGACGCAGAATTCACACCGAAGATCAAGCTGTCCGAGAACTCCGAGAAAGTAACAAACCCGGGCAATAAGACGATTTATCGTATTTATGATAGAGAAACCGGAAAGATCCGTGCCGACCTGATCTGCCTCGCAGACGAGACCTTCGACGAGAGCAAAGATATGATCATCTTCGACCCGATCGAGACCTGGAAAAAGACGAAGATCAAAGGCGGAACCTACACCTTACGCGAGCTCCTCGTTCCGATTTTCCAGAAGGGCGCATGCGTCTACACTTCTCCATCCGTCATGGAGATCCGCGACATCTGCACCAGAGAGAAAGATACCCTCTGGGAGGAGTCCAAACGTCTGGTCAATCCGCATGAGGTTTACGTGGATCTGTCCGACAAGCTGTACCACATCAAGAGCGACCTGCTCGAGGAGATGAGCATGAAGGCTCTCGGCGAGCAGTAAGAAAGGAAGTCAAATGTTAAATATAGGAAGAAAGCAAAAGCTGGTAGTAGTAAAGAAAGTAGAATTCGGTATTTATCTTGGGGAGACCCGGGAAGCGGGCGAGAAGGAACGTGTTCTTCTGCCGATCAAACAGGTGCCGGAAGGAACAAAAGAGGGAGATGAGCTGGAAGTATTTCTGTACCGCGATTCCAGCGACCGTCTGATTGCGACAACCAGAGAGCCGAAGCTGGTGCTTGGAGAGCTGGCTGTCTTAAACGTAGCTGCTACCGGAAAGATCGGAGCATTTCTGGACTGGGGTCTGGAAAAAGATCTGTTTCTTCCGTTTAAACAGCAGACCCGCCGCCTCCATCCAGGTGATGAGGTTCTGGTTTCCCTCTACATCGACAAGAGCGACCGTCTCTGCGCAACGATGAAGGTTTACCATTTCCTGAAAACCAATTCTCCGTACGTCGTAGGCGATATCGTAAAGGGAAGAATCTACGAGATCAGCGGAAACTTCGGCGTTTTCGTTGCTGTTGATGACCGCTACTCCGGCCTGATTCCAAAGAGAGAAGCACAGGCAGACTATCATGTCGGCCAGGAACTTGAGTGCCGCGTTACAGAAGTCAAAGAGGACGGAAAACTCTCCCTGTCCGCACGCGGAAAAGCGTACGAGCAGATCGCAATCGATGCAGAGAGCGTTCTTTCTGTGATCGAGGAATTTGCAGGTGTCCTTCCATTTGATGACAAAGCATCACCGGAAGTGATTCAGAGAGAATTCGGCCTCAGCAAAGCAGCATTTAAGCGCGCGGTCGGCCATCTGATGAAAGAAAAACAGGTTGTCATCCGCGACGGTAAAATCTGGACGGCAGAAAAAGCAAAATAAGAAAAAATCGGGCACTGGACAGGAAGCACATCCTCTCCGGTGTCCGTTTTTTTGTGTCAGACAGCAGATAAAATTTTGAAATTTTTTCTGCGCCCGGTTTGCGGTTGCGCGAAGAGAGGATTGCGCTTATAATATGATCTATATGACAAAAAATGACACAGGATCTGATGGAGAGCGATGAAGAAAAAGAAAAGTAAGAAAAAAACATCTTTTATTTCCAAAACCGCAATGACGGTTTTAACGATCATTCTGATTATTCTGTTTTTCTGCATTATGTCGATGGTCGAGAAAATACAGGGAACGGCCCGCGTTGTCAACTATGCCGGTCTGGTGCGCGGAAAAACGCAGCGGATTATCAAGCTGGAGGATGCGGGAGAACCGCAGGATACGATGATTGCAGACATCAACGCTTATATCGACGGTCTGCAGAACGGAAGCAGCGAGCTGGATCTGGTGCGCCTGGATGACCGGGATTTTCAGGATAAGATGACTGAGCTGGCATCGTATTTTGAAGAGCTGAAGGCAGAGATTCTGCTGGTGCGTGAAAAAGGATATGAGAATACCGCGATTATCGAAAAGAGTGAGACCTTTTTCAAAATCTGTGACGAGGCGACGGGCCTTGCGGAAGCGTATTCGCAGAGAATGGCGTCTTCGCTGAAGAAGCTGGAGCAGGTGGTAGTAGGAGATATCATCGGTCTGGTGTTTGTCATCGGCATGGAGCTGATCAAGGCCGTCCGCTATGCGGCGATGAACCGTATTCTGCAGAAGAAAGTCTATCTCGATGAGGCGACGGGCCTGCCAAATAAAAATAAATGCGAAGAGATTCTGGAGGGAAGCGACGGAGGAGAAGAAATTTCCGGCGTGTATGCGGTCTGCGTGTTTGACCTCAACAATCTGCGCACGATCAACAACAGTCTGGGTCACGATAAGGGAGACGAATATGTCCGTTCCTTTGCCGTTCAGCTTCGAAAAGCAGTCCCGGAGGAGTATTTCGTCGGAAGAAACGGCGGAGATGAGTTTCTTGCCATTCTGCGCGGACTGAACCGCGAAGAAGTGGAAGCGTGCATGAATCACATCCGCACGCAGACGGCAGAATATTCCCGCCAGCACCCGGAGATGCCGATCAGCTACGCCGGAGGCTATGCACTGTCCACGGAATTTGAAGACTGTGATATCCGGGAACTGTTCCGCCATGCGGACCAGAACATGTATATCGACAAAAACCGCGCGAAGATGGAAGAAGCCGCCGCAGAGCGGAAGATCAGCCTGGAAGCGCTGGACGTCGTAAAGAAAAAGGGATACCATTTTTCCAACTGTATTTACTGCAATGCAAGACAGGACCAGTACCGGATTCTGCGTGCCGTTTCGGGCTTTTTCCTTGCCGAGGACGGCAGCTATACCGGTGCGGCCGAGCATATTGTGCAGGGAATCACGGATGAGGAAAAGAGAAAGGAAATGCGTAGAATGCTGGATCTTACCCATCTGAAAGAGTGCTATCAGAAGGGAGAAGAGAGCGTAGAAATTCTGTACGAGTATCGGGAGGGCAGCGAAGGGGAAGCGCTCTGCCGGGGAAAAGTCACCATTCTGTTCTACGACGCGGCCGAGGATGGCGGACTGCACCATTTTCTGATGGGCTTTGAGCGGTTCCGCTCCAATGAGGAAGCTGCTCGGAATGAAAAAGAACAGCTCGACCAATACTATGAACAGATGAAACAGTCGATCATTGAAAACAGCCACTACGCCGAGGCACTTCTCGAGACGGCCGAGGCCGTGTTCGCCGTTGATCTGACGAATGATTCGCTGGAGCAGATTTTTTACCACAGCGGGCAGAAGAAATTTGGCCTCAATATAGATCTGCCGTGTTCCTACGAGAAATACTGCGGGGAATGCAGTGCTTTTGTCGCGGAGGAGACATTGGAATCATACCGCATTGTGGATTCCTCGAAGAAACTGCTGCAGCGCTTTGAAAACGGAGATAAGCAGGTAGTCGTGGAGTATCAGGAAACAGATGAGTCCGGCAGAAGAATATGGTTGCAGAAGACGGTTCTTATGTCACAGGATACCGTTTACGACCGAAAGACAAAGCGGGAGAGCGTTGTGGTACACGGCATGATCCTTTTCCGTGATACGTCAGAGTTCCACAGCCGGGAAGAGAGGGAGAAGATACAGCTTCAGGATGCCTTTAGAGCTGCAGACAGTGCAAGTCGTGCAAAAACAGAATTTATGAACCGCATGAGCCACGATGTGCGCACGCCGATCAATGGCATTATGGGCATGCTGGATATCATCCGCAAAAACCGGCAGGATGAGGCAAAAGTGGACGACTGCCTCGATAAAATCAATCTTTCCGCAAGCCATCTGCTGGCACTCGTCAACGATGTGCTCGATATGAATAAGCTGGAGTCCGGAAAAGAGACGATCGAGAGCGCTTCTTTTGACCTGACGCATCTGATGGATGATGTGGCATCCCTTGTCAATGCGCAGATTACGGAGATGGGCATTACCCACTGTACGCACCGCGGTGAGCTGACGCACACGAGACTGATCGGCAGTCCGCTGCGCCTGCGGCAGATTATGCTGAATCTCTTCAGCAATGCAATCAAGTACAACAAGCCGGGTGGAATGATCGATACGTATGCGGGCGAAGTCTCCTGCGACGGAACCCGGGTCGTCTACGAGTTCCGCATCACGGACAGCGGCATCGGAATGAGCAGCGAATTTATCGAAAAAGAGCTGTTCCATCCGTTCACACAGGAGAAGTCCGGTGCGAGAACGCAGTACAAGGGAACGGGCCTTGGCATGTCGATCGTCAAAGAACTGATCGAAAAAATGCAGGGCACGATCGAGGTAACGAGCCAGCAGGGCGTCGGAACGACGTATGTATTCCGGCTTCCGTTTTACATTGACTGCGAGGGACAGCGGATTCAGGAAGTAAAGACACGGATCGCAGGAAAAGAGCTTGTCCGCTTCCACGTTCTGCTTGTCGAGGATAATGAGATCAACATGGAAATCGCCGAGTTTTACCTGACCGATCACGGTGCGACGGTGGAAGAGGCATGGAACGGCCGCGAGGCGGTCGAAAAGTATGCGGCGAATCCGCAGAAATTTGATGTGATTTTAATGGATCTGATGATGCCTGTGATGGGCGGCCTTGAGGCAGCGCGGCAGATCCGCACCATGGAGCTTCCGGAAGCAAAACAAGTCCCGATCATCCCGATGACGGCGCAGTCCTCCGAAGAGAGCAAAGAGGGATGCCGCGCAGCGGGCATGAACAGCCATCTGACCAAGCCGATCGAGCCGGACAGCCTGGTGCAGACGATCTTGGAGACAACGGAACATGCCTTTGGAAAATAGAGGAGACAACGATGAGTTTTACGCATTTACATGTACATACCGAATACAGCCTTCTGGACGGATCGAACAAGATCAAAGAGTACGTTGCCAGAGTCAAGGAGCTTGGCATGAATAGCGCCGCGATCACCGATCACGGCGTCATGTTCGGCTGTATCGATTTTTATAAAGAAGCCCGCGCGCAGGGCATCAAGCCGATCCTCGGCTGTGAGGTTTACGTGGCGCCGGGTTCCCGTTTCGACCGCGAAACCAGCCGCGGAGAGGACCGGTACTACCATCTGGTTCTGTTGGCGGAAAATAATACGGGCTATTCCAATCTGATGAAGATTGTTTCGGCGGGCTTTATCGATGGATTTTACTATAAGCCGCGTGTCGACATGGAGATTCTGGAAAAGTATCACGAGGGCATTATCGCGCTTTCCGCCTGCCTTGCAGGTGAGGTGGCGCGTGCGATGGTGCGGAACCAGTACGAGATGGGAAAAGAGGCCGCACTGCGGTATGAGAAGATTTTCGGAAAAGGCAATTTCTTCCTGGAACTGCAGGATCACGGCATCTCGGAGCAGCGGATGGTCAATCAGCAGCTGATGCGCCTCTCGGCAGAAACCGGCATCGAGCTGGTGGCGACGAATGATATTCACTACACGTACGCAGAAGATGCGGATTCCCACGATATTCTTCTGTGCCTGCAGACCGGAAAGAAGATCACGGATGAGGACCGCATGCGCTACGAGGGCGGCCAGTATTTCGTGAAATCCGAGGCGGAGATGGCATCGCTCTTCCCGTATGCACCGCAGGCAATCGAAAATACACAGAAAATTGCAGACCGGTGTAATGTGGAGATCGAATTTGGTGTCACAAAACTTCCGAAATTCGATGTGCCGGAAGGATACACTTCCTGGGAATACTTAAATAAGCTCTGCTACGACGGCCTCGAGGAACGGTATCACCCGGCGACGGATGAACTGAAAGCGCGGCTGAAATACGAGCTTGATACGATCAAAACGATGGGTTACGTCGATTACTTCCTGATCGTGTGGGATTTCATCAAATTTGCGCGCGACCACGACATCATGGTCGGACCGGGACGAGGATCGGCGGCCGGAAGTATTGTTTCCTACACCCTTGGCATCACACAGCTGGACCCGATGCGGTATCAGCTCCTGTTCGAGCGTTTCCTGAACCCGGAACGAGTTACCATGCCTGATATCGACGTGGATTTCTGCTTCGAACGCCGCCCGGAGGTCATCGACTATGTAACGAGAAAATACGGCAAGGACCGCGTTGTACAGATCGTCACATTCGGTACACTGGCGGCGCGCGGTGTCATCCGCGATGTCGGCCGTGTGCTGGATATGCCGTATGCACAGGTCGATTCGATCGCGAAGATGATTCCGAATGAGCTGAATATCACGATCGACAAGGCACTGCAGATGAACCACGAGCTGCGGGAGCTGTACCAGGGCAATGAAGAGGTTGCACATCTGATCGACATGTCACGGAGACTTGAAGGTCTGCCGCGCCACACGTCGATGCACGCCGCCGGTGTTGTCATCGGCTCGCGTCCGCTGGTGGAATTTGTGCCGCTCTCGCGAGGAAGCGACGGAACGATCGTCACACAGTTCACGATGACGACGCTCGAGGAACTGGGACTTCTGAAAATGGACTTCTTAGGGCTTCGGACCCTGACCGTCATTCAGAATGCGACAAAGCTCGCAGAGCGTTACAGCAATAAGAAAATTGATCTGCTTCACATCGATTACAACGATCCGAAAGTGCTCGGCATGATCGGCGCATCGAAAACGGTCGGTGTGTTCCAGCTCGAGAGTGCGGGAATGAAAAACTTCATGAAGGAGTTAAAACCGCAGAGCCTCGAGGATATCATCGCCGGAATTTCCCTGTACCGGCCGGGCCCGATGGATTTTATTCCACAGTACATCAAAGGAAAAAACAACCCGGAATCCGTTACGTACGATACACCGCTCTTAAAACCGATTCTGGAGCCGACGTACGGCTGTATCGTCTACCAGGAACAGGTTATGCAGATCGTACAGGCACTGGCGGGCTATTCGCTTGGACGGGCTGATCTGGTGCGCCGTGCGATGTCGAAGAAAAAGGCATCCGTCATGGAAAAAGAGCGCCAGAATTTCGTTTATGGAAACGAGGCCGAGGGTGTGCCGGGCTGTATCAAAAACGGTATTGATGAGAAGACAGCGAACAAGATCTACGACGAGATGATCGACTTCGCGAAATACGCCTTCAACAAATCCCATGCGGCGGCGTACGCGTTCGTATCGTACCAGACGGCATGGCTGAAATACTATTACCCGGTTGAGTTCATGGCGGCTCTGATGACCTCCTGCATCGATAACCCGGGAAAAGTCGCAGAGTATATCTTGAGTTCCCGCCAGATGGGCATTTCCATTCTGCCGCCGGACATCAACCGAAGCGAAGGAAAATTCACGGTGGACGGCCAGGCGATCCGCTATGGCATGGCGGCGGTCAAAGGCATCGGAAAGCCGGTCATGGAGGCGATCGTGGAGGAGCGGAGTGCAAACGGCCCGTTCCGCTCGTTAAAGGATTTCGCGGAGCGCCTGAGCGGAAAAGAAGTCAACAAGCGGACCGTCGAGAACTTTATCAAGGCGGGCGCATTCGACTGCTTCGGCGTGACGAGAAAGCAGCTCATGTTCGTCTACGCCAATGTGCTTGATGATGTGGCGCGCGAGAAAAAAGATTCGTTAAGCGGCCAGATGAGTCTGTTTGACTTCGTAGATGAGACGACCAAACGGTCGTATGAAACGGTGTACCCGGATGTCGGAGAATACGAAAAGAGTGATCTTCTGGCGCTCGAAAAAGAGGTGCTCGGCATCTACGTCAGCGGTCATCCGCTCGAGGAGCAGGAGGAGTGCTGGCGGAAGAACATTTCCGCGGTAACGACAGACTTCCAGCCGGATGAGGAGACGGGTTTCCCATCCGTCACCGACGGCGCGAAAGAGATTGTCGGCGGCATTATCACGGATAAAAAAATCAAATATACAAAGAATAACAAGACAATGGCATTTCTCACACTCGAGGACCTCGTCGGCAGTATGGAAATCGTCGTATTCCCGCGCGATTACGAGAAAAACGCAGCGATGATGCAGACCGATGCGCGTGTCTTCATCCAGGGCCGTGTTTCCGCGGAGGATGATAAGCCGAGCAAGCTGATCTGCGAGAAAATTTTCCCGTTTGCAGGCATCCCGAAAGAGCTCTGGATCCAGTTCCCGGACAAGGAAACGTACGAGAGAGAAGTGGCGGATCTGTACCAGATGCTGCATGAATCCGACGGCAAGGACAGCGTGATTCTCTACATCAAATCGATCAAAGCAATGAAAAAACTGCCGCCGAGCCGCAATGTGCAGGCAGATGCCCGTCTGGTGGCGTCACTTCAGGCAAAATTCGGTACCGGAAACGTGAAAGTTGTAGAAAAGAGTATTGAAAAAAGGGCCTGAATGCTTTAAAATAAAACTGTGTGTGATTAATAAATAAAACTACTCGTTTATTAATGTGTGTGATGAGATGGAGGAATTCATATGGCAACGACTAACAAGGTAAAGACAATCGGAGTGCTTACCAGCGGTGGTGATGCACCAGGTATGAACGCAGCGATCCGTGCAGCCGTAAGAAGAGGTCTGCAGAAGGGCGTTCAGATGAAAGGTATCCTGAAAGGCTACGACGGACTGATGAACGAAGAAATCATCGACATGACAGCCCGTGATGTATCCGATACCATTGAGCGCGGAGGTACCATTCTTTATACCGCCCGCTGTGCAGAGATGCGTACACCGGAAGGCCAGAAACGTGCCGCAGATGTCTGCAGAAAACACGGCATCGACGGACTGGTTGTAATCGGAGGAGACGGATCCTTCGCCGGAGCCCAGAAACTGGCTGCTCTTGGAATTAATACCGTAGGCGTACCAGGAACCATCGACCTGGATATTGCCTGCACAGAATATACCATCGGTTTTGATACCGCGGTAAACACTGCAATGGAAGCCATTGACAAAGTAAGAGATACTTCCACCTCCCATGAGAGATGCTCGATCATCGAAGTTATGGGACGAAATGCCGGATATATCGCTCTTTGGTGCGGTATCGCAAACGGCGCAGAGGATATTCTTCTTCCGGAGAAATACGATTACGATGAGCAGAAGATCATCAACAACATCATCGAGAACCGTAGAAAAGGCAAAAAACATCATATCATCGTAAATGCTGAGGGCATCGGCCATTCCACCAGCATGGCGCGCAGAATCGAAGCTGCAACCGGCATCGAGACCCGTGCAACGATCCTTGGACATATGCAGCGTGGAGGAAGCCCGACATGTAAAGACCGTGTATATGCGTCCATCATGGGTGCTTACGCAGTTGACCTTCTTCTGGAAGGCAAAACAGACCGCGTTGTTGCATACAAGAACGGTGAGTATGTAGATTACGATATCGATGAGGCACTGTCCATGACAAAGACTCTGCCGGAATATCAGTGGGAGATCGCAAGAGCTCTTTCTTATAACTATACGAAATAAAAAAGTATCACGAAACAGACTGTTTTTAGCAAGCAGTCTGTTTCGTTGCTCTGCACATCAACAATTGGTCCAGTGGACCAATTTTGAGTGGTATAATAGCGGGAATAAAAATGTTTCCGCAGACGGAATAGAGAGACAAAATAAAAAACAGGAGGAACTTAACAATGGTTACCTGGAACAATCTTGATAAACTGGCTTCTTTTGAGGAGCTGAAAAAAGTGGAGCGTGTCAATCTTGCCGAGGTTATGTCCGGCGAAAACGGAGCAGAGCGCGTAAAATCTTACAGCGTTCCGATGGCAGAAGGACTTGCGTATAACTACGCAGCAAAACAGGTGAATGAGGATGTCCTTGCCGCACTCGTAAAACTGGCAGAAGAGGCACAGCTTTCTGAAAAATTTGAGGAGCTTTACAACGGTGCTGTCATCAACACCGGAGAGAACCGTCTCGTGCTTCATCAGCTGACCCGTGGCCAGCTCGGAAACACCGTTACGGCAGACGGCGTAGACAAACGTGCTTTCTACGTAGAGCAGCAGAACCGCATCGCAGAGTTCGCGAACAAAGTACATGCAGGTGAGATCACCAACGCAGCAGGTGAAAAATTCACCACCGTTGTGCAGATCGGTATCGGCGGAAGCGACCTTGGCCCGCGTGCGATGTATCTGGCTCTGGAAAACTGGGCAAAGAAAAACGGCTGCTTCAAAATGGAAGCAAAATTCATCAGCAACGTTGACCCGGATGACGCAGCAGCTGTTCTGAATTCGATCGACGTAGCACATTCCATCTTCGTTCTGGTATCCAAATCCGGAACCACACTGGAGACTCTGACCAACGAGTCCTTCGTAAAAGACGCTCTGAAAAATGCAGGCCTGGATGCATCCAAGCATATGATCGCCGTTACCAGTGAGACTTCTCCGCTGGCAAAGAGCGACGACTATCTGGCAGCATTCTTCATGGATGACTACATCGGAGGCCGTTATTCTTCCACATCCGCAGTCGGCGGCGCTGTTCTGTCCCTGGCTTTCGGACCGGAAGTATTCGCAGCATTCCTCGAGGGCGCTGCAGCAGAAGATAAACTTTCTGCAAACAAAGACGTATTACAGAACCCGGAGATGCTCGATGCGCTGATCGGTGTTTACGAGAGAAACGTTCTTGGCTATCCAAGCACTGCAGTTCTTCCGTACTCCCAGGCACTGAACCGTTTCCCGGCTCACTTACAGCAGGTAGATATGGAGTCCAACGGTAAATCGGTCAACCGCTTCGGCGAGCCGGTCAATTACCCGACCGGTCCGGTTCTCTTCGGCGAGCCAGGTACCAACGGACAGCATTCCTTCTATCAGCTGCTGCATCAGGGAACTGATATCGTTCCGCTGCAGTTTGTAGGCTTCCGCAATAACCAGATGGAGACCGATGTCGACATCCAGGGCAGCACCAGCCAGCAGAAACTCTGCGCAAACGTAGCAGCTCAGATCGTTGCATTTGCCTGCGGTAAAGCAGATGAGAATAAAAACAAAAACTTCGAAGGCGGCCGTCCGTCCAGCATCATCATCGGAGATCAGGTAAATCCGAAGACGCTGGGAGCACTGCTTGCACACTTCGAGAATAAGATCATGTTCCAGGGATTCCTGTGGAACGTAAACAGCTTCGACCAGGAAGGCGTACAGCTTGGTAAAGTCCTTGCAAAACGCGTTCTGGCTCACGAGACAGACGGAGCACTGAAAGTATTCAGCGATCTGCTCAACATCTAAGAAGTTTAAATCAGAAAATTTAAGATATGAAAAGGCGGCATACCGGATTTTCTTTCTGAAAGTTTCAGGGGGAAAACGGTATGCCGCCTTTTTTATTACTATATTATGGGGTTATCCCAGCTTCGCCGGAAGCGACGAGGACACTGTGGACTGATGCTCCTGCCGGAACTGCCGCGGGGTGATCTGATACCGTTTTTTGAACGTACGGATCAGGTGGCTGCAGTCTGCAAAGCCGGTCTCGGTGGCAATAAAGTTCAGGTCATAATCGGTAAAGAGGAGCAGGTTCTCGACCTTGTTCAAACGGATAAATTCGATATACTGCTTGCAGCTCTGCCCATAGTGTTTTAAAAACAGCTTGGCAAAGTACGAATAGCTCATATTGTATTTATGCGCCAGCTCTTCGATGTTGATATTCTCCTGTGAATGACGGTCGATGTAGACGAGAATGTCCTGCATACTTTTCTCTTCACTCTCGGAGATGGTTTCGAGATCAAAACAGATTCCCTGGCAGTGCCACGTCCGCAGAAGGCGCAGGAACAGTGTCGAAAACAGCGAATAAATATACGCGTCGTAGCCGTACTGTTTCGCATGGGATTCTTTTTCAATGGTTGTGAAAAAATCGTTCAGGTCGAGCCCCGGAAGATCCGTCTGCGTAAAGAGCAGGGAAGGATGCGTCATGGAGGCAATCTTATGGAACGCAAAGCTCAGGTTCGGAAGATAGCTTCCGGTGAGATGAATCCGGTTCAGATTGAATTTTACGCAGAAAAAGCGAAACGGTTTGTCATGATCCGCGGCAAGCGCATGGACTGCCTGTGGCGGAAAAAGGATGAAAGAGCCGGCCTCCATCGGATAGACAACATCGTTGCAGCTCACAAGGAGCGAGCCTTCCTGCAGATAAAGTACTTCAGTAAAATAGTGCCAGTGTGATACCACCGGCATGGAAAAGGTTTCCGAGCTGCAGGAAAATGCCTCGATCGGTGAGCGCAGGATATCACTGTATTCAAATAGATTTTTCAAAAGTAAATTCCTCCTGTTCCGGTTAAAAAGTTCTGCAAAAAATTACGAGGATTATTCAAAAGAATCATGCATGAAGATAGAAACGTTCTATTTTTATACAGTCGCATTATATCATAATGAAATGAAAATTGATACAATGGCGAAAGCATTTGAAAGAGAAAAATGCAGAAACCTTTTGATTTTCAGAAGATAAGGGGGGATATGAAAAAATGAAAAGCAGCACAAAACCATTCCCGAAAACCAAAATCCAATGGCTGTGGGAAAACATGGAAGGAAAGCGTGCGCTGTATCTGATCGGCATGATCGGAACGGTATTATATAACGTTCTGCAGCTTACGATTCCATATTTTTCGGGAAAAATTGTTGACCTGTTTCTGACAGGTGAAAATGCAGTGCAGAATCTGCAGACACACCGGGATCTGTTTTACCGTCTGCTGATTGCGATGATTGGCTTCACGTTTCTGCGTGTCGTTATTGTCTACGGCAGCTGTATGATTTACGAGCACGTATCACAGAGCGTCCTGTACCGGGTGCGGAATTACCTGTATGACAAAATCCAGCGGCAGGATATGACGTTTTACAGCACGTACCGTACCGGCGATCTGATGACGCGTCTGACCGGAGACCTCGATGCCGTCCGCCATATGGTCGCATGGGTCATCCGAATGGTGATTGAGTCGTTTTCCCTGTTCGCGGCAGCGGCCATTTTCTTCCTGTACACGAACTGGAAGCTGGCGCTCTGCATACTTGTGATTTCGCCGTTTGTATTCTGGATCATCTACCTGTTCCGCAACCGTGTTGCCCCGATGCATGAGGCACTGCGTGAAAAGCTGGCACAGATGAATACGTGTGCGCAGGAGAATATCTCCGGAAACCGCGTCGTCAAGGCGTTTGCAAGAGAAGAGTACGAGATCGAGAAATTCGACCGCGCTAATACCGATTACGCGGAGACAAACAAAGCAACCGCGATGGTATGGCTGAAATTCTTCCCGTTTGTCGAGAGTATCGCTAACCTGATGCCGGTTGTCCTGCTGGCAGTCGGCGGTGTCTTTATGATTAAGGGCCAGCTGACCATGGGTGATTATGTGGCATTCTCCGGCCTCATCTGGGCAATCGCAAACCCGATGCGCCAGATGGGAAATATCATGAACGAGTTCCAGCGGTTCTCGGCGGCTTCAAAAAAAGTCATGGAGCTGTATTACTCCGAGGCGAAGATCAAGGACGAGGAAAATGCAGTGGCACACCCGGAACGCTTCGAGGGAAAAATCGAGTTCGACAACGTTTCGTTCCAGTATGAGGACGGTGATCTGCCGGTTCTGCATAACATTTCGTTTACGGTTAACCCGAATGAGACCGTGGCGGTCATGGGAGAGACGGGATGCGGAAAGACATCCCTCATCAACCTGATTCCGCGTTTCTACGAGCCGACAGAAGGCCAGATCCGCATCGACGGTATTCCGGCGGAAGATCTGAAGCTGTATGACCTCCGGAAACACATCGGACTTGCGACGCAGGATGTCCTGCTGTATTCTGATACGATCGAGGGCAACATTGCTTACGGCGATGATTCGATTAAGATGAATGAGGTCATTAAATTTGCAAAATATTCTGCCGCGGCAGACTTTATTTCGAAGATGCCGGAGGGCTATGACACTCTGGTCGGTGAGCGCGGCGTCGGGCTTTCAGGCGGCCAGAAGCAGAGAATTTCCCTGGCGAGAGCGCTGGCCATCCGTCCGTCGATCCTGATTCTTGACGACACGACATCGGCCGTCGATATGGAGACGGAAAAACAGATCCAGCATTCCTTACGAGAACTGGATTTCCCGTGCACGAAAGTTATCATCGCGCAGCGAATCTCCACCACAAAGACGGCGGACAAAATTATCGTGCTGCAGGACGGTTACATCAAGGAGATGGGAACGCACGAGGAGCTGATGGAAAAGAAGGGCTATTACTACGAACTGGTGAAACTGCAGACCGGTGTGGATGAACTGTAGGAGGGGGAAGCAATGGCAAAAAATACATACAAGCAGGATGAAGTGCTCGAAGAACCTTTTGACATCAGACACTTACTCCGGGCATCATCTTATATTAAAAAATACGCGGGCCGGATGGTTGTGGCGATTCTCTTAAGCGGCATCGGCGGCGCGTTCGGCTACGTTGCGCCGATGATTATCCAGCGGGCACTGGACCTTGCGATTCCGGACAAAAATGAGAAACTTCTGTTTTCTCTGGTCGGAATGCTCGTGGGCATCTACGTCGTCAGCGTCATTTTCACGACGATCCGAAGCCGTATCATGGTGGATGTCAGCCAGAATATCATTTACGATATCCGAAAAGACCTGTTTGAGCATCTGCAGGAGCTGCCGTTCCAGTATTACGACGACCGCCCGCACGGCAAAATTCTGATCCGTGTGGTCAACTACGTCAACTCGGTATCGGATATGCTTTCGAATGGACTGATCAACATTGTGCTGGAGTGTTTCAATCTGCTGTTCATCGTCATTTTCATGTTCCTGGTCGATGTGCAGATGGCGCTCGTCGTTCTCTGCGGCGTGCCGGTGCTGTGCGTGTTCATGGTCTGGATCAAGAATAAACAGAGACGGGCATGGCAGGCAGTTTCAAATAAGAACTCGAACCTGAATGCGTATCTGCAGGAAAATATCGTCGGAGCCCGCATTACGCAGATCTTTGCGAGAGAGGATGAAAATGCGGAGATTTTCAAAGATCTTTCACAGGACTGCCGCAGAACGTGGAACACGGCGGTACGCTATTCCAACCTGGTATGGCCGGGCATCGATTCGATTTCCGTCTGCGTGCGCGCGGCGATCTTCTTAGCAGGCCTTGTGCTGTTCGGACAGGGCAGCAAATCACTCGGTACCATCGTGGCGATTTCCAGCTACGCATCGTACTTCTGGCAGCCGATCATGAACCTTGGAAATATCTTCAACAACTTTATCAACAATATCGCTTACCTGGAGCGTATCTTCGAGACAATGGACGAGCCGGTAACGGTAAAAGATGCGGAGAACGCCGTAAAAATACCGGAGATCCGCGGTGAGGTGACGTTTGACCATGTCAACTTCTCGTACGATGAATCGAAGCAGATTTTAAAAGACGTTTCGTTTACGGTAAAACCGGGTGAGAGTGTGGCGCTTGTCGGACCGACGGGAGCCGGAAAGAGTACGATTGTCAATCTGATCTCCCGGTTCTACAATGTCAACGGCGGCCGCGTCCTGATCGACGGCCAGGACATCTCACAGGTGACAATTCATTCGCTGCGTGAACAGATGGGTATTATGATGCAGGACAGTTTTATTTTCTCGGGAGACATCGAGGACAACATCCGCTACGGAAAGCTGGATGCGACACGGGAAGAGATCGTGAAGGCAAGCAGAACCGTCTGCGCGGATGAGTTCATCAGCAAAATGCCGGACCGCTATCAGACCGAGGTGCGGGAGCGCGGCTCCATGCTGAGCCAGGGCCAGAAACAGCTGATCTCGTTTGCGAGAACGCTGCTTTCGGATCCGGCGATTCTGATTCTCGATGAGGCAACCTCGAGTATCGACGTGCAGACCGAGAAAGCACTGCAGACGGGCCTCAATGCGATGCTGAAGGGCAGAACATCGTTCATTATTGCCCACCGTCTGTCCACGATCCGCAACTGCGATAAGATCATGTATATCGACAACGGCGGCATCATGGAGAGCGGAACGCACGACGAACTGATGGCAAAGAAGGGATATTATTACAAACTGTATACGGCACAGCTCGACGAAGTACAGAAAGCGGGCTGACACCATTTCAGGACAGCAAAAAGGCTTCTGCCGGCGGATGAAAATCCGGGGCAGAAGCCTTTTGAAATTGCGTGATATTTTATTTTCCGGAGAAGTATTTCTCTTTGATGATCTCAACCGGCATATCCTCGCCAGTCCACAGTTTGAAGGAAGCAGCTCCCTGGTATAACAGCATGTACATACCGTTTCCGGTCTTGCATCCAGCCTCTTTTGCCTCACGCAGCAGGCGGGTTTCCTGCGGATTGTAGATCACATCGAAAACGAAGAGGTCTTTGTGGAACATCGTTGTGTCGGTGATGATGGTGTTCTCGGTTTTTGGAGCCATTCCGACGGAAGTTCCATTGACAAGAATGGCGCTGTCTGCGATGGATGCGCGAAGGACTTCCGGATCGGAGAAGTCGTGCAGGGTAACCTTGCAGGAAGTACGCTCATTGAGTTTTGCAACGATTTCCTCGGCTCTTCCGAAGAAATTGTCTCTGACGTTGAATACATTGATCTCAGCTACGCCGTCGAGGGCTGCCTGTACCAGGATTGCAGTAGCAGCGCCGCCGGCACCGAGCAGAGTCATCTTTTTGCCGATGATGTCTACGCCGTTTTCTGCAACTGCTCTCATGAAGCCGACACCGTCGGTGGTGTAAGCGGTGAGAACGCCGTTGTCGTTGACGATGGTATTACATGCGCCGGAGATCTCCGAAGCAGGAGAAACCTTGTCTGCCAATTTGCACATGATATTTTTGCCAGGCATGGTGATATTCCAGCCTCTTGCACCCATGGTGCGGAGTCCTTCGACTGCCTGCGGCATTTTGTCTTCCGGTACATCAAAGGCAAGGTAGCTATAATCAAGGCCGAGCTGGTCGCATGCTTCGTTGTGCATTTCCGGAGAAACACTGTGTGCAACCGGGCTTCCGAGTAAACATAATAATCCGGTGTGTCCTGTGATGTGTTTTGACATAATTTGAAATCCTCTCTCTCCTCGTATTTCCGCATGATGATAAATCGTGCTGTAGCACTTTAAACTGCTACTATATGAAGTGAATTATACTCCAGATGCCGAAAGAAAGCAAGAAAAAAAGAGGAAATGACGCAAAGTTCATTTCCTCTTTTCGTGTTGGTTTTTGATTAAGGTTTAAGATGGAAAAGATTCGCCCGGAAATCAGATTCCAAGTTTCTCTTTCATGTAGTCAACCGGAGTATCTTTTCCGGTGTACAGCTTGATTGCGATGAGTGCCTGGAACAGCATCATGCCCATGCCGTTGAATACTTTCTCACATCCTGCTTCTTTTGCCTGTTTCATCATAACGGTTTCGCGCGGAGCGTAAACGGTATCCGTTACGATGAGATCTTTTTTAAAGAAGGAAGGATCAGGAATGTTGGAAAGGTCTTCGAGTGGATGCATTCCTACGCCGGTAGCATCGCAGAACAGGTCAGCTGCGTGCATTTTTTCTTTCAGGAGGTCTTTGTCTGCCAGATCGTTCATGGTAGCCTTGCAGTTGGTGTTCTTATTGATCAGATCAACAATTTCCTCTCCACGGCTGTAGAATTTGTCTTTGATGTTGAAGATTTCAATTTCTGCAACTCCATCCAGAGCACCGCGCACTGCAATTGCAGTAGCAGCACCGCCGGTTCCGATCAGGACCATCTTCATTCCCTTGAAATCGATGCCCTCTTCGGTCAGTGCCTGCCAGTATCCCATACCATCGGTGTTGTAGCCTTTCAGTTTTCCGGTTACCTGACCGTTTTCGTCGCGGAGATTGACTACGGTATTGATAGCGCCGCATAACTTAGCTGCTTCATCTACTTCGTCCAGATATTTGTGGACAACAGTTTTGTTTGGCATGGAAATATTGGAACCGAGCATTTTCAGCGCGCGGATACTCTGCACAGCATCTTTTAAAGAATCGTTATCAACTTCGAAAGCAAGCTGAATGACATCATCTCCGTTTTTGTCGTATGCAAGGTTATGGGTTGTCGGAGACTGGGTGTGACGGATCGGGTAAGCCATTAATCCAACTAATTCGGTATGTCCTGTAATATTTGGCATGATATTTTCCTCTTTTCTTTTTTCATGCTGCGCTGTTTCGGTTTGAAAAAGAGGCAGCGCAGCAGATGATATACAGTTTTTTGTCGGGCTGCTTAAAGTCGATACTTACTCAAGCGGCTCCAGATGCAGGTAGCCCTGGGACTCCAGTACATTCAGGATCGCGCGGCCTTCCATGGTACCTTCCATGATGCGGCGTGCGCGGACGGAATCGCCGATGGTATAAATATAAGTATGGGTATCAGCGAATGCTTCCTGAAGCTCCGGCAGAATCGGGTTATTGGAGCGCATTCCAAGACAGTTGAATCCGTAATCGAAGGTGAGATCCTGGATGGTTCCGTCCGGAAGCTTTACAGTGAATGCGTTTTCTTTTACTTCCTGAAGAGCAGTATTGACATATTCTTTTACACCGTATTTGTCGTGTGTCTCACGCATGGAGCATTTGGTGATCGGGTCTGCAAGCATACCGATCTGCGGCAGCATATCGATGATGGTACACTCGGCGCCTCTCGGTGCAAAGTATTCAATAACGTCAAGTCCTACGGAACCGCCGCCGACTACAACGACTTTCTTGCCCTGACAGGCTTCTTCCGGATATTTTCCGGCGTTTACATTGTTGATCATACCAAAGATGGTATTTACGTTTCCGGCATCGATGTTCTCTTTCAGGCCTTTGATCGGTGGAACAAGCGGAACGGAACCGGTGGAGTTTACAATGATGTCCGGTTTGAACTGTTTGATCTTATCCACCGTAGCTTCGGTGTTGAGGAAAATATACAGGTTTTTCAGTCTGGCGGCTCTTGCCTCAAGGTATTTCGGGAAATCTTTCATACGGGTCTTGCTTGGAAGATCGGAGATGAAAGTGGAAAGACCGCCGATGTGATCGTTTTTCTCAAGTACGAAAACGTTGCATCCGACTTCTGCTGCGGTGCAGGCTGCTTCCATACCGGCAGTACCGGCGCCGACAACAACAACGTTGCAGTTTTTGTTTACTTTCAGTGCTTTGTAAATATCGCCTTCCGGAACAGCCGGGTTTACGGTACAGCGGATCGGGCGGTTGACGCCGATACGGTTTCCAGCACATCCAACGTTACAGGAGATACATTTCCGAAGAAGATCTTCCTCGCCGTTTTCAACTTTTTTCACCCAGTTCGGCTCAGCGATCAGGCCGCGTCCCATGCCGACGATATCCACATCGCCGCTTTCGAGAACTTTTTCAACGACCTTCGGATCACGGTAGTTACCAGCGTTGATGACCGGTTTTTTGAATTTGTCTTTTACGGCTCTTGCCATGTAGGAACGCCATCCATCCGGCAGGAAGTTGGAATCGATCTGATACTGCAGGGATGGGTTGAGACCGCAGGATACGTCGTACATATCTACGAACTCATCCAGGTACTCCAGGTATTCCAGGGTATCTTCCAGTGTGTTTCCGCCCGGAACACGCTCCTCGGCAGAGATACGAACGATGATCGGGAACCACGGTCCGACGTTTTTACGTACTTCTTCGAGGACCATGCGCGGGAAGCGCAGGCGGTTTTCTACAGAACCACCGAATTCATCGGTTCTTTTATTGTAATACGGGGAGATAAACTGGCTCATCAGGTAGGAGTGGCCGCAGTGGATTTCAATGGCATCAAAGCCGATGGCCTGCACACGTTTTGCAGCTTCGCCGTATTTTTTCACGGTTGTCATGATTTCTTCTTTTGTCATCGGGCGAGGGGTTTCTCCGCCGGCTTTTGTCGGGATGTTGGAAGAAGAAACGGTTTCCATACCGGTTCTTGCGGAAGATGCGGAAGCTCCGGCGTGGTTGATCTGGATCGCTACGGTAGCACCGTTTTTATGAAGGTTTTCGACTAACTGATAGTAGCGCGGCATAAAGCTGTCGTGGTCGATACGGATCTGGCTGGTTCCGTTGGAACCGACCGGGTACTCGATGTTGGCGTTCTCCAGAATAATAAGACCAACGCCGCCTTTTGCGCGGAGAGAGTAGTAGTTCATATGACGGTTACTCATTTCACCGCTTGTCTCACCGTAGTTGGTTCCCATCGGGGTCATTGCAATACGGTTTTTAATCGTTGTTCGTTTGATGGTAATTGGCTCGAAAATTTTTGGGTAAGCACTCTTCATGAAAATTTCTCCTTATTCATTACATGAGCGGTAATCCTCTGTTTGTGACAAATCCATCATAACTCTTTCGACTAAAAATTAACAATATCTTTCAGATAAACTTTTGATACGTTTTCGCTATCGTTTCTGGACTCTTCGATAATGTCAGCGTGCTGTTTCATGTATTCGGTAAACCGTTCGACAGCCGGAAGCCGGTAGCGGTTCTTCATCCAGAACATAAAAGTCTGATGATAAATCTCGAGACCTTTCAGTGTGTGGATGCGGATACCGTCTGCCTGTTCCAGAATATCGGTTCGCGGCATGAGCGCGATGCCGAAGTTTTCGCGTACCAGTGCCACAATCGAATATTCATCCGGGCATTCCATGATAATATTCGGATGAAGCTGATATTTGCGGTAGAGATGACCGGTGTAGGCCCCCATCCAGGATGCGCGGTCGTAGCCGATCACCGGATAACGGGTAAGCTTTACAAGCGGAACCTCCGGTTCATCGGCAATCGGATGCTGTTCCGGGGACACGATGACAAGCGGCTGCTGGATCAACGGAAAAAACTCCATGTCGTCGCGCTTTAAAAAGCCGCCAAACCCAAGATCGAGTTCGCCGGATTTCACCTTCTGTGCAATGGCCGGGGTATGGTTCTGCCAGAAGCTAAATGCAACATTTTTGTTTTCTTCTTGGTCCAGAAAGGTACGGACGTTGTGCGGAATATAATGTCCGGCAAGTGGAAAAATATAACCGATGTTGATTTTGCCGCCACCGGAGGCGAGCTCTTTCATCTTGCCTGCCGCAATGTCACAGTCGCCTGCGATCCGGTCTGCATGCTCCAGAAAAAGGCGGCCGGCATTGGTAAGGACAACACCGCGCCCTTTCTTTTCAAACAGTGTGATCCCAAGCTCACTTTCAAGGGCAGCCATGGAACGGCTCAGGGATGGCTGGGAAATATAAAGTTCCTCCGCTGCCTGGTGATAATTTTCCAGCCGGGCAACCTTTCGGAAATAGAGAATCTGATTCAGTGTCATGTGGTTTTTCCTCCTGAAAAAATGATTCCGTAAGAAAGTCTTTGCTTCCTCTTATTATGATAACTCAAGTATACCACATCAATGCATTCAATGCATTGGTTTTTTCCTTTAAAAGCATTAGACCGTACACGTTTTCACTGTTAAAATAAAGGCAAATGTTATTTTTTTAACATTCACGAAACTGGTAATCTGTTGTTTGTGACAAAACAAAAGGATGAACCGAACAGAGGAAAAAGACAATTTGACCTCAACATAATCTATTTAAAAAGGAGAGAAACCATGAACAAGAAATACCTGCCAAGTGCATTAATTCTGTACTTGAACTACTTTATCCACGGTGTTGGATGCTCCATCCTGGGCCAGGCAGTCATCAAAGAGGCTCTGGCAGCAGCTTGGGGAGTGGAAGCAATGGCAATTACCGCAATTTCCGCAGCACTCGGTCTTGGCCGTCTGATCGCACTGCCATTTGCAGGTCCTCTGTCCGACAAACTCGGACGCCGCATTTCCACTGCAATCGGAAGTGCTTCCTATGCAATTTACCTGATCGGCCTTGCTCTTGCATTTAATGCAGGAACACACGGCGGTTACACCATCGCTTACGTATGCGCCATCATCGGCGGTATCGCAAACTCCTTCCTGGATACCGGTATTTACCCGGCAGTATCCGAGATTATTTACAAAGCTCCTGGCGTTGCTACCATGGGAATCAAATTCTTCATCGCAATCGCTCAGATGCTGCTTCCATTTGTTCTTGGTGTAGCTGTTACTTCTACAGCAGCAGGCCTTACCTCCTACAATCCGTTATTCTACGGATGCGGAATTGCTTATATCGTACTTTTTGTACTGGTATTCCTGTTCCCGCTGCCAGACGCTGACCAGAAAGCATCCGGCAAAAAAGAGGGCCTGATCGACAGTCTGAAACATACACATTTCTCCTTCGAATCCATCGCCATGATCCTGATCGGATTCACCTGCACCGGTACCTTCCAGCTGTGGCTGAACTGTGCACAGAACTTTGCAAAAGAGAATGTAGGCTGGGCTGATCCGTCCATCATGCAGACCTATTATTCTGCAGGAACCATGCTGGCACTGATCGTAACAGCGTTCCTGACCAGAAAAATCAAAGATGTTCGTTTCATCGTTGTTTACCCGGCCATTTGCCTTGTAACTATGATTGCTGTCCTGATGGGACAGAGCAAACCGCTGATGATTGCCGGTGCTTTCATTATCGGATGGGCAGGCGCAGGCGGACTGCTTCAGATCGCAACTTCCGTTTGCAATATGCTGTTCCCGAAAATCAAAGGAACCGTAACCGCATTGGTTATGATTGCATCTTCTCTTTGCAACTACACCATCCTGACCGCAGCATCTAAAATGCAGCCGTCCGGCGTTATGACCATGAACATCGTTCTGACCGCAGTTGGCGTTGCACTTGGACTGTTTGTAAACATTCGCTATAAAAAAATGGTTGAACTTGCACAGCAGGACAACTAAAATGAGATTAAGGATTGCGGAGTACGAAGAGCCAAGTAATCCGGGCGTGAAAAAGAAAAGCCTGCAAAAGAAAAGTCAGGGTTAATATTGAAGAAAGAAGGAAAAACACATGAATACAGTAAAAGTTCGTGATATTGAAATCGGTGCCGGTGCACCGAAGATCATCGTTCCGATCGTAGGAGTTACTAAAAACGATATCATCGAAGAAGCAAAAACCTTCCATTCGATTCCGGTTGACGTTGTAGAGTGGCGTGTAGACTGGTTTGAAGGCGTATTCGACTTCGCACAGGTAGAAGATGCATTAAAAGACCTTCGTGCAGCACTCGGCAATATTCCGATTCTGATGACGTTTCGTACCTCCAAAGAGGGCGGCGAGAAAGCTATCGAGCCGGAAGCATACGCTGAGCTGAACATCAAGGCAGCACAGACCGGATACGTTGATCTGATCGACGTTGAGATCTTCACCGGAGATGAGATCGTAAAGAAAATCATCGACGGCGCACACGCTGCAGGCGTAAAGGTTGTTGCTTCCAACCATGATTTCTTCAAAACTCCTGCAAAAGCAGACATCATCTACAGACTGCGCAAAATGCAGGATATGAACGCAGATATTCCGAAGATCGCTGTTATGCCGCAGAATAAGAAAGACGTTCTGACCCTGCTTGCGGCAACAGAGGAAATGACCACCAATTATGCGGACAGACCGATCATCACCATGTCGATGGCAGGCACCGGCGTGATCAGCCGTCTTTGCGGTGAGGTGTTTGGCTCTTCCATGACCTTCGGCGCGGCAAAGAAAGCATCCGCACCGGGTCAGATGGGTGTGAATGATCTGAGCACCGTTCTGGATCTGCTTCACAAAGCCATGTAACCGTTTTTTCTTTAGGGGACACCGGTATTTTTAGCTTTGCTGTTGATGCCGATGTCCCTTTTGTATTATTGTTCTGTTATAAATTTAACGGAGGTATGCCTTTTATGAAGAGAGTATTTCACTGGCTGGATGAAAACTTGGAAGAATTTCTTCTTGTGATCGGTCTGATCGCCATGACGCTGATCATGGGAATTCAGGTTTTCTGCCGCTACGTTCTTGGCATGTCGCTGTCGTGGTCGGAAGAGCTGACCAGATATATTTTTATCTGGTGCGGTTTTTTAAGCGTCAGCTACTGCAGCAAAAAATGCCTTTCCATCAAGATCGAGCAGTTTGTTGCGATTTTTCCGCGGAGAGGAAAAGCCATCTTCAAAATTGTGAATCATACATTTGAACTGATTTTTTTCATCTATATGATTCCGTTTGCTTTTTCTTATATGATGTCGTCAGTTAAAAGCGGCCAGCTTTCCCCAGCCTGCAAAATCCCGATGTATTTTATCCAGGCAGCACCGCTTGTCTCCTTTGTGCTGGTTGCATTCCGCGTTCTGCAACGGTGGATGATCGAGTTCCGTGTGGCACGCGGTGAGAACGTTTTCGACCCAGCCCATCCGGAGCGAAATACGCCGGAATCCTTCATCGAGGCAAATGCCGGAGCAGATAACACCACAGAAAATGCTCTGAACGCGGGTATCGACAACCGCATCCATACGATTAAAAATTCGAATGAGGAGGAACGCTAATGCCGGTCGTAGTATTATTTCTGATTTTTGTTGCATTGCTGGTCATCGCTGTTCCGGTATCGATTACCCTTGGAATCACATCTGTGCTTCCGTCGGTGTTTGACCCGTCTTTTACGGTAGGAGCCAAATATCTGATCCGTGCCATGTTCGGAGGACTCGATTCCTTCCCCCTGCTGGCAGTTCCGATGTTCGTTCTCTCCGGTATCATCATGGCAAAGGGAGGAATCTCCAAGAAGCTGTTTGACGTCTTTGCCTATTTCCTTGGAAAATTTACTGCGGGTATGCCGTGTGCGGTTATCGTCACCTGCCTCTTCTATGGTGCGATCTCCGGTTCCGCTCCGGCGACCGTTGCCGCGGTCGGAAGTATGACGATCCCGATTCTGACCACGCTTGGTTATGATCTGACATTCTCCACTGCGATTGTGGCAGTTGCCGGCGGTCTTGGCGTTATCATTCCGCCAAGTATTCCGTTCATCATGTACGGTATGGCTTCCGGCGCTTCGGTCAGCGATCTGTTTCTTGCCGGAATTGTACCGGGTCTGATGATCGGTCTGCTGCTGATGATTTATGCCGTTTATCACTGCAAACGGTATGGGGAGGACAAAGAGAAGATTCATGCAGAAGTCAAAACGTTGCATGACAAAGGTTTGCTTCGCGTTTTAAGAGAGAGCTTTTTTGCATTACTCAGCCCGGTGATTATCCTCGGCTGTATCTACAGCGGCGTTGCTTCCCCGACCGAGGCGGCTGTTATCTCCGTATTCTATGCACTGATTATCAGCCTTTTTGTGTACAGGAGTATCCACATCCGCGACATCTGGTCCATTCTGGTTGAGGCGATTCGTACCTTCACCCCGATCCTGTTCATCCTGGCGGCATCGACGGCATTTTCCCGTGTGCTGACGCTGATGCAGGTACCGCAGACGGTCAGCGAATTCATTCTGAACAACTTCCACAGCCCGGTTGCGATCCTTCTGATCATCAATGTATTCCTGCTGATTGTCGGAATGGTGATGGATACCACACCGGCAATCCTGATTCTGACCCCGATCCTGCTGCCGATCGTACAGGCAATCGGTATGGATCCGATTCAGTTTGGTGTGATCATGGTTGTCAACCTGGCGATCGGCTTCGTAACACCGCCGATCGGCGTCAACCTGTTCGTGGCAAGCTCCCTGACCGAGGTTCCGGTCATGCAGATCGCAAAGAAGGCTATGCCGATGATCGGTTTCTTTCTTGTGGCACTGCTGCTGATTACGTTTATTCCGGCGATTTCGATTGGAATTTTATAAGGAGGAGCGAAGGACAATGAAAAAGATGACAAAAAATAAAAAGCTTTTCCGAACAGCGACGGTACTTGCTGTTGTCGTTGCGCTTGGCGCATCGCTTGCCGGCTGCGGCTCTTCCGAGGGAGAGACGACACAGCGCTATTCCTGGCCGCTGGCAACGGCGAGCCCGGAGGACACGGTAACACAGATTTTTGCCGAGAAGTTCGCGGAAGAGATTTCGGAGCTGAGCGACGGTAAAATGAAAATTCAGGTTTACGCAAACTCAACGCTCGGCGGCGACCGCGATCTGCTGGAAACGTGTGCCGACGGCGATATTCCGTTTGTCGTACAGAATACGGCACCGCAGGTTTCCTTTATGGGGGATCTTGCCGTGTTTGATCTGCCGTGTGTGTTTGATTCTCTCGATGAATGCCGTGAGAAGATTGATAATCCGGAGTTTTACGATCTGATCAGCAATGTTTACACAGAGGGCGGCTATCACCTGCTCGGCATGGCGGATCAGGGATTTCGTGTCATGAGTACGAATAAGCCGGTTTACAGCTTTTCGGATTTCAAAGGCCAGAAGATCCGTACCATGGAGAACAGCTACCATCTGGCATTCTGGAAAGCCATCGGTGCCAACCCGACGCCGATGAGCTTCAGTGAGGTTTATATCGGCCTGCAGCAGCATACGATTGATGCGCAGGAGAACCCGTATGAGGTTATCGTTTCGAATAACCTGTATGAGCAGCAGGATTACGTAGTGGAAACGAACCATCTGCCGCATCTGATTTCCCTGATTGTCAACGACGATTTCTTCAAGGATCTGTCGGAGGACGAGCAGGAGATTATGACTGAGGCTGCAAAGATTGCGACCGAGTACGCAAGAGAGCAGTCCGATGCCCGTATCGCCGACAAGATCGCGACGATCGAGGAGAGCGGAACGAAGATCCTGACTCTTGATGACCAGATAAGAGCGGACATCCGAGAGGCATCGAAGAGCGTGTATGCGTCGATTAAAGAGAACATTGACCCGGCGATTTACAATGCTTATATGGATGGGATTGAGTAAGAAAAGAAAATGAAATTCCCGGCTGCGGGGCACTGAAAAACAGTGTTTCGCGGCCGGATTTTTTTACACAAAATTTGCCTTGCACGGTCGAAACTGTGAGACTATAATGGGGTTCAGAGGGTTTTTCTAAATTAATTACTCATGATCAAGGGAGGCAAAAAAATGATTTTTGAACACATGGACCGGATTGTATTTGCAGGAGATTCCGTAACGGATATGGAGAGTGCACAGCCGGTGGGGGAAGGTTTATTTGAAAATGTCGGAAAGAGCTATGTCCGAATCGTCGAAAACATGCTTGCAGCATTCTACCCGGAGGTATATCTTCGCGTGACAAACTCCGGCATCGGCGGAAACACAAGCCGTGATCTGCTGCAGCGGTTTGACCGCGATGTTGTTTCCCTGAACCCGGACTGGGTTTCTATCTGCATCGGGATCAACGATGTCTGGAGACAGTTCGACAGCCCGGCCATCCCGGACGAGCAGGTATCCCCGGAGGAGTACCGTTCTAATGTGGAACAGATGATTCTTTCCGTAAAAGATAACGTAAAAGGCATTTTCCTAATGACCCCATACTACATGGAGCCGAACGCAGAAGACTGGATGAGAAAACGCATGGACACCTACGGCGCAATCTGCGGCGAACTGGCTGAAAAATACGGCTGCCGCTTCATCGACCTGCAGGCCGTTTTTAACGATTACTTCCAGTACCGCCATTCCTCCTACATCGCCTGGGACAGAATCCACCCGAACCAGATTGGTGCAACGGTGATCGCGCGGGCATTTCTGGAAAAATGCGGATTTGATTATAACCATAGGCCGGGGGAAGAATAAAAAATGCATATGATAAGCGGGAATCGTCATCGCGGTTCCCGCTTTTTGTTTTTGAAAAGGGCAGAGGTTCTGTCTGAAAACTGCGGATGGAGTCGAAAAAAGGAGAAAAACTGCGGTAAAATTTTGCTTAAATGACCAAATTTAATTGCTGTTTTGGCGCTTTTATGGTATATTATGACTATCCATACATTTATGTGGCGCTGAATTGGGACATAAGAGTGAGACATAAAAATAAAGAATAGAACAGGAGAGAAAAAGATATGTATCTGGAAGAGTATAAGAGATGGCTGGCAGCTGATCTGGAAGACGCAGATCTGAACCCGGAGCTGGCACGGATTGAAGGAAACGATGAGGAGATCAAGGACCGTTTTGCTGTATCTCTGAAATTCGGAACCGCAGGACTTCGTGGTGTACTTGGCGCAGGAACAAACCGTATGAATATCTATGTAGTACGTCAGGCAACACAGGGTCTTGCAAACTGGGTAAAAACACAGGGCGGAAACCAGACCGTAGCCATCAGCTATGACAGCCGCATTAAGAGCGATGTATTCGCAAAAACAGCAGCAGGTGTTCTCGCAGCAAACGGAATCAAAGTCAGAATCTACGACGCACTGATGCCGGTACCGGCACTTTCCTTTGCAACCCGTTACTACAACTGCAACGCAGGTATCATGGTAACCGCATCCCACAACCCGGCAAAATACAACGGCTACAAAGCCTACGGTCCGGACGGATGCCAGATGACCGACGATGCTGCTGCAATTGTATATGCAGAAATTCAGAAGACCGATATCCTGACCGGCGTAAAATATATGCCGTTCGCAGAGGGCGTGGAAGAAGGACTGATCCGTTTTGTCGGAGAAGACTGTAAGAATGCCCTGTATGAAGCAATCGAATCCCGTCAGGTTCGTCCAGGTCTCTGCAAGACCGCTGGACTGAAACTTGTTTACAGCCCGCTGAACGGATCTGGTCTTGTACCGGTTACCCGTGTATTAAAAGACATCGGAATTACCGATATCACCATCGTTCCGGAGCAGGAGTACCCGAACGGATACTTCACAACCTGCAGCTATCCGAACCCGGAAATTTTTGCAGCACTGGAAAAGGGACTGGATCTTGCAAAAGAGACCGGCGCAGACCTGATGCTGGCTACCGACCCGGATGCAGACCGTGTTGGTATCGCGATGAAATGCCCGGATGGAAGCTATGAGCTGGTAACCGGAAACGAAGTCGGCGTTCTGCTTCTCGACTACATCTGCGCAGGTCGCATCGAGAAAGGCACCATGCCGGAGAAACCAGTTGCTGTAAAATCCATCGTATCCACACCGCTGGCAGATGCTGTTGCTGAGCATTATGGTGTTGAGCTTCGCAGCGTTCTGACCGGATTCAAATGGATCGGCGATCAGATTGCAAACCTGGAAGCAGACGGCGAAGTAGACCGCTTCATCTTCGGATTCGAGGAGAGCTATGGATACCTGGCTGGTCCGTACGTAAGAGATAAAGACGCAGTCATTGGTTCTATGCTGATCTGCGAGATGGCAGCTTATTACAGAAGCATCGGAAGCTCCCTGAAACAGAGACTGGAAGAGATCTATGCCGAGTATGGCCGTTACCTGAACAAAGTAGACAGCTTCGAGTTCCCGGGACTTAGCGGAATGGACAAGATGGCCGGTATTATGGATGGCCTTCGAAAAGAGCCGCTGACCGAGATCGCAGGTTCCGCTGTTGTCAAAGTAACCGATTACGAGAAACCGGAAGAAACAGGACTCCCATCCGCAAACGTTCTGATCTACAAACTGGCAAACGGTGAAACCGTCATCGTCCGCCCGTCCGGAACAGAGCCGAAGATCAAAGTATACTACACAACACTTGGAAAGGATCTGGCAGAGGCAGAAGCAGAGAAAGAAAAACTCGCAGAGGCTTTAAAACCGATTCTGGCATAAAGAAAATAAAAGAATGGAAGGGCGTGGCTTTGGTCACGCCCTTTTTTGAACAGAATTTTCTTTTAAAAAGTGTAAGATTTTCTGCAAAATGGCGTGATGATAGATGAAAGGGGGGATTTCCATATGGAGGATACTCATATTGTCCAAATGTACTGGGACAGGAACGAAACAGCGATCAGCGAGTCTGCGGTGAAATATGGTACATACTGTACTTCGATTGCACAGAATATTCTGCAGAATCCGGCGGATGCAGAAGAATGTGTCAACGACACCTGGCTTCACGCGTGGAATGCCATGCCGCCGCACCGGCCGTCTCTGCTATCCACATTTCTTGGAAAAATAACGAGAAATCTTTCGTTTGATCTGTATAGAAAAATGCATCGCAAAAAACGCGGAGAAAGTCAGATGGATGCGGTATTGGACGAGCTGGAAGAATGTGTTTCGGGGAAAGATGATATTGAGCGGCAGTGGGAGATGAAAGAACTGATCGCGGAGATCAATCAGTTTCTGCAGAAGCTGCCGGAGGAAAAACGATGCATGTTTGTCCTGCGGTACTGGTATGTAGACAGCATCAGTGAAATCGCGGAGCGGCTGGGAAGAAGTGAAAATTATATTTCAGTTTCATTGAACCGGATCCGTGGAAAATTGCATACACACTTGACGGAAAGGGGGTTCGAAGTATGAAGAAAGAAGAATTATTTGAAACGATGGGAAATCTGGATTCTGGTATGGTGGAAAAAGCGGGGAAATATCAGCGTTCACGAAGGGCTGCGTGGAAAAAATGGATGGCCACTGCAGCCTGTGCGGTGATCATTGGCGGAGCTGTGCTGGGGGTTATGACATGGAGAAACGGTCGGGAGGGTTCTGCAGTCCGTTACCCGTCGGGGGTAACGACGGTTCTGGCGGCTTATCCGGCATCTGTGGCGCGGACGATGGATGCGCAGAAATTTATGGAAAGCGATGCACACTGGGACTGGTGGGATTCGTACCGGGAGCTGACAGCAAAATCAGCAGAACTGCAGACAGGAATGGATGCGTATTATCAGAACCTGATAGAACAGATGCTGGTTTCGGAAAATGAAAATACCGTCTGCTCGCCGATCAATCTGTATATCGCGTTTGCGATGCTGGCAGAAACTTCAGACGGGAATACGCGGCAGCAGATTCTCGACATGCTTGGTGCTCAGGATATGGATACGTTGCGGGAAAATGTTTCTTCGCTCTGGGAAAGTAATTATGCAGATACGCCTGCGCTGAAAAGTGTGCTGGCAAATTCGCTGTGGCTGGACAAGGAGGAAACATACAATGACACAACGCTGCAGCGGCTGGCGGAGCAGTACTATGCATCGACATTCAGAGGAACGCCAGGATCAAAAGAAATGGATCAGGCATTGCAGACCTGGACGGATAATAATACCGGCGGGCTTTTGAAGGAATATACGAAAGACATGGCGATCGCACCGGATACCGTGTTTGAGCTTGTATCTACCATCTATTATAAGGCGATGTGGAGGGAAAATTTCTGGGAAGTGAATACAGAGAAGGAAACGTTCCACGGAACTGCGGGAGACACCGATGTGGATATGATGAAAAAAACGGAACGGATGGATGTCTACCAGGGAGAACAATTTACGGCAATCGGTCTTAGCCTTCAGGACAGCGGCTCTATGTATTTCCTGCTTCCGGATGAAAATGCAGATGTAAGTGAACTGGTATCATCGCCGGATCTGATGAAGGTTATACGGCGGGATGAAAGCAGTGATAACTGGTATTCCCCTATGGTGAATCTGTCTGTTCCTAAATTTAAAGTATCGGAGAAAACAGACCTGATCGAAACGGTGCGTGCACTTGGTGTAACGGATGCACTGGATGCGGATCTGGCGGATTTCAGTCCATTAACAGAGAACAGGAATGGCTTATACCTGAGCAAAGCAGACCACGCCGCCATGCTCGAAATTGATGAAAACGGAGTAACCGGAGCAGCCTATACAGAACTTGGCGTTTCAGAAACCGCAGCAGAAATCCCGGACGACGAAATCGATTTCGTACTGGATCGTCCATTCCTGTTTCTTGTTACGGGGCAGGACGGATCGCTGTTGTTCTCGGGAGTTGTAAGAAATATCGACGGGAAGTGAAAAAAGGAGTCGGACTGTCCGACTCCTTTTAAAATAGAAGAACTCAGGGTATTTCATTCTCCGAAGCGGATATTCTTTACTGTTTTCTTCTCAATATGCAAATCTTCATAAATCCGGTTGCCACCATTTCCCTGCGGCGCCTGGGCAAGAAGCCCTACTTTTACGGTCTTTTTACCGGAAAGATTAAAAAATCTTGTCATAAAATAATGAATGCCGTCTTCAGAATAATGGAAAGCAAAGGAATTTTTCACTCTGCAAATTTTCAGCCATGCGGTATTTCCGGAAATATTACTTCCGTTGGCATCGTCAGAATAACCTTGTTTCGTCACAACGCTGACAGCGGCATGAGTTCCGAAATCGGTTTTTTCAAAGCAGCTTTTTGCCCAGTTGTCCAGATCTTCCATGACCATAAGAGAAGAAGAGTCATAGATGTCTTTGAAGTCATGAGAAACTTTGACAGTCAGAACAAAATCGCCTTCGATTTCCGTATAATAATAGGGTGCATTGTGCAGTGATTCCGGCGTAATGCCTTCTTCCGAAACAGTGCCGTTGTTGCAGAAGAAATCTGTCCCAGCCGGTGCAAAGATGACAAGCTTGCCTTCTTCCTCTCTTTTTAATTCGCTTTCATTTAACCAGGAAAAATCCATCATCCTATCTCCTTTCTAAGAAGTGTGTCTGAGACACGTTACAGTATCTCTTCGGTGCTTATTTTTGCTTTGTGTTTCTTTGTCGGAGCAGAAAAACAGACAAAATCAGTACAGCAGGGAAAATGCAGCCGGCCAGCATACCTGCCTTCAGATCGTCGCCGGTGTTTTGTGTGACAAATCCAATAACAAATGGGCCAATGGAACCGCCCATATCTCCGGCCATGGCGAGAAGTGCGAACAGTGCAGTTCCGCCGAGTGGAATTTTAGAGGATGAAATACTGATGGTTCCCGGCCACATAATTCCTACGGAGAAACCACACACAACGCAGCCTGTAAGATTTAAAAGAGGATATGGTGCGAGAGCTGCAGCCAGATAACAGATCAGGCAAAGTGTACCGGATGCGGTCATAAATTTTGTTAAGTCAATTTTTTCCCCGTATTTACCATAGAAGGTTCTGCTGATGCCCATCATCACAGCAAACAGGCACGGTCCTGCAATGTCTCCAATGCTTTTTGAGAGACCTAATGCAGACTCGGCATAAGCGGAAGCCCATTGCGCCATCGAAATCTCGCTTGCTCCGGCGCAGACCATAAGAACAAGGGAAATCCAGAAAATGGGAAGACGGCACAGCTGACGAATGGTAAGTCCTTCTTCGTTTCCGGTGAGTGATTCAATCGGGCAGGAAAGGAAATTAAACGTATTGTACAGTGGAAGTACAGCCCAGATACATGCGAGGATCGGCCAGCGTTCCATACCAAAAACGGCCAGAAAAGCAGTGGAGAGTAAGATGACGCCTACAGACCCCCAGCAGTAAAAGGAGTGAAGCAGACTCATAACGCTGTCCTTATTGTCAAACGGACAAGCCTCTACGATTGGGCTGACAAGAACCTCAATCAGTCCGCTTCCGGCGGCATAGATCATGGCACTGAGCAAAATTCCTGCATAGGCATTTGGCAGAATATTGGGCAGAAAGGCAAGTCCAATCAGGCCGCAGGCGGAAAGAATCTCAGAAGCAACGACACACCTGCGATAACCGATTTTATCGACATATCTGGCACAGAACAAATCGACAAGAAGTTGTGTGAAAAAGAATACTGTCGAGATAAACGCAATTTTTCCAAGAGAAATATGGTAAGTTCTGTGAAAGGTAAGAAATAGTAAAGGTGCAAAATTTGCAGAAATTGCCTGCGTGATAAATCCAAGATAACAGGCAATTAAGGTTTTGTGGTAGTTCTTTTTCATGATGATATACTCCGTTTTTTAAAATGGCAGAACTGCTGCGGCCGTAGTGTTCGTTTCGTTGCCGTTCACCGTGTTCCATGGAGCGACAACGATTCTTTTTGTATAATAACGTAAAATGGTGTCGCTTTCACTGGAATATATCGTCTGTTTATTGTATAATATCGTAAAATAGAGAGGGGCGTGCCTGAAAAACGGAGGCGGGGAAAGATGGAATTTAATACATTTTATAACAAGATCCAAACGGATGAAAGCATGATGGAAACGATACAGCATGGAAACAGTGAGTATCCGTTTCAATTGTATTACGACGATCTTGCGTTGTTTGATTTTCATTGTGTAGAATGGCACTGGCATGTGGAGTTTGAGTTTGTTTTTGTACAGGAGGGAACAGCAACTTTCTGGGTTGGCGAAAAGCAGTTTTTACTGGGACAGGGAACGGGCATTTTTATTAACTCAAAGATTTTGCATCGCTATTTTTCTGAAGGCCATGCGATTGTGCCAAATTTTGTTCTGAAACCGACATTTCTCGCTCCGGCAGACAGCTTGATTTACAAAAAATACATTGCACCGATACAGGCGTGTAAGGTGGACTGCATTGTCTTTTGCAGGGAAATAAAATGGCAGGCAGAAGCACTGGAGCTCATGCAGAAAATTCTCAAAGCGCAGGAATCAGACAAAGACCGGGAACTGGTTACTTTATTTCTGACGCAGGAATTGTGGCACTTGCTTTATTTGCACATGGATTCGGAAGTGCTGCAGAAAAAAAGAGAAAATACGGCATCCTCACAGGGAAGAACACAGCTGATGATGCAATATATTCATCAAAATTTCCGACAGAATCTTACCTTGGAGGATATTGCCGGGCAGGCTATGGTGAGCAAGAGTACGGCATTGAATCTGTTCCGAAGATATCTTCACGATACGCCGGTGCATTATCTGGTGAAGTATCGTCTGCAGGAGGCTGCAAAGCTTCTGGCCACGACGGAGAAAAAGATAACTGTAATTTCCGGCGAGACGGGATTTGAAAATATGGATTATTTTTGCAAAACATTTAAGAAATATTATGGGAGGACACCAACGGAATATCGAAGAAAAAAACAAATGGATACGGATGACAGAGAATGGATCGTTCAAGATGTAGTGTAAGAGGAAACGGAAAAATTACATTCTGAAAAAGGAGCGGAATCTGGTGTGGGTTCTGCTCCTTTTTAAATGGAAAATTATGGAATATAATTATTCGGCACAGCCAAAAACTCTTCTACATATTGCTCCAGTGCCGCAAGCAGCTCTTCAAGCGGAAAGACCTTCAGATCCTGCGCGGCTTCCGGCGGGACGGAGAGGAAGTGATGAAGGAGGTCAAGTACCTGTTGGACGTTCTCATACTGAATTTCTGCGATTCCGGGGTTCGTGACGTTAGGATTGAGATCGAGCGGGATGCAATAGCGGTTGACAAGATATGTATTCATTCGTGTATAGTCCCAGTAATAATACTTCTCCGTGAGATATCTGGAAAAAGGAATGGATGTCCGCGATTTTTTGATATAAACCGTTGCAATCTCATCTCTCATATCTGTAATTTCTCCATCCGCATTATAAAATTCCACAATCTGCGGAATGAAATCCTTAAAAAATTTCCGGTCAATATAAAGATGAAAATAATATCCCAGTGCGCTCGAATCTGGCAGAAGTGAACGGTATTTCGCTGTAAACCGTATAAGATCCGGGAATACCATCATTTTTTCGCGGTAAAGCGGATCGCGGAAATGGGAGGATTCTTTCTGCTGCGTCGCATCCGGCAGAAGATTTCCGATCAGAAAATCATTTACCGATGAAATCGGATATGGGAAATCCGGGTGGGACGGGAGGTGCTTTAACAGCATTTGGGCTGCGGTGAGATGTAAAATAAAACCTGGCATGGGAATGAAGATGTCCTTTCGTATTTGCTTCTAATCTAAACAAAATGGCAGCGTTTGTCAAATTCTATTTGAGTGGCCTGATTTCTAAAAAAAACATAAACACCGGCAGATTTCTTGACATGGAAATTTACCGGTGTTATTATTTAACGCAAGTAAATAAATAACACTGTTAAGCATTTGCGCAAAAAGGAGGGGGAAACCGTGAAAGATGCATTTGAAAAACTGTTTCGTGCGATGCACCAGTTTAAAAAACTGAACGTATCAGACCTGATTCCGGGACTCAGCAGTTCCGAGTTTTCCGTCATGGGTGCGATTTTGCAGATGGGAGAAAACGGAAAAATTACAAGCTCAGAGCTGGCAGCGAAGACCAAAACGCTTCCGCCGGCTGTGTCGCGGACACTGCGCGGACTGGAGGAAAAAGGATATGTAGAGCGGAGCGTTGACAAAAAAGACCGCAGGAATACATATATCAGTCTGACAGAGAAGGGCTGGAAAAAAGGGGAAGAGGTACGGGACAGAATGCATGATTTTGGCTGCTCTGTGATGTCACAGTTAAAGGAAGAGGATGTAGATCAGCTGGTTGCTTATCTGGATCGTATCTATGAGATTGCAGAAAAAGAAATTGAAACCCGAAAACGATGTACGAGAAAGACAGAAAGGGGAAAAAATGAGTAAGATTTTCAAAAATATGCTCCCGTACTGGAAATCGATTCTTGTGATTCTTATGCTTTTGTTTGTCCAGGCGTGGTGCGACCTGTCGCTCCCGTCGTACACATCTGATATCATCGATGTGGGCATTCAGAACAGCGGTGTTGAGCACGTTACGCCCAAAAGGATCACAGAGGAAGAATTTCAGACAGCAAAGTTTATCATGACGGATGATGAGGTAGACTTGTGGGAGAGTCTTTATACGAAAAAGGACGGCTATTATGAGCGGAACAAAGCTTCCGAAAAAGAGCTCGATGCAGCGGATGACACGCTGACCGTTGCACTCCTTATGAATTACCAGATGGGTGCGATGGAGGAAACCACCTTCAAACAGCTCATGGCGCAGCAGACCGGTCAGGATGCTTCCGTGTTTGAAAACATGACGATAGAGCAGATCGGCGAGATGATGCATGTGGAGCTGAAGAGCTTCCGGCAGGAAAAGGAAGATGAGGATGGAAACAAGGCAGAAGTGACCTGTGTAGATGTCCGTCCGATTTTTGCATCCATGCTCGAGAGTGGACAAATGGAGAAAGATGACGTGCTTTCGATGCGCGATGGCATGGAAAAAACGCTCGATACGATGGGAAGCTCACTGGTAAAATCGATGGGAATTGCCTATGCAGTTTCCGCAGATAAAGCGGCGGGACTTGATATCGACCGGATTCAGAAGTCGTATCTTCTGACGGCGGGTCTTAAGATGGTCGGCATGGCACTTCTGATGGGTGTGGTAACGGTTTTTGTCGGACTGTTTGCATCCCGTGTTGCTGCCGGAATCGGTCGTGATCTGAGAGATCAGGTATTCAAAAAGGTTGTCGGGTTTTCCAATGCGGAAATGGATCAATTTTCCACCGCATCTCTGATTACGAGAAGTACAAATGATATCCAGCAGATCCAGATGGTATCGGTGCTGCTGCTGCGCATGATTGCGTATGCGCCGATTCTTGGTATTGGCGGTGTCATCAAGGTGGTAAAAACAGGGGCCGGCATGGGCTGGATTATTGTACTTGCAATTATTGTGATTATCAGCTATGTCATGCTGCTTGTATCCATTACAATGCCAAAATTCAAACAGATGCAGAAGCTGGTCGATAACATCAACCTGGTTTCCCGTGAGATCCTGACCGGACTTTCCGTTATCCGTGCATTCGGAAGAGAGGATAAAGAAGAGGAGCGCTTTGATACGGCAAACCGAGAGCTGACCGGAACGACACTGTTTACCAACCGTGTCATGACCTTTATGATGCCCGGCATGATGATGATTATGAATGTACTGACCGTAGGAATTGTCTGGTTTGGTGCACACAGAATCGATGAGGGTACGATGCAGGTCGGCGCAATGACAGCGTTCATTACGTATGCCATGATGATTGTTATGTCCTTCCTGATGCTGACGATGATGTCTATCATGCTGCCGCGTGCTGCGGTTGCTGCAGGTCGTATCGATGAGGTTATCCGGACAGAGCTTTCGATTCAGGATGCTAAAACGCCGGAAAAATTAGACGTACACAATGGTGTTGTTCGCTTTTGCCATGTCAATTTCCGGTATCCGGGAGCGGAAGAGGATGTATTGCATGATATTGATTTCGTGGCGGAGCCGGGAAAGACAACGGCAATTATCGGAAGTACCGGCTGTGGAAAATCAACGCTGGTAAACCTGATTCCGCGTCTTTACGATGTGACGGGCGGAGAGATTACCCTGGATGGGAAAGATATCCGAAACATTACCATGAAGGAGCTGCGAGACGAGATTGGCTTTGTGCCGCAGAAAGGTGTGCTGTTCTCGGGAACGATCGCATCGAATCTGCGCTTCGGAAAAGAAAATGCAACCGATGCCGAGATCGAAAAAGCAGCAGCGATTGCGCAGGCAACAGAGTTTATTGAAGCAAAAGATGATAAATATGAGACCGCGATTTCCCAGGGCGGAACAAATGTGTCCGGCGGACAGAAACAGCGTCTGGCGATTGCGCGTGCGATTGCAAAGGATCCGAAAATCTTTATTTTCGATGACAGCTTTTCTGCACTTGACCTGAAAACGGATGCGGCGCTTCGAAAAGCACTGGCGGAGAATGTCAAAGGCAGCACCGTGATTATCGTGGCACAGCGAATCAGTACAATTCTCCATGCGGAGCAGATTCTGGTGCTCGATGACGGAAAGATTGTCGGAAAAGGAACACATGAAGAACTGCTGAAGAACTGTAAGGTTTATCAGGAGATTGCAAAATCCCAGCTTTCGGCAAAGGAGCTTGGAATAGAAAGTGAGGTGGCTGGCCATGAGTGACAAGAGAAATCAGCAGCCGCGCAAAAGAGGACCGATGGGAGGCATGGGCCGCGGCATGCAGCCGGGCGAGAAGCCGAAAAATCTGAAAAAATCGATCAAACAGCTTGCACAGTACATTGGAAAATATAAAATTGCGATTTTTGTCGTTATGCTCTGTGCCGCATGCTCGACCGTTTTCAACGTTGCGGGACCGAAGATTCTCGGAAAAGCAACAACGGCATTGTCCGAGGGGCTGATGGAGAAAATCAGAGGGACAGGCAGCATTGACTTTACAAAAATCGGAAAAATTCTGCTGTTTACCCTTGGTCTGTATCTGATGAGCGCCCTGTTCAGCTTCATCCAGGGCTGGATCATGACCGGCGTTACCCAGAAGGTATGCTATCGGCTCCGAAAGGAAATTTCGGAGAAAATCAACCGCATGCCGATGAAATATTTTGAGAGCCGCACCTATGGCGAAGTGCTCTCACGTATTACCAACGATGTCGACACACTGGGTCAGGGACTGAACCAGAGCATTACCACAATCATCACATCCGTGGCAACGCTGGTCGGTGTTCTGATCATGATGCTGAGTATTTCCCCGCTGATGACGCTGATCGCACTTGTGATCCTGCCAATTTCCATGGGGCTGATCGGACTGGTGACGAAGAAATCCCAGAAATTCTTCCGTGACCAGCAGGAATATCTGGGTCACATCAATGGACAGGTGGAGGAGGTTTACGGCGGCCATCTTGTAATTAAGGCATTTAACCGTGAAAAGGATACCATTGAGGAGTTCGAGAAAACCAACAGTATTCTCTATGATTCCGCATGGAAATCGCAGTTTTTATCCGGTATGATGCAGCCGATTATGATGTTTGTCGGGAATTTGGGCTACGCCTGTGTGGCACTGACCGGAGGTCTGCTGGCGATCCGAAACGTGGTTACAATCGGTGATATCCAGGCATTCATCCAGTATGTAAAAAACTTTACCCAGCCAATCCAGCAGATTGCGCAGGTGATCAACATGGTACAGTCGATGTCGGCGGCATCCGAGCGTGTCTTTGAATTCCTGAACGAAGAGGAAGAGGATCAGACCACGGAAAATCCGGCTGACATTGAGACAGTAACAGGAGCAGTAACCTTTGATCATGTACAGTTCGGATACAATCCGGAGCAGATCATCATCAACGATTTCAGCGCCAAAGTAAAACCGGGCCAGAAAATCGCGATCGTCGGCCCGACCGGAGCCGGAAAGACGACGATGGTCAAACTGCTGATGCGTTTCTACGATGTCAACAGCGGAGCCATTCTCCTGGATGACCACAATATCAGGGATTTCAACCGCAGAGAGCTTCGCGATGCCTTTGGTATGGTGCTGCAGGATACGTGGCTGTTCAAGGGCAGCATCATGGAAAACATCCGCTACGGCCGGCTCGATGCGACAGATGAGGAAGTCATCGCAGCAGCAAAAGCCGCAAGAGCCCACCACTTCATCCAGACCCTGCCGGGCGGCTATCAGATGGAACTGAATGAAGATGCCAGCAATGTGTCGCAGGGACAGAAACAGCTGCTGACGATTGCACGCGCAATCCTTGCTGACAACAAGATTCTGATCCTCGACGAGGCGACCTCATCCGTCGACACCAGAACCGAAATCGAGATCCAGAAAGCCATGGATAACCTGATGAAGGGCAGAACAAGCTTCGTCATCGCCCACCGGCTGTCCACAATCCGCGATGCGGATCTGATTCTCGTCATGAAAGACGGAGACATCATCGAGCAGGGCAATCACGAAGAACTGCTCGCGGCAAATGGGTTCTATGCAAATCTTTACAATTCGCAGTTTGAGGATGTGGTGGCGTAAGAGCAGTGGTCCCTACTGTGAGTGGGAATTACAATTCAAAGAAGCAATTCATTTCAGCACCTGCGTCAGTAAAATGATGCAGGTGCTGTTTTGCTTTACGGCTTATCCCAGATACTGCGGCTTGTCCCAGATTGCTTGAGAGAAAAGGAAAAATCTGATATGCTGTTAAGGAATAGAATCTGCAGAAATATGGGGAGATTACGATGCATTTGATTTTATGTGATGACGATAACGTCTTTTTAGATAAACTGGAAACCAGGATCCGCGGTCTGTGTCAGAAGCATGGGATTGCGGTGGAGATGGAACGGTATGATTCTTCGAAGAAGATGCTGGAGGGGCTGAAGGATCTGGATACGGTTCCTGTTTTTTTGATTGATATTGATATGCCGGAAGTGAATGGATTTGAGGTTGCATCCTTTTTGAAAAAATGGAACCGGGAGTGCTGTATCGGGTTTGTGTCGAATAAGGATGAGTTGGTGTTTCAGGCATTTGCGTATCATCCGTTCTTTTTTATCCGCAAAACGCATCTGGATGAGGAGCTGGAGCCGCAGCTTTTGGAGCTGCAGAAGAAAATGGGGGCGAAAGTGCCCAAGATAGAACTGCAGACCGGGAGGCAGACGGTGGAGGTTGCACTGGATACGATCTGGTTTGTGGAGAGTGAGAAGAATTATCTGCTGTTTTACCGCGAGAAAGATGAGCGGGGCGATGCCGTCCGGGCGAGAATGAAAATTGCGGAGGCAGAAAAAGAGCTGGAACCGCATGGATTTGTGAGGACACACAAAGGGTATCTGGTCAACATGAATTATGTGTACCGGCTGCGGGAAAATGAGATTCTCTTGCTGAATGGGAAACATGTTCCGGTCAGCAGAAGTTATCTGAACCAGGTACGGATGAAAATTATGGGGGCGGTGATGGGATGAGTGCGACATTCTGGAAAGTTTTTGAACTTGCGATTTCTGTTTTGGAAAATATGCTTCTGCTCGGATTCTGCATGGATTTCATGCAGCAGCGGCCGAAAGGAAAACGGGGGAAAATGCTGTGGCTGCTCGCGGTACTGGTCGGAATGATTTTTCCGGCGCTGGAGAAGTATCCGGAGATTTATGACCGGTGGGAATTATGGCTTACATTGCTCTGGTTGGTGGGGTATCTGGCAGTGAGTACGCGGGGCAGTATTCTTCGAAAAATCATTGCTGCAGTAGTTGCGAGGGAATTAACGACGTTTGTGAATACCGCAGTTCTTTTTGGATGCAGTTTGCTTCTGCAAGAGAGTGTAGCATCTTTTATTCAACAACAGGATATCGCGAGAATTGCTACTGTTCTTTTGACAAAAATCTTATATTTTTTTGTGGGCAAAATTTTAAACGGCCTTCTTTTTGAAAGAAAAAATCTGGTGAGCTGGCAGTGGATTGTTATAGGATGCAGTCTTGTATTCTCAACCGTTGCGGGAAAGACATTGATTACCTTGTCCAGAGATTTTCCGGGAATCCAGATGCAGGAACAGAAATTAATGCTGCTGTGCGTGGCCTGTATCTGGCTGACCTGTCTGATTATGTATTTTATAGTACAGCAGATGAGCAAAGACAATCAGACCAAACTGGAATACGAACTGATGAAAGAAAAAGAAAAGTATTCCAAAGAGAGCATGGAAATCATCAAGCGAGGCAACGAAGAACTGCGGGAGTTCAAACACGATCTGAAAAATTATCTCCTCCCGATGCAGGAGATGGCTGAAAAAATGCCGCAGTCCGAAATGGCAGATGCCTGGGAGAAGATTTATCAGAAGATGGAAAATGTGCAGACGCTGATTCAGACCGGAAACAGTTATGTGGATTCGATGATCAATACAAAGATTTCTCTTGCGCGGAGCGAAAAAACAGATGTGAAATGTACAATACTGAGCAGAATGGATGGCGTTGACGGCCTGGAATTCTGTTCGGTCTTTGGGAATCTGATGGACAATGCGATCGAGGCAGAGAGAAGCATTGCGGATGGAAAAAAGATTGAGATTCTGATCGAAGAAAAGATGGGCTATCTCCGGCTGCTGGTGCAGAATAAAATCGACAGATCCGTTTTAAAAGAGAATCCGGAGCTGCGGACGACGAAGAAAACGGAAGGTGTGCATGGAATCGGCCATAAGAGTGTCGAGCGGACGATGCAGAAGATGGGCGGAGCTGTGAAATATTATGAAAAAGACGGAATGTTCTGTGCGGAGACAGTCTTCCCTGTGAAATAAAAAGTAAGAAAGACTTTGTGTGGATGGAAAAAGCGAAACGCTGATCCGGAGACCAAAGTCTTTTTTGCATTTTATCCCAGATAGCGCATCTTGTCCCAGCTCTGTTGTCGGAGAAGAGAAATTTCGATATGCTCAAAACAGTTACCGGAAAAGAAAACAGTAGAAAGGGGTACTGTATGAAAAAACGAGTATGGGGAATTGTCATAGCAGGATTGCTGCTGATGGGATGCCAGAACATGGGAAATGAGCAGATACAGACAACACAGGCGCGGTCAACGCAGACACAGCCGGATCAGAGCGATTTCGGTGAGGAGCAGGAGAACGGACAGCAGTTAGAAAATGGAGATCACATCAGTCTTTCCCTTGGCAGCCAGGTATCCATCGACGCAGTAGTCGAAATGTCGGATAAAAACTGGAATGAGATCGAAAAATGCACGGCAAAAATGGATGGCTTTCAGGGGGAGAAGATATTTGAGGAATTGTTTGGAAAGATTCCTGAGGATGGTGTGAAAAAAGAAGAAGGATATGAAGGGACTCCTGCATTTAACTATTCCTATGAAGGACCGCTGGGCGAAAAACTGCGGAATCAGAATGGAACGATACGCGTCAGCAGTGGGCTGAACCTGGAAACAGAAGAAGGAAAAAAGATTTATTCCAATCTGCCGGTTGAGTATATTTCCGCAGGCAACGGCGAGGGAATTATGATTTATGGAGGGGAGCAGGAGGTCACGCTGGAAAACGAAGAAGATCTGATTGCACAGTGCCAGCAGTTCATCGAACAGGTCGGTGGCTGGGAGCAGGCTTCCCTGACGGATGCGTATGGATTTTCCTGCGAGCAGATGGAACAGCAGCAGGAAGCATCGATACAGGCAGAGGAAAACGGGGAACTTTTGAAACCACAGGAGATAGAAGAGTATGAATGGTCCGAAGCAGACAACTGCAAACTCCTGTTTTTCCAGAGCTATCTGAATGGAATTCCGGTGCTGTGCAATGAAGTGAACCGGCAGGATGAGCTTTTTATTCCAGCCACCAAAATACGGGCAGTTATAACAAAAGAGGGCATCGAGTATCTTTCCGCAGACGGTCATTTTGCCGTTCAGGAGAAAGAAACCATTTCGCCTGCCGGGAAAGATACCGTGATGGAAACACTGAAAAATAAGTTTGATCTTACAAGTGCAGATCCCGTGACACTTGACCGGATGAAGCTGATCTACTATCCCATCACGACGGGAAGAGATGAGGACGGTTTTCTGACATGCGATATGATTCCGGCATGGCAGTTCCGGTATGTGGTGGAGGACATCTCCATGTATGTTTATATCAACGCAGCCGACGGCAGCGAAATTGTGGGGTGATGAAAAGAAGATGACATTTTTTCGAATGATGAAAATGGATTTCAGGCGCATGTTTCTGTCCGGAAAATTTTATTTTGCCATGGCGGGGACAATGTTCGTGACTCTGCTGAACATCAGCCAGGAGGCAGCACATGCGTGGAACGATACTTCTCTGTGGTATCTGGTAAAAAGCAGCCACGGACTGGGCGCATTTTTCGGGGTGTTTTCGGTTCTGGCAGTGCTGCCGTTTGCCTTGAGCTACTGGGAGGACAGACGAAATCACTATCTCTGTTTCGTGGAAACGCGGGCGGGAAAAACGACGTATTGCTGGTCGCATCTTTGTGTCACGTTTCTGGGAGCATTTCTCTGCATTTTTCTTGGCATGACGGCGGCCTACAGTCTTCTGCTGCTGAAAATGCCGATGCTTCGGGCGAGTGATGCGGAATCCCTGCTGTATGAAATAGAAATGGGAGACGGCAAGAGAAATTTTCTGATTCTGAGCAGAACCTTTCCGCAGATGTATTTTATCGCAAGTATTGCAGCCGATGCAGCCAGGTATGCGTTCCTTGCTGTGACGGTGTTTGCAGCCTCCGAAAAAATAAAGAATCTGTTTGTGCTGGCGAGTCTGCCGATTCTGCTGGAATACGTATCGCAGATCCTTGCGGATTCCCTCGGACTGCCGCGGTGGATGCGGTGGTACACCTTTAACGGAACCAGTATTGATACTCTGTCCGATTTTTTGGAAATTTCCGGCTACTTCCTGATCCTGTCATTTCTGATCGGTGTGGTCTTTTGGCTGCTCATACGAAGGAGGGAACTCGATGGATAACATACGAAAGATACACCATGTCTGCCGGATCCGGCTGAGAAAAACATTTACAACGCCGCGGTTTTACGTTGCCCTTCTGTGGGTACTGCTGGAGTTTCAGGGGACAGCTTCCGGGATCCGCGCATTCTGTAAAACTTTGGGAATCGATGCGGCGTTCTGGATTCTGCCGTTTCTGATGCACCGCTGTTTTGCGCAGGTCATGATTGCGCTCGGTGCATTGCTGCTTTTCTGTGACGCACCGTTTCTGGAACCGGACAGCAGTTTTCAGATTCTGCGCGCCGGACGGAAAAACTGGTTCTGGGGAAATGTTCTGTATCTCTGGATTCTTTCGCTGATTTACACGGTGTGCCTTGCCATTCTCCCGGTACTGCTGGTGTTTCCTTATGTCGGATGGGAAAATGGCTGGGGAAAAGTGCTCGGTCTTCTGACAACGGATGCGGCGTACAGTGTTGAGATGGAAGCGCTGAATGGTCTGATTCTTTCCCGATTTTCGGTTCCGCAGGCGATGGTGCTTACCATGCTTGCAATCTGGATTTTGACGGTGATGATTGGAATGGCGGTGTATGCGGGAAATTTTCTGGTGAGACGGGGATTTGGAGTAGTCATCGGCTGCGGCATCGCACTCACCGCGCTTCTGCTGAGCAAGTTTTCCAACATCACAATCGGCTATTACTGCGCGCCGCCGCTTTGGATGAACATTGCGAGCTACAAGTGGCGGGGGTATGGAAACGGGCCGTCGATGGCATATGTTTACAGTGTCTTTGCGGCTGTCATCGGCGCATGTACGATCCTTTCGTATCTCGGAATACGGAAGAAGGATCTGAATTTTGTGGAGGAAATCTAGGGCGATGGAAGAGAAGATCAGAATAGAAAACGTAACGAAAAAGTTCGGCAGCTACGCGGCGCTGGATGGGATCAGTCTGAATTTTGAGAAGGGGAAGGTTCACGGAATCATCGGAAGAAACGGAAGCGGGAAGACGGTACTGTTCAAATGCATCTGCGGATTTCTGCGGGTGGACGGCGGCGCGGTTTTGGTGGATGGAAAGCAGATCGGAAAAGAAATCGAAGCGCCGGAGAGCATTGGCGCTATCATCGAAACACCGGGCTTCCTTCCGGGATACAGCGCAAGGCAGAATCTGCAGTTTCTTGCCGGCATCCGCGGGAAAATCGGAAAGAAAGAGATCGACGAAGCCATCCGAAAAGTCGGTCTGGACCCGGAAGCGAAAAAGCACGTCGGCAAATATTCCCTCGGTATGCGCCAGCGCCTCGGCATCGCACAGGCAATCATGGAAGATCCGTCCCTTCTGATCCTGGACGAACCGATGAACGGTCTCGACAACCAGGGTGTGCAGGAGATGCGGCAGTTGTTTTTGAAATTGAAAGACGAAGGAAAAACGATCCTTCTGGCCAGCCATAACCGGGAAGACATCGCAGCCTTGTGCGATACAACGGTGGAGATTGACAGAGGGAAGATTGTAGAATAGCGGAAGAAGATAAAGCAAAAAAATCGCCTGCCATGCATAAAGTGTGGACAGGCGATTTTCTTTGCTAGGCGATAATTTGAGAAATGCGCAGAACGTGTTTCTCATAGTTCGGAAAGGAGTTTTTATTTCCTGAAAAACGGAAAATGTGCAGAAATGCTAAAAAGTCGCTCTGAAAATGTGCAAAAAGGGAGAAAAGTCGCTCATTTTTTGTGAATCCAGTTGTTTTCCAGTGAATGAGAGGATATAATAAAAATACAGAGAAGACGAAAATCTGGAAAAGGAGGAAAAGATGGTTTATTTAAAACGAAAAATTGATGCATTTCTGACAGAGTGGAAAAACAATCCAGACAGAAAACCATTGATTGTAAAGGGCCCGCGCCAGGTTGGAAAAACAGAATCGATTCAGCGGTTTGGAAGCAGGAATTATCAGAGTGTGATTTATATTAATTTTGTAGAAGAACCGAAATACAAGATGATTACGACAGATGGATATAAAGCGGAAAATATTGTAAAAAACATTTCACGAATGGATCCGTCGAAACGGTTTCTGGAAGGAAACACATTAATCTTTTTTGATGAACTGCAGGAATTTCCCGATATTGCCACAGCACTGAAATTTTTTAAGATAGACGGCAGGTTCGATGTGATCTGCAGTGGATCGATGCTGGGAATCAATTATCGGAAAATTGAAAGCAACAGCGTGGGATATAAATCGGATTATGAAATGTTTTCTATGGATTTTGAAGAATTTTTATGGGCCAAAGGTTACGATGACGGTTTTGTGGAAGAGATGCTGGAACACATGCAAAATCTGACTCCGTTTAATGAGGTGGAAATGGCAGTATGCAGCGAACTTTTTCTTGATTACTGCATTTTGGGCGGAATGCCGGCTGTGGTGCGGGAGTTTATAGAAAAAGGAAATTTTGAGGGATCGCTGGAGGTACAGAGACAGCTGATTGCCGATTATAAAGAAGATATTCGTAAGTACGCAGAAGGAATGGATCAAACCAGAATATTGAATGTGTTCAATCATATTCCGGTTCAGCTTGCCAAAGATAATAAAAAATTTCAGATTTCCAAAGTGGCATCCGGAGCGCGTTTCCGCGATTACCGGGGCTGCATCGAATGGCTGAATGATGCGGGAATGGTCAATATTTGTTACTGCATGAATTTTCCGGAACTGCCGCTGAAAGGAAATTATGATGAGACAAAATATAAACTCTATTTTGCAGACAGCGGCTTACTTGTTGCAATGCTTGATGAAGAAGCACAGGAAGATTTGAGGAGCAACAAAAATCTTGGGGTTTATAAAGGGGCACTTTATGAGAATGTTGTCGGAGAAGCACTGGTCAAAGCAGGATATGGGCTTTATTACTACAAACGGGATGATTCTTCACTGGAACAGGATTTTTTTGTGAGAACAGCAGATGAATTGATTCCAGTCGAAGTAAAAGCAAAAAATGGAATGGCAAAGTCGATGCGGACGTTGATCAGCGGTAAAAAATATGCGGATATTCACTGCGGCATCAAGTTTACGGGAAGTAATATTGGGTATGGTGAGGATATTTATACCTTTCCATATTTTTGCGCCTTTCTGTTAAAGAGATATTTAGCAGGATTCCATAGATGAGAAAAGTGAGCTAAGATAAGCAGGAGTATTAAGAAAGTGAGGACAAAAAACATGGCAGACAGACACACAACAGAAAAATTGCTGGAGGGCGAGCGCCTTTCCGGAAAGGTGACATTATTTGCGAAAGTAACGATTTTACCGGGCGACGAGCTTCCGTATCATGAGCATCACGGAGAGACAGAAACGTACCACATCTTATCCGGCGAGGGAATGTATCAGGATAATGACAAGACCTATCCAGTACAGGCTGGTATGACGACGTTCTGCGAGGACGGCAGCGGCCATGCGATTTCCTGCGCAGGGGAAGAACCGCTCGTGTTTCTGGCGATGATTCAGAAAAAAGCAGAATAAGCAGGTACGGATATGAGCAGAAAGAAAAAGCCCAGAATGGAATACCGCTATTACGAAGTGCCGGAAAAATGCCCGGTGCTGGTGCTGCAGGGAGAAAAATGGGTGCAGAATTATGGGTACCAGATTGATTATCTGCATTTTCATAACCTGATGGAGATCGGTTTCTGTTATTACGGTGAGGGAACGATTGTTTTGGAAGAAAAAGAAATACCGTACGACGGGGGGGCATTTACGGTAGTACCAAAGAATTTTCCGCATACCACGAATTCGAAGGAAAACAGCCTGTGCTCCTGGGCATGGCTGTTTATTGATGTGGAGGGCTTTATCATGGCGCTGTACAAGGACAATCCGCGTATGGCACAGAAGCTGATTTCACGCATTAACCAGAGGGCTCATTTCTCAAAAAAGGAAGACAGGCCTGCGGTAGCGGAGCTGATCAAGCTGATTCTCAAATGTATGGAGGAAAAAGAAGAATTTTATCTGGAAGAAGTGAAAGGACTGACACGGGCACTCCTGATGCAGATTGCCAGGTGGAATGAGAAAGACGAGGAGCAGGAAAGAAACTCCATCGTGGATGATGCGAGCGTTACCTTAATTCTGCCTGCCCTGGATTATATCGGGGAAAATTTTCAGGAGAGTATCCGGATTGAGGAGCTTGCAGAGGTATGCCATATCAGTGAGACACATCTGCGCCGCATTTTTCAGGAAACGATGCGGATGCCGCCGGTGGAGTATATCAACTGGGTCCGGATCCGGGCGGCGTGCAAAGAGCTGCGAAAGACAAATGCCTCCGTAAATGACATTGCACTGCACTGCGGATTCACCACAATGTCTACATTTAACCGTAATTTTCGAAAGATTCTCGGCGTTTCTCCGCAGCAGTGGCGGAGCGCACCGGAACACTATGAACGGAATTTGTTGAAATTTGACATAAAAACGCAGGAAGGATGGTAATATCCGTTGAAATACCGATAGATAGTTGAAAATGCACATGAAAGAGTCGAATATGCGCACAAGTGACGGAAAAATGTTGTTATAATTTGTACATGTTGAGGGGATAAAAACCTGAAAAGTGTACAAAACAACCAAAAGGATTTCTGCGCGAAAGATGCAGAAGTTCTGGTTGTAAAATAACATCTTAAGGAGGATGTGCAATATGAAAAGAAAAATTGTATCAATCGTAATGGCATCAGCAATGGTATTTGGACTGGCAGCATGCGGTTCCAGCGGCGGAACAACAACAAGCTCCAGCAATGGCGGAAACGATGCAGCAGCAAGTGATACCAGTGCAAAATCAGAGAGCAGCGACGTAGTAGAGGGCGGCTCTGATGACGACAACACCTTAACCGTATGGACCTGGGACCCGAACTTCAACGTTTACGCGATCAAGAAAGCAGCTGAAATTTATGCACAGGATCACGAAGGATTCAAAGTAGAAGTCAGCGAAGTACAGTCCGACGACATTGAAACCCGTCTGACCACAGCAGTTTCCGCAGGAGACTTAAGCACTCTGCCGGATATCTTCCTGATGCAGGATAACTCCTTCCAGAAATATGCAACCAACTATCCGGACATCTTCACCGATCTGACCGATTCCGGAATTGATTTCAGCGAATTCTCATCCGCAAAAGTTGCTTACTCTACTCTGGATGGGAAGAACTACGGAATTCCGTTCGACAATGGTGCCGTTATCGAGTGCCTGCGTACTGATATGCTGGAGCAGGCAGGCTTCACCGTAGATGATTTCACAGATATCACCTGGAATGACTTTATGGAGAAAGCAAAAGTTGTCAAAGAGAAAACAGGCCAGCCGATCCTGACATCTCAGGCCGGATCTCCGGACCTTGTTATGGAAATGCTGCAGTCCTGCGGTGAGTCCCTTTTCAACGAAGATGGATCTGTCAACATCGTAGACAACAAAGCACTGAAACCAATCCTTGAGATTTACAGCCAGATGGTAAAAGATGGCACTCTTGTAGAGGTTACTGACTGGGATCAGTACATCGCATCCATCAACAACGGAACTACAGCAGGCGTTATCAACGGATGCTGGATCATGGCTTCCATCACAGCAAATGAAGATCAGTCCGGCAAATGGGCAATCACCAATATGCCGAAACTGGACGGCGTTGACGGAGCAACCAACTACTCCAACAACGGTGGTTCTTCCTGGGCAATTTCTTCCAACTGCAAAAAACAGGATCTTGCCATTGACTTTATGAAATCTACCTTCGCAGGCAGCACAGCTCTTTACGATGATATCATCGCAAAAGGCGCTCTGGCAACCTGGGCACCGGCAGGAGATTCCGAAGCATATGCACAGCCAGTTGCATTCTTCAGCGATGACCCGGTTTACGCAAAGATCGTTGATTTCGCAACCAAGACTCCATCCAACATCACTGGAGCATTCTACTACGATGCACGTGATGCTGTCGGAACCGCACTTTCCAATATCATCCAGACAGGAGCAGATATGGACAGCGAACTTCAGACCGCACAGGAAACTGTAGAGTTCAACATGGGTGGCTGATATCCTGCAATACATAAAAAAGTAGGACGATAAGAAACGGGTCTGCTTCCTGGACAGACAGAAGCAGGCCCGTTCTGTATCTATGCGGTGTGTGTTTGAAAAATGATTTCTGCAGGAGAACATGAAATGTTGTCTGCAAAAAGATTTTTTCAAACACACGCCAGGTAAAAAAAGAAAGGAAGATTCCATGAGCAGTCAGAAGAAAAAAGGAATGAACTTGGAAAGAAAACAGAATCTTACCGGCTGGGCTTTCCTGATGCCGGCAACGATCCTGATCGCATGGATGAGCTTTTATCCGATGATTCAGGCATTCATCCTGTCTTTACAGACAGGTATGGGCATCAACCTAAAATTCAACGGATTTGCAAACTATGCCCGTATTTTAAAAGACCCGACCTTTAAACAGACCTTAAGCAACACCTTCTTTTATCTGATTATTCAGGTGCCGATCATGCTGATCCTCGGCCTGATGTTTGCTTCCATGCTGAACAACAAAGATCTGCGTTTTAAGGGACTGTTCCGTACCTGCATTTTCCTGCCGTGCGCAACATCTCTCGTATCTTACGCGATGATCTTCCGTTCCCTGTTTGCAAATGACGGTTTTATCAACACCGTTCTCCGCGGCCTCGGCATGAACCCGATCATGTGGTTCTCCAATGCGTGGACAGCCCGTGCGGTTATCATCATCGCCCTGATCTGGAGATGGACCGGATACAACATGGTCTTCTATCTCTCCGGTATGCAGAACATTGAATATTCGATCTACGAAGCAGCCAAAATCGACGGCGCAAGCCCGCTGCAGACTTTCTTCAAGATCACCGTTCCACTGTTAAAACCGATGATTCTGCTGACCACAATTACTTCTACCAACGGTACTCTGCAGCTGTTCGATGAGTCCCTGAACCTGACAAACGGAGGTCCTGGAAAATCAACCATGACCATGTCTCATTATATTTACAATATGTCCTTTGTACAGAGCCCGAACTTTGGCTATGCGGCAGCAATGTCCATCCTGATCCTGATCATGGTAGCCATTCTGGCACTGCTTCAGATGAAAGTAGGTGACGAGCGATAATGGGAAAAGCAAAGAAATTTTTCATGTATCTGATTTTAACGGTAGCGTCGATCCTTTCTGTTTTTCCGCTGTACTATATGTTCTGCGCGTCTACAAACAGAAGTATTGATGTCATTGCCGGAAAACTGATTCCGGGTACGTATCTGATTGACAACTTTAAAGCGCTGATTGCGCAGCAGAACCTGCGCCTTGCACTGTGCAACTCCTTCCGGAATGCGACGGTGCTGACCATTCTCTGTCTTCTGGTCTGCTCGATCGCCGGTTATGGATTTGAGATCTATCATGATAAAGCAAAAGATGCGGTATTTACCGTACTTCTGACTGCGATGATGATTCCGTTCGCAGCCATCATGATCCCAATGTTCCGTATGTTTTCCCAGCTAAAGATGGTCAACACGATGGCAGCTTTCATGCTTCCTTCGATTTCAACACCGTTCATGATCATGATGTTCCGCCAGGCTTCCCGTTCCTTCCCGCACGATATCATCGAAGCGGCAAGACTCGATGGCTTAAGCGAGACAGGAATTTTCTTTCGTATGTATATGCCGACCATGAAATCGACGTATGCGGCAGCAACAATCATCACCTTTATGAACGCATGGAACAACTACCTGTGGCCGAAGGTTATCTTACAGAACAATGAATCCATCACCATGCCGATGCTGGTAGCGAACCTGCTCGGCGGCTACACTGTAGATTATGGTGTGCTGATGCTCGGCGTATTTATCTGTACGATCCCGACAGCAATTATTTTCTTCTGCTTCCAGAAGAGCTTCACAGAAGGTATCACAGGTGCCGTAAAATAAGAAAAAGAATCGAACAGAAAAGGTGGATATTTGGATGAATATCCACCTTTTTTTCAAAAGATCAAAAAGAACAAAATTCCAGAAGGAGGAAAATAAAAATGGGTGTATTTCAGTATGAAAAAGTGAAGGACCCGACGTACTATGGAGAAAACCGGGTGGCGGCGCATTCCGATCACAGATATTATGGATCGGTGGAAGAAATGGAGCAGCATGTGGAAAACTTCCGTCACAGTCTGAACGGACTGTGGAAATTCCATTACGCAAAGAACTACGAGAGCACGATTCCGGGATTCGAGACACCGGAGTATGACTGCACAAAATGGGACGATATCCGCGTGCCGGCACATATCCAGATGGAGGGATATGACGCACCGCAGTATGCCAATGTGCAGTACCCATGGGAAGGAAGAGAAGAGATCCAGCCGGGCGAGATTCCGGAGCGGTTCAATCCGACGGCTTCCTATGTGAAATATTTTGAAGTGCCGGAGCAGATGAAAGGAAAACGGCTTTTTGTTTCCTTCCAGGGAGCAGAGAGCGGTATTGCCGTATGGCTGAACGGAACGTTCCTTGGCTACAGCGAGGATACGTTTACTCCGTCCGAGTTTGAACTGACCCCGTATCTGAAAGAGGGCGAAAATAAACTGGCTGCGCAGGTTTTCAAATGGACGAGCGGAAGCTGGTGCGAGGATCAGGATTTCTTCCGTTTCTCCGGTATTTACCGTGATGTGTATCTGTACACGATTCCGGAGGTTCACGTTTCGGATCTGAAAGTACAGACGCTGCTGGATGATACGTTTACGAAGGCAGATCTGGTCATTGATACGAAAATGATCGGAACAGGAAAGGTAAAAATTACCCTGTTAAAAGACGGAACGGCACTGCAGAGCACCGAAGGTGTGCTGGATGGGGAAACACAGTTTGTTCTGAAAGTCGATCACCCGGAACTGTGGTCCGCAGAGACACCGGTGCTGTATGATCTTCTGCTGGAAGTCACCGCAGAGGATGGAACGGTGCAGGAACTGATTCCGCAGAGAGTCGGATTCCGCCGCTTTGAGATGAAAGACCACATCATGATGCTGAATGGAAAGCGGGTTGTCTTTAAAGGCGTCAACCGCCACGAGTTCAGCTCCGTATCCGGCCGTGTCGTTTCGAGAGAAGAGCTGATCAAAGACCTGACGACGATGAAACAGAACAACATCAATGCAATCCGTACCTGCCATTACCCGGATGCGGTCGGCATTTATGATCTGTGCGATGAATACGGTCTTTACATGATCGCGGAGTGCAACATGGAGTCCCATGGAACGAGAGATACGGATGCGGTACGAAGCGGAGATTTCTCCGGTGTTGTACCATGCGACCGCCCGGAGTGGATGGACTGTATGCTCGACCGTGTCAATTCGATGTATCAGAGAGACAAAAACCATCCGGCGATTCTGATCTGGTCCTGCGGAAATGAATCGTTTGGCGGAAAAGTTATTTTTGAAATGTCCCAGTTATACCGGAAAATGGACCCGACCCGTCTCGTTCATTATGAAGGAGTTAATGACGACCGCAGATACAACGACACCAGCGATATGGAAAGCCGGATGTACACCACCGTCAATGAAATCCGTGAATTCTTGTCGAAAGACAGAAGAAAACCGTATGTCTGCTGTGAGTATGCACATGCGATGGGAAATTCCTGCGGCGCCATGAAGAAATATATGGATCTTGCCGAGGAAGAACCGCTGTTCCAGGGCGGCTTTATCTGGGATTATATCGACCAGTCAATCTACAAAAAAGACCGCTACGGAAAAGAGTTCCAGGCGTACGGCGGAGACTTTGATGATCATCCATGCGATTACAATTTCAGCGGAAATGGTATTGTATACGGCGGCGAGCGCGATGCTTCCCCGAAGATGCAGGAAGTAAAATTCTGCTATCAGAACATTGCTGTGGATGTACAGAAAGACAAAGCAGTTGTAAAAAATAAGAACCTGTTTGTGAATACCGATGCGTTTGACTGCGTGGTAATTCTCGAAAAAGAAGGAAAGAAACTGAAAGAAGTGCCGATGGAAATTTCCGTGGAGCCGCTTTCCGAAAAAACAGTGGAGCTTCCGATTGCCGTACAGACCCTTCCGGGCGAGTATGCGGTGACCGTTTCCTTCCGCCTGAAAGAAGATACCATATGGGGCAAGCGCGGCCATGAAGTTGCATTCGGACAGGGTGTTTATGAAGTGGAAGCACCGGCGAAAGCAGAAAAACCGGCGAAATTTGAAGTGATCCGTTCCAACCATGATTTTGGTGTGCGCGGCGAAAATTTCGATGTGATGTTCTCCGATCTGAACGGCGGACTCGTATCGTACCGTTACGGCGGCGTTGAGATGATCAAAATGATTCCGAAACCGAACTTCTGGCGTGCGCCGATCGACAATGACTGCGGAAGCCTGATGCCGATGCGTTACAGCCAGTGGAAGATTGCTTCAATGTATCTGTCCCACAAATATCCGAACGGCAGCCATTATCCGGGACTGTATGCGCCGGAAATCGAAGTACACGAGGACTGCGCAGAAGTCAGCTACCGCTATGTAATGCCGACCACACCGGCGAGCGAGTGCCGTCTGACCTACCGTGTCTTCGGCGATGGAAGCATTCAGACGACGCTGACGTATGATCCGGTGAAAGAGCTCGGCGATATGCCGGAATTCGGCGTGATGTTCAAACTGGATGCCGATTATGACAACGTTACCTGGTACGGCATGGGACCGGAGGAGACGTATGTGGACCGCTGTGCCGGAGCAAAGCTCGGTGTTTATAAGAATAAAGTCGAAGATAATATGGCGAAATATCTCGTTCCGCAGGAGTGCGGCAACAAGGTTGGTGTACGCTGGGCAACCGTGACGAACCGTAAGGGCCGCGGTATGATGTTCAGCGGCGACAAGATGGAATTTTCCGCACTGCCGTACACACCGCACGAGCTGGAAAATGCGATGCATCCGTATGAACTGCCGCAGGTACATTACACCGTTGTGCGCGTGGCAAAACAGCAGATGGGTGTTGGCGGAGACGACAGCTGGGGTGCACAGACCCATCCGGAGTACCTGATTCCGATTGATAAAAAACTGGAGTTTACCTTTACGTTTAAGGGAATCTGATGCGTTCAGCCCATTCTGTCCGTGGACAGGATGGGCTGTCTGCGAAAGAAAAGGAGACAAAAGCAGATGGGGAAAGAAGTAAATTTTGGAAAGCTCCTGCACGGGGGCGATTATAACCCGGAACAGTGGCTGGATTACCCGGAGATTCTGGAACAGGATCTGGCGTATTTCAAGAAAGCCAGAATCAACGAGGTTTCGCTTGGCATGTTTTCCTGGGCATTTTTAGAGCCGGAGGAAGGAGTTTTCCGTCTGGAATGGTTAAAAGAGGTGATTGACCGCCTGTACGAAAACGAAATTGTGGTCATGCTTTCCACGCCGACGGCGGCAAGACCGCGCTGGATGGCGGAAAAATACCCGGAGGTGCTCCGTGTCAATGCAGCGAGAGAACGGAATCTGTACGGGGAGCGCCATAATCACTGCTATACCTCACCGGTTTACCGGGAAAAAACGAGAATCATCAATACGAAGCTGGCGGAAATGTTCAAAGACCACCCTGGCGTGATTGCATGGCATATTTCGAATGAATACGGCGGAGAGTGTCACTGCCCGCTGTGCCAGGAGGCATTCCGCGGCTGGGTGAAGAAAAAATACGGCACACTGGAACGGCTGAACCGTGCCTGGAATACCGGGTTCTGGAGTCATACTTACCAGAGTTTTGACCAGGTGGAGAGCCCGTCTCCGAAAGGAGATTCTTCGCTGCACGGACTGAATCTGGACTGGAAACGGTTTGTGACGGATCAGACCGCGGATTTTGTAAAATGGGAAATCAAAGCGCTGCGGGACGCTGGGGCAGAACAGCCGTCTACCATCAATATGATGTATAACTTTACCGGACTGAACTACTACAAGTTTGCCGATGTGATTGACTTTGTATCCTGGGACAATTATCCGACCTGGCATAAAGAGGCGGAGACGGTAACAGCGATGGATACAGGTATGCAGCATGACATTATGCGGAGCATTCAGAAAAAGCCGTTTTATCTGATGGAGAGCTGTCCTTCCGCAACGAACTGGCAGTCCGTCAGCAAGCTGAAAAAACCGGGCATGCTGCAGGCCGCGTCACTGCAGGCAGTTGCGCATGGGTCGGATAGTGTGCTGTATTTCCAGATGAGGCAGAGCCGCGGTGCATCCGAAAAATTCCATGGGGCCGTGATTGATCACTACGGTGGATCGGATACCAGAGTATTCTGTGAGGTGACGGAAGTCGGCGCAGCCCTGGAGCAGCTGCAGGAAGTGAATGGTTCGCAGAACCCGGCGGAAGCAGCCGTGATTTATGATGTGGAAAACCGCTGGGCAGTGGAAGATGCGGCGGGTCCGCGGAATGCAGGTGTTTTTTATAAAGAAACCGTGGAAAAACCATATCAGGCATTCCGGAAACTGGGCATCAATGTGGATCTGATTGACGAGACGAGGAGTCTCGACGGATACCGTGTTATGGCGGCACCGATGGTTTATCTGCTGCGGGAAGGATGGACGGAAAAGGTTCGGACGTTTGTGGAGAACGGCGGAATCTTCCTGCTGACCTACTGGTCCGGCATTGTGGATGAGACGGATCTCTGTTACTTAGGCGGAACACCGCATGACCTGATGGATGTGATGGGATTCCGGAGTATGGAGATTGACGGCTTATACTATGGCGAATGGAACGAAGGAATTCCGGAGCCGGAAAATCCGCTGCATCTGGAACGGGCATACCGCTGCAGTCATCTCTGCGAGCTGGTACAGCCATCGACGGCGGAAGTGCTGATGACATACGGAAAAGATTTCTATGCCGGCATGCCGGCGATGACCCGGAATGTGTATGGAAAGGGAAAAGCGTATGCCGTTTGTGCGGACTTTGAACAGGGACTGTACGATGAAGTCTGCCGGAAACTGGCAGAAGAGGCCGGTGTGGAGCGGATCGTGGAAGAAGTTCCGGAAGGTGTGGAAGTCACGATGCGCGAGCAGAAGGACGGAACCAGGTACGTGTTTGTCCAGAACTTTAACCGGGAGGCCGTTGAAGTCAAACTGCCGATCGAGCGCTATCCGGTATGGCAGGGAACGTATGACGGAACGATCGGAAGCTGGAAGACGATTGTGCTGAAAGGAAGATAGAAGAGAAGAAAAGTCTGTTGAGAAAAAAAGGAGTGTATTTTCTGACGGCAAAAGGAAAAGCCTTTTACGCACAGCTCATAGAGCAGGGCTATGTGGCAATTTCTGCGACGAAAGATAAAAAAGCAGTCTCTCTCCGCGGCAGAATTCAGAACATCCACAGTGAAAAGCTGGATGAAATTTTCGAAAAAAATCCATACATGCAGAAAATTTATCCCGGCGATACACGCGCGGCACTTGAGGTGTTCCGCGTGTACGAGGCCGAGGGAGAATACTTCGACATCACCCGCATCCCGGCCGTCATCGACCAGCACCAGTGCCTGCACTGCGGCCGATGCGCGGAGACGTGTCCGAGAGGAACGATTCGCAAAAGAGGGCAGTAGTCCCCTTATTTTAGCTACAGATTTTATGGGAATAGTGATAAGATAAAGTCTATAGAAACGATGGAAATGAGGGAATAACATGAACCAGAGTGAACGAAGAAATTTTCTGATCCAGTCATTGCTGGAAGAGAGCCGGGAGTACCGCGGAATGCAGATTCCGTCTGACAGCACCGGGCAGAGACAGCTTCTGCGGGGGCTGATGAATGTGCGCATGGTGAAAAAGAGCAGTGCAGAATTTCTGAACATTCAGGATGCGTATCTGCAGGAGGAGACGGCAAAAAAGGGCGTGACGGATGTCGACGACCTTACGCCGGTGCAGCCGGGGCTGTATCTCTGGCAGGGCGATATCACCGCGCTCCGGTGCGATGCGATTGTGAATGCGGCGAACAGCGGGATGACCGGCTGTTACGTGCCGAATCATCGGTGCATTGACAACTGCATTCATACGTTTGCGGGTGTGCAGCTTCGGCTGTACTGCGAGGAGATGATGGAAGCGCAGGGCCATACGGAGCCGACGGGGCAGGCGAAAATCACGCCGGCGTATAATCTGCCGTGCCGCTATGTGCTCCACACGGTTGGACCGATTGTGGGCGGCCATCTGACGGAAACACACTGCCGGCAGCTGGCGGACTGCTATCGGTCGTGTCTGTCGCTTGCGGCGGAGAACGGACTGAAAAGCGTGGCGTTCTGCTGCATTTCCACTGGAGAATTTCATTTTCCGAACGAGAAAGCAGCGGAGATTGCCGTTGCGACGGTGAAAGAGTTTCTGGCGCAGAAAGAGACGAGCGTGGAGAAGGTCATTTTCAACGTGTTCAAGGACCGCGACAGGGAGATTTATGAGGAGCTGCTGGGAGAAAAGTAATCGCTGAAGAATGGGGAACAAAAGCAGTCGTTTTTGGATGTTGAAAAACGGCTACTTTTTCCGCACATGAGTTACAAAAAAGTGCTTACTTGTGAAACGTATGGTTTTCCTTTAGAATAAAAGCAGAAAGAAAAGAAGAGGTGAATTTGTGATGTTTGAAAGTTGGAAAGAAAGAGAATTTGAAAAAAGATGGAGCGTTTTCGCACCGCACTGCAGGAAAAAAACACGATTTTAATAGGAGCCGGGGCTGGGCTTTCGACATCGGCCGGATTTACCTACAGCGGTGAGCGGTTCCGGAAATATTTTGCAGATTTTGAACAGAAATACGGTTTCCACGATATGTATTCTGGCGGCTTCTACCCTTACGATACGCTGGAAGAATACTGGGCGTACTGGAGCAGATACATTTACATCAACCGTTATCAGGACGCGCCAAAACCGGTTTACCAGAAACTGCTCAGCCTGATGAAAAATAAGAGCTATTTTGTCATCACCACAAATGTAGACCACTGCTTCCAGAAAGCCGGATTTGATAAAAACCGTTTGTTTTACACGCAGGGAGATTACGGCCTGTTTCAGTGCTCTGAGCCGTGCTGCAAGGAAAAGTATGACAATGAAGAAATCATTCGAAAGATGCTGCTTGCCCAGGGGTATCAGATCCTGGAAGACGGAAGCCTTGTTCCGCCGGAGAACGGAAACCTGAGCATGCGGATCCCATCCGAACTGGTGCCGTACTGCCCACACTGCGGAAAACCGATGAGCATGAATCTGCGCGCGGATGACACGTTTGTGGAAGATAAAGGCTGGCATGAGGCATCCAGCCGACGCATCGATTTCCTGCTTCGTCACAACAGAGGCCATATCCTGTATCTGGAACTCGGCGTGGGATACAACACGCCGGGAATCATCAAATATCCATTTTTCAGCATGACAGCAGAAGATAAAGATAATCTTTATGTCTGCATCAACACCAGCGATATGCGTGTCCCGGATCTGATCCGTGACAGAGCGGTGTGCATTAAAGGGGATATTGGGGAAGTGCTGGATCGGATCTGAGACGGAAAAACATATAATATTCGAGAAAATTAATCACGTCACTTACGTGACGAGATGATGACATGATTGACGAGATAAATTCAACAGAGGAGATGACAATATGCCTTATCAGGAAAGCGAGACTGTAGAATTGAGATCGTTCATTGTTGAGATATGAAAGGTAAAACAGCATGATTTTAAACACCGGCTGCCGGACCGATATTCCGGCGTTTTTCAGTGAATGGTTTTACAACCGGGTCCGGGAGGGATACGTTTTTGTGCGGAATCCGTACTGTCCGGAGCAGGTGACGCGGTATCGGATTTCGCCGGATGTGGTGGATGTACTTTGCTTCTGTACGAAAAATCCAGAGCCGATGATGGCGCGCCTGGCGGAACTCTCGGCGTTTCAGCAGTTCTGGTTTGTGACGGTGACACCTTACGGTCCGAAAATTGAGCCAGGCGTGCCGAATAAGTGGGAAGTACTGAAATCAGTGAAAGCGCTGTCGCATCAGATCGGCAGGAAAAGAGTCGCATGGCGGTATGACCCGATTTTCTTGACGGATACCTATTCGATCGAATATCATCTGAAAAGTTTTGAGAAAATCGCACAGGAATTGAGCGGCCAGGTGAGTTTCTGTGTGATCAGTTTTCTGGATCTGTATGAGAAAACAAAACGCAATTTCCCGGAAGCAAAAGAGGTTGGAAAATCGGACCAGGAGTTTCTGACGCGCGAATTTGTCAGAATCGGAAAGCAGTATGGAATCCCGATCCGTACCTGCTGTGAAAATCCCGATCTGGAAAAATGCGGTGCGGATGTCACAGGCTGCATGACAAAAGAAGTCCTCGAACAGGCGACAGGCTGTCGGCTGCAGATTCCGCAGAAGAAAAAAGCAGTCCGCGACGGCTGCAGCTGTCTCCTCGGCAGCGACATCGGCATGTACAACACATGCCAGCACGGCTGCGTCTACTGCTATGCAAATTACGATAAGAAAACTGTGGCGGAAAATATCCGGTTTCACGACCCGGCGTCCCCGTTTCTGATCGGAGGCTTCCGGGAGGGCGATATCATAAAAGAAGCAAAGCAGGAGTCGTATTTTGATGCACAGCTTCGACTGTTTTAGCAGAAATCACAGCTTACCTCTTAATTTTTGCAGCTTGTTCCCAAAATAGTAGATTGCAAACCTTCCGGCATGGTATAATCATAAGATCGAGAGGGGGGAGTTGGACATGAAATTTCTGGTGGAGCAGATTGCGCCGCAGGAGGAAGAAGAGGTGCGGGTCCGGTGCCACGACACGGAAGAAAAATGGGTTGAAGCGATCCGCGCCGTTACGGCGGGAGAGGCTTCCGTGATCGGAATTTCGGATGGAAAGCGGTACCGGCTGCGGCTGCGCGACATTTTTTATTTTGAAATCGTGGAAGGCCGTTCGTTTCTATACTGCGAGGACCGTGTCTTCGAGTGCCGGCAGAAGCTGTATGAGTTCGAAACGCTGTGCCGCGGTTCCATGCTGTTCCGGTGCAGCAAGTCCATGATTCTGAACACCGACAAAATTGCCTGCGTCCGCCCCTCCGTGTCCGGCCGGTTTGAGGCGACACTGGTCAATCAGGAAAAAGTAATCATTTCCCACCAGTATGTAGGCGAGCTGAAACGGATGCTTGGAATATAGGAGGAGCGCTTATGAAAATGATTTTACGATGGGCGCAGCGGTTTGTGGTGGCGTATGGAATCATTATGCTGGCTACGTTCTTTATGTGTCTCTTTTTCAATCCCACATCACAGCTTGCCGTCGTCCCGTTTTTCGGGCGATGCATTGTGCTCACACTGGTGTGCATGGCAACCCTGATCGTTTATTACACGAAAGGCGAATTGTCCGTACGCGCATGGTGGTTCCGCACAATTCTGCATACCTGCCTGCTGGAAATCACATTGCTGCCGCTGGCACATTACTGGCATTTCTGGTACGGCCCGCTGGATGCAGTCATCTACGGATCCTTTATCCTGGGAGCAAAAATCCTGTGGCACATCGTCGATTTTGGACAGAGTATGCGGACCGCAGCCGAAGTAAACGAACGGCTCCGCAGACGACGCATGGAGCCGGTGGAGGAAAGAAGAGAAAAAATGAGAAAACGGCACTGATCTGTAAAAAGATCGGCGCCGTTTTTTGCATAGGATAAGAAGGACTACTGTGCCTTCTGCGCAATCTCTTCATCGGAAATCAGATTGCTGTGATATTCGATTTTGCCCGACAGGACATCATCGTAAAAATTCTGTTTCCAGTCGATATAATCAATGGCTTTCTGCAGTTCTTCCATTGATGCGAGCAGCGCTTCTTTTTTTACCGCGAGAATTTCTTTACGCTCCGGAATGGAGGATGGGCCTTCGAGGCAGTAGGCGAGATACTCTTTCATCTCCGCCAGTGTCATCCCGCAGCGCTTCAGGCAGCCAAGGCTCTGGATCCATTTGATGTCGCGGTCGTCGAAAACGCGGTAATTGTGGCTGTCGCGTTTTACGTTCGGGACGAGGCCTTCTTTGCAGTAAAATTTCAGGGTTTCATACGACATGCCTGTCTGAACGCAGGCTTCTTTCATGGAATACATGATGCAGCACCTCCCAATAGAATTCATAGAAATATCAAATCGGTAGTAACTACCGGCTGATATAACCATAGTATAGAAAGGCGGCTTTGTCAAGAAATCAGCTCTTCAAATTTTTTCTGTTCCATCGGTTTATAATAATAGAATCCCTGCAGCTCGTTGCATCCCTCGGAGATCAGAAAATCTACCATTTCTTTCGTTTCCACACCTTCGCAGACGATCCATTTGTCCGTGCGCTTTAAAAGATGGAACATCTCTTCCAGCACGATTTTTCCTTTTTCGGAGAGTCCCGCCGAGAGGAAATGTTTGTCGATCTTGACTTCATCAAAAAGAATATCCTTCAGCGAATTCAAAGAAGAATACCCCGATCCGAAATCGTCCATGGAAATGCGGATATTCCGGTCGTGGAAGAAGCGGATCATCTGGTTGACGGCATCAATGTTATGGATATACGTCGTCTCCGTGATCTCGAAGACCAGATACTTCGAAGGAATCTGATAATGATCGAGCAGCTGTGTGATCCGCTGTGTGAACGTATCGATTTTGTGGAAATGAACCGGCGACACATTCAGCGAGAGCGGCAGCAGCGGAAGTCCTTTTTTCCGGCGGTCAGCGAGCCACTGGAAAGCGGCATTGTACACATAATAGTCGAGCGACTCAATCTCCCCGGTCTCCTCCAGAATCGGCAGAAAGCTGTCCGGGAACCAGAGCGTGCCGTCCTCGCGCAGCCATCGTACCAGCACCTCGGCGCTTGCGATTTTCTGCGTTTTTCCGCTGATTTTCGGCTGAAAATAAATCTGAAATTCCTTCTTCGCAAGGGCATTCTGGAACGAATGAATCGTCTCTGCGCGCTTCTGTTCCGTGCTGGCAAGCTCGGCGTTGTATTCGAAGACGCAGGTGGAAGTTTCCTTCGCCCGCCGCCGCGCAATGTTGGCATGAGAGATGACTTCCTCCGCTGGTGTGTCCGTGTCATTCAGATAATAGACGCCAGTGTTCAGCGTCATATAATTCAGCGGGTACGATTCCAGCACTTCGCGGATCGCCTGCTTGTGATAGGCGGAAATCTTTTCCCGCACCACGGCCGGATCCTGCCCGGTGATATCGATAATGCCGACAAAGATATCGGAGTGATAGCGGTTCACAAAGAGCGTCTGCGGAAAGAGCTCCAGTTTTTTCAGGATGAAATTCAGAATGTTCGTACCCGTCTCATAACCCCAGTAATCGTTGATCAGGTGAAAATTGTCGACATCCGTCATCAGAAAGGCGTACTGCTTTTCTTCGCTTCTGTTATTGAGAAGCGTAAAAATTTTTTCTTTTAAAGAATCCGTGGAAATGCTCTCAGCAAGCATACTGCGGCGGGCGGCGAGAGGTCCGTTTTTCTGGAGCTGTTTTTTATACCGCTTGTCCTGGTACATTTTTTCGTCCGCCATCTGCAGCAGATCCATGATCAGATAATAATGATTTTTGCAGCTCAGCTCATATCCGACGGCGTAGCTCAGCGGGTGATCCGCCGTCTGGTTGTAGGTGTCGATCATCGTCTGCAGCTGAAGATTCATCTGCTCCAGCTGGTTCCAGGTTGCATGATTCTGCACAATGACAAATTCATCGCCGCCGAACCGCGCCAGAAAGCTGTCTTCGGTCAGAATGCGGGTCAGGTAGGAGGCGAAGGTCTGGATAAAGACGTCGCCCTCCTCGTGACCGTACGTGTCGTTGATCGTTTTTAAATTGTTCATATCAAACATCATCACGCCGACATCGAGTGTATCGTCCGCGTTCTGAAGCTGGAGAAGCTTTTCTTCCAGCGACTTTTTATCGTGCACGCCGGCGACATCAAAGCCGGAACGGCGGATCAGGCTTTTCAGATAATCGGTAAGCGTCAGTGCAGAGGCGCAGCCGAGCAGCGTAAGGATAATCAGAAGCGCAAAGGCGCGGTGATCCAGCCCACGCTTGAAATGCAGAAGCAGCGATGTCAGAAAAACGACGTAGAATGCGATCTGCAGATAGCACAGTTTGATGATTTTTTTGTTCTTTTCCATAATACTCCATACTTTCTAAATGCGTATGCAAAAAGTGAACCCTGCCATCGGTCAAAGGGCATACACAATAATTTTCTTGGCCAGACTCTTATCCAGCCCGATTTTACTGCCTTTCACCATGACGAGATAATAACCGTGAAGCTCCGACAGAATCGAAATCCTGGCCCCGGGAACAAACCCCAGCGACTCCAGATAATGGCGCTGTTTTTCCTGACCGCAGATTTTATTGATGACGTAAAACTGATTGAAATCGGTTAAATTTAAAGGCATGCAGTTCCTCCTTTATTACGAGAACACATCGAGTTAGAATTGCCTAACGGATAGTATAGCATAACATATTTGGAACAAAATAGAAAACTTTTCCATTGAGAAATTTTTTCAAAAATGGTTTACGTGGGGCGGATGCATTTTTGCGTTTCTTATTTTGGGGGAATCATGTATAATGAAAATGAAACATCAGTGACAAACTATGACATGGGAAAAGGAAGAGAAAACAATGAAACCTAGAATAAAAATCCTGCTGCTTGCAGTTCTGATCGCGGCGCTCTGCAACTGTATGCTGATGATCGGGATGACCAAAACGAAAGAGAAGAATACCATTCCAAAAGATGCAAGCCTGATCTGCGAAGAAACCGTATCGCCGAACAAGGATTATATTACGGATGAAAAAGACCTGGTAAATTACACGGTACGGGTCTATCAGGAAAAAAACAACGACATCATCGTCTATGCGGAATCCAATTCGCCGCTGTTCGATGAAGCACAGTACATCGTACCATGCGACCACGCCATCACCGCCGACGATGTCCAGATCAAATGGACCACCCTCATGGGCAGCACGGAAGCAAGCGAGAAAGATGAGATCGGACTGGCACACGTTTCGATTTCAAAAGACGGGGAAGTGTTCAGCGAAAAGATGATCAGCTTTGTGGCGAAAGCGGTGAATACGGTTACGGATGTGATTGGGTAAATTATGAAAAGAGGCATTTTTGAAGATGTCTCTTTTTGCTTGGGAAGTGTCAAAAAATAAATTGACACCAATGACGATTTTGTGTTATAATATGTGCCATAAAACAATTTGACACAAAGAGAGGATTAAGATGGAGACATTAGAGGAAGCATTGCAATGTATTAAAACATTAAAAATAGAAAACGAACGTCTTAGAGCAGAACTGGATATGTATAAAAATCGGAATACTGGAGGAAGAAAAAAACATGATAAGGCATGGATGGCATCTTATCAGAAGTTTGCAGATAGATATGAACAGGGAATGACGATTATGGAAATTGTTGACCAGGGGGAAATCAGCAGGAGAACTGCTTATCGTTATAAAGCTTATTATGAGGAACTGAACAAACGAAAAAGTAGCGTGGAGAAACTAGATGATAAATGATAGAAACATAAATATAATCACGGATGCTGACAATCAAAAAATTGTATTAATAAACGATATCGTATTCAAAGGGAAGCGCAATGTTGATTGGGAATCTGTAAAAAAGTATTTGGCAGGCTATGTGGGAGATTTTTATCAAATAGAGGAAAGTGCAGATATTGTATACATTGGAAGTGAACTGCCTGAAGAATTTACGGAATCAGAGAGCAGAAAAGCGATGATGGGCGCTAAGGCAAAAGCCAAAGCGAATGCGGCGACAGCAATTCCTGAATTAATACAAATAGCAACGAATCCTCATTATGAAGAAAATAAAAAGGAAAAACATAACCAGAATGCTAAAAATGGCTGGTATCGATATGATGTAAGATTTGCGTTGCCGGTTTATGAAAATGAAGAGTTAGCACGATATAATATTTTTAAAGCAAGACTACTGGTGAATCATGCTGAAAATAATAAAAAGTATTTGTATGATATTTTGGCAATAAAAAAAGAAACGAGCAGGCCATAACAAGATGTATGGTGAAAACCCATTTCTTTTTATTAGTATAAAGGTATTTTAGAATTTGGTCAAGTACCTTTAGGAAAAAGATTAAAATACATCACTTTTTCCCAAATTACATTTGTCGCAAAGTGTTTGTAAATTCTCGAGTACAGTTTCACCACCTTTTGACCAAGGTACAATATGATCGACGTGCAATTTAACTGTAGGATCTGTAGACGGTGAAGCGCCACAAGCACAGCATTTGAATTTGTCGCGTTGCATAACCATGAAGCGAAGTCGCAAATTTACATCACGGTTTGTTTTATGAGGCGGTGTCTGGGATATAGATGAATTTGCAACGGGAGAAATAATTTGGGTGTTATTATTGATTAAACTATTTGCTTGTATAGTATTAGCATTTATGTAAGCAATGAAAGCTTGTAAAGCATTTCTCCATCCACCAAATCTGCGCACATAGCTTTGAAGGGAGAAGATGGAAAGGCCTTTTTTCATATCCGTTGTTGTTGGCTGTCTTCCTAACAATGTCCAAAGGCGTTCAAGTTCTTCAAACATTTCCTTATCAGTAATATTACGGTGCAGAGTTGGCTCCATATTTGCAAGTTTTAGGAGCTTGTTCCATGAACCGTATCGTTTTGCTAAAGTAGAACTAGAATATAGTCCATAAGTATCATATTCTTTTGCGGTTAATGTCTCGGTAGTAAAAAGTGAAGCGACACGCTTTAAATCGTTAATAACATCTTGGTCGGAAAAAGAACATTTAAAATTGTGTCCATTGGTGTCAAGGTTACATAGTTTTAAAACTTCTTTCCATGAGCCAAATCTTCGAGATAGTGTAGATTGATTATATGTGCCATATTGATTATATTCCGTTCCGGTTAAGGTGTTTTTATTCAATTTTTTAGCAACGTTTTGCACATCAGTAAGAAGGTCTTCGGCTGAGATATTTCTGTGATAGTTATTTAATTCAAAGGACATAATTGTACCTCCTTGGATCATTTTGATATAGCAGATGTATGATGTTTACATTGCCAAAATCGTAGCCACCAGCTTCTTGCACTGTGTCAGCAGCGAGGAAGGGATCGCATACTCATCAAGCGAATGTGCACCGGCACCCTGGATGCCGAGGCTGCAGAGGGCGGGGATTCCGATGCGGGTGACGAAGGAAGTGTCGGAGCAGCCGCTCTGCTGGATGCCCTGCGGGATTGGTTCGCCGAGGAGTTTACAGCTTTCCTGGTAGAGGGAGAGGAGGCGGTCGGCGCCGTCGACCATTTCCATGGCTGGGTAGTAGCCGTTCTGTTCCATCGTGCAGCTTGTGCCCGGAACAGTGACGTGCTCGCAGAGATTTTTTAAGAAAGCGATGGCTTCCTCATACTGCGCATTTGCGGCGTATCGGATACCGATGGAAAACTCACAGGAATCCGGGATAACGTTAGCCCCGGTTCCGCCCAAAATGCGGCCGCAGTTGAAGGACAGATAGCCGAAAACTGAGCGGCTTTCAATCTCCGTAATCATGCGCGCCGCCTGCAGAATTGCACTTGCACCTTTCTGCGGCTCCTTTCCGGCATGAGCAGCTTTTCCTTTTACTTTGACGCGGATGATTGCGCCGCCGTTTCGTCTCGTGGTCACTTCTCCGTTGGTATAACCCGATTCCAGATTAAAAGCCGCCTCACAGCCGCTGGCATACTGCTCGACAAGTTTTCCGGCCTCGCCGTGGGAAAACGCATGGGCGACTTCTTCATCACCGGTGAGCACCAGTTTGATCTGGCGGTCTTCATATCCGACCGCATTCAGCGCACGCAGCGCAAACAGCGCAATGACATCGCCGCCCTTCATATCATAAACACCAGGTCCGTACACGCGGTCATCCTTTACAAGAAACGGTTCCGGCCCAAATTTTCCAACCGCGTGAACCGTATCCATATGTCCGAGCAGAAGAATCGGTTTCTTCTCCTGCGCCCGTGTCCACGCCGCAAACGTCGGACCGGCCTTTTCAAAATGATGAATCTCCCGCTCCATACCAAGCGCATCACAGTACGTATCCAGATGTGCCGCAATCCGCTCATTCGCCTCGCGGTCAGCAGAAGGCGTTTCAATAGAGACAAGATTTTTCAGCAGCTCCATCATACTGTGTTCGTTTTTCTCAAGATAGGCAAATGCCTGTTCCGTTCTTTTATCCATAACCATTCTCCATTTCTTATCTTTTATAAAGTGATTTTCATAATCCGTGCCGGCCGTCCCCTGCCGCCGCTGATTTTGCCGATCGTGGTCACGCAGTTTTCCTGTTCCAGCCGCAGAATCAGCCGGTTGGCGCTCCGCTCTGTAATCCCCATTTCTGCGGCGAGCTGGGCGGATGTGATTTCCTGGTCATGTGACTGCAGAATCTCTTTCAGCTTTTCATACGTACTGCTGCTGATATGAAGCCGGTGCAGAAGATACGCCGTGTGATCCGTCGGGTCATCGATTTTAATTTCAGTAAACTGATGCTCATCTTCCGCGATATAGTTTGCGCCGGAACGGTCTGCAATCGAATGGTTGAGTGCCATCGCCGCGCGGGATTTCGCCTCCATGGGGGAGTCTCCGTAGCCGATGCCGATCCACAGCCGGTTGTGCGGTGTCTGCTGCCCGTGAAACAGAATTTTCTGATATTCCCCGTTCTGAATAAATTCCCGCATCAGAACTGGACGGGATGACATGATATAAAAAATAGAAGCGCCCTCGGAAAACGCAGCGGCACCCATGCGGTGGGCGGCAGAGTAGATCAGTTCGCGCATCTCATTCTGATAATGAATTTTCTCCCATTCGCGGAGCGTAAGATCCGTCTCCTGGTCAAAGGAGTAATCAAAATAGATCTGCACAGAAGCGCTCTGTCCGCGATTGTTCCGCGCTGTGTTTTCCAGAAACTGAAGATGATAAACCTGCTCCAGAATTACATCCTCGGAGACAGAGATGCGGATGCAGGGAATCCCTTCTGCAGCCAGCATCTCATATGTTTTTTCCATGTTAGTGAAACAGACTTTTGCCCCATTGTGATAATAATTGTAGCGGTGAAAATCTGTGAGTGCATCCTGAAAATCACCCTGATCGGGAGAAGAGCCGTGTGCCACGAGGACGCGGCCATTGGAAATGCCGATTTCTTCCAGTGTTTCCTGCACAAGCTGTTCCTCATACATATCGATGCTGATGATATCCGGTACGCAGGAATAACGGACAGCAGATTCCGCGAGCGCTTTTAAGATGGAAGCCTGATTGTGCGGAAGAAAAGTCCAGGGAACGGTGGGTTCCAGACGCTTTAAAGCATAGTGATAGTTTGTCGGTCCGGTGAAGATAATGCCGGATACGTTTTCTTTCTGAAACTGGGCAGCCGCTTCCAGACCGTACCGGTAGTCGTTGGAACGACGGTAGACCACTTCAAGGTCCGGCATGCGCTTCTCCAGTGTTTTCTGAATCCTGTCGCAGATATGGTCAGAACCTGTTACGCCGATTTTCATATATAAAATTCCTTTCCAAGAATTAAAGACATAAAAATGAATTATGGCATAATTTTACACCTATTAAGGACGAAAGGCAAATGATAAGATGGAGAAGAATTGTTTTTGAAAAATTTTTTCAAGAATGGAGAGAGATTATGAAAAATCAACGTATGTTGGATGAACTGACCGAGCTGATGCGGATTGATGTGTCGAGCGGGCAGGAGATGGAAATTGCGGACTGCTTGGCGGCGAAGCTGGAGCAGATGGGATTTTCGATTACGCGGGATGAGGCCGGGGCTACGTTTGGCGGTGTGTGCGGCAATGTTCTGGCGGTACGGGAAGGAGAGCGGGATAGTGTTGTCTGTTTCTGTTCTCATATGGATCGTGTGCCGGGCGGCATTGGAATCAAACCGGTGGAGGAGGATGGAATCCTTCGTTCTTCCGGCGACACGATTCTGGCGGCGGATGATCTGTCCGGTGTGGCAGCCATTTTAGAGGGTGTGCGGCAGGCCATCGAATCCGGGAAAGCACTTCCGAAACTGGAGATCCTCTTTACGGTCGGTGAGGAAGCCGGTCTGTACGGTGCGAAAGCGTTTGATGTAAGCCTTCTGACATCAAAAACGATGTATGTGCTCGACTCCCCGGGACGCATCGGCCGAATTGTAAATGGGGCGCCGGGACGTGCCCTTCTGGAAGCACAGGTTTTCGGCAAGGCAGCCCATGCGGGAAATGAGCCGGAGAAAGGCATTGATGCGGCAAAAATTATGGCGGAAATGCTCGCAACGATGGAGACGGGAAGACTGGATGAAAATACAACGTCGAACTTTTCCCACCTCTGGTCCAAAACATGCGAGGCAATGAACGTTGTCTGCGACCATGCAATCCTGCGCGGAGAGATGCGGAGCCGGTCGGGAGAAAAACTCGACCGCTATGAAGCGTATTTCCAGTCGCACTGCCGTGAAATCGCAGAAAAACGCGGTGCGCGTGTGGAATTTAAAAGAGAAAACACCTTCCTGCCGTTCTTCATCCCGGAGGACTCCGAGATGATTCAGATTGTGACGGAATCCATGAGAGAGATGGGAATCGAACCGCAGATCAACGGCGGAGGCGGCGGTATGGACGGCAATATTTTCAATCAGAAGGGAATCACCTGCGTCGGTATCGCAACGGGTTATTTCAAGAACCATTCGACCGAAGAATATCTGCATCTCGATGACTTCTATAAGGTCGGAGAGCTGGTGGCGCGGATAATTGGAAAGACTGCATAAATATGCAAAATATAAAATAAAATTGGATAAAACTTGCAAAATAAAATGAAATTATGTATAATTTCAAATTAAAAAGAGCAAGGGAGAAAAAGAAATGGCTGAGATTTTAACAAACAACGCAATGTTCTCCAGCTTCATGATTGTTCTGATCGTGTTTGCACTTGGCGACATTGTCGGTAAAATTACAAAAGGAAAGCTGTCCGGAATGATGGTCGTCATGCTCCTGTTCCTGGTAGGCTTTCTGACGAAACTGTTCCCGGCGGACATCATCGACCAGGGAGGCCTTACGGCGTTATCAAAACTGGCAATTGCGATGGTATTGTTCAACATGGGAACGACTCTGAACGTAAAACAGCTGATCGAGGAGTGGAGAACCGTATTAATGGCGGCACTCTGTATGCTGGCTTCCTGCGTTGTGATGCTTCTGGTATCCCCGATCATCGGATTTGATACTGTGCTCGTCGGTATGCCGGTTATCAACGGTGCGGCAATGGCAACTTCGCTGATGGCAAGCGCCGCAGCAGAAAAAGGACTGGCAACGGCGGCAGCGCTCTGTGCAGTCATCTATTCCGTACAGAAATTCGTCGGTGCACCGATTGCATCTGCCATGGGTATCCGCTATGGAAAGAAACTGCTGAAAGCATACCGCGAGAATCCGGCGCAGTTTAAAAAGCAGGAGACCGGAAACGGTGCTTCCGCAAAAGTTTCCTTTGCAGATAAACACAAAGAATGGTATTCCGCCAACGTCATGATGGCGCTCGTTGCAGCCGGTTCCTGGGTTGCCCACATCCTTGGCGATCTGACTCCGATCAACTACAGCATCTGGGCGCTGCTTCTTGGTGTTGCCTGTGCCGCTTCCGGACTCGTTCCGACGAAACCGCTGCAGAAATCGAACTCCTACGGCCTCATGATGGTTGCTGTCTTTGGCTCCATCATCCCGTCTCTGGCGAAGGTTTCCTTAAGTGATCTCGGCACGATGGCATTCCAGACGATCGTTCTGTTCGTGGCAGCCCTGATCGGTGTTGCACTGGTTGGATGGGTTCTCCCGACCTGGAAACTTGTCGGCGACAAGGATCTGGCTGTCGGCATCGGTGTCGAGCAGTTCCTCGGATTCCCGAGCAACGTGGTCATCTGCCGAGAGGTCGGCGATGCAGTCGGAGAGACGCCGGAGGAGAAAGCGTTTATCGAAGATACCTTAAACGTGCCGTATGTCGTGGGAGGAATTACGGTTATTACGGTTTTGTCCACAATGCTGGCTGGATTTGTTATCAATATGCTGTAAAATTTTAAAATCATAGGAAAAGAAACATGACCTTGATGCAGAGGAAGAGTCCTCTGGTCAGGGTCATGTTTTGTGTTGGCATGCGGAGCAGTTCCCTCTGCATGAGACGATTAACTTTACAAGAAAAGAAAAAAATATCCCCCCACCCGGCTTGTGAGAGCCTGAAATATCAAATATAATGAACGAACAGCACATGGATCAGGCGCGCAGATCATGGGAGTACAAGCAAAAAAGCGGTCAGTCCGGGTAAAAACGGTCTGAAAATGGGAGGAAAAGGATGAAAAAGAAAATATTATCTTTGATGCTGATGGTGTCTCTTGCAGCATCCCTTGCGGCATGCGGTCAGGACAGCGGGAAAAACAGCAACAGTACAGATTTGTCGAAAACAGAGACGGAAGCTTCTTCCGGCCAGACAGGGGAGGAAGAGACGACCCTGGTTTACGGTTCTGCTGATTATACCAGGATTAATCCGGCGATGGATGAGCACGGTGAAATTAATCTGCTGCTGTTCAACGGACTGACCGCACACGATGCGGATGACAACATTGTTCCGGGTCTGGCAGAAAAATGGGAGTACGATGCAGAAACCTGCACCTACACCTTTCATATCCGGGACGGCATCCAATGGCATGATGGAGAAAAATTTACGGCGGACGATGTGAAATTCACCATCGAAGCGATCATGGATCCGGAAAACGGATCTGAAAATGCACCAAATTATGAGGATGTAGAAGAGATTACAGTTATAGATGACAGCACCGTTTCCTTCCGCCTTTCCGAGCCGAACGTGGCTTTCCTGGAATACATGACGATGGCCATCCTGCCGAAGCACCTGCTGGAAGGTGAAAACATGCAGGAATCGGATTTCTTCCGTGCACCGGTTGGAACCGGCCCGTATAAACTGGAGAGCTGGGACGAAGGCCAGTCGATTGTTCTGGTAAAAAATGAAGATTATTACCTTGGGGCACCAAAGATTGACAAGGTCATTTTCAAAATTGTACCAGATGATAATGCACAGGCGATGCAGCTGGAATCCGGCGAACTGGATCTGGCGCTGCTTGACCCGAAAAATGCGCAGAATTTCAAAGAAAAAGACGGTTTTACCTGCTACGATATGACAACGGCAGATTACCGCGGAATCTTATTTAACTTTGCGAATGATTACTGGACGAAAAACAGGGACATCATTCCGGCCGTCTGTTATTCGATTGACCGCCAGGCCATTATCGATTCTGTGCTTCTTGGCGAGGGAATGGCGGCATACAGTCCGCTGCAGCGGAACATTTACAATAACGAAAACGTAGAACATTATGATTACAATCCGGAAAAAGCACAGGAAATTCTGGAAGCGGCCGGATGCACCAGAAACAGCGATGGTTTCTATGAGCGGGACGGCGAAGAAATCGGTTTTGTCATCAGCGTGATGTCCGGTGAGCAGGACCGCATTGATATTGCCCAGGCAGCAGCACAGCAGCTCCGGGAAACCGGAATCAACTGTACCGTAGAAATTCCGGCACAGATGGACTGGGGCGGACAGATGGCCTGCCTGATCGGCTGGGGAAGCCCGTTCGATGCGGACGATCATACATATAAGGTTTTCGGCACGGACAAAGGGGCGAACTATTCGAGCTATTCCAATGAAAAAGTAGATGAGTATCTGTCTCTTGCCCGCCAGAGTGACGATCCGGAAGTGCGGAAAGAATATTACGGAAAATTCCAGGAAGAACTGGCAGAAGATCCGGCCTATGCATTCATCTGTTATATTGATGCAAATTATGTGGCAGATTCCGGTATTCAGGGCATTTCCAAAGACACGGTGCTGGGCCACCACGGCGTTGGTATTTTCTGGAATATTCAGGACTGGACAATCGAAGAATAAAAACAAAAAAGCAGACGAAGGAGGTATGGTTACCTCCTTTTTGTCTGTATAGGAGAAAAATGGAATGAAGGAACGATTAAAAGTGGAACATCTTTCCGTCAGCTTTTTTACGGATGAGGGGGAAGTACAGGCGGTCCGCGATGTCAGCTTTTCCCTGAATGCAGGTGAGGTGCTCGCTGTTGTAGGCGAGTCAGGCTGCGGAAAAAGTGTGCTCTGCAAAAGCATTATGAAGCTGCTGCCGGAGAATGCAAAGATCAAAAACGGAAAAATTCTGGTCAATGGAGAAGAAATTGCAGGATACGGGGAGCGAAGAATGCGGGAACTGCGGGGAAAACTGTTCTCGATGGTTTTCCAGAATCCGATGACTTCCTTAAATCCGACGATGACAGTCGGAGCGCAGATTGCAGAGGCAGTGCGGGCGCATCAGAAAGACATGGGAAAAGAAGAAGTGGAACAGAGAGTGACAGAATTGATGCAGCTGGTGGGAATCGAGCAGGCAGAAGAGCGGAAAAAGGCATATCCGTATCACTTTTCCGGCGGAATGCGGCAGCGGATCGTACTGGCGATTGCGCTGGCGGGCAATCCGGAAATTCTGTTTGCTGATGAGCCGACGACAGCGCTGGATGTGACGATTCAGGCACAGATTCTGGACCTGCTTCGGGAAATTCAGAAAAAACTGGGAACGGCAACGGTCTTTGTCACACATGACCTTGGCGTTGTAGCGCGGATCGCAGACCGGGTAGCGGTCATGTATGCGGGAAAAATAGTAGAGATTGGAACCGTGGATGAGATTTTCTATGATCCCCGTCATCCGTATACGTGGGGACTGCTGCGTTCCATACCGGCGTTTTCGAGGGGAAAAGAAAGCCTGCCGTCTATCCCGGGAATGCCGCCGTCTCTTCTCCATCCGCCGAAGGGCGATGCCTTTGCCAGCCGCAATGCTTATGCGCTGGAAATTGATTTTGAGGAGGAGCCGCCGATGTTCCGGGTCACAGACAGCCATTATGCGGCAACATGGCTGCTGGATGAGAGAGCACCGAAGGTTGTGCCGCCGATAGGAGGAAACACAGATGGAACATGAGATTTTGCTGGATGTGCGTCGTCTGACCCATATTTTTCCACTGTCCCGGAAAACAGCAGTCAAGGCAGTCGATGATGTATCGTTTCAGATTCGAAGAGGAGAAATTTTTGGACTGGTAGGAGAATCCGGTTCCGGAAAATCTACCGCTGCACGCTGTGTGATGAATATTTATCAGCCATATGCCGGCCAGATTTATTATAAAGGGATTGATACCTGCGACAGAGGCCAGTTCCGGAAAAATAAAAAAATGCTGCAGACGACACGCCAGATGATTTTTCAGGATTCCGGTTCCAGTCTGAATCAGAAGATGAAGGTCCGCGACATTATTGAGGAGCCGATGCGCGTGCAGAAAATCCGGCCGCTGCGGGGAAGCTATGAGGAGGAAGCCAGATTCCAGATGAAATACGTGGGGCTGGATCCGGAATATCTGAAAAAATATCCGGGAGAATTGTCCGGCGGACAGCGGCAGCGCGTTGCGATTGCACGGGCACTGACGATGGAGCCGGAGCTTCTGGTGGCGGATGAACCGATTGCATCGCTGGACGCGTCGATACAGGCACAGATTGTGAATCTGTTCCGTCATCTGCAGAAGGAGCATGGTTTTTCGTTCCTGTTTATTGCGCATGATCTGGATATGGTCGAATTTCTGTGTGACAGAGTAGGTGTGATGTACCATGGAAAACTGGTGGAGACCGGCCCGGCGCGGGCCGTGTTTGAAAATCCGCTGCATCCATATACGAAAGCACTGATCGCGGCCATTCCGATTCCGGATCCGCGAAGGGAAAGAGCGAGAGCTGTACCGGATTTTTCCAATACAGAATTTTCCCGGACGGGAACACTGCGGGAAGTGGAAAAAGATCATTTTGTGCTGATGGAGGGAGGCGATGCAGGATGAAAAGCCGGAACAGAGTGCTTTACTATGGAAAAAAAGCAGCGGCATTTCTGGCAAGTGTTCTGCTGCTGTCTGTGCTCGTATTTTATATTTCAAGGCTTGCGCCGGGAGATCCGCTGGTATCATATTACGGAGACCGCGTGGAAAAAATGACGCCCGAAGAAAGAGCGTGGGCCGAAGAAAAATTGGGACTGAAGGATCCCATTTCCGTACAGTATATCCGCTGGGCAGGCAATGCGCTGCATGGGGATTTCGGAATTTCGTACAAATATAAAATGGATGTAACGCGCGTGATCGAGGGAAGAATTGGAAATACGCTGGTGCTTGGCGGCATTGGATTTCTGCTGATTTTCACCCTCGCGCTGCTTCTTGGAATTCTCTGTGCATGGAAGGAAGATACATGGCTGGACCGCATCATCTGTAAGGTGGGAACCATCACGGGATGTATTCCGGAATTCTGGCTGTCGCTGCTTCTGATTCTTGTTTTTTCCATGCAGCTCAAATGGCTGCCGAGTTCCGGTGCCTACTCTGTTGGAAAACGGGCAGATTTTTCTGAACGTGTCTGTCATCTGATCCTGCCGATGACGGTCGTAGTGCTGAGTCATTTGTGGTATTACGCATACATGATCCGCAATAAAATTCTGGATGAAGTGCGGGAAGAGTATGTGCTTCTGGCAAGAGCCAAGGGGCTGAAACGAAAGACGGTTCTGTTCCGGCATTGCCTGCGGAATACGATTCCGTCGTATCTTGGCATCATGGCCATTTCTGTTCCGCATGTGCTGGGGGGAACCTATATTGTAGAAACGGTTTTCTCGTATCCCGGTATCGGAACGCTGGCGTATGAGAGCGCACGGTACAAAGATTACAATCTTCTGATGCTGCTTTGCCTGATGTCCGGAATCGTTGTGATTCTGTGCAATATGGCGGCACAGATCATCAACGAGAGAATTGATCCGCGGATGCGGGAGAAAGAAGCGGCAGAAACATCGGAGGTAATGATGCTGTGACAGAAAAAACACAATTATTTCAATTTGCAGGAGAGAGGCCTGCAGAAAAAACAGAAGCAGAAAAAAAGAAAAAATGGTATCAGGACCGGCCGGTGGCAGCAGAGCTTTTTCTGGGTCTTCTTGTGCTGGGCTGTCTTTTCTGTGGGCAGATCATGACGAAGGATCCCTCGTATATGGATCTGAAAAACTGTTCCGTCATGCCGTGCCGGGAATTTCTGTTTGGAACCGATACGATGGGAAGAGATATTTTCTCGATGATCTGGTACGGCGGCAGAATATCGCTGGCGATCGGTCTGCTTTCTACGCTGATTTCCACTGTGATTGCCGTTCTCTTCGGCGCAGTCAGCGGATGTGCACCGGCGTGGCTGGACGCGCTTCTGATGCGGCTGACCGAGATCTTTTTGTCGGTGCCGAATCTTCTTCTTGTCATTTTTCTTCTGGCCGCTGCGGGAAAATCCAATGTGATTACGATTTCTGCCGTGATCGGAATGACAAGCTGGACAAGCATTGCAAAGGTTGTGCGGACCGAAGTACGGCAGATCCGGAACAGTGAATACGTGATTGCGTCGCGCTGTATGGGAGGCAGTTTTTTCTATATTTTATGGCACCATCTGGCACCGAACTTTTTTTCGTCTATTATGTTTATGGTGGTTATGAACATCCGAAGTGCGATTGTAGCAGAATCCACACTGAGTTTTATGGGAATCGGTCTTCCGCTGGAGGTGATTTCCTGGGGCAGCATGCTGTCACTTTCGGAAAAAGCGCTGATGACAAAGGCATGGTGGATCATTCTGATCCCGGGTGTTTTTCTGATTGTGACGCTGCTTAGTTTTACAAGCATTGGAAATTATCTGCGGAAGCAGGCAAACAGAAAACAGAGAAATCTGTGAGCTGTTCAGAGAGGCTGCGGTCAGTGGGGAATCCCTGCAGACTGCAGCTTTTTTGTCTTGCAATCAAATACAGGGATTGCTATAGTGAAAAGCAGAAAGAGTATTTTTAATACCTAAAAAACAGCGGGAGGAGAAGGAAATGCTGAAGAGTCAGGAAATGCGGAAACTTGCACCGGAGATGGATCCGCTCCGGATTGGAACAGGATGGAAAAAAGAGGATCTTGAAAAACCGCAGATTATGGTGGAGAGTACGTACGGGGACAGCCACCCGGGAAGCGGCCACTTAAATCTGCTGGTCGAGGAAGTGCGGAAAGGCGTTGCGGAAGCGGGGGGCTTCGGGGCGCGGTATTTCTGCACCGACATCTGTGACGGCGAGAGCCAGGGAACGGACGGCATCAACTACAGTCTTGCGAGCCGCGAGATGATCGCCAATATGATCGAGATCCACGCGAATGCGACACCGTTTGACGGCGGCGTCTATCTGTCGAGCTGCGACAAGGGTATGCCGGGCAATCTGATCGGCCTTGCGCGTGTCGATATTCCGGCGGTTGTTGTGCCGGGCGGAACGATGAATGCGGGACCGGAGATGCTGACACTGGAGCAGCTTGGCATGTACAGCGCAAAATTTGAGCGCGGTGAGATCGACGAGGAGAAGCTCGACTGGGCGAAATGCAATGCCTGCCCGAGCTGCGGTGCCTGTTCGTTTATCGGAACGGCATCCACGATGCAGATCATGGCGGAGGCACTCGGCCTCGCCCTGCCTGGAAGCGCTCTGATGCCGGCGACAAGCCCGGATCTTCTGGCATATGCACGGGAGGCAGGCCGCCAGGCGGTAAAACTGGCACAGATGGAGCATATGCGGCCAAGCGATCTTGTGACGAAAGAGAGTTTTGAGAATGCGATTCTTGTCCACGCGGCAATTTCGGGAAGCACAAACTGCCTGCTGCACATCCCGGCCATTGCGCATGAGTTCGGCATCGAGATTACCGGCGACACATTCGATCGTCTGCACCGCAACGCAAGATATCTGCTCGATGTCCGCCCGGCGGGAAGATGGCCGGCAGAGTGCTTCTATTATGCGGGCGGCGTTCCGGCGATTATGGAAGAAATCAAAGATCATCTGCATCTCGATGTGATGACGGTGACCGGAAAGACGCTCGGAGAAAATCTGGCGGAGCTTCGTGAAAATGGATTTTATGAGAAGTGCAGCGGATGGCTCGCAAAATTCAATGAGCGGTATGGAACTTCGATTACAAAAGAAGATATTATCCGCCCGTATGACAAGGCGATCGGAACGGACGGCAGCATCGCTGTTCTGCGCGGAAACCTTGCGCCGGAGGGAGCCGTCATCAAGCACACGGCCTGCCCGAAAGAAATGTTCCACGCCGTCCTCCGTGCCCGACCGTTCGACAGCGAGGAGGAGTGCCTCGATGCCGTGCTGAAACATAAGGTTCAGAAAGGCGACGCCGTCTTCATCCGCTACGAAGGCCCGAAAGGCAGCGGTATGCCGGAGATGTTCTATACTTCCGAGGCAATCAGCAGCGACAAAGAGCTTGGAAAGAGCATCGCGCTTATCACCGACGGCCGTTTTTCCGGCGCCTCCACCGGCCCGGTTATCGGCCACTGCAGTCCCGAAGCTGTAGACGGCGGCCCGATCGCACTCGTCGAGGAAGGGGATTTGATTGAGATTGATGTGAAGGAACGAAAACTTAACATTATCGGAATCGCCGGTGAGCGCAAGTCCATGGAAGAAATCGATGCGATCTTAAAAGAACGCCGCCAAAACTGGAAACCGCGCGAGCCGAAATACAAAAAAGGCGTACTCCGTCTTTTCAGCCTCCACGCAGCAAGCCCGATGAAAGGGGCGTATCTGGAGTACTAAAAATACTTGCGTTTTTCTGGGATGGTCTTTAGGAGTTAAGGCAGAGCAAAAATGGAGGAAGGAACAACAGAAAAACAAGTGAAAGAAAATACCTAAAAAACAAACTGTTCCTGTATAATGTTGCATCTCTTCAGAAAATGGTCGGAAGTCCAGATTCTGTACAGAAGAATGTGGTGCTGGAGAACAATTCGCTGTCGGCGGAGCAGATTACCGGTGTGGAAAACCGAAAGAGCAAGGCAGGCGAAGCCGTTCTTCCGGTACTGCGCAGTGTTTCGCTGTTTCTTCTCGGGCTGCTTGGCGTGCTTCTGATTCTGCTGACGCTGCTTGTGATTGCGGCGGAGGCGGCGCGGATCATCTGCCTTGGACCGGCGGCAAAGAAACAGCAGCAACCGATGCAGAACTCGCCCGCAGATTTCCGGCGGTCGAGCCAGGCGAATATACGCGTGTCTGCCATCTGATCGAGAAACATATCTACGGCGAGATTCTGCTGTCTCCTTATGAGGAGCGTACGCTGAATCATTTTCTGGAAAAGCTGACGGAGCCGGTACCGGGCTGCAGCTGGAAAATGCGGCTGAAGCTGCGCTATGCGTGTCTGCGCCGTGTGAATACGAAGAAAAAGAAGAGAAAGCACAGCGCTTTCCGGCAAAAATAAGGGTTAGGAAAACAAATGAAAAGAGGGATTTTACCATGAAATTTGTAACATTTAATATTCGCTGTGATTTTGGCCAGGATGGAGCCAATAATTTTATCTACCGCAGACCGCTGATTCTGGAAAAAATCAGACAGGAAAAGCCGGATATCATCGGTTTTCAGGAGGTACTGCCGCATGTGGCTGCCTGGCTGAAGGAAAATCTGACGGAATATTACATTGCCGGATGTGGAAGAGAAAAGGATCTGACCGGTGAGGCAATGATCATTGCCTATCGGAAAGAACGTTTTCAGAGTGTGGGCCTGGAAACCTTCTGGCTGTCACCGACACCGTACGTGCCGGGATCCCGCTATCCGGTACAGAGTATGTGCCCGCGTACTGCGACGGATGTGGTATTTGAGGATATGGAGACCAGAAAAGTGTTCCGCGTCATCAACACCCATCTGGATCACGAGTGCGCCGGGGCGAGAAAGCTTGGCCTGGAGCAGATTCTCGCACATCTGAGAGCAGAGAAAGCATTTGCCGATGTGCCGGTGATTCTTAGCGGCGACTTCAATGCCGAGCCGGACAGCGAAGAGATGAAACCGCTGAGGGAAACTGCCGGTCTTGTGAATGCGACGGAAGGAATCGGCATTACCTTCCACAACTATCATCGCGATGATCCGAATGATCCGCAGTGCTCGATTGACTACATCATTCTCAAAGGGGACTGGGAACTGAAAAAGGTGGAAAAATGGACGGAGCAGAAGGACGGTGTGTGCCTTTCTGATCATTATCCGATCTGTGCGGAACTTATTTAAAATATGGATGCAAGAGGCGGCCGCCGGGAGAAAAAATCTTCTGGCGGCGTTTTTTTACGATAGTTATAGGAAAAACTTATAACAAGTCAAAGAAAAAAGGGAATATACAAACGCCGCATTTTCTGTTATGATAGGTTACGTTATAAAACCTATCAGATTAGTATAGAAAGAAAAATTACGAAATAACAGGAGATTATTCATATGGCAAGAGGAATTGACACAAAATGTATCCATTTAGAAGAAGACGAAGGACAGTGTAGCCACTACGGTGCACTCAGCTACCCGATTTATCAGACCGCAACGTATGCGCATCCGGGCGTAGGACAGAGCACCGGATTTGATTACAGCAGACTGCAGAACCCGACCAGAGAGCATTTGGAGAAGATGGTGGCTGCACTGGAAAACGGAATTGATGCGTTTGCATTAAGCTCCGGCATGGCAGCGATCTCTCTTCTGATGGAAATGTTCCGCCAGGGCGACCACATCATTGCGGATTCCGATCTGTACGGCGGAAGCATTCGTCTGTTCCACAACGTCAACGAGAAAAACGGCGTCGAATTTTCCGGCATCGACTGCTGCCGTGATGACGTGGAGAGTTATGTGAAAGAAAATACAAAAGCAATCTACATCGAAACTCCGACGAACCCGATGATGAACGTAACCGACATCCGAAAGATGGCGGATATTGCAAAACGCCACAACCTGATTCTGATTGTGGACAACACCTTTATGTCCCCGTATTTTCAGAATCCGCTCGATCTCGGTGCGGACGTTGTGATTCACAGCGGCACGAAATACCTGAGTGGCCACAACGATACACTGGCAGGCTTTATCGTGACGAACCGCGAAGATATTCAGGAAAAACTGCGTTTCCTGATCAAGACAACAGGTGCAGGCCTTGCTCCGTTTGACTGCTGGCTGGTACTGCGCGGCATGAAAACTTTAGGCATCCGCATGGAACGCTCCCAGGAGAATGCAAAACAGATTGCCGCATGGTTGCAGCAGCAGAAAGCAGTCACAAGAGTGATTTATCCGGGACTGCCGGATCACCCGGGCCATGAGATTATGAAAAAACAGGCAAGAGGCTTCGGTGCCATGCTGACAATCCAGCTCGAGAGCAAAGAGTTTGCCCTTGCCATTCTGGAAAAGGTAAGAATGATCCGTTTCGCAGAGAGCCTCGGCGGCGTGGAGACACTCGTTACGTATCCGACGACGCAGACACATGCCGATGTGCCGAAGGAAATCCGTGAGCGGAACGGAATTACGGAGAGCACCCTTCGCTTTTCCGTCGGAATTGAAAATATCGAGGACCTGGTCGGTGAGCTTGAGAAGGTTTTTGCAGAAATTGAGGAAGAGAAAAATGACGGAAAGAAATCTTGATTTTGACAGAATCATCAACCGAAAAAATACAGACTGTTTAAAATATGACTTCGCAGTAAAACGCGGTATGCCAGCCGACGTGCTGCCGCTGTGGGTGGCGGACATGGATTTTGAGACATCCTCCTACATCGAGGATGCGCTGGTAGAGCGTGCGAAAATGGGCATTTACGGCTACAGCGATGCGCAGACTCCGTATTTTGAGGCCGTTGCGGGATGGATGAAACGCCATCACAACTGGGAGCCGAAAGAAGAATGGCTGATCAAAACGCCAGGCGTTGTATTTGCACTTGCGATGGCAGTCAAAGCTTACACCGCGCCTGGGGATGCCGTGCTGATCCAGTCACCGGTTTACTATCCGTTTTCGGAAGTCATTGCGGATAACGGCAGAAGAGTTGTCAGCAGCACGCTGGTGCTCGGCGATGATAACCGCTATCACATGGATGTGGCGGATTTCGAGGAGAAGCTGAAAGCTGAAAACGTGAAGCTCTTTTTCCTCTGCAATCCGCACAACCCGGTCGGAAGAGTCTGGACGAAAGAGGAGCTGACGGCGATCGGCGATCTCTGCGTGCAGTATGGCGTGACCGTTGTAAGTGATGAGATCCATGGAGATTTCATTTTTAAAGGCGAGCATCAGGTGTTTACTGCGATCAAAAAAGAGTACGAGGACATCACGATCACCTGCACCGCGCCGAGTAAGACATTCAATCTGGCAAGTATGATGATGTCAAACATCTTTATCGCCAACCCGGAACTCCGTGCGAAATTCCGGAAACAGCTCGATGCAGCCGGAACGAGCCAGCTTGGTGTGATGGGTCTGGTGGCATGCGAGACGGCATATAATAAGGGCGAGGAGTGGTATGAGGCAATGCTTTCCTATGTGAAGGCAAATGCAGAATTTACAAGGCAGTATGTGGAGGAGCAGCTTCCGGGCGTGAAGATGATCGACCTGGAGGGAACATATCTCGTATGGCTCGATTTCCGCAAGACGGGGCTTTCCGTCGATGAACTGGAGGATCTGATGATCAACAAAGCAAAACTCTGGCTGGACAGCGGAAAGATCTTCGGAGACTGCGGACGCGGTTTCCAGCGGATCAACATCGCCTGCCCGCGCGCAACCCTGACCGAGGCACTGGAGCGGATTCGGGATGCGATGAAAAGCAGATAAAGCCACACCGATGAGATGCGTAGCATTTTGGAAGTTGGCTCTGAACAGTGACGAAAACATGTTGAAAAGGCGTAGCTTACGGAACATCTTTTTGGGAGATATGATTTTTTTTGTGTCTCCGGTAGAGAAAGAAGAAAGCTGCGCCTCCGCATATCAAAACGAGTACTTTCACCGGAATCTGATATACCGGATACACAGAGGTATAAATGCAATGATATTCTGGCGAAGAAACTTCGCTTTCCTCAGCAGGGCTCGGGCTCCAGGAAAAAGATGCCAGAATTCGAAAATATTTTTTATCAGAAGAAAACTGGCTATAAGGAAGATAAAAATCTGGATTTCCAGGCGTTGTGATTTTCCGTTCCAGCGTCCAGGGTTCTTCCGTGCTGTTCCGAGTCCACAATTCTGCTTTTTCTAATTCAAAAAGATACATCAGTGGATCTGTCTCCAGACGGATAAAGTCTTCTTTCGCAGTTCTTACCTGGGTTATATTTTGAAAATCGAAAACTGTCTGATATAACAAAGAACGATCTGATTTTTCCTGATAGGTGAGTACATTTGCGGCATACAGATCTTGGAAACTTTTTGTCTTTTCAGATCGTTTAAAAAAATAGAAATCGATAGGTTTGGAAGAAGTTTTTCGATACTCGTTTTCTAAACTGGATTCTATTGGCGAAGCATTTTCTGGTACGTTTTCTTTTAAAAAAGAGCACAATACCGTATCGTCATTTTCGAATGCAGTGTCTGCTTTGACTGGAACAGAAAAACAGAATAACAGGGTGAAAAATAAAAATTTGATTTTTTTCATAATGAGTTACCTCTTATTTATGGCTTTATTCAGTTGATGCCGGATTTAAAAGTTTTTTTGAATGGTTGTTCTGTACTTTTTGTTCCTGCAATTCCTAAAACATTCATAATCTGCCCGTTTTTCTACGAGTAATGGCGACTTGCTCATGATTTTACTTAAATTACTTGAAAATACCTTAAACACAATTTGCCTATCAGAGAAATTTGTGCTTCTGGATAGGCAAATTGTTACTTTGAAAGAGTAATTAGAAATTAAATGTACTTGTATGTGGTGAATGAAAGTTTAATAACTTAGGTTCATTGTTTTATATGCAGTATAGGCTGTTCCTGATGGAGAGTAGCTAATTCCACCACCGTTGTAGGAAAAAGAGATACTGTAGCCGGTTTTCTGGGGATTATATAAGTATCCCATTACAATTCTTTTATCACTGCTATTACCTGCAGTAGCGTGACAGTATGTAACACCTTTAAGCTTCATGGCATAGTCGGGTGTTCCTAGTTGACTCCCTGAAAATTCAGCACCAGATAATTGCTGATTATTTGCAGTAAGAGTTCCACCGACTTTCCAATCGTTCATAGTATTATCTTTGTACCATAATTTTCCACCATATTCATACGGTCTCATAGCAGCGCCTAATTGAAAAGAAAAACTGTCTTTTCCGCGAGGTTGTTTATTAGAAGTAAACTCGTATGTTGGATAGATATAAATGGTTGATGCATTTTTAAAAGCTGATGCAGTAAAGGAAATACCGGTTAAAGTTTCGCTACTGAGTATCGATATTTGATTTTCGATATTTGAATTAATATATTCAAAATGTTTACCTCCACTTTTTAAGTCATCCACAATGAACTGCATGACGTCATCATCCAGCTTTTCTATTTCCTTTTGTGGCATTCCGGTTTTTAATAGATATGCTTTGTTAGATAGAACAACATTATTATCTGCCTTTACATTGCAAATTACCATATTTAAGGACAGAATACAACAAATAAAAAATGCAAGACATGTTTTTAATTTTTTCATGATGAGTGGTCTCCTTTCATAAGTATTGTTGGATGGTTTTAGTTTTTTATTTATCCTTAGATTAGTGCACTATCTGAAAAGTAAATTCGTTCGTTAATATGGATGATAAAATAGAAAATTAATAAAAATGCTTGTAATTATTATATAAATATATGAAAAATAAATCAATAGTCAAAAAACATATAAATAAATATATGAATTTGTAAAAAACAACGATTTTGTAAAAAGAATGTAATTTTAGAGAGATATATACGTATAAAAAAATAAAACGTGATTTTAATTTGCAGTGATATGGATTCTATGATATAGTGTGGTAAAGTGATGCTGTGAAAAAAAACAAAACCCCGTCGGCAAACAAGGCGGGCAGCGCAGGAAAGGGGATCATAACAATGTATATTACATGTCTGGATGTAGAAGGAGTACTGGTACCGGAAATCTGGATCGCGTTTGCGGAGGCAAGCGGAATCCCGGAACTTAAAAAAACGACACGCGACGAGCCGGATTACGATAAACTGATGAGATGGAGACTTGGAATCTTAAAAGAGCATGGCCTTGGACTGAAAGAAATTCAGGCTACGATTGAAAAAATTGATCCGCTGCCGGGTGCAAGAGAGTTCCTTGACGAGCTGCGCACCTTCTCCCAGGTGATCCTGATCAGCGACACCTTCACGGAGTTTGCCGCGCCGCTGATGAAAAAACTGGGCTATCCGACGCTGTTCTGCAACTCTCTGGAAGTCGCAGACGACGGCGAGATCACAGGATTTAAAATGAGAGTTGAGCAGTCGAAGCTTACCACCGTAAAAGCACTGCAGTCCATCGGATTTGAGACGATCGCAAGCGGTGATTCCTACAATGACCTTGGCATGATTCAGGCAAGCAAAGCAGGATTTCTGTTCCGCTCGACCGACAAAATTAAAGCCGACTATCCGCAGATTCCGGCGTATGAGACGTATGAGGAGCTGCTTGGTGCGATCAAAAAGGCAATGGATGAGAAGTAAACAAAAAAGGTGATTTCCGGCCGGAGGCTGCGACGAACGGTCAGGAAAACAGAAATATGGGGGTTTTATTACATGAGAAGAAGAATTCAGGTAGAAGCAGAAAAACCACAATTCTGCGTTACAACAGGAATTACATTTGCACAGGCGGATGCCTGGTTTGGAAACACGGTGCAGGATTTGAAGCTGGATTTGATTTACCCGCGGGATAACACCAGAAAATATCCGTGTGTGGTATGGATTTGCGGAGGGGCCTGGATCCAGATGGACCGCTCGGCACATCTTGCCTATCTGTCCGTACTGGCACATCAGGGATTCGTTGTTGCATCGGTAGAATACCGCACAAGCAATGAGGCAAAATTTCCGGCACCGCTGCAGGATGTGAAAGCAGGAATTCGTTATCTGCGTGCACATGCCGATCGCTTCAACATTGATCCGGACCGCATCGGTGTGATGGGAGAGTCTGCGGGCGGTTATCTGACCTGCATGGCAGCGCTTGCGACAGATCCCGTTTATGATGTGGGTGAAAACCTGGAATATTCCAGTGCCGTGCAGGCCGCCTGCCCGTGGTACCCGCCGACCGATTTCCGCGGATTCCAGTACAGTGATCCGGAGCAGTGTGCGGCATCTCCGGAGTCCCTTCTGATGGGCAAAAACGTGATGCGCCATCCGGAAGAAGCACTCGCATGCTGTCCGGTCAGCTTCGTGACAAAAGCCGCACCGCCGTTTCTGATCATCCACGGAGAGGATGACCATACCGTTCCGTTCGGACAGGGAGAGGAACTGCACGACGAACTGGAAAAAGCGGGATGTGACGTCACACTGCTTTCGATCGAGGATGCCGACCACGCAGATCTCCATTTCTTCCAGAAGGAAGTGTGGGACGAAATCTGCGCATTCTTCCGCGCAAAACTGTAAAAGAAAAATAGCAGAACGAAAATGAAATGCTCCCTTCTGAACAGACAGGTGAAAGAAGAAAAACTTGTCATTTAGGAGGGAGCATTTCACTTTCAACATTTTGTTCTGCTTTTTGATGTGTTTTATGTAAAAAACTGTCGGTGACACTTGAGTCCGGCGGTATTTTTTTACAAAAACAGCTCGTTTGCTTTTTCCTGCGTACAGGATTTTTTCAATATTTTTGCGGCAACTGCAGTCATAACAGGATTTACTTCTCTTGCGTGTACTGGACAGAGGGATACACAGCGCATGCAGGAGATGCACTTGGTTTTGTCCGTGGTTTTGCAGTTGTCCGGAGGAATTGCATCGGCAGGACATTTTTGTGCACACAGACCGCAGGAAGTGCAGGAGTGCTTTACGTTTGGAACCATGCCGGTTTCAGAATGTTTCGAGGGGCGGTTACCGGGAATTTCCGGGACAGAGAGATTGCCGGAAATTGCCTTTTGAAGAATCTGCCTGCCAAATGCGGCGAGCTCCTGACAGTCAGCACTGTTTGGTCTTCCGGCAGCGTACTGGTGAATAATGGAATGCTCTGCAACTGCTGAAACAGCAGCAATAACCTGAAAACCAGCTGTCTGTGCATAATCTTCCAGGAGAACCAGGGTGTCTTCATAGGCACGGTTTCCATAGACGGCAGCGATCACGCAGAGAGCTCCGTTTCCATGGATACGGGAGAGACGATCCAGTGCAAGCTGTGGCGCGGCACCTCCAAAAGCCGGCATCGCAATTACGGCTAAAGAATCGCTTTCCAGACAAATATCTTCATAATGGGTGGATGGAATAGAGAGATCGATGGTTTTAACGGAAGACCAGTCAGTGGTGAGGGCGGCGGCAACCTTTGCGGTACCGCCGGTTGGACTGAACAGAATTTCATAAGCATGCATGGTAAATTCCTCCTATGATGTAAAAAATAAAACTACAGCTACAATTGGAGTATAACAGCATCAAGAGATGGTGTCAATATTTACAGCGGAAATGGGATATGATAAAATTGCAAATGGAGGATTGAAATTATGCATATCAGTAATAAATGTTCGATCGCGGTCCATTGTCTGATTTTTATTTTTGAATATGGTACAGAAAAGAAAGTGACCAGTGAGCTGCTGTCATTATCTACGGGATGCAATCCGGTAACCATACGAAATATCTTAAGTGCCTTGAAAAAAGACGGAATCATAGAAGTAAAATCAGGAACCGGAGGAGCCACCCTTGCGGTTCCACTTTCCGAAATTTCGCTGTATCGGATCTGCCATGCTGTAGATCCGGCAGCCATTGAGAAAATGATCAGTATACATGGAACCCCATCCCCTTTCTGCCCGGTCGGCAGAAATATCGGAACCGTGCTGAGCCAAACGTATGATACCTTAAAAAAAGATGTGATTTCCAGCATGGAGTCTGTTACGATGGAGAAAATCATAGAGGATTATCGGGCGCTGCTTATCAGGCAGTGATTCCAGAGAACTGTTTGCGGACTATGCGATTCATAAGGCGGAGTCCTTTGAAAAACATCTGAATCAGTATGATGTGATTCATTTTGATGTCCAGTGGTGCATGATGGATGCCGGAAGAATGGCACCGTATGTTGGCTTTACAGAAGCGGAAGTGCATGATTTATTCGCTGAAAGAAAAAGAGGGAATGCTACGGTTGTATCACCGAAAAGAAAGTATTGCAGAAGCAGCCTATTGCTCCTATTTTGGATTACGGCAGAAAAGCTATCGCTTTGAAGCGGAAACAGCAGGTCTGGTTCTTTACCAGAATCATGAGAATCATTTGAGGATGGAAATCGCAAAAAAGCAGGAACAGAAAGTTTTTCGTGTTGTAACGTGTATCAAAGGAACAGAAACGAAAGCAGCAGGAATTAGGGATTTTTCTGCAGTTTTTCCGGATGAATATACATATCGCGGAATTCCGTAGGCGTACATTGTTTGACAGAACGGAAGACGCGAAGAAAGGTGGAAAGACTGGAGAAACCAGACTGAAGTGCTGCCTCCGTGACAGGAATATCGGGATCGGATAAGAGCAGCATGGCATGATCAATTCTTTTGCGATTAAGGTATTTGTAATAGGTGGTATTTGTAAACTGCTTAAACAGTCTGGTAAAGTGGTATTTGCTGAAGCCTGCTGTTTTTGCAACGTGATCAAGGGAAAGATCTTCCGTGCAGTGTTCATCAATATAATTGCAGATGGAAAGAAAACGATCCAGATATTCTTTCTGTTTTTGCGGTCCGGCATCAAAACGGCAGGATGCAAAGGCCTGGTATCTGCCGATCAGAGAAAGAATATCAAGCATGCGCGCATAGATAACGGCCTCCGAAAGAAAGGAATCCTTTTCGTATTCCGAAAGAATCTGGCAGATGAGATGATAAATATCGGAATAAATATCAGGAGCAGTCTGTGGTGTAAGGGTGAGAATGGGGGAAATCAGCGAGAGAATGGAATTGAGATCACGGATTTTTGAGACAACAGACCATTCAATCTGCAGAATGATTCGTTTTCCGCTTTCCGGTGCTGCAAGAGAGTGGAGGACTCCTGGACAGATGAAAATAATATCACCTTCCTGAAGAAGAATGTGCTTATCCCCAAGAAAGACTGTGTAAGTTCCTTCCAGAGGCATAATGATTTCCATGGGAGTATGCCAGTGAATGGGATAATCTTCACAGTCTGTATTTACAAAAAGCCGCAGACTGCTGTTTTCTTTATACGTTACGGTTTCATGAATCCCGTCTAAATGTTCAATCATAATATTGCCTCCGCAGGACTGCTGTAAATTTGATATTATCATAATACAGTAAAACGGATATCACAAGAGGAAAAGAAATTTTAAAAAGAAGAGAATCGAAAACAGAATTTCAATCTATAGCACTCCAAAAAAATACTGTACACTCTTGATAACAGGCCTATGATAGAGTCAAGAGGTGATTATTATGTTACATGATGAAACACGAAAACTACTTATTGAAGCTTGGAATAAAACGCACAATGCAAAAGAAATCGCAGAGTGTTTTTCTGTGAATACCAGTACTGTTTACCGCCTAGAAAAACAAATGCGTGAAACAGCTACTGGACAGCTCAAAAGTAACCTATCTGTATTTACCCCATATAGTCCGGATCTAAATCCGATTGAAAAGATGTGATCAAAACTCAAAGCATTTTTAAGGAAAGAAAAGATACGGATGGCATCGGAATTACCATCAGCTATTTCAAAAGGATTTTTAACAATTCGTCCAACGGACTGCATAGGGTGGTTTCATTCGTGTAATTATGTGCAATAATTTATTAGATTGCTATAGTATGACCCTGAAATATCATACGAGGAGAGACTATATGAAGATAATAGGAAAAAATCCAATTACAGGGCTGGACTATCCGGATCCGGATGTCATCCGGGTAGACGATACGTATTACATGGTAAGCACCACAATGCACTTTGTGCCGGGGTGTGAAATCCTGCGGTCTTATGATCTCGTTCACTGGGAACATCTGAGCTATGTGTATGAAAGACTGGACAGCACAGAGGAACAGAGACTTGTCGGGGAGAAAAACTGCTATGGAAAAGGCATGTGGGCTGCATCGCTCCGATACCATAAAGGGATGTATTATATTTGCTTTGTGGCGAATGATACCGGAAAAACATACCTTTATACTGCTGATAATATCGAAGGACCATGGGAAAAACGCATCATAGAAGGCTTTTATCATGACTGCTCACTTTTGTTTGAGGATGATCATGTTTATATTGTTTCCGGCAATAGAAATATTCGTCTGCAGGAATTGAAAAAAGATCTGAGCGGTCCAAAGGAAGGCGGACTGGATCGGATTCTGGTCAGTGACAGTCGGAATCCGGGGCTTGGTTTTGAAGGAAGTCATTTTTATAAAATCGATGGAATGTATTATTTATTCCTGATTCATTCCCTTCCGGACAGGTGGATGCGGACGCAGGCGTGCTATGTATCAGACAGCCTGACGGGAGAATTTAAAGGCGGAGATGTATTGTGTGACACTATGGGATATTGTGGGCAGGGCGTTGCACAGGGAGGAATTGTGGATACGCCGGACCATAAATGGTATGCCGTGCTTTTTCAGGATAGAGGTGCCGTCGGCAGAATCCCGGTTCTTGTGCCAGTAAAATGGGAGAAAAATGTCAGAGTTACCTGTATGCCGGCGCCGGGCGAACAAAAAGAGCAGATCATAAAAGAAAATTATCCGGTATTGGGTGATTCGGGAAGGGCACTCTGTGAAGTGGAAACACAAAGCACAAGACCGGATGCACAATATCATCCGCTTGTGGAGAGTGATGATTTTTCGGAATGGAATCCGGAACAGAAACGGCTGTTTGGAACGTTTGGATGGAAGAGCTGCTGGCAGTTCAACCACGAACCGGAACTTTCCTGGATTGAGAATGATGCAGAAAAAGGATGCCTTAGAATGGTCTGCAGAAAGCAGTGCAAAAATGTCACGCAGGCAGTCAATACGATCACCCAGAGAATGAAGTTTCCGGTGTGCATAACAGAAGTAACCGTTGATGCGGAAGGAATAAAGGACGGAGATTATGCAGGAATGTGTGCATTACAGGGATGTTACGGCATGGCGGCCGTTACAAAGCGTGATGGACAGATGCTTCTGGTTATGAGATCTCTCGAAGAGGAACATGACAGCATAGAAGGAAACCAGGGCAACAGTGAAGAAATCGAATGGGAAGCAGTGGCGGTTGAATCATCGAAAATAAGAATCCGGATGGAAGCGGATTTCCAGAACCAGCACGATAAAGTCCGGTTTTTATACTGGAGCGATGAAAAATGGAAACAGATCGGACCATGGCATCAGCTCTATTTCAAAATGGATCATTTCACAGGATGCAGAGTGGGACTGTTTGCCTATGCAACGAAAGAAACAGGGGGAATCGCAGAATTCGGCAGATTCCGATATTTTTAACAAAAAGTTCCCGCCCCGGCATTTATAAGTGAAATTCCGTTGAATTTCTGGAAACTGCTGGTGATCTTTCTGGAGAGAACCATCATTGCCATTCCGCTGATCGTGAAGGTGGACGTACTGTAGGATCAGGACGTGTTGCTACAGTTATCGAATAATTATAGCATAACATCTTAATTATATATATTGAGTACCGCAAGGTACATTGTGTCCAAACGTAAGATACCCCGGAACCGTAAGGTTTCCGGGGTTTTTCTGTTGAGTAAAAAGTTTAAAATAAGGCTGTAAAGAATAGCGAATATATTAAAAACAGGCAGGTATGGGAAGAAACTGAAAATCTTCGCATATATGCCTGTGATACTGTTATGATACTATTTCTGTTCGTTATTGGAAAATTTCTGTGTTAAAAGTTCATCTCGTTTACGGATTCGTGTCTCAAAATCCAGTTCTTCAATTTCTTTATGGGTGACAGGTTTGGAAGTGTAGTATTCTAACGTCTGTTTTTTCCACATGTCAAACATATCTTTGCCTGTGAAATAAGATTCCAGGCTTTCTCTGTTCTCCTGCAGATCGGCAAGAAAATTACACATATCTGCGTTTAAAGAATGTTCCGGATCATTTCCATAAAAGCGAAGTCCGGCATACCATTTCTGTGTTTCTGTTTCTATATCACCGGGAAGTTTATTATTTATATCCAGTTCATACCGGAGTTCATTGGATTCATTCATCTGCAGTAAAACCCAAATAATATCGCTGAGAGTAGAAATCTGTACTTTATTTTCAGATAATCCAAATAACCAGTCCAGTGAGACATGAAATTTCTGAGCAATAGTCAATAACACATCATTGGAGGGAGTAACCACACCATTTTCATAACTGGATAAAGTTGACTGACGTATACCGATAGCTGCGGAAAAGTTTTTCTGATTCATCTTCAGATCAGTTCGCAGCTCTTTTATTTTTTCTGAAATAGATGATTCCTGCATATTATCCACCTCCTTAAAAGCTATGATTAGTATATCACAAATGATAAAAATCAACAATATAGAAAAATATCATTCATACAGATAAAAATTATTGACAATGATTATTTAAAATGATATAGTATCAGTGAAAATGATAATTATAGATAAGGAGAAAATGATATGTAGAGACAGAACTATATGATTACAGCGGAAGAAGTTGCAGAGAGCATGGGGATTTCACTTGGATATGCTTACAAACTGCTTCGCAAACTGAACAAAGAGCTTGCAGATCAGGGATATGTAACCGTTTCGGGCAAGATACCGAGGGCATTCTGGGAAAAGAAATTTTATGGATATTCCCAGATTGCAATGTAAGGGGGTGAGAAAGTATGGCAGCATACAAAGATGAAGAAAGAGGAACCTGGTATGTTTCATTTTATTATGAGGACTGGACAGGAGCCAAAAAGCGAAAAGTAAAAAGAGGATTCCGCACTAAGAAAGAAGCATTAAATTTTGAAGCGGAGTATAAAAGAACAGCGAAAGCAGACATGGATAAAGAACTGTTTGATGAAGCTGTAGAACGATATAATATCGGGAAAAGAAAAGA